>Ga0075425_100004470_pt1 | contig 14437 bp, 14 predicted proteins | sample SoiMethybrSBSTD4_FD_75300 | JGI IMG/M metagenome (GOLD analysis project Ga0075425, IMG submission 75300) | Bulk soil microbial communities from a Populus tree surrounding site in Tennessee, USA - Soil MetaG P. TD hybrid SBSTD4 | ecosystem: Environmental > Terrestrial > Soil > Tree plantation...
TGCTGTGGGGCACGGACTCGATCTGGTACGGCTCGCCGCAGGATCAGATCCAGGCCTTTCGCACGTTTCAGATTTCCGATGCGCTTGCCGCGAAGCATGGTTACAGCAAGATCACGCCGGGGCTGCGCGCCAAGGTGTTCGGACGCAACGCGCTCGCCGTTTACAAGATTCCCGCGGACGTGTTGAAAAAGCACCTCACCGACGACAGGGTCGTGCGCGATCGGCTCGCGTATCGCGAGCGCGCGGACCCGGGCTTCGTCACTTACGGCCCGAGGACGCGGCGGGAGTTTCTGACGCTCAAGGCCTGGGGCGGGTAGGTTCCCTCGTTTATCGCGTTGCGCCACGGGCTGTCGGTCGCCGGCGCATTCCGTCGCCTTTTCACCTGTCCCTGAAGACGCGCTGCTAGATTGGCGCGGTCCCGCCGCCGACGGCTCGTGCATGCCCCGGCGGCGTGGCACTGTCACCATCAGTCAACGGGAGAAGACATGAGCTACTTGAAGACGTTTGCGGTGTCGCTGCTGTGCGTCGCCTGCCTCGCCGCCGGTGCTGCCTGGGCGGCCGACCGGCCGTACACGCAGGGCTCGGTGTGGACGGTTACGTTCGTCCGCGTCAAGCCGGGCCTGAACTCGCAATACCTGGGCGATCTCGCCAGCACCTGGAAAAAGGTGATGGACGAGGCGCGCAAGCAGCAGCTGATCGTTTCCTACAAGATTCTCGGCGGTAATCCGGGTAATCGCGAGGATTGGGACCTGATGCTGCTCGTCGAGTCGAAAAACTGGGCCGCGTTCGACGGCGCAGACGACAAGTTCGGCGCCATTGTCGAGAAGCTGGTCGGCCCCGATAAGACGCAGGTCGAGATGATGGTCAAGCGCAGCGACGTGCGCGAAATCCTCGGCACGAGGAACTTGCAGGAGATCATCTTCAAGTGATCGCCCGCCGGTTGCGCTCCGTCGCCGCCCGCGGCGGAGCGCGCGCCGCCGGCTACGGACGCTGTGGCGGCTGCGTTGCGTTCTGGTTTTCCTTGAGCCAGATCATCGAACGGCGCACGCGGTCATAGCCGCTGGGGTGATCGTAGAAGATGAATTCCTCGAGCGGGCCCGGCTTGAGCTTGCGATAGCTCGACAGGCGCATCGCCGCCATCGCAAAGCCCTGCGGCTCGCGGGCTGCGTTCAGGCCGAATACGTCGGCTTCGGCTTCGACGCTGCGGACAACGGTATGGCTGAATGGAGTGAGCGCGAACCAGACGATCGAAAAAATGGCTACGACCAGCGGCAGCGCGGCAGGATCAGCGCGACCGCGCAAGCCCAGCGCGACCCCCCAGCGCGAGAGCGCACGGTCGAGCAAGAAGTGGACGGCAGCGAAGGCGATGCCGTAGAGCACACCGAAGTAGACGGCCAGCTTGAACGGATGATTGAGCACGTAGTGGCCCATCTCGTGCCCGAGCACCGCGCGGATCTCGGGCAGCGAGGTCTTGTTGAGGAGATTGTCGTTCAAGTTGATCCTCGCGACGTGGCCGAGACCCGACACGTTGGCGCTGATGCGCGTGGTCTGTTTCGAGGCATCGAACCATTCGAGGTGATCGGTCGGAATTTCGTTTGCCCGCGCGAGCGACAGCACCACCTCGCGCACGGGCCCCTCGGGCAGGGGCTTGTAATCGTTGAACAGCGGGGCGACGAACACCGGGTAGACGAGATCCAGCAGTAGCGTGAAGACGAACGCGAAGCCCGTCGCCCAGACCCACCAGCGGTGCCCCGCGCGGCGAAGACCCGCGTAGAAGACCGACAGCACAACCGAGCCGATAACGAGCGTCACTGCAAGCCCGATCGCCTCCTCGCGCAGCCAGCCCGGGAAGCTCAGGTTTGACAAGCCGTATTGGTGCTCGCGCACGAAGCCTTGATAGATCGACAACGGCAGGTCCAGCACGAACGTGACAACGATGAACAATGCGGCATAGATCGCGACGCTGAGCCAGCGCTTGCGGCCCACCTGGTCCGCAAAATCGCGCATGCGCCGGCTCAAACCGGTCCATAGCAATATCGCCATGACCCCGAGCCCGTAGAGCACCGACCAGAGCTTGAGCCAGTACCCGCCCTCGAAATAAGCGTCGGACAGCGCGCGCTGTTCCGGCGAAAGAAGGCCGAGCCACGCCTCGGTGGCGCGCTCGGCGTCGAACCCCGGGCCGGGTTGCGCGCCCGCGGGCACGTGCAAGCCGGGCGGCAAATCGCGAACGATCGTATCCGCGACGGCGGTGTCGCAGCTCGCACAAATCAGCAGCAGCGAGCAAAGGATCGGCAGGATAGCTTTTCTGGTTGGCGGACTCATGGTTTGCGCGGCCAGACTGTACCAGAAAGAATCCAGCATCGATCGGCTACGGTTGCAATCGCGCGCAGTGGCAGACGCAGGAGCGTTGGGTTACGATCCCCCGCGATGAATGCGACGCCGTTGAAGCCACGCTATCCCGCGGCCGTCGACAATAGCAGGAGCGCAAGCATGGTACGGAGCATAGGCGCCGCCCTCGTCGGCACAGCGGTGTGGCTTTCGGCAGCTCCGGCAGGTGCCGAAGAGGGGTTGTGGGCCTTCGATCGTCCTCCGTCCGCGGCGTTGCAGGCCAAGTATGGCTTCGTGCCGCAGCCCGCGTGGCTGGACGCGCTGCGCCTGTCCGCGGTCCGCGTCGGTGGTGCATCGGGCTCGTTCGTCTCGGCCGATGGGCTCGTGCTGACGAATCATCACGTGGCCTTGTCCTGCGTGCAGGACCTGTCGACCGAGGATAGCGACCTGGTGCGGAACGGGTTTGTTGCGCGGACGCGAGCCGACGAGCGCGTCTGCCCGGGCGCGGAAGTGAGACGCCTCGACTCCTTCGAAGACGTGACGAAAAAAGTGCGATCGGCGATCAAGTCCAAGGCCGACGCCGCAGCGAATGCCGAGCGCAATATTGCCATCGCGGGCCTCGAGAACGAATGCAAGGCGGCGACCGGATTGCGCTGCGAAGTGGTGACGTTCTATCGCGGCGCGGCCTACCAGCTTTATCGCTATCGGGTGTGGACCGACGTTCGGCTGGTGTTCGCGCCCGAAACCCGCGTGGCGTTTTTCGGAGGCGATCCGGACAACTTCGTTTATCCGCGATTCGATCTGGACTTCGCCCTGATGCGCGTCTACGAAAGGGGCGCGCCGTTGCGTCCGGCGCATTACCTCACCTGGACCGGACAGGGAGTGAACGAAGGCGATCTCGTCTTTGCTGCCGGCCATCCCTACTCGACCGATCGCTTGGTCACGATCGCGCAATTGGAGCTCGACCGCGACGACCGGTATCCCTTGATGATCGCCAGCGCGAAACGGGAACAACGGATCCTGCAGCAATTCGGCGCGCGGTCGGCAGAAGCGACGCGTCGCGCGGCCGACGATTTGCTCGGCACCGAAAACTGGCTGAAGGCAATGCTCGGCGAATACAAGGCGCTGCAGGAGCCGGCTCTCATGCACAAAAGGAGCGATGAGGAGGCGCTGTTGCGCAAATACTTCCGCGGCACCGCGGGCGAGGTCGATCCCTGGACTCGCATCGAAGCAGCGACGCGTAACGAAGCTCGCGTGCTGAAGGAATCGTGGGCAGTCGGCTATGGGTATGACACGCTGTTTTCGATTGCGGGCAGGATCGTCGAAATGGCGGGGGAGAGGGCCCTGCCGGATGGGGAGCGATTGCCGGATTACCGCGATTCAGCGATTCCCAGGCTATTGCTGCGGCTCACGTCGGACGTCCCCGTGTACAAAGATCTCGAAATCGCCCGTCTCGCCGGGCTTTGGCAGGAGGCCTTAGAGCTGCTCGGACCGGAACACGCCTTCGTGAAGAGCGTGCTCGGCGGCAAGTCTCCGCTCGCCGCTGCCACGGCGGTGATCGAAGCGACCCATGTCGACCGCGTCGAAGAACGCAGAAAGCTGATCGACGGCGGTGCGGCCGCGGTGAACGCGTCGGCCGATTCCTTGATCGTGCTGGCCCGAGCGGTTTATCCGCTGCGCCGCCCTGTGGCGAAATACAAGGAAATCGAGATCGAGACGCCGATCCGTCAGGCCGCTGACGAGCTGGCCCAGGTCAGGTTCAAGCTGTTCGGCACGGACGCGTATCCGGATGCGACCGGAACGCTGCGCCTCAGCTATGGCACTGTGCGCGGATACGATGCCGATGGAATCCTGATGCCGTGGCGGACCAATTTCTGGGGCTTGTTCGGCCGCCGCGATGCATTTGGCGGGATGCCGCCGTTCGACCTCCCTGCGCAGTGGCTCGAAAAGCAGCGCGAGCTCGAGTTGAGCACGCCGCTGAACTTTGTCTCCACGCTCGACATTATCGGTGGCAACTCGGGTTCACCCGTGGTCGACCGCAAGGGAGAGCTGATCGGCCTGATATTCGACGGCAATCTCGAAGGGCTCGGCGGCCGCTTCGTCTATACCGATACGAAAGCGCGCGCCATTGCGGTGGACGCCCGTGCCATCGTCGAGGCGCTGGTCAAGATTTACGGAGCGCGCGGTCTCGCCACGGAGCTGGCGGGCCACTAAGGAACCTAAGCGGCTAGGTGCGGCGTGCCGCCGGCGCGGCGGCGGCGCCCTCGAAGCGCTGCGCGAGCAGCGCTTGCACGACCTCCTCCGACGTCGGGACACGCACGATCTGCTCGCTTGAGCTCATGTAGGCGAACAGTGTTGACAGGATGATCGCGACGGCCGGCGACAGCGCGCGCTACGTTGCATGAGGCCGGCCGGAAACAAGCGGCGTATCTCGGTCGCCGCTCGAATCATCGTCGCAAATGCAGGGCGATGAAAAGATTCTTCGGCATCATCGTAAACGAAAAGAGCTCTTCCGTCGGCGGCGAATCCGGTGCGTGCGCAACGTCGAAGTTGCGGCAGAGCATCGCGCCCACCATTTTGATCTCCAGCATGGCGAGATGGCGGCCGGGACAGAAGCGCGGTCCGGCGCCGAAGGGCAGGAACGCGCGGGTGTTATGGCCTTCGCTGGTGCGGGCTCCGGCGTCGAGCCACCGTTCCGGCCGGAAAGACATCGGATCGGAGAAATTATCCGCTCTCGTTGCCGGATACGCGGTCAACAGGTAGACCGACGTACCTTTCGGCACTCGGACATCGCCGATCACGGTGTCTTCGTTGGGCTCGAGCGCGAGGAATGGTGCGACCGGCTCAAGCCGCATCGCCTCGTGTGCCACGGCTTCGATGTAGTGCAGCGACTCGGTGCTTGTGTAGTCGGGCGCCCGGCCGACGTGGCCGAGCGCGCAGTCGGCTTCCGCCTGCATCTTCGCCTGCACATCCGGATGCTCGGCCATGAGGTGCATCATCCACCCCAGCGTGTTCGCCGTGGTGTCTTCGCCTGCGAGCAGCATGGTCAGCGTGTTGCCGACGATCTCCGCGTCGGTAAACGCGCTGGCGTCGTCGCTCTGCGCCGCGACCATGGCGTCGAGCAGATTGGCGGGCTTGGCCTGCGCTTTCGCATTCCGGGCCACGCGTTCCCGGGCGGCGGCGACCAGCTCGTTCACCAGCTTGTGCACTTCGACCATCGCCGCATCAAGCTCGCGATCGGCGGGAAGCTTGAACCAGCGCCAGTAACGGATCGGCGACAATAGTCGCCGCGCCAGCGCCGGGAAGATCTTGTCGAGATGCCGTTGTATCGCGTCGCCTTCGTGCTCGAGCGTGTTGAGATCGTTGCCCAGCGCAAGCCCGGTCGTCACGTCCACGGTAAAACGCATCAGGTCGCGCTGCGCGTCGATGCGCTCGCCGCTCGCGGCTGCGCGCTCCCAGCGCCGTTGCAGCCGCGCGGTCACCGCGTCGAGCCGGTCGAAGAAATCGCGCAGATGGCTCGTGTTGAGCGCGTGCATTGCGAGCTTGCGCTGGCGCCGCCAGTCGAGGCCCTCGGCGGTGAACACTCCGTCGATGCCCAGCTCGAGCATTGCCTCCTGGATCAACTTCCTGCGCCGGAATCCGCCCGGCCTGTCGCGCAGCACCTCATTGATGAGCTCGGTATCCGAGACTACGACAACGTCGCGATGCGCGATCCGGAAACGATAGATTGAGCCGAACTCGTCGGCCCAACGCTGCATGATGGTGTGCGCTCGCGCGATGTCGAGTTGCAGCAGATTTCCCAGTAGCGGCAAGCCCCTCGGACCGGGAAGATTCTTGACCGGGCGCAGCGACCGGTCCGCGGCGACAGTGCCCCTGCCGCGCGCCTGCGCCAGCGCCGTGGAGGGATTCGGAGGCACCAGCATGAATTCGCTGCTTTCGCGGGTGGTATTGGGCCGAAGGATCGCCGATGAAAAGCTGCCGCGCCCGTTGCGGGCGCGCCTAACGATACTACGGATCGGATATGCTACGAAACCTTGCAGCTCCGACGCGGGGTCCGCAATGAAGTACCGTACGCTCCCAGGCACGCAGCTCGAGGTCTCCGAGGTCTGCCTCGGCACCATGACCTGGGGCGAGCAGAACAGCGAGGCCGAGGCGCACGCGCAGCTCGACTACGCGATCGCGCAGGGGATCAATTTCGTCGACACCGCTGAGATGTATCCGGTGCCACCGAACGCGACGACGCAGGGCCGTACCGAGACATTCCTCGGCAACTGGCTGGCGCGGCGTCCACGCGATGGGCTCGTCATCGCGACCAAGGTGGCCGGCCCGGGTCGCCGCGACTGGATTCGCAACGGCCGCACCGACCTGACGCGCGACGTGATCGCGGAGGCCGTCGACACGAGCCTGGCGCGGCTGCAGATCGACACGATCGACCTCTATCAGATCCACTGGCCGCAGCGGAATGTGCCGAACTTCGGCGCAACGGAATTCGATCCGGCCAAGGAAAAGGCCGGGCCGGCGATCCGCGAGCAGGTCGAAGGCATGGCGGCGATGCTCCAGGCTGGCAAGATCCGGCACTACGGTCTTTCGAACGAGACGGCGTGGGGCGTGTGCGAATTCCGACGCGTCGCGCGGGAATTGGGCGTTCCCTCTCCGGTCACGATTCAGAACAGCTACAGCTTGGTTTCGCGCAACATCGACAACGATCTTGCCGAAGTGTTGTTCCGCGAGGAGATGTCGCTGCTCGCATATAGCCCGCTCGCCGGCGGCATGCTCTCCGGCAAATATCTTGGCGGTGCGCAACCGCCCCGATCGCGCTTCACGCTGTTCGACACCTTGGGCGTTCGATTCCGCAAGCCGATGGTACGCGAGGCCATCGAGGCGTACGTGACGCTGGCGAAGAGGCGCGGACTGTCGCCGGTGCAGCTGGCATTGGGCTACGTAAAGAGCCGGTGGTTTCTCGGCGCGCCAATCATCGGCGCAACGACAATGCCGCAACTCGAAGAGGACATCGCTGCGGCGCAGTTTGAGCTCGACGCCGAGGCGCTCGCTGACATCGCGGCGGTGCAGGCCCGTTATCCCAACCCGGCGGGCTAATAATGACATTGTCATAGGATGGTTTCAATGCCCGCATGGGCCTGGTCGTGCACGCTCCGGCCGTGGACAAGCCGCGAACCTCGTCGCCGCGCAATAGCTTCCGCCGCCGATGGACATCGTGGTGAAACCGGGCGTAACATGGATCCATAACTCGAACGAGGCGGGAGGACCCGTCGTAGCTTGAACGGAAAGGAGTCGCCTATGTGCTTGGAATTCAGCGAATGGTCATGGAAGTTGCGCGCTGCAGACCTCGCGAGAAAGGAGCGCGAGGCCGCCGAAGCGCAAAAGAAGCAGCAGAGTGAGCCCACGCCGCCGGCGCCACCGGCTGTGCCTGAAACACCGATCAAGGAACGCGAGACCGTTCCCGTGTGACGTAAGCGAAAACACCGGCGAAAAAAGGCCCCGCGCTCGCGGGGCCTTTTTGCTGCTGGAGAGGCCCGCTATTCCGACTTTGCGCGCACTTTGGGCAGCAGTCCTTTTTCCTTGACGATCGCGGCGGCCATCCGACGGCGCTCTTGCTTCGACAGCCGTCGCGCCGTCGTGCTGAGCCTGTGGTCGGTCTCCTGAAACACCCGCACCGCCTGCCTGGCTTGCGCTTCCGCCGACGCCGTTTCCATTCTCGCCGGGAGCCCGAGGGCCTTGCGAATCCGCCGGTGGCGCGCTTTGGTCCGAATCGTCGCCACCGCAATAACGATTGCGAAGATGAGAACGAGGAGGATCAACCACGCGTAGCTTGGGCGCATCGCTCGCGGAAAATGCGCACGGACAACCGAGGCGCGGTATTGTCCCACAATCCGCCTTTGGGGGAGGGGCCGTGCTGATCGATTTCCTGCTCGTGGTTTTCATCTGGGTTGATTTGCGAGGACTGCAGGTGACCGTCGACGACACGCTCGAGAGACTGGAACGCACCGATCCGAAGGAGATCGCCTTCCGGGCGGGCTTCTTCTGGCTATCCCTGGCGCTGGTCTGCATATGGTCGTTCTACTTCGCGCGCGAGTGGCCGGTCGTGCCGATTCTGTTGCTTGCCGTCCTCGGCTATGAAACCTGGGCCTGCGTTCGACTCGTCTTTTTTCGGCAGCGGCACCTCGTGTACCTGCAGCGCATTCGGCACGCGCCACTGTTGCTTCTGAAAGTCCCCGCGTATATCCGGCTTGGCCTTTGCGGCTTTCTGCTCTACAAGCATCTGTTCGGATAAGTGGCGCGTCGATCACCTGGCGCGGCAGGCGCCTCTCGGAAGGCGAGTGCCGACCGTTTCCTATATGATGCAGATCGTGCGACAAGGCGAAAATGCGCCATCATCGACGGAGGTTGCAGCATGATCGTCGATCACCATTCTTTCGGAGCGGCCGCGTTTGTCCTCGCCAGCGTGCTCGTGTGTGCCCTGTCGTCGCCAGGCTCCGCGGCGGAGGCAAAGGCAAGCACGCGGTCAGCGGTACTTTCCGCGGCACCGGGCACGCTCGTGCGCTGGTCGGTGCCGGGAACGGTGCGCTGCCGGATGAGCGGCCGGTCCTGGGCGCCGCTCGGCGACACATGCTATTTCCCGATCGATCTCGAGCGGAAACCCGGCGTAATCACCGTTGCGCGGCAGGGTCAAGGCAAGAGCGAAACTGCCCGCATCGCCATCGAACCGCGTAGCTATGGGACGCAGGAGATCGAGCTGCCCGATATCGCGCAAGCCAATCCATCACCGGCCGATCTGCAGCGGAATGCGCGCGAGCGGATCCTGCTGGCGAAAGTATTCAAACGCAAGGAGGGATCGCCGAGGTTCACCCTGCCGCTGGGCAAGCCTGCGAACCCGCTGCCCGAAGGCAAGTCCTTCGGCGTCGACCGCATCTTCAATGGCAAGCCGGCAGCGCAACCGCATACGGGCAGCGATTATCCCGTGCCGGCCGGCGCGCCGGTACTCGCGGTTGCCGACGGAACGGTGGTATTGGCGCAGGACCTTTTCTATCCCGGTAATGCGGTGTTCATCGATCACGGCGACGGCCTCGTCAGCATGTACTTCCATCTGTCCGATATGAACGTCGAGACCGGCCAGGAGGTGAGGAAAGGCGATCGGGTGGGGAAGGTGGGCACGACCGGGCGCTCGACCGGCCCGCATCTATTTTTCGGCGTACGCTGGCACGACGCGAGGATCGATCCGCGGTTCGTGCTCGAGGATCCGGCGAAGATCCCGGCGCTCTGACCTACTTGTCGCTTCGGGACCGCTTTTCCTTCGGCGGGATCGCAGCTTTCTCGGTCGGCTCCGACGTCGTCTTTTCCTTCGCCGGGAACATCTTCATGACCGGGCTGCCCTTGACCCTCTCCGTCACTTCGCCGACGTCGGACATCACCTTCTTGGTCTGTTTCTCGATGGCGGAGAATTGCTCGATCACCTTCGGCAGCTGATCCATCACCGTCGTCAGGCTGCTCTTTTCGGAGGCGATTTCCGGGATCTGGCCCTCGGGCGTGGTGGCGATCAGGCTCTCGGCGTTAGGCGCGCCGCCGTTGAGCTCGATATAGACCACACCGGTGATGCCCTTGAGCTTCAGGCTCGCCTTGGTATCGGTCTTGACCGGGGCTTCCTTGCGCAGCCGGACATCCACCTGCACCCGGCGTGGGTCAGCGGAATCGAGCGCCATGGCCTTGACCGTCCCGACATCGACGCCGTGGAACTTCACCGGATCGCCCAACGCCATGCCGCTGACGGATTCGGCGAAATGGATGCGGTAGATCACGTCGTCGCGATGTCCGGAGCTCACCAGCCAGACCGAAAAGAAGGCCGCGGCGACTGCAATGCCGATGATGAACAGTCCTTCGACGAAATAATGCTTATCCGTTTCCATGGCTCTGCTTCCTTGCGCTCAGCGCGCCTTCCGCGCGCGGCCCGTGGAGGAACTCGCGTATCCACGGCTGGTGAGACTGCATCAGCTTATCCAGCGTACCGACGGTGATTTTCTTGTCGGCCAGTATGGCGATACGGCGACAGATGGTGAACAGTGTCGTGAGGTCATGGGTGACGATGACGACGGTAACCCCTAGGCTCTCGTTCAGACGCCGGATCAGCGCATCGATGCCGCTGGCCGTGAGCGGATCGAGATCGGAGGTCGGCTCGTCGAGAAACAGAATGCGCGGGTCGAGCGCGAGCGCCCGCGCGAATGCGGCACGCTTGACCATGCCGCCGGAAAGCTCGGAGGGAAACTTGATGCCGGTATCGGCCGACATCCCGGCGAGCTCGAGCTTCATCGCAGCTATTCTTTCCCGCGCTTCAGGCGCGAGATCGGTATGTTCGCGCATCGGCAGCATGACGTTCTGCGCCACCGAAAGCGAGGAAAACAATGCGCCTTGCTGGAACAGCACGCCGATGAGCGAAGCCTTTTCTGCCGGACCGATCTTGTCGATGGCCTTGCCGTCCACCAGGACCTCGCCGCCATTTGGCCGATGCAGGCCGGTGAGCGTCTTGAGCAGGACCGATTTGCCCGATCCCGAGCCGCCAGCGATGCCGAGGATTTCGCCGCGCAGGATATCGAGACTGATCTTGTCGTGTACCTCCTGCTGGCCGAACCGGTTGACGATGTTACGCGCGGACAGAATCGGCTCGGGATGCGGTTGTGCCTTGGCGTTCATAGACCGAGCTTCTCGAAGAGGATGGAGAACAACGCGTCGAGCACGATCACCACGAAGATCGCCTTGACCACGGCGCGGGTGGTTTCCTGCCCAACACTTTCCGCCGATCCTCTCACCCTGAGCCCGTGCATGCAGCCGATGATGGCGATCAGGAAGCCGAAGACCGGCGCCTTGACAAGGCCGACGAAGAGGTCGCGGCCATCGACGGCGTGGTGCACGCGATCGACGTATTGCAGCGGAGATACATGCAGAAGGGAGCTCGAGATCATCGCCCCGCCGAGCAGACCCATGATGTCGGAGAAGAACGTCAGCAGCGGCAGCGTGATGACGAGGCCGATCAATCGCGGCACCACCAGCAATTCCATGGGCTCCAAGCCCATCACGTTGAGCGCATCGATTTCCTCGCGCGTCTTCATGACGCCGATCTCGGCCGCAAAGGCGGAACCCGAGCGCCCGGCTACCATGATCGCGGTGATCAGAACGCCCATTTCGCGCAGCACCGACACCGCCACCAGATTGATCGTAAAGTCCTCGCCGCCATAGGGCCGCAGCTGGGCAACGCCCTGGTAGCCGATGACGACGCTGATCATGACGGCCATCAGGCCGACGATCGGCAGCGCATTGATGCCGGTTTCTCTGATCTGGCGGGATATCGACGGCAGCCGCAGGGCACGCAGGTGCGTCAGCGCGTAGCCAACGAAGCTCGCTGCCCGGCCGATGAAAGTGATGATATCGACCGTGTCGCGCCAGGCCTCGTCCGCGCCCTTGCCCAGCTCGATGATGCCGTGGCGCCATCCGGAGACCGACTTCGGTTTCGCAAGCGGCTTGAGCTCCAGGCCGCCGATAAGATCGAGCAGCGCCTTGTGCTCGGCCCGGATCCCGGTCAATGCCACGCCCTTGTCGCGAAGGCCGCACAGGAACAGCGCACCCGGCGTATCGAGCTCGCTCAGCTTGCTCAAGTCGAGCGCGCGGGACTTCTGCTTCTTCGGCCAGTGCCCCAGCGCTTTTTCGGCCTCGGCCATGGTACGGATGTCGAGCGTGCCGGTGAGGGCCAATCCATGGCCATCGTCGTCGATGGCGATGGTGGGTGAGAGCGGCTCTGAGGTGGCGCGCGGCATGGGTGTGCTGGCCTATGCTCGAATTGGCCTGAATCTTTGTCGTTGTTGGGTATGTTCCTCAGCAGCAATTGACGTGCCATTCAGCATCTACTGTAAAAACAGAGGGTTATAAGATTAGCGACAGTCCATTTATGCAAGAAGGCAAGCGCAAGACGGGTATGAGACAAATGAGACAACCTTAATGATCGTCGCAATTTGTCGGTTGCCCATGCGCCGCTGTTACTAGCTTCGGCGTGAGTGCTGTGCTAATCGACGCCGTTGACTTTGTCGGCCGATGTCGGACGGAAGGAATCGAGATAAAAAAAACGCCGCTGTCTCCGCGGCGTTGGATCTGCCGGCGTCCAGCGGACGCGCGATGCGCTACTTAGTCTTGCTCGTTCTCGCCTTGGTCGTCCTCAGGTGTGGGCGGCACTGCGTCGATTTTGCCGAACAGGCCCTGGGTTTCATCGACCGGGCCCGCGGCGAAGAACAGCGTATTGGTCGGCTGGTTCCGCACGCCGTTGCCGAAGGCGATTCCCCAGAGTCCGTCGATCTTCAGTATCCCTCCGGTGGAGCTGCGAAGCTGCCCGGCGAAGCTGTAGGGAGTCAGTTGGAAGGCGTTGATCGCACCGTCGCCGAAATTCCCGACAAGCAGATGGTTGGCGAACGTGCCGAACCCCGCAGGCGCGAGCGCCATGCCCCAGGGCGCGTTGAGCTTGCCGCGCGTCCCAACGCGCGCGAGCAGGAAGCCATTCGGATCGAACACGTTGACGAAACCGAGTCCGGGAGCATGTAACTCGTCCTCGCTGTTAGGGTCCTTCAGGGCATACGCTACGTACAGGTCGCCATTGAGGTTCAGGACGTTGAAGGGATGGAACCCTGCCGGAATCGTCGGATCGGCGAAACCGCCGGGCACGGTTGTTTTGGCGAAGCCCGAAGTCAGGACATCGATTTTTCCGTTGTGAAAATCGGCCACGTACAACTGCAGCGCCGTGCCGTTACCGGCGATCGTCAGACCCTTGTAGATCGCGCCGTCGGGCGCAGTGAATACGGTCGTCGCAGCGACGCCACCCGACCACGCCGCGACGTGGCCGTCTTCGAGCGCAAAGATGAACGCCGCCCCTCCAAAATCGGCCGACGAGAGATTGGCGACGACTCCCGTCGGCGGTCCGGGAATGCTCACCGGCGAAAAGCCAGCGATGTTCCCCAGCCCGTCGTAGATCGACGACGTGTTATTGCCGTTGTCGGAGACCCAAGCGAAGCTCGTTCCCCGAAAGGCAATGCCCCAGCCGTTGATCAAATTGGCGTCCGTGTTGACTGCGGTAGGCCCGCCGGGATTGGCGACGAGATTCTTGACAATGTAAGTGCCGGGTGGTGCCGCGAAAATAGCTGCGCTCAACAGCGCGCCGAAAATCAGCGCGGCGAGCCGTGCGGCGTGACGAGTGAAAGTGGATGCAGTCATGAGAGAGGTCCTCGTTTGAAATTTTTACAAACGCGTCCGGCGTCTGCCGGACTCCGACGCGCTGATCCCTCTCTTCCGCCGGCCCCGATGGCGCGTCGGCGGAAACGTCAGCGTGTGTGTCGGCAGAAACAGCCAAATCGCGATCACTATTCCGCGATCGCGTTTGTCGGTGCAAGCCGTCGGTGGAAATCGCGTCGAACCGCGAGACGCGCTTGCCGCCGTTCAATATGCCGGGCTGACCGCATACGAATGATTGTTGCGGATCACATTGGGCGCGCCACGCGCCGCCACGTCGATGAATCCGATGCGGGCCGACAAGGCTTCGTGAACGATGATGCCGACATCCGCGTTGTCTTCGATCGTGTTGCTGGTGATCGCCGCGAAGCTGTGCTGCCCGACGTTGATGCCGATTCCCCAGCCCGTTGGCCGAGAGTGATGCGGTTGCCGTACAGCGTCGAGCGGGCGGCGCGTTGCTGCACCTGCATCCATCTGTACCGGCGCGCCGCGGTCGAAATAATTGTCAGCGATCTTTACAATTCCGTTATCTCCGCGTTAATCGGCGTCTAATAGGTTGCTGAAATGACGTGCATTCGCGACTTGGGCGCGAACATTGCTAATGAAGTTGTTCGCGGGAGGACCGGGTTGCCAAGTGTTGCAGCGCGGCGAATTGCGTGATCGATCTCATAGGCGGGGCTCTCGAGACACGCTTCTTGTTGCTGCTGGCCACGGCCATCGACATAATGGCGCGGCGCCGCAGAGCCAGCTCGGCCAGAGAGCGCAAGGCGGATCGGGGGCAACCTTCGGGCCGCTGCCCTCGGCGTTTCATTTAGCGCACCGTTACAGATCA
>Ga0075425_100004471_pt1 | contig 14437 bp, 13 predicted proteins | sample SoiMethybrSBSTD4_FD_75300 | JGI IMG/M metagenome (GOLD analysis project Ga0075425, IMG submission 75300) | Bulk soil microbial communities from a Populus tree surrounding site in Tennessee, USA - Soil MetaG P. TD hybrid SBSTD4 | ecosystem: Environmental > Terrestrial > Soil > Tree plantation...
CGTCCTCGATCGGTTACTCAAACTCTACGATCGTTTGCCATGGAAGCCGGGCCGCAATCGCGCTGTGGATCGTGCCGCCACGTGGATGCTGGAGCATCTCGAAAGGTCGGAGGGTTTAGCGGCGATTTATCCGGCGATGATGAATTCGATATATGCGCTGATGGCGCTTGGCTATCCCCCGGATCATCCCATCACTGCACGCCAGATTTATGAATTGGGCCGCTTCGAAATCGAAGAAGCAGACACGATAAGGCTGCAACCTTGTTTGTCACCGGTTTGGGATACGGCCATTGCACTCGCCACTCTGCTCGAGGCCGACGAGCCGCCAGGTTCTCCGGCTGTGCGAAAGGCTGTGGAATGGCTTCTTGATAAACAGATCCTCGGGCCCGGTGACTGGCAAATCAAGAACCGCGATGCAGCTCCGGGCGGCTGGGCTTTCGAATTCCGAAATGATTTCTATCCGGATGTCGATGACACGGCGTTCGTTCTCATGGCGCTGCAAAACGTCTCCTATCCGGATCAGGCGCGGCTGACACAAGCGATCGACCGCGGAATCCAGTGGATGGTCAGTATGCAGAACAAGGATGGCGGCTGGGGAGCGTTCGATCGGGATAACGATCGATCGTTCCTGAACCAGATTCCATTCGCGGACCACAATGCCATGCTGGATCCCTCATCTCCGGATGTGACCGCTCGTGTCGTCGAATGCCTGGGCCGGTTTGGCTGGACAACCGCGGACCCCAGAATCCAACGAGCTGTCAAATACCTGCTGCGAGAGCAGACGCCCGAAGGGCCGTGGTACGGCCGTTGGGGTGTGAATTACGTTTACGGAACCAGCGGCGTCCTGCGTGCGCTAACAGCTGTCGGATTCAAACCCAACGCGGCCACAAACCGCGCAATCGAATGGCTGCGGTCTGTACAGCACGACGATGGAGGCTTCGGAGAATCGTGCAGGTCTTATAACGATCCTGGCTTGATGGGGTGCGGTGAAGGCACGCCTTCGCAGACGGCATGGGGGCTTCTCGGTCTGCTCACTGCTCTGCCTCCCAATGACGTTTCGGTCCAACGCAGCGTGAAATATCTGATCGAACAAAGAACGTCCGGTGGCACCTGGAACGAAGAGCAGTTTACAGGTACCGGTTTCCCAAAGGTCTTTTACTTGAAGTATCACCTGTACGGACACTACTTTCCGCTTTACGCGCTGGCGCGTTTTCGCCGGCTTTGAAACTCGCAATAGTTAGGAGGGTTCGTTGAGGTTTCCGATTAGTCTGACTGCCAGGATGTCCACCTACATCGCAGGCAAGCGCCTTCGCGGAGTCGATAAATTTCCGCTCGTGATGATGCTCGAACCGCTACACGCATGCAATTTGACCTGCACAGGTTGCGGACGTATTCGGGAATACGCAGACACGATCAGAGAAAAGCTGACCGTAGAACAATGCCTCAACGCACTGGACGAGTGCGGTGCGCCCATCGTATCTATTTGCGGCGGCGAACCGATGATCTATCCCGATCTGGGACGCCTTGTCCGCGAAATTCTCGCGCGGAAAAAACATATTTATCTTTGCACAAATGGAATGTTCATCCGGAAGCGCCTGCACGAGTTCACACCATCATCGCAACTGTTCTTCAACGTTCATTTGGACGGCCTCGAAAAGACGCACGATCTTTGCGTTGAACGCGACGGCGTTTTTCGTGAAGCGATCGACGGAATCAAGGCAGCGAAAGACGCCGGCTTCCTCGTGTGCACGAATACGACGATCTTCAAGGAAACCGATCTGCACGAAATCCGCAGTCTGTTCGAATACCTGTCGACACTCAGCGTCGACGGCTTCATGATCTCACCCGCCTATTCGTACGCGGCGGTGCAGTCCAAGGAAATATTCATGTCGCGGGAAGATATTCGAAAAAAGTTTCAATCGGTGCGAGAGTTGCTGGAGCGGTTCCAATTGATGACCTCGCCGATTTATCTCGAGTTTCTTTCCGGTGAACGCGACATGATGTGCACGGCCTGGGGCAACCCGACGTACAACCCGCGTGGTTGGAAAGGCCCGTGTTATTTGATAACCGATGCCCATCATCCGACTTTCAAGGATTTGATCGAGAAGACACCCTGGGAAAAGTACGGGCATGGCCGGGATCCTCGTTGTGAAAACTGCATGGTTCACGCCGGTTATGAGCCGTCGGCAGTCCTTGGAGCGAACAGAAGACTGGGAGACAGCTGGAAACTCCTGAAGTGGCAATTATCAAGCCCGGCAAAACGTATGAACCGGGCCTACGCTCAATGACGACGCTGGTTACCGGCGCATCGGGTTTTGTTGGATATCACGTCACTCGAATGCTTCTGGACAGGGTGAAGAATGTTCGAGTCCTCATCCGGCCCACCAGTTCGACCCGAACGATCGAAAATCTCAAATGCGAGATCGTGGCCGGAGACTTGCGCGATCCACTCTCCTTGACTAAGGCCGTCGCCGGTGTGAGCCGGATTTTCCATGTTGCGGCAGACTATCGGCTATGGGCCGCCGATCCGAGCGAAATTTATGAGAACAATGTTGCCGGAACTCGGCATCTGCTCGACGCCGCACGGCTTGCCGGCGTAGAGCGGTTCATCTATACGAGCACCGTTGGGACGATCGCCGTGCCCCGCGCCGCGGGATTGCCAAATGAAAGCACGCACGCCAACGTGAGTGAGATGATCGGCCACTACAAGCGATCGAAGTTCCTGGCTGAACAGGAGGTCCTGAAGGCTGCCGGGCAAGGTTTTCCCGCGGTGATTGTTAATCCCACAACGCCCATTGGCCCCGGAGACTGGAAACCAACGCCGACCGGTCGCATCATCGTCGATTTTCTGAACGGACGGATGCCGGGGTACGTGGATACCGGCTTCAACGTCGTCCCGGTCGAAGATGTCGCCGAGGGACACTGGCTTGCCGCAGAACGCGGACGCATCGGCCAGCGATATCTTCTCGGTGGCAGGAGCATGATGCTAAAAGAATTTCTTGATGCTCTTGCCCGGGTAAGCGGCTATCCCAAATCGCGGCTGCGTGTACCTCACGCCGTGGCCTTCGTCGCGGGGCTTTCTGAAAACATTTTCGCTCGTCTCGCCGGGCGCGAGCCACGCATTCCACTGGAGGGCGTCCGCATGGCACGTCACAAGATGTTTGTCGATTGTTCGCTTGCCGCGCACGAACTCGGGTTTCAGCCGGGCAGCATCGACGCTGCTCTGGACCGGGCGACACAGTGGTACATCGCGAATGCATATATCAAGCCCTCGCCGCACTCGGCCGCGTTTTTGCGAAAACAGACGCAATGAGGCTTGCGATCACATTTGCTGTTCCCTCAGAGTTCGCAATGTGGCGCCGACATTCCGGTTTTTCGCGGATTAGAGAACCTGGCGCTCCCATCTACGCGGTGCATCACGGCCAGGATGAAATTTACGCTCTCGTTACAGGTGTAGGGGCGAGGGGTCTCGACAGTGAACTCCGCCGGCTGTTCGCGAAACCCGTTGATTTGTGTATCGCCTCAGGTGTGACGGGAGCTTTAAAAAAAGAACATCGCACGGGAACGATTCTGGTCGCCAGCGCGACCGTGGCGGAAGCGAATGCAAACCGGATACAGAGCGATCCCGGTCTCGTTGACACTGCTGTTTTATGCGGAGCCCGTGTTGTGGATTGTTTCTACACGTCAGGTTCTGTTGTGAATTCGCGGACCGACAAGCGCAGCTTGTCGGAAATCGCGGATGCCGTCGACATGGAGAGCTTTCAGATAATGGACCAAGCTCGTCGTGCGGGCATCCCAGCCGTCGCGTTGAGGGCAGTATCGGATTCGATGGACAGCAATTTACCGATCGATTTCAACCGCGTCCTGGATAGCCGTGGACAGCTGATTTGGAGTTCAATGCTCCTGGAACTCCTCAGGTCCCCATTGCAATTCGTTCCGTTTGTCAGATTTTCTCGGGACAGCCTCGGCGCCGCGCGAAATCTCTCGCAGTTTTTAGAACGGTATGTGAACGCATTACGCGATCTGGGAAACATACAGCCCGTCGAGAGACGTATGGGGCTGCCGGAGAGATGCTGCTAGTCCCCTCCTCTAGAGGAGGGGAGGCTGCGCATCAAGAATAATGATGCGAAGCAACCTTTGAAGCGCAGACGGGGTGGTCAAAAACATTTCTGACCACCCCGTCCGCTCCTATTCTTAAGGATGCCTTTGGCGATATTTTTTTGAGGTCGCGTCCACCCCTCCTCTAGAGGAGGGGAATAGCAGCAAATTTCACGTGATAGCCCCGGAGTCGCGACACAAAACAACATGCGAATGCCCGTTCATCTGGAAATCGCCCGAGATCTGCCGCCGCCATCCGCTTCTTTAAGACAGTCACAGGAATACACGCGGTCGCTCGCGACCACTCATTACGAGAATTTTTCGGTAGCGACGTATTTGCTCCCACGGCATCTGCGTCAGCACTTCTACAACGTTTATGCGTATTGCCGCTGGTCGGACGATCTTGCCGATGAAGTCGGGAACCCGGCTCTTGCGCTCGAACTGCTGGATTGGTGGGAGAATGAGTTGCGTCAATGCTATGCCGGTACCGCAACGCACCCTGTTTTTATCGCACTCCGCCAGACAATCGAGACTTTCGATATTCCGATGCAGCCCTTTTCCAATCTCCTGACGGCCTTTCGTCAGGATCAACGGGTGCATCGGTATCCAACATGGGATTCGCTCCTTCGATACTGTGAGAACTCAGCGAATCCTGTCGGCCGGCTCGTGCTTTACTTGTGCGAATATCGGGACAGCCGGCGTCAATCGCTATCCGACTTGACGTGCACAGCGCTACAACTGGCAAACTTCTGGCAGGACGTATCGCGCGATCTCGACAAAGACCGGATATACATTCCGATCGAAGACTTTTCTGCATGCGGCCTGATCGAAAGGGATTTGTTTGAACGCCGGTTCGATGAGCGATATGCGAATCTGATGCGCCTTCTGATCGCTCGTACTCGTGAATTGTTTGCACAAGGTCTTCCGCTGGCAGAAACGGTCGAGCCGCACCTGCGCATCGATATCGAGTTATTCAGCCGTGGTGGCGTGGCCGTGCTTGACGCGATCGAATCGATTGGCTACAACACGCTGGGCGAACGTCCGACGATCAACAACGCGACGAAACTCCTCCTCCTGACGCGTGCGCTCGGCCGGCACGCCTACAGCAAGTTAAGGAGATAGTAAGCCTCGAAAATGGGCTCCCCACACGTAATCGTCGTCGGAGGCGGGCTCGCAGGCCTCTCTGCATCGGTCTCGCTGGCGAATCATGGCTTTCGTGTTTCTCTTCTCGAAAGAAGCCCGCGGCTGGGCGGACGTGCAACTTCCTACACGCTTCCAACGGGCGAGCAGATTGACAACTGCCAGCACGTCACACTCGGGTGCTGCTCGAATTTGACGGATTTTTTCAACCGCATCGGCGTTGCCAGTAAATTCAGGCACTACGACGAATTGGTTTTCATTGACTCGAGCAGCCGCCGCGGACGTATTAAGCTCGCGAGATTGCCGGCCCCGCTGCACCTGTCGCCATCGTTTGCCGCCTTCCGCCTGCTGACGTCGCGGGACAAACTTTCAATTGCCCGCGCCATGCTTTCGATTCTCAGGGCCGGAGGTGAACCGAAGCTTCCGGATTCGATTTCGATGCTGGACTGGCTGCGAATGCAGAACCAAACGGCGTCGGCGATCAAGCGTTTTTGGTCGACTGTGCTGGTCAGCGCGTTGAACGAAGATCTTGAATGTATCGATGCCCGTCACGGAATCGCCGTTTTCTGGAAATCATTCTTATCGAACAGTGAAGGTTTTCGTATCGGTATACCGTCGGTGCCGCTTTCGGATTTGTATGCATCGTGCGGCGACTCCATCACGAACAATAACGGCGAAGTGCTGACTCGCACGGGCGTGGCAGAAATATGCATGCGCGGAAACAAAGTCCATGCGCTGAGGTTGGAAGACGGTGAGGAAACGTCCGCTGATTACTATATTCTGGCGCTGACGTTTGACCGTTTATTGAAGATCCTTCCGGAGAGCATGAGAGGAAACAAGCCATTTGAAAACCTTCGAAACATTCCGGTCTCGCCAATTACGAGTGTTCACTTCTGGTTGGATCGACCTGTGATGAACGAGCCTTTTCTCGCGCTACTGGATCACACGACCCAATGGATTTTCAATAAGACGCAGCTCAACGGTAGCGGCTCTCAACCAGGACAGTATCTTCAGTTGGTGATCAGCGCTTCGCGGACATTGTCAAACCAGTCACAGCAGGAGATTGTGGCCCTGTGCAGACGCGAACTGGAACAATTGCTTCCGGCAATCGCAAGTGCGACGATTGTGCGCTCGGTCGTCATTCGCGAGAACGCAGCGACCTTCTCTCCGCGACCGGGCGCCGACGTGTGGCGTCCAGGTCAAAGGACCAATATTCGAAATCTGTTTCTCGCCGGCGACTGGACTCAGACCGGCTGGCCGGCAACCATGGAAAGTGCCGTGAGGAGTGGTTATCAAGCCGCGGAGGCGGTACTGGCTGAGGATGGACGCCCGATCAAGATCGTGCGACCTGAACTACCTGTAACCGGATTGGCTCGCTGGTTCACATAACGAACGTCCGGGGCCTCCTCGCACCCCTTCAGGGTGCGGTTCTGGGCTTGAACCGTTTCCCCGGGTACGCAAAGAACGCGTACCCGGGGCTAAAGTACTCGCACGCCTCCGGCGTGCCAGCCCGGAGGGCTGAATGGAAATTAGCCCCGGGTGGAGCGTTGTTTGCAACACCCGGGGTGCGAGAGTCTCAGGCAAGGCGACGCACCCTGGAAGGGTGCAAGGACGTCTTGGAAGCAACAGCAATGGACCTATGGAAAATCATTGTTCCGGCTTTATCGGCTTCCGGATTGGCGGCCTGGGGAGCCCTCCATCCCGCTTCCCAGCTATTCGGGGTAACGCTGCGACGCCTTGAAAGCGGCTGTGCGCTCACATTCGATGACGGACCCAATCCTGAGGTTACCCCTCGGCTGCTGTCTTTGCTGGACAGGCACGAGGTCCCGGCCACCTTTTTTGTGCTTGGGAAATACGTGCGCGAGAACCCGGAATTGGCGCGGGAAATATCTGCACGAAACCACCGAATCGGCAATCACACGGATGCGCATCCCAGCCTTCTCTTCATGAGCCGTGGGCAAATCCGCGATGAACTGAATCGTTGTGAAGATGCGATCGTCTCAACTACTGGTAGACGCTCGAATTACGTGCGTCCACCATTCGGTTTTCGAGGGCCGCAGTTTGACTCCGTGGCGCGGCAGGCGGGATTCTCGAGGACCGTAATGTGGTCCGTGAACGCTCATGACTGGAAGGCGCAGCCTGCGGCATCCGTCGGCCGCTACCTTCGAAGGGTAGGGCAAGGCGACATTGTGCTGCTGCATGACGGTGACCACCGCGGGCCTAACGCCGACCGCAGCCATATGCTCCAGGCGCTTGAATACTGGTTGCCGCGATGGAAAGACTCCGGTCTGGAATTCGTGTCACTGCCCCTGGATGCTAAAATTTGAAACCGATGTCCACGACTTCGCGAAGGCTCCTCCGTCTCTTGCTGGCGGCCGGGGTACTCGCTGTTTTAATTTTTGGTTTGAAAGCAGGCATCGGCGTTGACCGCCCGACGAATGTTTCCGTGATCCGGCCGGTGCGGCAGACTTTTACTTCGTTCATTACGACGAACGGTAAGGTGGAACCGATCGAGCCCCGGTCTGTTCAGGCGCGGCTCACGACGTTTATCGAAACCGTTTCGGCGAAGGAAGGCGATTTCGTGCGTCAGGGACAAACCCTCATGACGTTGGATGCCACGGAATTCCAGAGCGAATTGGCCCGTGCGAAGGAACAGCTTGTGGCGGCGGAAAGCGATCGAGCGATCGCTCTCGCCGGCGGCACTCCTCAAGAACTGGCGCAGCTCGAGAACGACCTGGCGAAGGCAAATTCCGAAATCCAGCGGTTGCGCCGTCAAAACGAATCGTTGACCCGGCTGTATGCAAGGCAGGCCGCCACTCGGGACGAGCTGGAACAAAACAAGACCGCATTGGAAAGAGCGGAAACCGATAAGCGGCTCATCGAGCAAAAGAAGAATGCGATCGCTCAAAGTTCGAAGCTCCAGGTTGAACGGGCATCGCTTCGCGCAGAGGAAGCCAGGACTTCGATTCATTCTTTGCAGGACAAAATGAATTCGGCGCGTCTGACAGCTCCCGTCAGAGGAACGGTATATTCCCTGCCCGCCCGTCAGGGAACTTTTGTTCATATCGGAGACGCTGTCGCGGAAATAGCGGATTTGACGCGTGTGCGGGTCCGGGCATTTGTGGACGAACCCGAACTCGGCTCGCTAAAAACGGGACAGGCCGTCGAAGTTACCTGGGACGCATTGCCAAATCGGATGTGGTCGGGCGAGGTCGTGCAGCTTCCTAAAGCGATCGTCGCTCGTGGATCGCGGAATGTGGGCGAGGTCCTTTGCTCGGTTCAAAACGAGAAGACCGAGCTGTTGCCGGACACCAACGTGAATGTGCGTATTCAGACCGCGGAGCATGGCAACTCGTTAACGATTCCTCGATCCGTGGTTCTGACGGAAGGCAACAAGAGGTTCGTCTGGGTTGTAGATTCAGGACGCCTGCGAAAGAAGCCCGTCACCGTTGGTATATCCAACGTGACGGATTACGAAGTCGTCAATGGGGTAACTGAAAGTGATGTCATTGCTCTGCCCGGAAATGCTGAACTGCATGAAGGACGGGTAGTGACCTTCACCAATTAACGATGATGTTGGCCACGGCACTGCTTTCATTGTTATTGATCAGCCACGGAGTTCTCGCGCCAGAGTCCTCCGTTGACATGGCCCAGGCACAGTTTGCGTCCGGCAATTACGGCGACGCTGTAAAGACACTGAACACGGCCTTGGCCAGCGCTCCGCAGGACGCGTCCATTTATCATTGGCTGGGCCGGTCCTATTACGAGATGCAGGATTTCGACAAAGCCATCTCAAATGCCGAGGAGGCCGTTAAATTGTCTTCCCAAAATTCGGAGTACCTCCGTTGGCTGGGCCGGGCCTATGGAGGCAAAGCCGAGAAAAGCCGCAGTTTCTTTCTCGCAAGAAAAGTGAAGCAAGCCTTTCAGGCCGCGGTCCGACTCGCGCCGCACAATATCCAGGCTCGTCGCGACCTGATGCAATATTGCGTGGAAGCGCCATGGATTGTGGGCGGCGACAAGGAGATGGCAAGGGAACAAATTGACGCGATTTTCAAACTCGATCCTATAGAAGGACGGCTCGCGCGGGCGGCTTATTTCACAGCCGAGAAGCAATGGAAAGCCGCCGAGTCCGAGTATCTTGCCATCGTAGCGGCGGGGCCCGGACGCATCGCACCTTACATGGAGGCCGCAGAGTTTTTCGATGAGAGGAAGGATGCAGCGAAGCTCGAACGAACATTGGAGGCGGCGGCGCGTATCGATTCCAACGATCCGCGGCTCCAATACTACAGGGGTGTTTCCCTTATCCTCCGGGGCACACAGTTGGCAACTGCCGGACAACTCCTGAATTCCTATATCTCGAATGTGCGCGAGAGAAGCGATTATCCATCACACCGTTCAGCCATGGAGTGGCTGCGCCAAATTGATTCGAAGCGAAGTCTGGAAAATCACAATTGATGCGTTGAGGGCGAACAAGGTCAAAGCGCTGCTGACAATGCTGGGCGTTGTGATCGGTAGTGCGTGCATTGTCCTGGTCATCACAATTTCGCTCGTCGGGAAAAACTACATCCTTGCCCAAATCGAGGGTGTCGGTTCGAACCTTATTTATTCGGAGCTCGTCCGCAGTGGCACGCAGAGTACGACACTGGGTGACGAGATCACATTAGCCGACCTCGACGCCGTCCAACGAAACGTTCCCGGAGTCGTTCGGGTGGCCGGCACACATGACACGCAGATGCAGGTCGTCGTTGCGGGAACCGAGCGGCCGATCACACTCGTCGCTGTGACCGAAGAATTTCAAGCTCTCCGCAATTTTTTGATCGTTGCCGGCCGTTACTTCGACCATGACGATATGGATTCGCATAGCAAGGTTTGCATCCTTACCGAAGATCTGGCCCGGAAGGTTTTTCCCAACGCCGACCCCGTTGGAGCCGATATTCGCGTCGGTGAGTTGAGATTCACTATTATCGGCGTCTTCAAAGAACGAATTGCCACGTTCGGCCAGTCCGAGATCGCACGGGAATCCGTGCTTGTTCCATTCGATCTTCTGAAAAGTTACGCGGGAACGGATTCGGTCAAGGTGTTGTACGCCCAGGCCCGTAGTCCCGAAGTTGTGCCAGCCATCACGCAGCAAATCGAACAACTGCTTCGCAGCCGGCATCGTGCCGGCGCGCTTTACAATGTTCAAAATCTGACGGCGATTCTGGACGCCGCGCGCAACGTGTCCATGGCAGTGAGCGCCGTTCTGCTGAGCGTTGGAGTGGTGACTCTCATCGTCAGCGGTGTCGGTATCATGAACATCATGTTGGTAACCGTTACCGAGCGGACGCGGGAAATCGGACTTCGCAAAGCGATCGGGGCGCCGAGACGCGAAATTCTTTACCAGTTTTTACTTGAGGCTCTCATCATCAGCGGGACTGGCGCAATCCTTGGCATAGGGATTGCGATCAGTATTCCTTTCATTGCCCGTCCTTTCCTGCCTGAGGGCATGACCATCCCGATCTCCGGTTTATCTATAGTTGCGGCATTCCTGGTTTCGTGTACAACTGGAGTCGTGTTCGGATATCTGCCGGCCAGCCGGGCGGCCAGACTCGAACCTACTGAAGCTTTGCGTTATGAGTAAAACCCGATTTCCTAGCTGGACACTGTTGTTCGTAACATGCTTCGCCAACACCTGCAATCTCGCGGCGCAACAACTTGAATCCATCACTCTCAAGCAGGCTGTCGATCTGGCGCTGAAAAGCAGCCGCGATGTTGCATTGGCCCAGGTCCGCTACAACGTCGCAGAGAACACCGCCAGAGTAAACAGCTCAGCATTCCGGCCGAGCATGTATACCGGTTCCGGCGCAGCGTACACGTACGGATTCCCGCAAACGTTGACCGGTGCGGCACCGTCGATCATCAACCTTTCCTACCTGCAGACGGTGTTCAATCCTCAGTTGCGCGGCCAGGCTCGTGCAGCCACGGACCGCATGGAAGAACAGCGGCTGGAGCTGGAAAAGACGCGGAACTCCGTCATGCTTTCGACGAGTACTGCTTATCTCGAACTCGGGAAGGTGCGGCATTCGCTGGAGTTGATGCGAAATCAGCGGCAAAGCAACGCGCGCATACTGGCTTTCACGAGAGAGCGAATCAATGAAGGCCTGGAACTGCCGATCGAAGCGACCCGAGCAGAGCTTGTTGAAGCGCGCTCGGAACAGCGCATCGTGCAACTGGAAAGCCGCGAGGCGGTGTTGCAGCAACAATTGATCGCAGTGCTCGGTCTGCCGGCGGGCAGGCGGATCGAGGTGGAGACGCCGACGCTAACCCTCGACGCGCAGCTGCGCGAAGACGATTTAATTGATCGCGCGGTAAACACCAATCTCGAGCTGCGGCAAGCAGAATTCGAGCGCCGTGCACGCGAACATCTTCAAATCGGCGAAATCGGGACGAAGTGGCCCACGGTAGATTTATTCGCCGACTACGGTCTTTTCGGCAGGTTCAACAACTACACCCAGTACTTTCAAAAATTCCAGTACAACAACTTCAACATCGGTGTTCAAGTTCGGATTCCGATCATGAGTTCCCAACGAGCCGCAAATGTTGCCCTGGCAACAAGCCAGCTGAACGCGTCAGGAATGGAATTGAAGAAAAAACGCGAAACTGTTCAGCTCGAGGTGGGCCGTCAATATCAGCATCTGCGCGAACTGGACGCTGCACACGAAGTTGCCAGGCTCGAATTGAAGCTGGCGCAGGAGAATCTCCAGATCGTCCAGGGACGTTTTGAGGAGGGCCGGGCCAACCTTCGCGAGGTCGAGCAAACCAGGCTCGACGAGAATGAGAAATGGGTAGCGTACCTGGATAGCGATTACGAGCTGCAAAAGTCGCAGCTGGAATTAATGAATATGACCGGAGACCTGCAGCAGTTATTCCGATAAAATAATTGGCTCTATGATGAAGACGCTCCTGCTTAATCCTCCCAGCTTCGAGAAGTTCGATGGCGGCGCCAGTTCCCGTTGGCCCGCAACCCGCGAGATCGAGTCCTACTGGTATCCCGTCTGGTTGAGTTATCCGGCAGGAATGCTGCCGGGCAGCCGCCTGCTCGATGCTCCACCGCACCATGTGACGCCGGATCAAACAGCCGCCATTGCGCGCGATTACGACTTCGTCGTCTTGTTCACGTCGACGGTCGGTTTTGAAAATGACGTGGCGCTGGTACGCAAGATGAAGAATGCGAAACCCGATCTGAAGGTCGCCTTTGTCGGGCCGCATGTCCAAATCAAACCCGATTGCCTTTTGAGCAATCCGGAAATTGATTTCATCGTCACCGGCGAGTTCGATCACTCTGTCGTGGAGTTTGCCGATGGCAAGCCGCTCAGCCGAATTCCCGGAGCCGGATATCGCGAAAACGGCGGCATCCGCTTGAACCCGCCTCGGCCGCAGTTGCAGACGGAAGATCTCGACAAGCTGCCGTTCGCCACGGAGGTGTACAAGCGCGACCTCGTCATCGAGAAGTACAACGTTCCTTTTCTGCTTAACCCATACGTGGCTTTCTACACATCGCGTGGTTGTCCTGCGCTTTGCACGTTCTGTTTGTGGCCTCAAACTCTTTCGGGCCACGCATGGCGCGTCCGCTCCAGCGATAACGTCGCGCGTGAGGTTGCCCAGGCGCTTCGGCTGTTTCCCCAGGCGAAAGAGTTTTTCTTCGATGACGACACCTTCAACATCAGGAAGGATCGAGTCCTCGATGTTTGCTCGAAATTCAAACCGCTTGGGTTCAGATGGTCCTGCACCGCGAGAGTGAACAGCGACTACGAAACTCTGAAGGCAATGGCTGACGCCGGCGCCCGGCTATTTATCGTCGGATTTGAATCGGGCGATCCTCAGATCCTGAAGAACATCAAGAAGGGCGCTACAGTCGAACAGGCCCGGGAATTTACTAAAAACTGCAAAAAGGTCGGCATCAGGATTCACGGGGACTTCATCATCGGCCTGCCTGGAGAAACGAAGGAGACAATCCAGCGCACGCTCGATTTCGCAAAGGAACTCGACGTCGAGACAATCCAGGTGTCCATCGCTCACGCTTATCCCGGAACGGAGCTGTACACGCAACTCTCCGGCAATCACTTCATGCCGTCGGAAGCAATAGCGGACACAGGAGGGCATCAGTTACCGCACATTGAATATCCCGGGCTGCCTCGCGAAGAGATGATGGCCTCGGTCAATCGATTTTACGATTCGTATTACTTCCGACCTCGTGTCGTGTGGCGGATCGTTCGTGAAGCACTCTGGGACTCGAATGAGCGAAAACGGCTCTACACGGAAGCCGTGGAGTTCATGCGCCTTCGCGCGGAGCGACGGAGATATGTGCGCCGGGCCGGCGCCGCATAGCGTGACGTGAAGAGCAGGACTTATTGTCTTATCGCCTCGATGGTCGTCTTCAGCTCTCTCGGAAACGTACTCCTGAGCAAGGGAATGAAACAGGTCGGCGACATCAAGGATTTTTCTCTTGTCGCACTGACAGAAGTCTTTTTTAAAACGTTCACGAACAGCACCATCTGGCTTGGAATTTTCAGCCTTCTTGTCTTCTTTGTGTCGTATCTGCTTGCTCTTTCGTGGGCGGACTTCAGCTACGTGCAACCGGCTTCCGCGATCGGTTACGCCGTCGTCGCCGTGCTCGGATACTTGATGCTTGGCGAAATTGTTTCGACTCGACGCTGGATCGCGGTGTTGTTTATTTGCGCGGGTGTGGCTCTCGTAGGAAGAACGGAACCCCGCACGGCAGGAGATTGATTCGTTGCGGCTCGCAGTTTTTATCGCAATAGTTGTGATCGCGGGCACGGCGGGCGATCTGGCGGTAAGTCACACGATGAAAAAAATCGGCCATGTTGAGGTTCTCCACCCGGCCAGCATTCTCCGATTTTTGTTTCGTGGTTTTCGTATGGGCTGGATGTGGATTGGAATCGCGCTGATGGCGATCAGTTTCTTTTCTCTGCTTGCGCTGTTGTCGTGGGCAGATGTAACCATCGTCGTCCCAGCAACAGCGCTGAGCTATGTTGCCGGCGCATTCGGCGCGCGGTTCCTGCTGCACGAGCGAGTGGCACCTCTGCGTTGGGCCGGAGCTCTACTGGTCTGCCTGGGCGTCGCCATTTTGTCGGGTAGTTGATCCGTGCCGATACTTGTCTTGCATCTGGTTTCGACAGGGGGCGCTGTATGCGGACTT
>Ga0075425_100004472_pt1 | contig 14435 bp, 12 predicted proteins | sample SoiMethybrSBSTD4_FD_75300 | JGI IMG/M metagenome (GOLD analysis project Ga0075425, IMG submission 75300) | Bulk soil microbial communities from a Populus tree surrounding site in Tennessee, USA - Soil MetaG P. TD hybrid SBSTD4 | ecosystem: Environmental > Terrestrial > Soil > Tree plantation...
TGGCTTCGCGGCGAAGCGATTCGTCTTTTTCGCCTTTCGCCGCGGCAAACAAGTGCTCCTTATCGCCACCCAGCATGTAGGCGCGGAGAATCTCGCGCCTTACGGAAGTATCGGGGTTCGTGGCATAGACCTCGGCCATGATTTGCCGGGACTGCGATCCGCCGAAGAGGCCCAGGTATTTGATTGCTTCGCGTTGTAGTTCGGGATTGCTTTGCCCTTTTGCAATTCTTCCAATGATTTCGCGGCCTTGTGTGGAACCGCTTTGGGCAAGAACAAACAATGCCCGCGACTTTTCTCTTGGTGAACCCGAACCGTTGATCACCTTTTCGAGGAGCGGCATGGCGCGTTCCGGGTCGCTGTTCATTAATCCCTGAATCGCCATTAACTTCAGCTCTTCGTCGCTCTGGTCGGCCGGTTTGACTGATTGCCCGCTGGATTGCTTGACTTCCAGCTCCAGGACGCCGGCATCTTTCTGCCAGCGGCTTTGGGGAAACCTTTTTTTCATATCGGCCAGTGTAGTCAGAGCCGCCTCGCGCTTGCCCAGCCGGTTTTGCGCGTAAGCCTTCCAGTAGAGAGCCGCGTCCGTTTGTGCGCCGTTCATCTGGGCGAGTTGGTTGAATTTCGTCTCGGCTTGGTCGTAGCGGTCATCATCCAGAGCTTCACGGCCGTCCTCGTACAGTTCCTGCAAACGGTCGATTTTCTCTTGTTCGCGGTCGCGGGCCTCCTGCTCCCGATCGCGTTTCTCCTCTTCTCTGTCGCGCGCTTCTTGTTCGCGGTCGCGCCGCTCCTGCTCTTTTTCCTGAGCGCTCTGAGGAGCCAGAAGGAAATGTCCGGCTGGCAAACTTGCAACAAGCCACGCCGCACGTGCTCTTGTCGGAGATAACAGCAGCACCGCAAATGCGATCCAAACCAAAGTGGTCTTACACACTACATTCCGCTGGGTCATGCTTTGTTCCTTTCGATCTTCGTAGAATCGTTCTGCGCCGGGGCGGGCTTTGTGGCTTTTTGCCGTTCCTGGAGCTCCCTGCCGACCACTCGAACTTTGAACAGAATTCCGCGCGCCTCAATCTTCTGGCGAATCTTTTCCAGTTGCGCCGGAGTGACTTCATCCGGGCTGTTGGCGACATCGAGAAGGAAGCGTTCGAGTTCGTCGAGCGTGCTGGCCATAACTTTGTCGCCTTCCTGAAGAGCCGTTTGCCGGTAGAGCCGGTTTTCTTCTAGCAAATCTTCGGCCCGACGTTGCTCGGCTGAAATATTGACGAGTCTTCCAGGGGAGGAGTTAGGTTGCGCGTTGGAAAGCTCGACAAGAAACATTTCAGACTTGCTGAGATGATCGCCGACGGCGACAACCAGGATTCGTTCGCGAATTTGCTCCGGGGTGGCGACAACGTCCACCTTTGGACCACGAGGCGTAAATCGTCCTGCAAAGAACACCACAACAAGTAATGCGGCCACGGCTCCCAGAGTTCCCAGCCGCTTGAATTCAAACCACTCCTGCCACCACCGCGCAGGTCTTTCCGGCAAGCGGGGCGCAATCTGCTGCCATACATGCCGCCCATAGTCGTCGCCGGGGTTGGGTACGGGGAGCGTATCGAGCGCGGCGAGCACAGCTTCGATGCGCTCAAGCTCCGCCCGGCATTCTTGGCAAGCCGCCAGGTGTTGCGCAATCACCGCGCGCTGGGCGGCCACGCCTTCTTTGTAAGCAATCAATTCTTCCTCGGTCATATGTTTCATGATTCCGTTCCCATCGCTCTAGCTTGCGTTCCTCTCCCCACGAAGGGCTGCAAAGCCAGGCGCAATTTCTGGACTGCGCGAAAAACGGTGTTCTTCGCCGCGCCGGAACTAGATTTCAGGACTTGCGCAATCTCTTCAATCGCGCAGCCTTCCCAGTGCCTCATGACAAACGCGGTCCGCTCCGAGTGAGAGAGCGCGGCAAGCGCAATCTCCATCTGTTTTCGTAACTCGATGTTTTGCGTCAAACGTTCCGGAGTCGGCGCGGCATCGTGTACCAGCGTTACGGGATCGTTTTCCGTTCCTTCTTCGTGGACCGCCGGTTCGATCTTGCGGGCTTCTTCCTTCTTGCGCTGCCGCATGCGGTCAATGGCGTAATTCGCCGCGATGCGATAAACCCAGGTTCCGAAATTCGCTCGTGCCTCAAACTTTCCGAGCTTTTGATACGCGCGCAAGAACGCCTCCTGGACCACTTCTTCGGCATCGGGCCGGTTCCGCGTCATCCGGTAAGCCAGCCGGAAAACATTGTGGCTGTGCCGCTCGACGAGAACGCGAAACGCATCCCGATCGCCAGCCAGCGTGCGTTCCACGGCGACGGCGTCGCTCTCGGCGATGGTCTGGGCGTTCTCGACGCTCGGCTGCATTCGAATCATTAGACAGGATTTTGCCTTTGCGGTTAGGTCGCGCTAAGAGCTGTCGAGCCAACAAGTTAGCTCAAACAAGGCCTTGGTGGTACTGCGGCCGGAGATACGGAGGCTCTCGTGCCAAGGCCGATGAACGACGCCTATTGCGGTATGATGGATGAAGGTAGTGATGCACGGGAACTGGTCAATCTTTGCGTTGATGCTTTCCATCAGGAGAAAGAGTTGATTCCACGGTACACGCGCCCGGAAATGGGCCACGTCTGGAGCGACGCGAACCGCTTCGCGAAATGGCTTGAAGTGGAAATTGCCGCCACTGAAACTCTGGCGGAAGCGGGCCAGGTGCCGAAGGAGGCGGCCGCGGCGATTCGCGCGCGCGCCAAGGTGGACGTAGCACGCATCCACGAACTTGAAGCGAAAGTGAAGCACGACGTTATCGCTTTCACCATGGCTGTCGGCGAATCGATCGGCGATCCTGGTGCTGCGCGCTGGCTGCACTACGGCATGACTTCGAACGACGTGGTGGACACCGCGCAGGCCTTGCAGGTTCACGATGCATCGAAATTGATCGAGCGCGACCTGGTGATGTTTGGAGAAATTCTCGACCTCCGCGCGCACGAATTCCGCCACACGCCGCAAATAGGCCGCACGCACGGCATCCATGCTGAACCCATCACCTTCGGACTGAAGATTGCCAACTGGTTCTCCGAAAACCAGCGCAACATTGCACGCTTTCGCGACGCCGCGGCGCAAATGGCAATGGGAAAGATTTCCGGCGCGGTGGGTACGGCTTCGCATCTCGGCACGGAAATCGAAGAGCGCATCTGCAAGCGGCTGGGGCTGGGCGTCGCTCCCGTCGCGTCTCAGGTGATTCAGCGCGACCGCCACGCGCAGTACCTGAGCGCGCTGGCCAACATTGGTGCGATGCTCGAGCGTATCGCGCTCGAAATCCGCCATTTGCAGCGTACTGAAGTTCGGGAAGCCGAGGAACCCTTCAGCGAAGGGCAGCGCGGCAGCTCCGCCATGCCGCACAAGCGCAATCCCGTTACCTGCGAGCAAATCTGCGGCCTCGCGCGCCTGGTGCGCTCCAACATGCTGGCCGCGTTCGAAAATGTGGCGCTGTGGCATGAGCGGGACATTTCGCACAGTTCGGTCGAGCGCGTGATTCTTCCCGATTCCACCATCCTCGTGGATTACATGCTCTCGAAAATGATCGCCATCGTCGGCCAGATGCGCGTGTTTCCCGAGCGCATGCTGCGGAATCTTGAGTCTACGCACGGGCTCGTTTTTTCAGGTCAATTGCTCCAGGACTTGGTGGAAAACGGCATGCCACGCGACGATGCCTACAAAGCAGTACAGGAAAACGCCATGGCTGCGTGGGAATCAGATGCCAGCTTTCGCGAGCGCGTCGCCGCTGATAAGCGCATCACAAAATATCTCGATGCGAAAGCATTGGCCCACACTTTCGATCTGAAGCGCCAACTTCGCTACGTGGACGCTATCTTCGATCGCGTGTTCGGTCCGCATCCTCCCGGCGAAAAGTCAATTGCCAGCTCTGGCGGAACGGACTAGCTTTCAGGCAAGAGGACACTCTGCTTCCCTGCAAGCACCAAAGTTCCAAGCCAGCCCAGAACTGCAAGAAAAAAGGCGCCCCAGTTTCCACCGGGGCGCCTTTCAGCCTCTTCTAATTCCGGCTTGCGCTGAAATTAGCTGCGGAGGCGGAAAATCAAAAACTATTCTACGCGTTGCACGTAGCGCGCTTCCGACGTATCTACCTTGATCTTGTCGCCTTCATTGACGAACGGAGGCACCTGCACGACCAGGCCAGTCTCCAGCGTTGCCGGTTTCATCACTGCGCTGGCAGTGGCTTTCTGTAGCGTTGGTTCGGTCTGCTTGACCTTTAAGTCCATAGTGTCCGGCAAAGCGACGCCAATGGCCTTATTGTCAAAGAATTCCACGCTCACCACAGTGTTGGGGATAAGGTAGTAGACCGTTTCGCCGAGCTGTTCGCGCGTAAGGTGCATCTGCTCGTAGGTCTGCGTGTTCATAAAGTGGAAATCGTCGCCCTCATTATAAAGGTACTCGAACTCGATCTCATCCAGAATCGCGCGTTCCACGAATTCCTCAGCGCGGAACCGGTAATCAATAATGGCTCCCGTCTTGAGGTTCTTCATGCGCGTTTGCATGGAACCGCGCTTGTTGCCGGGCGTGCGATGTTCTGTGCTAAACACAGTGAAAAGCTGGCCCTCGTGCTGGATGACCATTCCGGGGCGGAGTTGTGTGGCTTTGACGCTGCTCATATGCTCCCTAAGAAGTTTCGATTTCGGAAATTCAGGCGGGCCAGGACGGTGGCCTCATCCGGAATGACTCGAGGCACGCCGGTGTGTTTCTCTTTGCCGGCGCGGACATCCAGTATAAAGGGCCCCCTTCTGCGCGGTCAATTATTTGCCAGGAGAAACTTGCTCAAAAACCCTGGCGCTCTGCCGCAACTGGCATCCCAGAATAATGAACGTGGACCAGGCGCCAGCCGTCTGTCGTCTTTCGATACACTTGAGTTTCCCGGCCGTGCGTCGCAATCGGAGAGCCATCTTTTCGGAACTTAGCCGCGAAATCCCAGTAGAATTCTGCAACGGCCGCGTCGCCGAGCATCTGCACCGCAACATCCTGGACGCTTAGTTTTCGCTCAGAGAACATCCCGCCCATAAGCCGCCTGTATACGTTTTCTTTGATCTGCTCGAAGCCGTGTTCATGACCCAAGGGATGAATGAAGGAAGCTTCGGGAGAATTCCACCAAATCTGAGAGGCGAGATCCGTGTCGGCGTCGCTGACAGACTTTGCGTATTTCGCAATGAGGCTCTTGATTTCCCTGGTCGCTCCATTGCTCGCAGAGCCATGGGAGTCTTCGCCTGCCGGGCTGTGTCCCTGAGCGTGCCGTTCTCCGGCATCCGCCATTATCTTTTCAATTTCATCGGGGTTGCGCGGCAGCCGCTCGCTCAGCAGCTTGTAACCGGAATCTGTGATCAGCACGTCGTCTTCAATGCGCACGCCCAGGTTTTCTTCAGGGATATAAATGCCCGGTTCGACTGTGACGACCATACCCGGCTGCAGTGCACTGCAATAGTCGCCTGGATCGTGCACGTTAAGTCCGATGTGATGACCCAGGCCATGAATAAAATATTGGCCAAGCGGCCTCCCCTCGCGGTCCTTTCCATGCGAGTTGATGTAGTCGTACGCGATGTTCATCAGCCCGTCTTTCTTGCCTTTGCAAGAGAAGTGCACGCCAGGTTGGACGGCTGCGAGCGCCGCGTTTTGCGCGCCCAGCACGATTTCATAGACTTCGCGCTGGCGCGCCGTAAACTTGCCATTGGCGGGAATCGTGCGCGTGATGTCCGCGGAATAGCCGGAGTATTGCGCGCCGACATCGAGCACCACGATGTCTTCATCTTCGATCTTGCGCGACAGCTTGTCGTAGTGCAGCGCGGTCGAATTCGGCCCTGCGCCAACAATCGGCGCGTAGCCTTCTCTTTCGGACCCGCCCATGGAGTGCCCTTCCACCATTTTTGCGGCCACCTGATATTCATACAACCCCGGACGCATCATTTTCATAGCTTCCAGGTGGGAATCCACGGTGAGGTCAATCGCCTGCTTCAGAAAAGCAACTTCGCCGGGAGACTTAACCGGGCGCATCCCGGCGATTTGCGCGCGGACGTCTTTTAGTGCCGTCTTCGGTGCCGCAAGCTGGAGCCAGTCGACAACCGCCTTTTCGTGCGGGTATCCGCCGAGCTCCTTGTCGTAGGGAAGAATCGTATAGAACGCCGAATAGAGCTTGGCGAGGTTCTCCACAGTTGCTCGCATTTCGGGGAACGGCTTTACGCTGGCGAACCCCGTGCGCGCCTCAATCCCTGCGTCCGAAGGCGACATGCGGACGCCGTTCCATTTTTCCTTGCCCGGGTTTTTCGGGGGGAGAAAAAGGATTTCGCGTGGTCCGCTCCAGGAAGAGCTCGATGCCCCGTGGTCGTTTTGAGCTGCTGGAAGCACAATCAGTTCCGCGCCTTCCTCGTTGTGCCCCGTCAAATAATAAAAATTCTCTTCCTGCGCGAAGATGTAGTCCTGAGAAATTTCTTCCCGTCCGGTGAAGCCCCACAAGATAATGGGAGCGTCTACCTGGGAGGCAAGCCGCATGCGGCGTTCCGTGTAAACATTGTTTGGTTCGCGTTCGCGCCGCTCCTGCGCCTTCGTTGGCAGAGCAAAAGAGCTGAAGACCAGAACGGCTGCGACAATCCACTGACGACCACTCATGCATTCACCTCGCCACCAGACAATGTTGTATTTGCTCCCGCAGGGCACAGGAGCCGGCTTCTTTTAAAAACAAACGCGTAGTCTCTTGCAGACGTGTGATTGTATCCGAACAAATCTAAGATTGCCTCTTACGAACGAAAAAACTCCACAAGAAGCTGAGAAACCCTTGTTGGTTCCTCGTGCTGCAGCCAGTGGCTGGCTTCTGCGAAGGTGAAGAGTTCGCCGTTAGCGCAATAGCGGAGGCTTTCGTGAGCCATTTCCGCCATGAGGAACTTGTCACGCTCGCCCCACAAAATGCGCGTGGGCACACGCACGGTGCGATCAGAAAACGGTATGCGATAACGCATCGCGGCGCGATACCAATTGATCATCGCCGTGAGGGCGCCAGGCTGCGACCAGGCTGCACGATACTGCGTGAGATCCTCCGCAGAAAAAGTGCCAGGGTGGCTGGATCCTTGCAGTGCCCGGGCGGCGGCGCGAAAGTTAAATGCGGACAGGAGCGCTTCCGGCAGCCAGGGGATCTGAAAGAAGAATATGTACCAGCTTCGCAGTGTCTGCGGAAGCCGCGTATAGACGTAGCGGCGCATGACGGAGGGATGCGGTACGTTCAAGACGGCAAGTTTTTCGATGCGCCCGGGATGCAACAAAGCAGCGCTCCAGGCAACGGCCGCGCCCCAATCGTGACCGGCTAGAAAGATCTTCTGCTGGCCAAGCTGATCTGCGATAGCGATAACGTCTGAGACCAGCTCCGTTAAAGCGTATGAAGTCACGCCGCGCGGTTTGCTGCTCAAGTTGTATCCGCGTTGGTCAGGCACGATGACGCGAAACCCCGCTGCAGCGAACGGCTCGATCTGTTTTCGCCATCCATACCAGAATTCCGGGAAGCCATGAAGAAGCACAACGACGGGACCATCCGTCGGTCCGGCCACAACGGCGTGCAGCGTCACGCCGCCATTTTGAAAAGAAACTTCGTCAGGAGACACCTGCACGGCGTGAGAGTTTATACAGGAAAGAGGAAATCTCCAAGGCGCCCGGTGCCCGCTGCTTTAATCAGAATCCTGGTGCGCCGGAGGCGGCTGGCCGCATTTCTGGCGCGTTCACGTCGAAGCGCAAATGCGCGAAATACGTTTGCCCGAGCGACATGAAGCCGGTATAGAGATAGCCCCACACGAACAGCAAAAGGAACGGCACGGTGGCATAGTTTTCGTTGGCAATGGCGTACACCACGGTGAACGAAAAATAGATCCCCAACAGGACTTCCGCGTAAGGCATCCAGCCAGCTCTGTTCTTGTAGGATTTTGTCGCGAACGTGCCCGTTTTGCCCTCAATCTTGAATTTCGGCGTCCGTGCAAATTCGGTCTTCTTCCCTACGATCGCTTCAATCACGGCCTGCGCGTTGCGCACCGAAATGCCAATGCCCGTGGCCATCACAAACGGCATGTACAGAAACGTGCGCCACCACGTTTTTGGCCTTAGCTCCCTTTGCGCGACAAGGTAAAAACTCGAGATTGAGCACGTCGAAGCTAGAAACAGCGGCAGGTCGATCAGCAGCATCTGGAACCAGCCTTGCTGAAAACGCACGATCATCACCGGCAGGAGCATCGTGGACAGCACAATCATCAGCGGATAGCTGATGTTCGCCGTCAGATGAAAAAACGCTTCGGCCTTGACGTGCCACGGTACATCTGCTTTGAAAACTTTGGGGAGGATTTTTTTTGCGGTCTGCATCAGGCCCTTGGCCCATCGCGCTTGCTGCGACTTGAAGCCGTTCATGTCCACCGGCAGCTCGGAGGCGCATTCGATCTGCGGCAGGTACAGGAACTTCCAGCCTTTGAGCTGCGCGCGGTAGGAAAGATCCGTGTCTTCGGTCAGTGTGTCGTGCTGCCAGCCTCCTGCGTCGTCAATCACATTGCGACGCCATACACCGGCTGTGCCGTTGAAATTGAAAAACGTTCCGCGGCGCGAACGCGCGCCATGCTCAACTACAAAGTGGCCATCGAGGAGAATCGTCTCGACGTTCGTCAGCAGCGAATAGTCGCTGTTCAGATATGTCCAGCGTGTTTGCACCATCCCGATGTTTTCGCCACCGTCGGGATCCAGGAAATATGGAATCGTGCGCCGCAGAAAATCGGGCTCCGGAATGAAATCGGCGTCAAAAATCGCCACGAACTCACCCTTCGCGGCTTTTAGGCCGTTCTCCAGCGCGCCGGCCTTGTAGCCCTCGCGATTCGAGCGATGAATATAAGTGATGGGCATCCCCTGCGCGGCGTGGCGCTCCACGCAAGCGCGCGCGACTTGCTGCGTCTCATCGGTGGAATCATCGAGCACCTGGATGTCGAGCAGTTCCCTCGGATAATCAAAACGCGCAACCGCCTCGGTAAGCCGCTCGATTACGTAGCGTTCATTAAAAATCGGCAACTGCACCGTGACTCGCGGCCAGTTCGTTACCGGCGGCGGCGGTGGCGGGACATTTTTGGAATACAGGAAATAGTCGTAAACCAGCCAATAGCGGTGCAGTCCGTACATCGCGAGCACCAGCAACACGATGAAGTACGGAATCATCATCGCCAAGTCGAAAGCGTTGGCATGATAAATGCCGCTAAAGGTCTTGTCAGTAAGCCTGTGAAAGTAGCGGCTGATGCCGCTTTGCTGCGCGAGAAAGATCGAGAGTGTGAGGGCAGGGTACACGATAGCGGGTCCGGTGGTTACAAGTTTCTTCGCGTCGTTTCCGGCGACCCTCAATTATAGAACAGAATCTCGCCCATCCTGACACTCTACCAAGAGTCGCCAATTATTCTGAATGATCACAACCCATTGCGCGCGGTCACGATACGAGGACGATCTTTCCCATGGCGCCGGGCTCCAGAATTTCTTTGTGGGCGCGCGCAGCTTCGGCCAGAGGCAGCTCCTTGCCCACTACGGGGCGCAACGTGCCATTTCCCAGGCCCGCAATCAGCCCGGCATGAATGTCCGCTTCCTCCTCCGGCGTGATGGCCCAGAGTGTGAATCCGCGAGCCGAGGCGCGCCGCGCCATGAGGTCACGCGGATTGATGGTGATTTCCCCGCGATTGCCAATAATGATGACCCGCCCATTGATCGCCAGCAGTTTCAAATCCGTCGCAAGATTTACATTGGCCAGCATTTCCAAAATAATGTCCACGCCGCGGCCGCCCGTCGCTTTCATAATTTCGTCGGCACAGCCCGACTTGCTGTGCTCGAATGCTTGATGCGCGCCTTCCCGTTTCACTAATTCGAGTCCTTTCGATGTTCCTGCCGTGCCAAAAACAGTAAGTCCCATCGCCCGGGCCATCTGCACCGCGGCCGAACCCACGCCCCCGCTGGCACCATGCACCAGTACCGTTTCCGACGCGCGCGCCTTTGCCGAATGATACAGCGCGTGGTAGGCGGTGCCGTAAGGCACCCACACGCCCGCGCCCTGGCTGAAGCTGATTTTTGCGGGAAGCGGGTGCACCTGTTCCTCCAGCGCCAGTGCATATTCCGCATAGGCTCCCGTGACGGTCTTCGCCGTGTAGACGCGGTCACCCGCCTTCACTTTTTTCACTCCATCGCCCACCGCTTCAATCACGCCGGCACCGTCTGATCCCGGCGTATATGGGAGTGGCGGCTTCACGGCGTAAGTTCCCGCGCACATGTACGTGTCGTAGGGATTCACGCCTGCCGCGTGGATGCGCGCGAGCACTTGTCCGGCTGCGGGCTTGGGCGTGGGCACCTCCTCGAGTTTCAAGACTTCCGGGCCACCGAATTGACGAACAAGAATGGCTTTCATGCTTTTTCTCCCGCGAAATTCAAAATGCGCGCACTCCCGCAGACCGGATCAAGACGGACGGAAATCAAAAACTAAGGCTAAGAACTAAAAAACCAAGACTAAAAATGATCGTCGGCGCCGATGGCTGTCCCTTCCCTTTCTACCAATCCGGCCGAGCGGCCCCACGCCGTCGTTTGCCAATTGTCCTTCCCTCTCGCGGAAGGGATCCACGGCGGCAAAGACAAGCCTAAATACTCCGCCAAGGCAAAGAGATATGGCTCGTACATTTTCCGCAAATCGGCGAGCCGTTCTTCCATTTCGCTGAAGTTGCCCATCTTCAGTCCGTGTTTCATCAGCATATCGCGAATCCGCTCTAAGTTCTCGGCAGGAAGCCGATTGTGGGGAAGTTCGCGCGGCTGCGTCTTGAAAACTTGCGAAAGGTCAACCGCCGCGTGGCGCGCAATTGCAAATGTCAACTCCGCCTGCCGCTGGCAAGTATCCTGGACCGCCACTTTGACCAGAGCGCAGCTGTCCAAAATCGCTGTGAGAGCAGCGATCCACGACATGTTGTCATGCTGCGAGCGAAAGAACGCCAGCACCGGATACGAAAGATGGCTCTCCATCAATTCTGCAGCCCAGAATTCCCAGTCCTTAAAAAGCAGCCGCAGCGCTTCGCTACCGCCAGGATAAGCGTGACGGCGCAGAAGCTCTCCCGCGGTCGGAGGTGTGCCCGCCCGGGCGTCCAAAAGCGAAATGTTCACTTCGCGCTTGGAAAACGATCCATAGATGAACGGCAAGTAGCCGATGACCGCCGCGAGGAAGCCGAATCCGAAGCCGGCTTCCGTGACTACGAGGAAGCGCGCCAGCCCCGTCCGTGGAACCACGTCCCCGAGCCCCAGCGTAAAGAACGTCGTTCCGCTGAGGTAAACATCCATAGCGAAACCAGGCTGGCCGCCGGTGATGTTGACCGCGGAGCCTGCCCCGTACTGCATCAGGCCAAACGCGAGGACCAACCCCACCGCCCATACACCCACGAGCACCAGCAGCGAAAGCGGCCCATAAAAACTGAGCAGGGCCTCACGTTTCTTGCGCGAAGGAATCAGTTGCGTGACAAACTTCCAGTTTCTCCACGTAAATTTGTAAAACACGCGTGCGAGCCGGAATCTTCGCGTCACCCGGCGGGGCAAAATGATCGCTTCAAACGCGTCCCAAATCACAATCAAGAAGATTGCGACACCTGCAGCGAACACGCCCGGCGCTGGAACCATGTGCGGCATTGTACTCGCTTGTCTCGGTTCGTGAGAGCGCCCGACGGGACGCCTTCGAAATTCTTACGAAACTAACTTCGCGCTGACGCTAATTTCCGCCTTGAACAGCTTCGAAACCGGGCAGCCGGTCTCCGCGTTTTTCACCGCCGTATCGAATTTCGCCTTGTCCGCACCTGGAACGTGCGCCACGAGATCCAGATGGCTCTTCGTGATAGCAAACCCGTCCGGTAGTTTCTCCAGTGAAACCGTTGCCGTGGTTTCCAGCTTTGTTGCGGTCATCCCCGCATTACCTAATTGCGCGGAGAGCGCCATGGTAAAGCACCCTGCATGAGCGGCCGCCAGCAATTCTTCGGGATTCGTTCCAACTCCATTTTCAAACCGCGTGCTGAAGGAATACTGCGTCTGCTTCAGCACGCCGCTGTCTGTTGAAATTGTGCCCTTGCCATCTTTCAATCCACCTTGCCACACTGCTGAACCTTTACGCTGCATTGTTTCTCTCCTCTTCTCCTGTTGGATTCCTGGGAATTCGATTCACGGCCGCGCCGGAAGGGTATATTTGCGAGCGCGCGCCGCCGAAGCGCTGTCGCGCTTTGAGCCGCGAGCCCCAGCGGCATCCTGCGCCGACAAATGGCTCATGCTGTGGCTGACACGGTAAATCTGTATGTCAATGCTGAGGTCCGCATCTCTGATCCATTTCTGCGCCGAAAGCGAACTCGCTCCGCCGGGACGGCGAGCCTTGGCGGTGCGTTCCAGCGCATCGTCGATTTCGCTCAGCGAATTCATGGGCTGAAATTCGATGTACGTTGGCAAGGAATAGCCGGAGTGCACCTGATAGAACATCCAGGGCGTGTCAATATCGTTGGTTTCATACATTCTTGCACGCGCCCGCACCGCTTCCGCAAACTCCTCCTCGTACCCTGTGCGAAACTGAAAAATGGAAACGCGCACATAATTCGCCTTGGCCAGGTCAATCTTGTTTAGCCGATACCCCAGATCATCCCGCCGGAATGCCAGCACGGTCCGCGTGGCGGCCACCAAATCCGCCAGCTTTTGTTGTAGACTGCCGATTTCCGGATGGGCCTCCAGCCCCTGCGCCAGGTCCGTTCCAGACTTCTCGATGTCCGCGAAATTGTCGAACCCGTCGAAATACAACACGTGCGGCGAACCGGTCACCGCTTGCAATGCGCTCCAGTAAATGGGGATCTTCGCGTCCGTATACGCGCTCACGATCTCTGATTCCGTTTGCTCGTAAGCTGTTTCCTTGCCGGACAGCAAATCGGCACGGTACAGCAGCAGCGTGCTCGGCGTCACGCCCGTCTCCGGCGTGGGCGTGACGTTTTGTGCTGTAGCTGACAGGCAGCCCGCCAGCGCCACGCTGCCCAGCAGCGCCGCGCGGCCCAGGCGAATTATGAAACGTTGCAACGGCATCCCAGCCTCCTGTTCCTCTGCCGGGGAGAGGGGCGGTTCAGTCTACCATTTGTGGAAAATAAAGAATGCTGCCGCCACAATCAGGGCAAAGCCCACGCCGTAATTCCACTTGAAGCGGTCCCCGAGATAGAAAATCGAAAACACCGGAAAAATTGAAAGCGTAATGATCTCTTGAATCGTCTTCAATTGCGCCGGCGTAAATTCATACGAACCGATGCGATTCGCCGGCACCTGGAAGCAGTATTCGAAAAAAGCGATGCCCCAGCTGGCCATAATCACTTTCCACAGCGCTTCGCTGCGGAATCTCAGATGCCCGTACCACGCAAAAGTCATGAAAATGTTCGAAATCGTCAGCAGCAATATCGTTCGCATTCGTTTGGAAGACTCCTCGTTTCAGGTGGTCTACAAGATACAAGACTGGGACGAACTTCATCTAACGTCCGTTACGTCTGCAGCACCTCTCGTTATACATTCCACACATCCATACTTCAGTCCCATTTTGTTTTTTGCCGTTCATCCTTTAGGTTAGAAAGTGGTTGAAACTTGGGGCCTCTTTCCTCAGGGGCTTCGGATGTTTTTCCGAAGACGAAGGGGGCGTGTGGGCCTAAAACTGCGTGCTATTCTTGCGGCTGTTGTTGCGTGCCCTTTTTCTGCGCCCATTGCTGTTCGAGGCCAGGAAAACATGGTCCTCGTTCAGACAGGCTCCAGCATGCCGGAGCCGCTCTATAAGAGCTGGATCGACGCTTATCACAAGGAAACCGTCTCGACCGAAATCCGCTACATGCCCGTTGGTTCCGCGGAAAGCGCCCGCAACATTCTTGCAGGCTCTGGCGACCTTGGCGGGGGTGATGCGCCCATTCCCGAAACCCAGCTCCGTACCGCTGGCAAGACAATCCTCGAGTTGCCTACCGTTTTGATCGGTATCGTTGCCATCTATGAATTGCCGGGCGTGAAAGGCGACCTCAAACTCAATGGCCCCATTCTCGCCAACATTTTTCTCGGAAAAATCAAAGTGTGGAACGATCCCACTCTGACTCGCCTGAACCCAGAAATGAATTTGCCCGCCTTGCCCATCCACGTCTTCCACCGTACCGACGGCAAGGGTTCCAACTACATCCTTTCCGATTATCTTTGCAAGGTCAGTCCTGAGTTTCTCGCTACTGCTGGCCGCAGTGAATCCCCGAAGTGGCCCGTGGGACAAAGCTTCCAGCGCTCGCAGGAACTCGTAAACCAGTTGCATTCCACTCCGGGCGCGATTGGCTACACCGAATTGAATCTTGCCGTCAGCTCAGGTGTGCGCAT
>Ga0075425_100004473_pt1 | contig 14434 bp, 13 predicted proteins | sample SoiMethybrSBSTD4_FD_75300 | JGI IMG/M metagenome (GOLD analysis project Ga0075425, IMG submission 75300) | Bulk soil microbial communities from a Populus tree surrounding site in Tennessee, USA - Soil MetaG P. TD hybrid SBSTD4 | ecosystem: Environmental > Terrestrial > Soil > Tree plantation...
TGCTGACGATCCGCGTCGGCGACGGCACGCCGCCGCCGTGGGGCACCCGCGGGATGAACAAGGTCGTCACCCTGGAGGAACCGGCGGCGGTGACGGCACGCGGCAACGATGCGCGCAGGAGACGGAGATAGCCGTGCCGCCGTGGAGGCTGCCGGAGATGAGTCCGTGGCGGCGGCAATCGGTGTCGATTCCGCCGGAGTCGATGCGCGGGTGGATCAGCCTCGCGATCTGGGAGTTCTGGATCGGCCTGCTCATCTGCGGCACCGGCGGCCTCGGCGCGCGGCTCATCGCGACGGCGCCCGACAGTGTGATCACGGTCTTCGACTTCAGCAAGTGCTATGCGGCGCCGCCGATCCTGCAGCCGTGTGAACGCGTCGCCTACCGCACTGGTGTGCTGAACGTGGCGCTGAATTACTGGTGCGGCGCGCTGCTCATCGCCGTCGCCGTCTGGCTGCTGTGGGAATTGTGGACCGCGGCGGCGCCCCGTCCGATCACCGACGAATTCCTCAAGCTGCTCGACGATTCGTTCGGCCGCGACTGGCGGCGGCCGCGCACCTGGCCATGGGCCCGCGTGGCGTGGGCGTACGGGTTTACACTCGTCGGCATCACGACGGCCCTCGGCATTGCCCTTCTCGTCTCGAACGTCTTGTCGTCGCCCCGATTTGCCAGGACGCCGACCGTTCACGTCGACACGTCGCAACGCTTCCGTGTGCCGCAGTGACGCGCCGCCGCGGATCTTCCGCCCGGACGGGCAGCGGATATAGAGTTGTCGCGTCCGCGGGTCTGCGGGCTTAACGGACGAGGAGTGATGCTATGTGCGACCAGGATCATTTCGACCGGGACGAACAGGAATACGTCGCCCGCGGACTGGTGACGCGGCGCGAGTTCGGCGCGCTCGTCGGCGCCGGCTTGACGATCCTGCTGCCGAGAGTCGTGAACGCGGTCGCGGTGACCGAGTCTGACGTCTCGATCAAGACGCCTGACGGGACGGCCGATTGCTACTTCGTGCATCCGGCGACCGGCACCGCCGCGGCCGTGCTGGTGTGGCCGGACATCTTCGGCCTGCGGCCGGCGTTCCGCCAGATGGGGAAGCGTCTCGCTGAATCCGGCTACTCGGTGCTCGTCGTGAATCCGTTCTACCGCGTCAAGAAAGCGCCGACCGCCGCAGACGGTTCGGCGACGCCGATCCAGGAGCTGATGCCGCTGGCGCAGGGGCTGAACGAAACGACGCAGATGACCGATGCCAAGGCATTCATCGCCTGGCTCGATCAGCAGTCATCGGTCGCGAAGAACCGCAAGGTCGGCACGCAGGGATATTGCATGGGCGGTCCCATTGCGTTCCGGACATCGGCGGCCGTTCCCGATCGCGTTGGCGCCGTGGCGTCGTTCCACGGCGGCGGTCTCGTCACCAAGGATCCGAACAGTCCACATCTGCAGGCCTCGAAGACCAAGGCCCAGTTCCTCGTCGAGATCGCGGAGAACGACGATCAGCGATCGCCCGACGAGAAGAACGTGTTGAAGGAGACGTTCGCCAAGGCGAACCGGCCGGCGGAAATCGAAGTCTACGCCGGCGCGGCGCACGGCTGGTGTCCGCCCGACTCGCGCGTCTACAACGAAGCGCAGGCCGAGAAGGCGTGGAGCCGCCTGCTCGCGCTGTACGGAAAAGCGCTGGCGTAGCGATGCCGACGCGCTGCTGGGAAAGTTCCAAGTCGCAAGTCGGGGAGTCGCAAGTCAGTCGCAGGTCACAAGTCTCGAGTCAGTCGCAAGTCACAAGTCTCGAGTCGGTGAGTCGCAAGCGTCGACTGGCTTGTGACCGGCTTGCGACTCCTTGCGACCTGTGACTGACTTGCGACTTGCGGCTTGCGACTGACTTGCGACTGACGACTTGCGACTTGGAACTGCACGCTCGCGGCCGGTCGCGCCTCACCGCAACTGAAACAGCCGGTCGCTGCCAGACAGCAGGATTTCACGCGCGCCGTGCCGCCGCAGCCACTCCGACGTCGCCCTGCCGCCGTTCACGTCCGCGCCTTCGTGCACGATCGCGTGCGTCGCGCCAGACGCCGCCAGCGCGTCCCAGGCCTCCGAGCCGGCGTCGGGCAGGTGCGACAGTTGTGCGACGAGCGCGATGTAGTGCGCGGGGAAATATCCGGAGTACCCGTTGACGATCGGTTTGCGGTGGCCGCCGGCGAAAAATGTGTAGGCGATTTCGCTGCCGGGATCGCCGAACGGAAATTCCACCACCACGGTTCCGTCGGGTGACGCGGCGATCGCGTCGTAGACTGCACCGCGCGCGGGAACCATCGCAGTCGGGGCAACGCTCCATCCCTCCGCCAGAATCAGCGCCATGCCGGCGACCGTCAGCAGCTGACCAGCCTTGCGGCGCCACCGAATCAGCGACGCTGCACCCAGTCCGGCGAGCACCGCGAGCATCAGCGCGACCAGCATGAAGTTGAGCGATGGCACGCGGAGGCCGTTGAACCCGGGCACCCATCGATAGAACAGCGCGTAGATCCCCGGCCCGATCGCGCGCGTGTTCGCATACATCGATGGGCCGAGCGACATCCAGGCCGCGGCGAACGCCGCCCAGGCGAAGAACGCAACCGCTGATCCGCGGATGCCGGCCATGACGCGCCGGGACCACGGCGAGATCGCGGCGAGGATCGCGACGACGACCGCGATTTCGCCAAGCAGCCGCAGCGCACTATGGCGGACCACGACGCCGGCAATCGAGTACGCATTGCTCCCGGTGATCAGCACGCGGCCGAGCAGAACCGCCAGGACGACGATCGCGATCGCGAGCCCGACCGCGAACCGACGCTGCCAGGGCCGAGTGTCGTCTCCGGCCTCGCGCGCCTCGCCAGCGGCGCGGCGAAGGCTCGCGGCCACGGCGACGCCGCCGAAGCACAGGATCGCGAAGCCGGGGAATCCGGCGCCTTCGTCGCGCGGCAGGGCGCGGAGGTGAGATCCCCACAGGCGCGACCACGACGAGACCGTCGCAAAGGCATGCGTGTCGGCCGAGAAGTGTTCGATCTCGGCGCGGCCGCGCACGCCCACGTCGCCGCGGCGCCGCACCTCTGCGTACGGCCACGAGAACGTGCCGACGACGATCAGGGCAATCGCGCCGGCGGCGATCAGTCCGCGCCATGTGCCGCCGTCGCGAAGCCGGTTCTGCAGCGCCAGTTCGCAGAGGCAGTAGGCGACGACGAACGGCGCGAAGTAGGCCAGGTAGTAACCGCATGAGAACGCCTGCGCGACAACGGCAGCGGCGCCACCGGCGAGCGGCAGCAGTCGGCCGCCGACGATGAACCGCCGCAGCCCGAACAACGCAAACGGCATCCATTCACTCGAGAGCACTTCGAGGTGCGCGTACTGATCGATCCGGTACGGCGCGAACGCGAACGCCAGCCCGCCAAGAAACGCGGCCATCGGCTCGCCCGTCAAGTCGCCAACGAGCAAATAGACGCCGAGACCGGAAAGGACAATCGTCGCGAGGAACAACAGGTTGTAGGCGAGCACGATGTTGCCGGTGCCGGCAAGAACCGGCAGCGCCTGGAGCATCTGCGGCGTGAGGTGATTCGAGTAGGCCAGCGTCAGCGACGCCGGATAGAAGATGTTGCCGTCCCAGTAGTGGCGGAGCGCTGACAGGTCACCGTGCAGCGCGCGCATCGCCTGACCGCTCGTCCACTGCAGCACCCAGCAGTTGAACAGCGTGTCGCTCGCGTCGCCGGCTATCTGTTGGGTCGCGATCGACGCAAGCGGCCACGTCAGCAGCACCGCCGCGATCGAATAGAGGCCGGCGGCGGTGGACGGGCGGGCGAATACCTGCGACAGCCTCAATCGCGACATCAGCCGGAGATACTACTGCGCTATCATCACGCGTCATTCGGCCCGATTCGCGTCTCGCGTGCTGACGCTGTCGGGGCTCGGGGCCTGGGGCTTGCTTTTCAGCGTCAAACGGTGCCCGGGCTGAAGAGTAGGGTTTATGCGAAAAGTAGCGACGTGGGTCTTTCTTGCGGCGAGCCTTGCCGTCGCTTCAGTGCGCGGCGCCGACTGGACGACCCACAGCGGCGGCAACTCGCGCGACGGCTGGCAGCGCAACGAAACGCGGATCAGCAAAGACACGCTGAAGGACATGAAGCTGCTGTGGAAGGTGACGCTCGACCAGAAGCAGCGATCGGTCTACTCGCTCTTTGGTCCGCTGATCGTCGAACGCGCGATCACCGATCGCGGCTTCAAGGAACTCGCGTTCGTCGCGACGACCAACAACGATCTCGTGGCGATCGACGCCGACCTCGGCAAGGTGTTCTGGAAGAAGCATTTCGCCTGGCAGGCCGACGTGCCCGAGCCGGAGCAGTCGTCGTTCCTGTGTCCCGGCGGCCTGACCGCGTGGCCGGTGCTGCCGGCGCCGGCCGGTCCCGGCCGCGGCCGAGCGACGGCTCCCGGCGGCGCGCCGCAGCGCGGCAACATCTTCGCGGTGCGGCCGATCTTCGCCCTCTCGGGCGATGGGTTCCTGCATCACGTCAACATCAACACCGGCGAAGAGGTGACGCCCGCGATCAAGTTCCTCCCGCCGAACGGCAAGCCGTACAGCCTCGCCTTCGACAACAACGTCATCTACACGATCACCGGCCAGGGATGCGGCGGCAATCCGAACAGCGTCTACTCGATCGATCTCGAGGATCCGGCCAGGCCGATCCGGTCGTGGCGCTCCGGTAGCGGCGGCCTGTGGGGCACGGCAGGTCCGGCCATCGGCGGCGACGGCACGGTGTACGCCGAAACCGGAGACGGCCAGTACGACCCGGCGATGAACCGCTACGCGAACTCCGTGATCGCGCTGACGCCGAAAGAGCTGAAGCTCAAGGACTGGTACACCCCGTCGAACGCGGAATGGTTGTTCAAGCGCGATCTCGACATGAACGTGACGCCGGTCGTTTTTACCTACAAGGGACACGATCTAATCGTCGGGTCTGGCAAGGAAGGGCGGCTGTTCCTGCTCGATTCACAGTCGCTTGGCGGCGCCGATCACCGCACGCCGCTATTCCGCTCCGAACTCTTCTCCAACGAGGACATCGACTTTGCTGGCGCCGGCACCTGGGGCAGCCTGGCGAGCTGGGAAGACGCACAGGGCACGCGCTGGGTGCTCGCGCCGGTGTGGGGACCGAAACATTCGGCGTTCAAGTTTCCTATCAGTAACGGAGAAGCCAACGTCGGCAGCATCGCCGCCTTCAAGATCGAGGAGCGGAGCGGTAAGCCGGCGCTGGCGCCCGTGTGGCTCTCGCGCAACCTGATCACGCCGGCGCCGCCGGCGATCGCCAACGGCATCGTCTTCGCGCTGAGCAGCGGCGAGTGGGTCCGCCAGGCCAACGATCGCGAAGGCGGCTTGTATCAGGCCGACGTGCGGGCGCAGAAGTCAGCGCCGGCCGTCCTCTACGCGCTCGATGCCGCGACGGGGAAGGAACTCTGGTCGAGCGGCAACCAGGTCTCGTCGTTCACGCATTTCGGCGCGCTGTCGATCGCGAACGGCCGCGTCTACTTCACCACTTACGACAACACGCTCTACTGCTTCGGCATTCCGATGGAGCATTGAGCGAGCCAGCGAGTCCACCATGACCACCACCACCATCGCCGATTCCGTTCTCCACGCCATCGGCCATACGCCGATTGTTCGTCTCCGCCGCGTCGTCCCGCCGGATGCCGCCGACGTGCTCGTCAAGCTCGAGTTCTACAACCCGACCGGCTCGTACAAAGACCGCATGGCGCTCGCGATGATCGAAGGCGCCGAAGCACGTGGCGCGCTGCGTCGCGGCATGCGGGTCGTCGAGTTCACTGGCGGCAGCACCGGCTCGTCGCTCGGGATGGTTTGCGCGGCGAAGGGCTATGAGTTCGTCGTCCTCTCGTCGGATGCCTTTGCGAAAGAGAAGCTCCAGACGATGGCGGCGTTCGGCGCCGACGTGCGGCTGGTGCCGAGCGAGGGCGGCAAGGTGACGCCGTCGCTGTTCGACAAGTTCCGAAGCGAGATCGCCACGCTCGCCGACGAGCCGAACACGTTCTGGACCGATCAATTCCACAACACCGACGCGATCACCGGCTACGCGGGTATCGGCCGCGAGCTGCTCGAGCAGACCGGCGGCCGGCTCGACGTGTTCTGCGGCGCCGTCGGGACCGGAGGCATGCTGTCCGGCGTGGCGCGCGCGCTGCGTGAGGGCGGCAGCCGGGCCCGCGTTGTCGCGCTCGAGCCGGCGAGCTCGCCGGCGCTCACCGCAGGACGCGGCGGTGCGCACCGCGTCGAAGGGATCGGCACCGGCAGCGTTCCGCCGCACATGACCGGCCGGCCGTACGACGAAGCGCGCGCGATCGACGAGAGTGACGCGCGCGATATGGCGCGTCGGCTGGCGCGTGAGGAAGGCCTGCTCGTCGGGACGTCGACCGGCCTGAACGTCGCCGCAGCGATTCAACTCGCGCGCGAGCTTGGTCCCGGGAGAGTCGTCGCGACCGTCGCCGTCGACACCGGCCTGAAATATCTCGCCGGCGATCTGTTCGACGCGGCGGGCCGCTGAACCCGGGATCCGGAGCGTCATGCCGGCACTGCGGCTGATGGCCGTGCTCGCACACCCGGACGATGAGTCGCTCGGCGTTGGCGGCACGCTGGCGAAGTACGCGGCCGAAGGCGTCGAGGTGTTCCTGCTGACGGCGACGCGCGGCGACGGCGGCCGCTATCGCGGCTATCGCGCCGACGACGAACGGCACCCCGGGCCGGCGGCGCTCGCCGCGATTCGCGAGGCCGAACTGCGGGCGGCGGCGTCGGTGCTGGGCATTCGCGATGTCGCGTTGCTCGACTACCGCGACCAGCAGCTCGATCGCGCCGATCCTCGCCAGGCGATCGCCGACATCGTCGACCACCTGCGTCGCGTGCGGCCCGACGTCGTCGTCACGTTCGCGGCCGACGGCGCCTACGGCCACCCTGATCACATCGCGATTTCACAGCTGACGACGGCGGCAACGGTTGCTGCGGCCGATGGCGCATTCCGCGGCGGCGCCGACAACGATCCGCCGCACGCGGTGGCGAAGCTGTACTACATTGCGTGGCCGGCGTCGACCTGGGCCGCCTATGAATCGGCGATGCGGAAACTGGTGTCGACCGTCGACGGCATCGAGCGGCAGGCGACGCCGTGGCCCGACTGGGCGATCACGACCAAGATCGACACGCGCCGATTCTGGCCGACGGTGTGGCGAGCGGTGTCGTGCCACGAATCGCAGATGGCCGCGTACGAACAACTGCACACGATCGCGGCCGACCATCACGAAGCGCTGTGGGGGTCGCAATCGTTCTATCGCGCCTTCAGCACCGTGAACGGCGGCCGAACACGCGAAACGGATCTGTTCGAAGGGATCCGCCCGGCATTGTAGAATCGTCAGGTTTCAGGAGGCTTTATGAAGATAGCGGCGCTCGCACTCACCAGCACACTCGTTGTCGCATCGGGCACGTTCGGGCCGGCCCGCGCCGCCTCCGATAAACCGGTCCTCGTCCCTGGTTACGAAGCGGCCCGCGACCTGCCGGGCGCGCGTGAACTGCCCGATCCGAAGACCGACTACAAGGTGGTGTTCGCCGACGGCCAGGACGCGAAGAACCCCGGCGACATCAACCCGATGCTGCCGACGATTGCGACCTACGTCAACACGCTCGGCAAGTACGGCGTTCCTGCGGATCACCGCCACATCGTCATCATGTTTCACCAGCGGACGCCGGACATCGACATCGTCATGACCAACGACGCGTACCGCGAGCGCTACAACCGCGACAACCCGAACATCGCGATCATCCACGCGCTGAAGGAGGCGGGCGTCGACATCCGCGTCTGCGGCCAGGGACTGATCGGCCGGAAGATCGACGCAAAGCAGGTGAACCCCGACGTCCAGATCGATCTCTGGGCGATGACGACGCTCGTGAACCTGCAGCTCAAGGGGTATGTGCGCGTCGGCTAGGGCAATGCGGACTGCGGAATACGGACGCGGAGGATCCCCGAATGAGTGACCTGACCAGGCTGTTCGACCGATTCGATCGAGGCATGATCTCGCGGCGGCAACTATTGATCGCCCTCGGCGCGGCCGTCGCCGTTCGGCCGGCAGCCGCGCTCGCGCAGGGGCAGTGCGGGGGCGCCCGCGCCGGCACGCCGGAATGCGATCCGACGCCGGCCAAGCTGCCCTTCGAGGCGACCGGCTGGAAGACAGTGCTGCTCGACCATCTGTCCTGTCAGGTCGCCGACTATCCGAAGGAAGCCGCGTTCTACGCCGCGCTGATGAACTGGAAGATCCGAAGCGACGACGGCAAGCAGGCCGTGCTCGACATCGGCGACTGGGGCGGCCTCGTGCTGCGCGGCGGATATCACGCGCCGCCGGCGGCGCCGGAAACCGAGGCCGCTGCCGCCGCTGCGGCAGCGCGCGGCGGCGGTCGCGGCGGGCCGCGTCCGCCACGCAACGCCGTGTTCGACGGGTTCTGCTGGGGGATCGAGCCGTGGGACGCGAAGAAAGTCGAAGCCGAGTTGCGCAAGCGCGGCCTGACGCCGGTGGCCGACAACGATGGCAAGGATTTCGAGAGCTTTCACGTCAAGGATCCCGACGGCTTCGATCTGCAGATCTCGAACGGCAGCCGCAAGACTCGCCGCCAGGGATCGGCGAGCGGGAAGACCTCGGCGCCGGCGCCGTTCGAGGCGACGAACTGGAAAACCGTGTGGCTCGATCACATCTCGTTCGAGGTGTCGAACTACAAGGAGACGGTGGCGTTCTACACCGCGCTGCTCGGCTGGAAGCCGGGCAAAGACGAAGGCAGCCAGAATCAGTGTGAGATCGGCGACGTCGGCGACATCATCATCCGCCGCGGCGGCGGTGGCCGCGGCGGCGCGCCGACGCCGTCGGGACGCCACGCAGCGATGGGGCATATCTCGTTCGGCATCACGCCGTTCGATCCCGATCAGGTGAAAGCGGAGCTCGAGAAGCGCGGGCTGAACGCGCGGGTCGACACTGGCGGCCGGGGCGATATCCACACCGCGAGCTACAAGAGCTACCACACGACGACGCCGAACGGATTCGACCTGCAGATCAGCGCGACCACCAAGTCGAACCGCGAACCGACGGCATGACATTCAGGAGCGCAAGGAGCGCGAAGCCTTCAGGCGAGCGTCCGCTCGGCTGAAGCCTTCGCGCTCCGAACGCTCCATCGAGAACCCTTGTGGCCGACCCGGAAGAAGATTTCGCGACGATGTTCGAGGCTTCGCTGAAGGCGAAGCGGTTCGAGAAAGGGCAGACGATCGAGGGCACGATCGTCGCGATTCGGCCGGAGGTGGCGTTCATCGACGTCGGCGGCAAAGGCGAAGCGACGATCGACGTCGCCGAGCTGAAGGACGCGGACGGCAACCTCGACGTTGCCGTCGGCGACCGCGTGCACGCGGTCGTCGTGTCCACCGCCGGCGGGATCACGCTCTCGCGCAGGCTGGCGCGCAGCGCCGCCACCGATCGCCAGATCGAGGACGCGTTTCGCAGCGGCCTGCCGGTCGAAGGCAAAGTCGAACGCGACGTGAAAGGCGGGTACGAGATCCGGATTGCGCGGCAGCGCGCCTTCTGCCCGATGTCGCAGATCGACACGCTGCGCAGCGATCCGTCGGCGCACCTCGGACGCGTCTACGAGTTCCGGATCGTCGAATACGGCGAAGGCGGCCGCAAGTTCGTGGTCTCGCGGCGGGCGTTGCTCGAGGAACGGCAGCGCGAAGGCGCCGCCGAAGTACGCAAGTCGATCGTCGCCGATGCCGTGCTGACCGGCCGCGTCGCCTCGGTGCGCGAGTTCGGCGCGTTCGTCGATCTCGGCGCCGGCGTGCAGGGCCTGTTGCACGTCTCGGAAATGGGCTGGTCGCGCGTGTCCGACCCGGCGCAGTTCCTCAAGCCGGGTGACGAAATCACCGTCAAGGTCCTGCGCGTCGACGACGAGAAACAGAAGATCTCGCTCGGCCTGAAGCAGCTCATGGCCGATCCGTGGTCGCGCGCCGGCGAGACCTACGAGGTTGGCCAGGTGCGCAGCGGCCGGGTGACACGCCTGACCGACTTCGGGGCGTTCGTCGAGCTCGAACCCGGCGTCGAAGCGCTCGCGCACGCGTCGACGTTCGCGCCAACCGGGCGCGCCGACGGCTGGACGCGATCGGTGGCGCCGGGAACGACGGCCGGCTTCGAAATCTTGAGCATCGATCTCGACAAGAAACGGATCGGCGTCGCGCTCGTGCCCGAGGGCTCGGCGCGCGCCACCAGCCCTTCGTCGGCCGCCGGCGGCATCGCGCCGGGCGCGCGCATCAAAGGGAAGGTCGAGCGGATCGAGAAGTTCGGCGTGTTCGTCTTTCTCAGTCCGGGCCGCACCGGCCTGATCCCGAACAGCGAAACCGGCGTCGCAAAGGAATCCGACATCGCGCGCACCTTCCCGATCGGCGGCGACGTCGAGGTGGTCGTCCTCGAAGTCGATCCATCCGGCCGCCGCATTCGCCTGAGCGCAAAAGCGATCCGGGACGCACAGGAAGCCGACGAACTGCGTGAGTACACCGAACGCGCGCAGGCGTCGCCGTCCGAAGGATTTGGCACGCTCGCCGACAAGCTGCGCGGCGCGCTCAAAGGGCGCGACAAGTGAGCGGCGTCAGCGATCGCTTCGCGCGGTTCAGAAAAGCGACCGCGGCGGCGCTGCTCGACGGCGACGGTGCGACGCCCTCGGCGACGCGTCGCGCGATTGCCGACGGCGCGCCTCCTGTCAATCTGAAGTCGCTCGTCGATAAAATCCGATCGCGCGCCTACACGGTCACCGACGCCGACGTCGACGCGCTGCGGCGCCAGTACAACGAAGATCAGCTCTTCGAAATCATCGTCGCGGCGGCGTTCGGCGCCGCCGCGGAACGGCTGGCCGCTGCTCGCAAGGCGCTGGAGGAGGCATGAGGCTGTCGAACGTCGAGCGCGGCGATCGCTGGTCGGCGCGGCTGTTCTACCGTTTCATCAAGAAGGTATCGGGCTTTCGCGCGCCGGATGTGATGCGGACGCTGCGCTACCGCCGCGAGTCGTTCGGTGCGCCACACAGTGCACACACGCACGCGGTGATGCGCGGGCCGTCGGAGTGGACTGTCGGTGAGCGCGAGCTGTTCGCCGCGTTCGTGTCGCGGCTGAACGACTGCAGGTTTTGAACCAACGCCCACGCCGCGGTCGCGGCGTCCGCGCTGAGCAACGACGCGCTCGTCGAACAGGTGCTGACCGATTACCGGACCGCACCGATCAGCGCCGGGCTGCGCGCGACACTCGGCCTGCTCGAGACGATGACGCTCGATCACCAGCGTCTCGGACCTGAGGACGTGCGCGCGGTGATGCAGGCCGGCGTCTCGAAGACGGCAATTGTCGACGCGCTCGAGGTGGCGTTCCTGTTCAACATCTACGATCGCCTGGCCGACGCGATGGGCTGGGACGTGCCGCCCGCAGGCGGCGGGTACTATCAGATCGCGGCGAGGCGCCTCCTCAAGCGGGGCTACGCGTAACACGGCACACGCGGGAGGCGTGGACATGCTGGCGCAATGGCTCGACGACCTTCGGCGCGACACCGTCCTTGCCGCGCGGATGCTGCGCCGCGCGCCCGGCTTCACCACCGTCGCCATCCTGACGCTGGCGCTCGGCATCGGCGCGAACACTGCGGTGTTCAGCGTCGTCAACGCGGTGCTGCTACGGTCGCTGCCGTACAAGGATCCCGATCGCCTGGTGCGCATCTTCGGCAGCGTGCCTGCTGCCGCCGGGACGAACGGACCTTCGCGGCGCGTCCCCGGCGTGCGCGTCTCCGACCTGGCGGAGCTTCGCGCACAGACGACGACGCTGGCCGACGTCGTCTTCTATCTCGGCGCGAGCGCAACGCTGACCGGACTCGACGAAGCGCGAAAGCTCGACGGGATCCGGATCGCGCCGGAAGCGTTTCCGATGCTTGGCGCCGTGCCGCTCATTGGCCGCACCTTCGAACCGCGCGAGGCGGCCGCCGGCGCCGACGGCGTCGTGATCCTGAGCTTCACTGCGTGGCAGCGTTACTTCAACGGCGCGCCGCAGGCGCTCGGCCGGCACCTGCGCCTCGACGACCGCAGCTACGAAGTCGTCGGCGTGATGCCGCCGGCGTTTCAGTTTCCCGATGCGCAGACGCAGTTCTGGGTTCCGTTCGTCGCCACCGACTTTCCCCAGATCGGCGGCTCGCCGATCGCCCGCCTGAAGGACGGCGTCTCGCTCGCCGCCGCCGCCGAGGAAGTCACCTCGATTCTTGTCCACCTGCACGAGGCGCAGCCGTCGCGCTTCGGCATGCCGCCCGCGCCGCCGCAGTACGAGCTGGTGCGGATGAAGGACGAGATCGTCGCGCCGGTGCGCCCGGCGCTGCTCGTCCTGGCCGCCGCCGTCGGGTTCGTGCTGCTGATCGGATGCGTGAACGTCGCCAACCTCGTGCTCGCGCGGACGGCGGCGCGGCGCCGCGACATCGCTGTGCGGCTGGCGGTGGGCGCGAGCCGCGGCCGGCTGATCGCGCAGGCGCTCACCGAAAGTGTGCTGCTGTCGCTCGCCGGCGGCGTCGCCGGCGCGCTGCTCGCGGTTGGCGGCGTGCGGCTGCTCCGCATCCTCGGCGCCAGCCTGCCGCGGCGCGACATCGGTTCCGGGATCGGCATGCCGCGCCTCGACGAGGTCGGCGTCGACGGGTCCGTGCTGCTGTTCACGCTCGCCATCTCGGTCGTGACCGGCATCGTGTTCGGCCTGCTGCCGGCGCTACGCTTCGAGCGCGGCAGCGGCGCCATGGATGTCCTGCGCGACGGCGCCACCTCCGCCACGTCCGGGTTCAACCTGTTCGGACGGCATCGCTTCCAAGCGATGCTGGTGATCGCCGAAATCGCCACCGCGACGGTGCTGTTCGTCGGCGGCGGGCTGTTGATCAACAGCCTGTTCCGATTGTCGCGCGTCGATCCTGGCTACGACCCGGCGCACGTGCTGACGGCGCAGGTCTCGCTGCCCCGGCGCTACGCCGCGACGGTTCCGGCGTTCGGGGACGAGCTTGCGGCGCGGCTGCAGGGGCTGGCCGGCGTCACCGCCGTCGGCTATGCGCGCCAGCTGCCGATGGTCCGCATGCGTCAGCTGACCGTGCTGCGCTTCGCGGCGGCGATGCCGAGCCGCATGCCGGCGCCGGCACCGTTCGATGCGCGGCAGCTGCCGGAAACGCCCGACATGCGCGTCGTCAGCCGCGACTACCTGCGCGCGATCGGCGCGCGCGTGATCGACGGGCGTGGCTTCGACGAGCGCGACGGCGCGGGCAAGCCGCAGGTGATGCTGATCAACCGGACGCTGGCACGCAGCGGCTACCTCGGCGATCACCCGATCGGCCGGCAGGTGTACGGACCCGGCCGCTCGCCGTGGGAAATCATCGGCATCGTCGACGACATGCGGCAGTTCGCCCTCGATCAGGATCCGGATCCGCAGATCTTCATCGACTACCGGCAGGATGCGCCCCCGCCGGCACCGCCGCAGGCGCTCGGGCCGCCGCCCGCGCCCTATCTCGCGATCCGCGCCAGCGGCGATCCGGCGGCGACCGTGGCGGCGCTGCGCGGCGCCGTGCGCGCGCTCGAGCCGCAGGCCAGCGTCGACAACGTGGCGACACTCGGCGAGATCGTGACGAACTCGCTGTCACGGCCGCGGTTCTACGCTGTGCTGCTCGGCGTGTTCGCGGCCGTGGCGGTCGTCCTCACCGCGATTGGGATCTACGGCGTCATGAGTTACGCGGTCGCGCAGCGAACCAGGGAGATCGGCATCCGGATGGCGCTCGGTGCGCGGCGCGGCGACGTTGTCGGCCTGGTGCTGCAGCAGGGTGTCGCAGTCACCGCGATCGGGATCGGGCTCGGGCTGGCCGGGGCGGCGGCGCTGACGCGCTACCTCGAGGCGCTGCTGTTCGGGGTGACGCGGCTGGATCCGCTGACGCTGGCGAGCGCGGCGGCGGCGTTTGCCGTCGTCGCGACGGTCGCGTCGGCGATTCCGGCGCGGCGCGCCAGCCGCGTCGATCCGCTCGTCGCGCTGCGCTGCGAGTAGGCGTTCGCAACGCGGTATACTCCGGCGCCAATCGGGCGCGCGTCCGATCCGGCGTCCGTACCTCGTGTCCGGCTTCCGCCCTCGCGGACACTACAACGAGCGTGAGGGCGATTTCAGCATCCGCGCGATGAACTGCTTCACCATCTCGCGCGCGCGATCGGTCTGCGGTCCCGGCTTCGCGACCCACTCGTGCTCGCTGTCTTCGAACAGGTGGTACTGGCAGTCGCCGCCGGCAGCGCGATAGCTGGCGACGAACTTCTCCTGGAACGCCGGCAGCACGTTGTCGTCGAGCGCGCCCTGCATGACGAGCAGCGGCGGCAGGCTGACC
>Ga0075425_100004474_pt1 | contig 14429 bp, 27 predicted proteins | sample SoiMethybrSBSTD4_FD_75300 | JGI IMG/M metagenome (GOLD analysis project Ga0075425, IMG submission 75300) | Bulk soil microbial communities from a Populus tree surrounding site in Tennessee, USA - Soil MetaG P. TD hybrid SBSTD4 | ecosystem: Environmental > Terrestrial > Soil > Tree plantation...
GCGCTGACGGCTCTCTCGTGGGGGTCCATGCGAGCACGCTAGCCAGCGACGTTGGCGGGCGTCAAGTGTATGGGATCGCGTACAGGGCTATATGACCCGCGCGCGCGGTACTCCCCGCCGCGTCACTGAACTGAGCCTCAAGAATCGTCAGCCCTCCTCCGGCTAGACTCGCCGCCAGCCATCCCCACCGAGGTGCCCATGCGGGGAAGGGGCTCGCGGTCGTTCGTCTCCGGATCAGATATGCCCAAGGGAGTCGGACATGAAACAAGGGAGATTAGCTGGCAAGGTCGCGATCGTGACGGGCGGGAGCGGCACCACAGCCAAGGCTCTTGGGCTCAAGATCCCGCAGACGCTGCTCCTTCGCACAGATAGGCGACGCCGGTCGGAAGGCTTAACGTCCGAACGGGATCAGCGAACCATTTGTTCGTTAGTCCAACTTGCGTGCTCGTAGGTCCGCGAGATCACGGTTGAGCTCGTTGAGAGTCAGACTGCTCGCATACCGGAGGCCATCCGCCGATAAGTGGCTACGCACGACGAGCCGAATGTAAGGGTAAAGCTGGTCAGTCTTTTTCTCGCCATCGTGATACCACTTCTCCACAATGCTGGCTTGTTGCTCCACATCGTACGAATCCCACGAGCCGCCGGCGGTGAAATCATAGTCACCGAAAAAGTGGCTGATCCACAAACCAATCCGGGTCCTAACATTGTGGTACTGCCACACGTGGGTCATCTCGTGAACGAGGAGATCACTCAGTGTACCCGCGATGCCCGATACAAAGCACGACGTCATGACGTGCGGATCATACAAATTGACCGGATGTTTTAAGGTCAGGTCTTGGTGAGCAGCATCCCCTAGGTTCAACTGAAATGAGGAGTGACCTCTCAGTCCCGGCACGGTCTCCGGGGTCATGTCGGTCCAGGGGCTGCCATCTTTTCCGAGCCCATCACAAATCGCAATGGTATCCAGAGCCGGCAAGGTGCTGCGGGTGAATATTCTTACGACAAGTGCCTGCTCCGTCGGGCTCAGGAGCCTACACATCGAATGCCTTCTGCCAAAGAGGCCTGCTGACGTCGGTGTGCACCTCGGCCGGAGCGCCTGCGGAGGCGGTGGAGGAGGTGGCGAGGGCGGGGTGAAGACGACACCCCCTCTCCAAACGCCTTTGCCTTTGGTCAACCCAAAATCGAACGCCCAGTTCTCTCCGTCCGTGGAGGTCTGGCATCCGACGTATTCGCGCAAATACCAGTTGACCTGACGCATGGCGCGCTGCGGGTTGGTCCCCTTGATTCTTTTGGTTCCCGGAAAATTGAAATCGATGAGATCCCAGGGATCGATGCCGAGTCCGTTGGCGATAGTCGACCAGGTCTCACCTCTCTTGACAGGACGTCGAATGCCTCTGGGTGGCACAAAGGTGTCAGGAACGAGAGGGTTGGGTTTTTCTTCATTCGGCACGCCGCCCATGGCCGCCTCGCTTTTATGTCCGTGGACGCCCAAATCCGCGCGAGACTGAATGCCTCAACACACTACGCCATGGCTGGACTAGCAGCTTCCGTAGCCAATCTGCGGTCCCACCACTGACGTCTAATCGCGTATTCGAGAGCATCGCCGTTCGGGTTGCGCGGTCCACCTCGAGGTTTACGGTGCCAATTAGCTTCCCATCCAGCACGACAGCGAACGTCGGCGATCGCTGCCAGTCTTCCAAATCGCTCTACTCCCGGTCTCGGACCAGCGTCTCGTTGTGGTTGAATACGATCCTCGCCTCGCTGACCAGCGGGTATGGGGCCGCCATGACTGCTGTGATGCCGGAGAGCGCCAGGATAATCCGCTTCATGGCTTCCTCCTCGTTGCTTGGGCTAGGGGCATAGAAGGTGCCAAACGGTCGGCAAGCCGCAACTCGCGAGGATTTCTGGAGTTGACTGTCTCCCATCGCGATGCGACAGGACGGCTGCCAGGCGTGTCGCCCGGAAGGGATCGGGCAGACTGCCTCCCCCGCAATCGGTACGACGCGCAAACCAAATGATCGAATAGCAACGACCAACGCTAGCAGCCTTCGCTTTCCGGACCGGGCTCGACTCGCGGTCCGGCATTGGGCGGATCGCAGTCGGCATAGCCCGTCAGGGCTACGATCTGTCACTCGCGCGGCACAATGCGCGCGACGTTCTACACGACCGGTGTGGAGCACTCGCCCACGCGCGGGACCGGCACCGGATGGGAGCGCACGCCGTGGCACGCGACGCAGCGGGCGGCGTGGGAGGCACTAAAGAAGGCCTAAGTTCCTAGGGGTTACGAGAAGCAAGAAAGTAGTCTCCTGAGGCCTCCTGGGTCTTATAGGTTAGATGACAGGAGGTGGCCATGAGATATGCGCAGGTGCTCATCATTGGGGTGCTCGTGGTGGGTTGTACGGCCAATGTGGATCAGTACAAATGGACTTGGCCCAATGGCAAGTTCGCTCAGGGAGCCCTCAACGCTGATATGCGGGACTGCATCAAGGTGGCCAATGAAGCCTATATCCCCTGGGTGGCAGGCAAGGGGCCCAGGCTGACGCTGTACAAGGACTGTATGGAAGGTCGAGGCTGGGTCAGGGCCGACAAACCTGCCCCGGGCTAGCAAATGAAAACTATTTAGCTCATCCGTAAGTCCACGACTGCCAACAACCCGGCCTCTACATACCAGCGAAGATGGCTAAGCCGCGTCTCGCGAAGAAACGCGGGAAGTCCAAGCCTGCACCGAAGCCCGTCCAACCTCCGTTACCCGGGATGCCGCCGCCTGAGCCACCTGGAACCATTCGTGTGTTCCCCATGCAGCTCCAGGTTGGCGACCAGATCACCGACGAGTCGGGCACCTGGCAGGTCATCGCCCGGCCCTATTCGTCAGCCGGGGGTAAGACCACACAGGGTGTGACGGAGACACGGCTGTGGGGCTCTTACGAGAAGGTCACGGTCGTGCGGCGAGCTGAGGAGGGCAAGCGATGATGCGACTCGGACGAAGGGCCGCGCTGCCTCACGGCGTTCTGCTCACCTCGGCAGAGTCGCCCCAATGGTGCGGGTTCGTTGATAGACTGTGTCCGCCTTCCATAGGGTCTCCCCATAAACGCTGCTGCTGGCGTCGGACCTTCTGGCATCTGGCTTTACCCTGCCCTGCAAGAGTTCGCATTCGAGGTCGTCAGATGGACAAGATTATGTTGCGCACTACCAAAATTCTCCTTTTGTGCGCCTTGTGGACGTCGTTCGTGCTCGCTCAAGACGCGCCTGATTACAAGTTCCTCGTAGGCGTCTGGACGTGGCGCCCGACTAACTGGAGGTGGGAGGCGTCGACGTGGGCGGCGCAGCTAACGATAACAGAGGTGAGCGACACAGGTCGTGTCACGGCCGTGTGGTCGGACCCGCACTGGGGAACGATTCCCTTCACCACTCAGGCCATAGTGAAGGAGGGGAGGATAAGAATTACATTTGGGCAGATAGCAAAATATGACCTTGAATACAATAAGAAGAATGACACTCTCATTGGTCCAGTGACAGATCTGCCTCTAACCTATAGGAACCTCCCAGAGTTCCAGACGGCTTACTTTCGTCGAATAAAATAACCGGGCAACCCGCGACCTCATACTTCTGTTTCCCCGACACCGTGGACCCGCGTGGGGTGAAGGGGAAGTGACATTTCGGTGTCACGGCGCGATATCGTTCGGCGTGTTGTTGGTCACGAGCGTATTTATGAGCTCCGGTGGGGTGGCGCCGGCAACGGTATAGATCCCGCCGCCATCGAACCCCGCAGTGTTTTGGGTAATGGTGCTGTCGCGGATCGTGAGGGTACCGTTCCCCACCTTCAAAATGCCTCCGCCGAGCGTAAACGTGCTGTTTCGTTTGATGATGCTGTTGGAAACCGTGCCGCCATTCGTCGCGAGCGCACCGCCCCCACCCAACCCGGCTTCGTTGCCATAGAACACGCTATCGTTAATCGTCACCAGGCCGGCGCTGACGGCGCCACCAGGGCTGTCAACCGCCTCGTTCCCCGAGAACGTACTGTTGGAAACTGTGAGTGTGCCCGCTCGGATGGCGCCGCCACTAAACCGAGTTAAGTTGTTGGAGAACGTGCTGTGATAGACGGTGACCGTGGCGCCGTCGATGGCGCCGCCGCCGCCTTCGCCTGAATTGTCCGAGAACGTGCTGTCGTGGACCGTGACTGTGCCTCCATGGCGAATAGCACCCCCTTCGTTTCCGCCGGAGTTACCAGTGAACGTGCTCCCGTGAATCTCGAGCGTCCCGCTGCTGAAGATGGCGCCGGCGCCGGCCAGACTACTGAAGTTGCCACGGAATGTGCTGCCGCTGATCGTGATGGTGCCGACGGCTTGGATGCCACCGCCGCCAGCCAAGCTATCGCCAGAGATCGTGCTCCCGGAGATTTCGAGGATACCGTCGCTGAGGATGGCACCGCCACCACTGTTGGTGTTCCCTCCGATTGCGCTGCCATAGACTTGAAGCGTCCCCTGGCTCCAGATGCCGCCCCCGGTGCCGGCAGAGCCTGAGATCGTGCTACCTCGGACGATGAGCGTCCCCTGGCTGAAGATACTGCCGCCGCTTACAGCGACGTTGCCCGAAAACGTGCAGCCCGAGACCGCGAGGGTCCCCTCATTCAGAACGCCGCCACCAACCCCGGCAGCAGCATTCAAGAAACCGCCCCTCGAAATATTCAAGCCCTGAAGTGCCACAGTGCGGCTCGGACCGACATGCAGGATCGTCCCGACAGCAAATTGACCATCCAGAGTAATCAATCCATTGCCGTGGATACTCGTACCGTCCGGTACGGTCAGCGTTGCGGTCACGGTGATGGTGACGGGCGTCGGCCCGCAATTAAACTGAATAACGCTACTCCGCTGGCCCTCCGCGAAGGTCAAAGCATTTCTCAGCGCATGCTCCGTGCAACTGGCGGCAGTCCCATTCCCTACCTTGATCGTTTTCGCGCGGGCGGTCTGTGGCAGTGCGAGCAGGGCAAACGCGACGAAAACAACCGTGGCGAGTCTCGTGGCCGTCGTCATGAACGTTTCCCTGTCCGCGAGCTCCCGGGCCGCGTTCCGAACCCGTAAGAAGGCGACGCACCTCTACCGTGGCACGTGCTCTAGCAGGTCCACAATAGGTGTCAATATGAAAAGAGTTGCAGCGCGCAGGGGCGTGCGGCCGGCTTGGCTGGACGACGCGCTCGTAGGATCCGACGGGATTTGGCGCCGGTGAGCTACCCCGACCCGACGAAGAAGCACAGGCGCGCGAGCACCAGGAGCGGCTGGAGGCGGCGCGAGCGGAATCGGCGCGGCGGCGCGGAGCTACAGGGCTACTACAGCGACGGCTGGCCGGTCAACCTCGCCGAGGCACTGCGCCGCGAGGCCAGATGAGGCTTGATGTTAGGCCAACAGCGTGGCGCGCGACTTTCGTAAGAATCGCAACGCCTGGCAACGCAGAACCGCGATGGGTCTGGCCCAAGATCAGCGGCAGCCACATCAACTGCCACGCGACCAACAAGACGAGGACGCCGCGCTTCATAGGCCTCCGATGGTCCCAGTGAATTTGTTGCCGGTTGCCGTGACTCGCCGGCGCATCGCTGTGTGGGGTGGCGCACGTGACCGCGATGCCGCCGCGAGCGCTGCAATAGCTCCCGTCCTTGGTGAACCATGCGTTGCATGCCGGAGGTTGACTATTGGACCTTGTGTCGATGTGAAAAGATTTGCAGCCTGTCGCGGTAGCCGGGCTTCTGCGCTGGTGCTCGCTGTCGCGGAGCTCGACACTCGGGCCTTCGAGGACGATCGCGTCTGGATGACGTGTACGTGCGGGGTGGGTGATCAGCCGGGTGCTGGAATCCGCGAGCGGCGAGTGATTGCGCTAAACTCCCGCCAGCCATCCCCACCGAGGTGCCCATGCGGTTGATCGGGCTCGCCATCGGTCTCACGGTCGCTCTCGTTCTCGCGCCGCTCGCTGGCGAGGCGCAGCAGGCAGAGAAAGCGTACCGGGTCGGTGTGTTGTCGTCAGGAAGCGTCGCTCTCGACGACGTCGGTAATGGCCGGCAGGCATTTCTAGAACGACTGAGCGATCTCGGCTGGGTCGTGGGCCAGAACCTCATGATTGAGCCGCGCCATGCGGAGGGACAGCTCGACCGGCTTCCCAGCCTTGCAGAGGAGCTAGTGCAGCTCAAGGTGGGCATGATCGTGGCATTGGGCACATCCGCAGCTCTCGCGGCCAAGCGCGCCACGGCGGCGATCCCGATCGTGATAGTCGCTGGCGACCCGGTGGGCACCGGACTGGTCACCAGTCTCGCCCACCCGGGCGGAAATATCACGGGCCTGACGAATGAGGCGGGTTTGGGGATCTTGTCCAAGAGATTGGAACTGCTCAAGGAGACGGCCCCGAAGATCTCGCGCCTTGGCATTCTCACAGATCGATCGAATACGGCCGAAGCACGTGGGGGGGCCGCGACGGCGCCATTTGCTCAGGCGCTGCGACTTACCTTCTTCCCAGTAGATGTGCGAAGTCCGAGCGGCTTCGCCGAAGCCTTTGCCCTACTGATCCGCGAGCGCGTCGAAGCCCTGACGGCCACCGAGAATCCCCTCAACGTGGAGCACAAGGACTTGATCGTGGGCTTCGCGACCAAGAACCGCCTGCCGACAGTATTCGGTGAGCGGGTTTTTGTCGATGCCGGCGGTCTGATGTCCTATGGGATAAGCTTCGCCGATTTGCTTCGACACCTGGCCACCTACATGGACAAAATCCTCAGGGGCGCCAAGCCCGCTGACCTCCCCGTCGAGCAGCCAACGAAGTTCGAGCTGGTGATCAATCTGAAGACTGCCAAGGCGCTCAGGCTGGCGATTCCTCAGTCGGTGCTGCAGCGAGCGGATCAGGTGATCGAGTGATTCGGGCGTCGCTGATCGGAAGAACACTCGGCCTGCTGCTCGTCCTACTGGTCACTCCGCCCGCCGCCGAGGCGCAGCCAGTGGGGAAAGTCGCGCGGCTTGGGTTGCTCGGTCTCTTCACGCCAGAACTCGGCGCTCGTAGCGTTGCCGCAGTCCGCGAAGGGCTGGGTGAGCTGGGCTGGCACGAAGGCCAGAACGTACAATTCGTGCAGCGCTACGCCTCGGGGAAGCGCGATCAGCTCGCAACGCTCGCGGCGGAGCTCGTCCAACAGAAAGTCGACGTTATCGTCACGTTCGGAACAGATGCTACCCGCGCCGCCAGGGGGGTCACGTCGAGTATTCCGATTGTGATGGGAGCGGCTGCCGATCCGATAGGCTCCGGGTTTGTCACGAACCTCGCGCGCCCGGGAGGCAACGTGACCGGAACGTCGCTGCTGAACACCGAACTGATCGGAAAACAGCTTCAACTCCTCAAGGAGGTTACTCCCAGAGCGTCCCGGATCGGTGTGATCTCTCTCGGCGGTATGCCTCACGATCGGTCGATGAAGGAGGCCGACGCCGCCGCGCCGCACCACGTCTTGAAGCTCCACCGCATCGTCCTACGGGAGCCGTTGACGCTGAATGACCTTGCGCCCCAGCTCAGGATGGCACGCGTCGATGCGGTCCTCGGGCTGCCCAACCCGGCGCTCGACGACGTGCGGATTCGGATCGTGGAGATCGTTAACGCTCAGCGGCTGCCCTCGGTCTTCGCCCTGACTTATTGGGCAGAGGCCGGCGGCCTCATGAGCTACTCCGCCGACCTCTATGCGCTCCAGCGACGCGCGGCAACGTTCGTCGACAAAATTCTCCACGGCGCGAAGCCTGGTGACCTACCCGTCGAACAGCCAACGAAGTTCGAGCTGATCATCAACCTCAAAACCGCGAAGGCGCTCGGCCTCACGATCCCGCAGACGCTGCTGCTGCGAGCGGATCAGGTGAGCGAGTAGCCAGATGCTCGATCCACGCTTCGCTATGTTGGTTTCCACCGTGTTCCTCGGGATTGAATCGGCAGCAATGTACTGGCTCGGCCATACATTCGGGCGTAGGTCTTCACCCGACATGCACGCTATTGTCACCGGGGCTGGGATTTGGTCGCTCGTCCTGTCGTGGACGCTTCTCATCGGCGGGAGCCACGGGGTCGTTGTCTTTCCTGTGCCAGCCTGGCTCGTGCTTGGAAGCAACATCGGCTGGCTCCTGGGGTTGGGTAACCTACCAACGCAATACGTGTGGTTCTCTCCGTATGTCGGCGTGCCCTGGGCGTGGTTGTCGATCGCCTGTTCGGTGTGGGCTTACGTGGTTGGCGCCAAGGGCGGCCGATCTCACTCCTCGCGCGAGACCAGGATGAGTTGAGCCCGATGATTGAGGCTGATCCCGTTCGCACGCTTGCTCGTGGTTACCCTCGAGGCATCCGTTACAGCGTTCGAGCGACGGACTAGGAGAGGCTCCCTGACAGTATGTTACCGATAGATAACAATGTCACCAATCAAGCGGACGGCGATGAGAATTAAGACACTCCGAGAAGCGCGCGCACTAAGTCAGGAAGAACTGGCTAAGCGCGCGGGCATCAGCCGCGGCTACCTCGCCCGTCTCGAAACAGCACGGCAGGACCCGACGCTGACCACGCTTGAGACATTGGCGAAGGCACTCGGCGTGAAAGTGGGGAGGTTGCTGGAGTGAGACTGTCTACTTCGGCCGGATGATGTGCTCGGCGCGCTCGCGCAGTTGTCGCGCGATCTCGATCGGCTCCGCGTCGATCAGTACCAGCTTCGCGGCTTCGAGCAGGACCTCGTGCTGCGCCGATCGGATCTCCGCCTCAACGATCTCGATGGCGAGTTCCTTCCGCCGCAGCAGCCCGGCCACGCGATACCAGACGCTCGTCGCGCGCTCGTGGGGGTCCATGGCCGTCGACGATAGCAAGGCACTCCGGGCGCGAGCAATGTCGACGGAGAGATACGCCGGTGGCTAAGCTACGCGAGCCGAAACCGGACCCGTCGAAGCCGCCCGCGCTGCGTGTCTTCCCCCCCATGCGGCGCCCAGATCGCCTTGGGTTACTACTCTGGCTCAATACGACAATGAACCTTCGCGCCCGCCTGGAGCGCGGTGTGGCTCGCGAAGACCTGACGGTCACCCCCGAGGACACGCTGCGCGCGGCCGGCATGAGCAGCAAGCGCCAGGCGCAGTATCAGCGGCGGATGTCGAAGCTGCTGGCGGGGCGATCATCGCCCCGAATGAAACAGAGCCCGCTGGAGTAAAAAGGCACCAGTGAGTTGAGGGGCATCGGTTGGCTCTTCATCTTTGGTGCAGGTATCTCGATGCTGGCCGGCATTCTCGCTCGTCACTTTGTGAGACCCAGCCGTAGGCCTCGCGGTCGGGAGAGCAACATCGAGACATTCATCCGGGACGAGTTTCCGGGCGCAATTCCGTGCGTTGTCATTGCGGTTACTCTCTTGGCGATCGGCCTCGTGGTCCTGCGGGCGGTGGGCCGATGGACACACTAATAACTTCAAGCACGGGACGCGAGGCGAAGCGATGGCCAGCCCGAAGCCCGAGAGGAAGCGTCAACCGGAAGGACTGGAACCGAGCAAGGTGCTTTCGATGCAGCTTCGGATCGGCGACCGAGTCACGTTGAAGTCGGCACGCGGCCGTACACGTTCGCGGGCGGGAAAACTGCGAACGTCCGAGTCAAGCGAGTCGATCCCGAGGCCACGATGGTCCACGTTTGGGGTGTGCACGAGCGCGTCGCGGTGAAACGATCAGGGGGCCATGATGGCGACCGGCGAACGAGAATATCAAAACCCCCTCGCTAATTGGTCCGATGCGCGCCTCATCGCGGCGGAGTTTGAACGGAGCGTGCCGCCTACCGGTGCCGTTCAGGCAGAAATGATGCGTCGGCTCAAGGCAGCCATGCAGGAGTCGGAGCAGTCCTCGAGCAAGCTGGGCGCGCGAATCTGGTGGCTGAATCTCTGGCTGCTGGTCTTCACAATCGCGATCTGCGGGCTAACGGCCGTCCTCGTCCTGGCCGAGTTCGGCGTCCTGAAACATATACGGTGACGAGCGGCCGTTTCGTTGCGCTGGGGGGCGAGTCTGCTGCTCCTCGCGTGCCACGCCGCGGCGCGAAGAACAGACGGCTTTTAGAACATCGCTCTCGCGGGCTAGGCGTCGGGTAGCTCCTGGCGTTGAACGGGCCGACTCCCACGGCGGGGCCCTGCCCGCGATCTCCTCACGTGGGGCTCTCGGTGGGAGGGCGCATGGCGCGGCGAAACCGGATCCCGTGGTCGGCGCTGGACAATCTGGCGTTTGCGTGTGATATCGACGGTATCACGCGCTGGAGCGCACGGCGCGCCGTGTGGCGCGAACCGACCCAGCCAATGCCCAGCAGGCGGCTAAAAACGCAGCCGCTGCGTTGCGCAATCTCCGCAAACGCTGGCGCTGGCCACGCGAACTCTCACTGCCAATCACGCCAGCGCAGGAGGCTCGGGCGGCGCCGCGGCCCACCGTCAGGACTGCGGCGCGACCCGCGATCATCCAGCGCTGGACTCCCCGCCACGATCCCATGTGGCTGGCAGTAAAGGCCGCGTTGCAGAAGGAGCGGACGAAGTGGACCGATGCCTTCCTTGATCGGCAGACCGACAGCATTGTCCGGGCGGCTAAGTCCGTGCGCCAGGCGCAACTCAACTCAGAGGCCGTGCAGGCCGGGGCGGCGGGCGACCGCCAACGCTTCGAGCGCCTCAGAGCACGCTGGGAGCGACGACGGAGCCGAGCCGCGACGAAGGACGCGGCTGGGGCAGCGGACGCGAGACGATGGCTGCTTTCGGAGCTCAAGAAACTGCGTGAGGAAGTGGCGGCACGCCGGGGGCGGCCGGGCGAGTGGCTTCCTGAGACGGAGCAACAGGCCCAGACCCTTGAGCGCCTTTTGGCGAAACACCCCTACAAGTTCAAGGGGCCGGCGCGCACGCGCATTCTCGTGGCTGCTCGTGTGGTCACAAGGCCCTACGAGCTTCGGACGTTAGAGCACCGCTCACCCGCCGAGCACGCTGTTCGTCGTCTGCGCTTCAGGTAGTTTTCCTCCCCCTGATTGTTCCTCACTTCTGCGCCATCGACTGGTGGTGCCTGGTGTGGCTTTGTGTAGTCATGCAGTTAAAGCCGTCACTCGCCTTGGACGACACGGACGTGCCGCGCCTGCTCTCCGTGCGCGAACTTGCCGCCCGTACCTCCACGTCGCAGAACTTCTGGCGCGCCCAGATCGCACAACGCCGCCTGCCCGTCACGTATTGCGGGCGGGCACTCCGCATTCGCGTTGCCGACGCGCTGGCCTTCCTCGAGACCCGGGCCCGGCCAGCCGAGCGTCGAGACGCATAATGGCGACTCTCGTCGCCGACGCGTTTCGCGCAGCCTTCGGCCGGCAGACGCTCTCCCAGACCACGGTTGCGCAAGCCTTGGCCAGCCTGTTCGGCTGGCGCGGAGATACACCTGAACTTGAGACCTCCGAGAGCGGCCAAGCGAGCATGGGCGGGCCTCCGGGGGGGGGCCACCCGGAGCGCCAGCGGACACGGGTCCGGGCGTTGGGCCAGGCGATACGACCGGCGATTTCGCCCGCGGTGGCCTCGTATCCAATCTCCATCCCGGACCGGGCGACGACGAGCTCGCCATCGTGAGCGGCGGGGAATTTGTGCTCTCGCGGCCAGCCGTGAAGCGACTCGGCCTCGCGCGGCTATAGCAATCAACGCGGGAAAATCAGCGTGACAAAAACAGCAGCGCCCGGGCGGCAACCCGGGCGCCGAGGGCAACCGAAAATGGCGATACGGAGAGTATCACGAAGTGATAAGCACACTCACGCTCACCGAAAGGCGGACGTGCTCCAGCAGTTGGCACAGTGGTGTCATTCGGAGGGCCGCGAACGGGATACGGTCGCTGTGCTCGCCGTCAGGGCGCGTGTCTTACGGGACATAGGCAGCGCGTGACCCGCAAACACGCTCCGGTGAATTTGCCGCCCGGCGCCGAGGCGATCGACCTCGGCCAGGCCGTGCTTTCCTGCCTCACGCTCGAAGGCACGGCGACTATTCGCGCGCATCCGGTGCGGCCGGCCGCGTTCTTCACCGACACGCACCGCACGATCTACGACACGATAGCCACGATGGCCGATCGGGGCGAGCCGGTGGACGCGCATACGCTAGTTGACACACTCCGGCGCGCCGGGCACCTCGACGCGATCGGCGGCGCCGCAGCCATTGCGGCGATGATCGAGAATCCGCTCGCCGCGTGCATGCCATCGAGCCTGCCCGACTACATCCGGCGCCTCGAGGACTACGGCACTCGGCGCGAGGCTCTTGCGCGTGCTCACGACCTTGCGGCGCATCTTCAGAACGGGCATCAACGCCGAGAGCTCATCGCCGAGGCTGAGGCCCTTGCCGCTGCGCTCCGCGGTGCCGAATCCCAGGATCCGGCGCCGACCATCACCACGGACGGCGATACCCTCCATCCGTTCTACGAAGACCCAAGACAGTGCGCGAGAGCGATTTGTTAGAAGAGCTGGTGCCGTTATTCGTCATGTTTGTCCATGCGACGGGAGTGGCGGCACTCGCCGATGCGCGGGCAAACGTTGTGCACAGGGAGAAGCCCCTTAGTGCGTAAGGCGTGACGCCGTGCCTGACCCGCTCGCCCGGCTGCTAGTGGTGGCGCTCGAGGCCTCCCGCCTGCGCTCTGACCCTCACCCACTCCCGGCCTTGCGCTCATGGCTGAATACGTGGCGCGGCATTGGTGCGGTAGAGCGGGGGATGGCCCGACAGGGCTATGATCTCCAGCTCACGAGGTATGACAACCGAGGTTGGCGAGCCACGTTCTACACAACTGGCATGGAGCACAGTCCTACGAGTGCGACGGGCACGGGCTGGGAACCAACTCCGTGGCGTGCTGTCCAAACTGCGGCATTGATGGCCCTGGGGAAAGCTGAGGCTCTGTAATGGATGGAGAAAGCTCTAGTCGGAGTCCTGCCGATCAGGGACTAACCCATATCGAGAAGCGCTCGAGAGACGCCGCATCAATTGCAATAACTGGCCAAAAGGCAATCATCAAAATTAGCCCGCTATTCGAGGCCCTTCTCAATTCGGCAGATGGGCTATCAAACAGGGTCCATCAACACAGTGCCGCTGTCCTTGTGGCGCAAACCGCCATCGAAGTGTGTACACAAAGGCTCATCACCAAGCTCTTAGATAAGCGAGGGGGTAAGTTTCTGGAGGATTGGATTGACGACCGTCTACAGAACTACAACATCAGAAATGAAACGGTGCGGAAACTGTATGAAGCGGTCTCGTTGGATACACAGCTAGTAAACCAGCCCTTCTGGACATCCAGTCGCCTAAAGCACCACGTAGAGCTCCGCAACGATGTCGCGCATCAAGGCCGCGTTGCGACACCAGCCGAAGCGCAGGCATCCCTCGCTGTCGCACACGAGGTAATCAGCTACCTGACCGGCATTGCTACACAGCACGGTATTGACCTAAGCAACTAGATTGGCGAAGCCAAAGCCTGCCAAGAAAGCTGATGCAAGTACACCAGCGCGGGAATCTGTGTTCCAGGTGTTGCCCATGTCGTCGTGACATAACGGAACAAAGGACCCTGGACCTGTTACCCCGGCACTGTCGACCCGCGCGAGCGGAGGCGAAACTGAGCGCTCAAGACAGCCCGTTGTGACAGTAGATCGGAGCTCGGCCTGAAGCGTCACCCACGCGCAGTCCCGCATGAGCCTAACCGAAGGCTAGATGGGTGTACGGGTACCGGCCAGCGCGCCGGGTGCGTTAACAGCCGCGCACGTTAGCTGGCCGCTTTCTTTCTCCTGCTCATCGCGGCTCGTCGCTTGACCCAATATGCCTTCATTCGCCGGCCTACGGCCTTCCGGTCCGCGAGGCTCATCTGACGGCGGCGGCGCTTTCTGCTTGGCGCCATCTTCTTCGCACTGGATAGCCTTGCCCCGTCGCTAGCTCCGTTGAGAGCTTGAAGTGCTCCTTGAATAGCGGTGGTTTGTCGATCGATGCGTTGTCTGTCGGCGAGCAGCCTAGAGAGGGCTTGTTTGAGGGTCCTGGTGACATCGGTCGGCATCGGATGGTACCTCCGATCAAAGGATGAAGAAGCGATGCCATCAATCATACGCTTTTAGGCTAGTTGACTGGCGTTATCGCGGAGCGCCGGTGGAACTGCGTAAATGAAAGAATTGAAAATCAGCTTCGCCCGCAATGTTCCTTCAAAAATACGTCCTGCTCGGTCATCAACGGTCACATGTCTGGGTGGCCAAGATGGACGAGGTGGGTCAGATCTGGTACTTCCTCTTTCTGAACTAGGTGCGACTTGATTGTGTAGGGAGATAGCCGAACCAGGCCACTTCACCCACCGAGGTGAGCGACTCTCAGCACTGTCTTCAAGACTTCATTCCTACTATTCAAGAGAAGGTGCAGTCCAGGTCACCCCAATCACCCTTCTAGCCAGCCCGATATACGAGGTATCAGC
>Ga0075425_100004475_pt1 | contig 14427 bp, 13 predicted proteins | sample SoiMethybrSBSTD4_FD_75300 | JGI IMG/M metagenome (GOLD analysis project Ga0075425, IMG submission 75300) | Bulk soil microbial communities from a Populus tree surrounding site in Tennessee, USA - Soil MetaG P. TD hybrid SBSTD4 | ecosystem: Environmental > Terrestrial > Soil > Tree plantation...
CCGTGGACGGGATCTCGGGCTCGATCCCGTTCGAGACGACCCTCGCCGAGTGGCAGATGCTCAACCAGCCCGGCTTCACCAACGCGGACAACAAGCCGTTGGCCGAGAAGCTCGTCACCCTCAGTCGGGGGGACCTCATCACGTTCAAGTGATCGCGCGACTCACGCTCGGTCGGTCGCTCATCAGGCAAGACGAGCGCGCCGCACGATGATGTGCGGCGCGCTCGATTTTGACACCGGGACGATCCGTAACGCCCCACAGTGAACGTCTCGCCATGGCGTTCCCGATCACGTGGATGGGGTCCTTCGCGGCGCGGGCGTTCTCCTCCTTTGTCTCGCGATCGGCGCGACATTCGTCTGCACGCCTGCAGCTGGAGCGACCGTGGGCTTGTCCGGGTCTGGGTCGAGCGAGCTACCGAGCCCGCTTGGAGGGACACCCGATCCGCTGAACTGCACCGCCCGCGCGGTGCTTCCGAACCCGGTCGATAACGTGATCACCGAGACCTGGGCGCCCGATTCCTCCGCGGTCGCGCTCGTGCGCACGGTGGCGATCCCGTCGACCAAGACGGTCGTGCACTACGAGGAAGAGGAGCGGGTCAGCATCCTGAACGTGGCCACCGGCGCGATCCGCGATCTCGGTCGCGGGAGCAAACCGTCGTGGTCGGCCTCCGGCGCGCTGCTCGCGTACTGGGACGATGACGGATCGGTCCACGTGGTCCTGGCCGGTAAGGTCGTCACACGGATCGACGCTTCGCAGCCGGGCCTCGGCTGGAGCGGTGATTCGCTCCTCTACTGGAAGGGCGATGAGATCCGCGCCTGGAGCTTGGCCGGGGTGAGCACGGTGGCGACGGTCGACGACGCGCTCGCGCCGACCTATCCCTACGACGACGCGTACTTCTCCGCCGATGGCACGCAGTTCACGATCACCCGCTACTCGTACGACGGCACGAGCCTGCGGTACGTCGGAACGACCGCGACCGGCGCGATGACCCCGATCGGCGACGGCAACACGACGTTCACCGAGTGGTCGCCGCGCGGCGCCACGCTGCTCCTGCGCTCGGCGAACGCGCTCAGCCTGCGCGCCGCGGACGGGACCGTCCAGAACGCCTCGCTCTCGGAATTCCGCGGCACGGTCCACGGCTGGACCGCCGACGGGCACCTCTACGTCGGCACGATGTCGGCGACCGTTCCCGGCGGCAACGCGTTCGACCGGTTCCCGGTGTGGAGCGACCCCGCCGGCGCGATCGCGACGATCCCGAATCTGCTGGGCTCGCGAACGTTCAGCCCGGATGGCCACTGGTTCGCGGGCGCGAGCCGGACCGATCTCTACAGCACGCAGCTCGAGCTCTACCGCTGCGGCTCGGTGGCCGGCACGACCATCGACATCCGTGCCGACACCACAGCGCGCTCGCGCGCGCAGACGATCGCCACCGAAGGGAATCGGTTCGTGCGGCCGCTGGCCGGCGCGTTCACCCAGTTCCTGCAGGGCAGCCACACCGGCATCGACGTCGCGGCCCCGGTCGGAACGATCATCGTGGCGTCCGACGACGGCGTCGTCGATGCGGTCGGGTGGGTCCCGGTCGGTGGGTTCCGGGTCTGCGTGATGCACGGCGGCGGGCTCGAGAGCTGCGACTACCACACCTCGTTGCCGCTCGTCGCGATCGGCGATCACGTGGCCCGCGGCCAGCCCGTCGCGCTCATCGGCATGACCGGTCTCACGACGGGCCCGCACGCGCACTGGGAAGCGAAGCTCAACGGACGGATCGTCAACCCGCTCGACCAGTAGGCGTCCGCGCATCTCACTACCATTGACCTTGAGAAATGTCCCTTGAGCTGAGCCGCGCCCAGCGTGTCGTCGTCACCATCGGCGTCCTGATGGGGATGCTGCTGGCCAGCCTGGACTCGACCATCGTGGGTACCGCGCTCCCGCGGATCGCGGCCGAGCTGAACGGTCTCGCCGCCTACGCCTGGGTCGGCACGGCCTATCTCGTCGCGTCAGCGACGATGGTCCCGATCTCCGGCCGGCTGGGCGATCTGTTCGGACGGAAGGTCTTCATCATCGTGGGCATGGCCGGGTTCCTGGTTTCCTCGGCCCTCTGCGGCCTCAGCCAGACCATGCTCGAGCTCATCGTGTTCCGCGGCATCCAGGGACTGTTCGGCGGGATCCTCATGTCGTCCGTGTTCGCGGTGGTCGCGGACATCTATCCGCCGAAGGTCCGGGCGAGGATGCAGGGCATCTTCAGCGGCACGTTCGCCCTCGCCGCGGTGATCGGCCCGACGCTCGGCGGCGTGCTGACCGACACGCTCGGCTGGCGCTGGGTCTTCTACATCAACCTGCCACTGGGCCTCGCCGCGCTCGCGGTGATCATCCGCGGGATGCCCGCGGTCCGCACGACCGCGTCACGCCGAGACATCGACGTGGTCGGGGCGATCACGCTGGCCGCGACCGTCGTCCCGCTGCTCACGGCGCTGTCGCTGAGCCGCGACCACGACTGGAGCTCGCCGCTCGTGCTCGGGCTGCTTGCGGTCGCCATGGTTGCGCTCGCGATCTTCGTCCGGATCGAGCGACGCGAGCGCCACCCGATCATCCCGTTCGGGTTGTTCCGCGTCCCCGCGTTCACCACGGCGATCATCGTGGGCTTCTTCAGCGCCGTCGGGATGTTCGGCGTGTCGCTGTTCGTGCCGCTCGTCTATCAGGGCGAGCTCGGGCTCAGCGCCTCGGCCTCGGGCAAGCTGGTCACGCCGATGATGCTCGGCATGCTCGTGGGCAGCGTCACGACGGGGCAGCTCATCAGCCGGCTCACCAGCTACCGGTTCATCGGGACCGCCGGCGTGGCGCTGCAGGCCGTCGGCATGTGGCTGCTGACCCAGGTCGCTCCGGGCAGTGCCGAGACCGACGTCGTCCGCGACATCGTGCTCATCGGCGTCGGGACCGGATTCGCGATGCCGCTCTACCAGAACGCGCTCATGAGCGCGGTGCCCGTCTCCGTGATCGGCGTGGCCTCGAGCCAGCTCCAGTTCTGGCGCCAGATGGGCGCCACCGCGAGTCTTGCGCTGCTCGGCACGATCCTCAGCCATCGCCTCGCGACCACCGGCGTCGGGGTCGACAGCGAGCTGGGCGGTGCGACCGTTCCGCTCGCGGCGCGCGCCGCCATCTCGGCAGCGCTGCACGATGCCTTCCTCGTCGCGACCGCGCTCATCCTCATCGCCCTCGTGGCCTCGCTGTTCATGCGCGACGTCCCGCTGCGCGGCCACTCGGCGCGCGAGGACGCCCGGGCGCCCGTGAGTTCCTTCGCCGACTGAATCCCGCTAGCTCAGGCCATCCAGCGCGCCGGCGCGGCGAGCCCGCTCCTGCGCGTCGATCCAGGTCTTCTCGATCACGAACGGCTGCCACAGGCTGGCGGCCACGCGCGTGATCTCATCGTCGGTGTACGGCTTCGGCTCGCCGATGGTCATCGCGTACGCCAGGCGCTTCGCGTTCTCCTCGAGGTAGAGCGAAAGCGTCACGCAACTCGGGACGTCCTCGGCCACGACCGCCACCCCGTGGCCACGGAGCAGGACCGCGCGGTGCGTGCCAAGGTCCTTCGCGAGGGCGCTGCCCTGCTGGTCGTTCCGCACGAGATCAGGATCGTCGTACACCGGCACGGCCTTCCCGAACGGCGCGCCGGCGTTGAACGCGGTGATGAGGGGCTTCCCCACCGTGGCGAATGCGGTCGCCGCGAGCGGATGGAAGTGCGAGACGCTCCGGACTTCCAGCCGGGCGCGGTAGCACCCGAGATGCAGGGGCGTCTCGGCCGGCGGCTCGCCGCTCACGACAGATCCGTCGGCGACCTTCACCACCGCGACCTGGGCCGGCGTCACCGAGACGCGCGACGCACGACGGCCATTGATGTACGCGACGTCCCCGTCGCGCAGGCTGATGTGCCCGTGCATGTCGAACAACCCCGCGGCGGCCATGACCCGGCACGCGAGCGCGACGGCCCGGCGGCTGTCGGCCTCGCTCAAGTCGGGTACCCCTCCGGCGCCTCGACGCTCGTCTCGTGGCCGATGTGGGCGTATCGGCGGCGGTAACGCAGGAGCGCGTCGATCTTCGCGGCATCGACCCGATGCGCGACGACCTCGCCGGTGAACAGGAGGTGGTCGCCGGTCTCGCTGATCTCGCGCACCTTGCACCAGAGCACCGCGATGCTGCCGGCGACCGCGGGGGCACCTCCGGCATCGGCCGGGGCGTCGATCGCGCGGATCTTGAGCGCGGCGAACTTGTCGATCCCCTCGGCGGAATGCCCGGCCCGCTCGGCGATGTCCTGCTGGGACGCGTGAAGGAACGAGACACTGAACGCGCCGCTCCGCTGGATGAGCTTGCACGTCCGGCTCCCAGGGTGTTCGGCGATCGCGATCATCGGCGGCTCGAACGAGACGTACATGGCGGTGCCGGTCGCGCAGGAGCGCTCGGCCCCGTCGGCGGCGCCGATGATCGCGACGCCGTGCGGGATCCGCGACAGCACCTCGCGGGCGACGGCGTACTGATCGCCAGCGTTTTCGGGCATTCGGCGAGGCTAGCAGGAATGGTCGAATGGTCTGATAATTCGCCCGCCGCTCGCCGGGCCGGCCCGCTGAGCGGATTGGGAGGTGACCAGATGCGGTCTGCCATCGCGCTCCGAGCCCTCGCGATCGCCGTCAGCATGGTCGTCGTCGGATGCGGAGGTGGCGCGGGCGGACCGAGCTCGGTCACCAGTCCCAGCGCCTCCGTCGCCGCGACCGCGACCGCGACGCCGCAGCCGGTGAAGATCCGCGCCGCGTACGGCAACGTGACCCCGGCGAACCTCGCGCCGTTCTACGCGAAGGAGAAGGGCATCTTCCTCCAGAACGGCCTCGACGTGGACCTCTCGCTCATCGACGGCGGCGGCAAGGCGATGGCCGCGCTGCTTGGGAACTCGGTGGACATCGCGCAGCTCGGCGGGACGGAGGCGATGAGCGCCTACGCCGGCGGCGCGGACATCGAAGCGGTCACCCTGTTCGTCCCGGTATCGCCGTGGGTGCTCATGGCGCCCGCGAGCTACACCGGCCCGAACGATCTCAAAGGCAAGACCGTGGGGGTGGCTTCGAAAGGCGGCTCGTCGGAGGTCGCGGCGGACCAGGCGATCGACAAGCTCGGTCTGAAGCTCTCCGACGTCTCGATCCTCTCGACCGGGTCCGTCGCCAACCTCACCGCGGCGATGCTCGCCAACCAGGTGTACGCCGGGCCAGGCCATCCGCCGGACACCGCCGCGCTCGTCAAGGCGGGCTTCAAGGTGATCATGGACCTCGCCTCGCAGAAGGTGCCGGCCGTCGAGAACTGCACCATCGTCACGAAGAAGTGGGCGACCGATCACAAGGACCTCATGCAGAAATACGTCGACTCGCTCATCCAGGCGATCGTGGCCATGAAGAAGGACAAGGCCGGCACCCTGCCGGTGATGCAGAAGCTCCTGAACGTCACCGACCAGGACGCGCTGTCGCAGACGTACGACTACTACGTGACCGCCATCTTCCCGAATTACCCGGAGGTCACGCCCGACGCGTGGATCTACAGCCGCGACCAGCTCGTCGCGACGAACGCGGCCGTGAAGGGCCTCGATGTGACGAAGGTCATCGACAACTCGTTCGTGAAGGACGCGCAGACCAGGAAGGTCGGCGGCAGCTAGGGCTCACGCAGGGCGCGCCAGACGCGCTCGGCCGTGATCGGTAGCGCCCGGACCCGGGCGCCGCTCGCGTCGTGGACCGCGTTGGCCACGGCCGCGGGCACGCCCGGGTTCACCAGCTCGCCGGCCGATCGCGCGCCGTACGGGCCGGCGCCGTGGTCGTCGGACACATGCACGATCCGAAGTGGCGGCACGTCGGCGATGGTCGGCAGCTTGTAATCGCCCAGGTTCGAGGCCCGCACGCGGCCATCTTCCAACGCGAGGTCCTCCAGGAGGGCCATCCCGAGCCCGTACACGAACCCACCCTCGAGCTGGCCGCGAAGGGCGACCGGGTTGATCGCCTGGCCGACGTCGACCGCGAGCACCGCATCGGTGAGGCGCACGGCTCCAGTCTCGCGGTCGACGAGCGCCTCGACCGCATGGACGCAGGCGCCGTTGTCGACGGCTGTCGCATCGAACGTGGCAGAGACGTCGATGGTCTCGCCGTCCCGCAGTGAGCCCGCTGCTTCGGCGACCCGTCGCCCGGCGAGCCGCTCCCTCATCGCGTTCGCCGCTGCGAGCGCCGCGCCGCCGTGCACCGGTGTGACCCGGCTGCCGCCGATGCCCGGATCCTGCGGTCCGTCGGTCGAGAGCCGCAGCACGCGCACGCTCTCAGCGTCCATGCCGAGCGTCGCCGCGACGATCCGCTGGATGAGGGTGTGCTGCCCGCCACCCTGGTCCCCGACGCCGGTGCGCGCCTCGATCGTCCCATCCGGCTCGAGCCGCAGCGAGATGCTCGTCCGCCCCCGGCCGACGTGGCGCACCCCGAGGGCGAAGCCGACCCCGCGCCCGGCCGGGCGCGGCCGCTCCGCGCCGATCTCGGCGGCCGCCCGATCGAGCAGCGCGCGCAGGTCGGGGCCATGCCAGGGCTCGCCGCTCGTCGTTGTGTCACCGGCCGCCGCGACGTTGCGGCGGCGCAGCTCGAGCGGCGAGAGGCCGAGCTCGCGCGCGATGAGATCGAGGTGCGACTCGGACGCGAACACGTTCTGCGGCTGCCCGGGCGCGCGCATGTGCCCGCCGGGAACCTGATTCGTGTAGACCGTCGCGGCCTCATGCCGCGCGGCCGGCACCCGGTACCCCTCGAGCGTCGAGACCCCGCCCTCGACGATGAGCCGGACCGTCGGCTTCCCGGCGGCATAGGCGCCGCCGTCGAACAGCGCGGTCGACTCGTGCGCGACGATCCGTCCCTCGGCGTCGACGCCCGTGCGGAGCCGGATGCGCGCCGCGTGCCGCGGGTTCATCGCGGTGAGCTCGTCCGCGAAGCGCGTGATCGCCCGGACCGGGTGGCCGGTCGCCTTCGCGAGGTGATAGAGGACGAACTCGTCGGTCGAGAGGCCCTTGCCGCCGAAGTCCCCGCCGATCGTGCCGTTGTCGACGACGATCCGCTCCTTCGGCAGGCCCAGGGTCGCAGCCATTTGGTCGCGCAGGTTGAACGGCGCCTTGTTCGTCGAGATGACCCGGACGCGGTCGCCCTCGAGCCACACGACCGCGGCGTGCGGCTCGAGCGCGGCCTGATGGATCCGCGGCGTCACGAAGTCGTGCTCGAAGACGCGGGTCGCGCGCGCGAACGCCTCGTCGACGTCGCCGTGCGACTCGACGACGTGGCCCTGGTGATTCGGGTGCGGGACAGCCGGCCGGGCGCCGCGGCCCTCGAGGAAGCGGTACGTCGCGGCATCGGGGTGCAACGCCGGAGCGTCGGGGCGGAGCGCATCGTCCATGGTGAGCAGCGCGGGCAGCTCCTCGTAGTCGACCGCGATGAGGCGAACGGCCTCCTCGGCGATCTCGCGCGTATCGGCGGCCACCGCTGCGACCCGATCCCCGATGAACAGCACGCGGTCCCAGCAGAGGACCGGCCAGTCCTGCAGCCGGCGGCCGAGCCGCTGGCCGCGGACGTCGGCACCGGTGATGACCGCGCGCACGCCGGCGAGGGCGCGTGCGCGGCTCGTATCGACGGACACGATGCGCGCGTGGGGATACGGGCTGCGGACGAACGCGGCCTGCAGGGCACCCGCCACGGCGAGATCCGCGGTGTACTTCGCCGCCCCCGTGGTCTTGAGCTCGCCGTCGAGCCGACGTTCGGGAACGTCGAGGAGCGCGGGCCTGATCATCCCGCCGCGACCGTCGCGCGAAGACAGTCGGCGAAGCCGGCGAGCACCTTGTCGGCCTGGCGCGCGATGAGCGGCTGGCCGAGCTCACCGATCCGGCCGAGGATCGCCACGTCGCTCGACACGCGCAGCTCCGTCGGGCGATCCCCGGTCACCGCGAGATCCACGAACGCGCGCACCGCGCCGCCGAGCCGCGCGTCTTCCGCGTCCGCGCGCAGCCGCGCGATGCCGGTCGCCTCGTCGCGCGATTCGATCGCGATCGTGCCGGCGAGCGCGAGCTTCACCGGACCGACGCGGACGTCGAGAACGCCCCGCACGGCGTCGCCCTCCACGGCGATGTCGCGCGCCCCGGGGACGCATCGAGCCGCAGCCGGCAGGTCCATGAGCGCGGCCCAGACCTTCGAGCGCGGCGCGTCGACGGCGATCCGATGGTCGAGCTTCACGCGACCGCACGCAGCGCGCGCTCGGTCCAGACCGCGGCCATCGCGCGCTTGTACTCGGCGCTCCCGCGCAGGTCGTCGATCGGGTCCGTCGCCGCGGCGGCGAGAGCCGCGGCTTCGCGGATCGCGGCATCGTCCAGCCGGCGGCCGACGAGCGAGCGCTCCGCCTCACGGGCCCGCAGCGGGATCGGACCCGCGGCGCCAAGGGCGATCCTCGCGTGGGTGCAGGTGCCGCCCGGGTCGGTGGCCACCACGGCCGCGACGGAGACGGTCGCGTAGTCGTCGAGCGTGCCCGGCAGGAACTTCTGGTACGTCGCGCGCGCGCGCGGCGGAAGCGGCGGTAGCTCGACGCGGAGCAGCAGCTCGGCCGGCTCGAGCGCGGTCTCGAAGACGTCGACGAACAGCGCGTCGAGCGGGATGCGCCGGGACCCGGTCCCCGATCGCGCGACGGCGACGCCGTCCAGCGCGAGCAGCGTGACCGGCGGGTCCTGCGCCGGGTCGGCGTGGGCCAGATTGCCGCCAAGCGTCGCCTGCTCGCGGATCCGCACCGTCGCGACCGCGGCGAACGTCGCGGCCAGCGCTCCGGCGTGGGCGCGCACCTCCGGCGCGCGCGCGAGCGCGCCGTGCGTGGCGAGGGCCCCGAGGGCAACGCCACCATCCGTCGCCTCGATCCGTCGCAGCTCCGTTAGGCGGCGCAGGCCGATCACCCGAGCGGGCCGGACCAGGTCCTGCTTCATGAGGATGACCAGGGCCGTCCCACCGGCCATGAGCAGCGTGTCCTCGGGATCGGCGACGAGGAGCGAGAGCGCCTCGTCGATGGTCTCGGGCTCGAGGTACTCGAACGGCCTCATCGGCCGCTGGCCGCAGCGCGAGCCTTGGCGATCGCGCGGGCGATGCCGTAGTAGCCGGTGCAGCGGCAGAGGTTCCCCATCTGCCATTCGGTGATCTCAGCCTCGGTCGCGTCCGGCTTTGCGCGAAGCAGCGCATCCGCCGTCATCAGCTGGCCCGAGGTGCAGATCCCGCACTGGAAGCCCCCCTCGGTGATGAAGGCTTCCTGGAGCGGCGAGACCAGCCCCTCGATCGTGCGCACCGCCGCGCCGTCGACCTGGGTCGCGAGGACCAGGCAGGCCGACATCGGAAGGCCGTCGACCTGCACTGTGCAGAGGCCGCACACCCCGACCGAGCAGCCGTCCTTCGTGCCGGTCTTGCCCAGGTCGTCGCGCAGGAGATCGACGAGCAGACAGGCGGCCGGGACCTCGAGATCGACCGGCTCGCCGTTCAGCGTGAAGCGGATGCGGTGCGCGGTCAGAGGTACTTGCGCCCCTCGAGCTTGTCCGGCACGCGGAGCCCGAGGGCGGTGATCTTCGGATCCATCTCGGCGATGTAGTCCTCGCGCATCCGGCCGTTGGTGCGCTTCTTGAGGCCCCACTCGATGTAGCGCTCGTCGCGCGCCGACTCGGAGCGGCCGAACATGTCGAGCCCGACCACGTACCACTTGTCGATCGCCCGCTGCGCCGCCGCCCGGCCGTCGGGCGTCTCCATCATCTTCTGGAGCTGCTGCTCGCCGTACGCGACGTGCCCAAGCTCTTCGCGAAGGATCGTCGGCAGCACGTCATCGGTCGGCAGGTATGAGGAGCCGACCATCTCGTCGAGCTGGTACTGGCCGACCTTGTCGATGAGGAACCCGAACGCCGCGAAGTCACCCCACTCCGGCATGTCCACCTTGAACGCGTCGACCTCACGCTTCGAGCGGGGCCGGAACAGGATGTCCGAGCGGTCGATGCCGATCATCCCGAGCATCCGAAGGAACCGGCGGCAATGGTCGATCTCCTCCGAGGCGATCCGCGCCACGCGCCACTGGTCATCCACGGTCGGCGCCCGGAGGGTCCAGTGATCGACGTAGATGTGCGGACCGCCGATCTCGCAATCGGCCTGGATGGTCAGGAGGCGGGTCAGCAGCTCGCGATACTCGTCGGGCATCTTGCCGAAGTCCTTCGGCTCGATGCGGTCGGTGAACTGCGCCACTGACCCGCCTCCTTTCGTTCCCGCTAGCCGCCGAGCTTCCGGTCCTGCGCGCTCTGCATGAACGTGCGGTCGACCATCTTGGAGAGGTCGACCTTGGCGATGTTCGGGTTGCCCGGACCGAGGATCGCGACGGCGTCCTTGAACTGTCCGACGTCCGGGAAGAGGTACGCCGTCGTGACCTCGTTCATGAAGAAGTCGTACGCGCCGTCGAGCGCGGTCTGGTCGGTGAGCTTGAAGTACTTGCCGAGCACGGCCGTCGCGCCGGCCTTGTCGTTCTTCATCTTCGCGCGCGCGATCGTGAGCGAGTCGACGTATGCCTGCACGGTGTCCTTGTTCGCCGTGAGGAAAGCACGGTTCACGATCACCCCGGTGTTCGCGGCCGGGAGCTTCTGCCCGGCGAGGTCCACCAGGACGGTCAGGCCCGCCTTCACCAGCTCGAGATCCTCCGGCGGGTCGTCGACGCCGGCGTCGATGGAGCCGGCGAGGAGCGCCGCGGTCCGGTTGGCGTGCGAGCCGACGGCCACGATGCTCACGTCCTTGTCCGGATCGAGGCCCGCGGACTTGAGGGCCGCGCGCGTCGCGATGTCGCTCGAGCCGCCGGCGTTGGAGACGCCGACCTTCTTGCCCTTGAGCCCGGCGATGCTCGTGATCCCCTTCGCCGCGTAGAGCTTGTAGGGGTACACCGGAGCGAGGTTCGCCACGAGCACGAGGTCCGCCCCGCCCGCATTCGCGGAGAGCGCCTCGGCGCCGCCGAACTGCCCGATCTGGATCGAGTTCGCGAGCATCGCGGCGCTCGTCTGAGCACCGCCGTTGATCGACTGGAGGTCCACGGTGAGGCCGTTGTCGGTGAAGATCCCCTTCTCGAAGGCATACCACGCAAGCCAGTCGTCGGCGCTGATGTTGCTGTACGCCGCCGTCACCTTCGTGCAGCACGGCCGCTTGGTCGGGCTCGGGGACGCGGCCGCGACGGTCGGCTGGATCGACGCGGTGGTCGCTCCGGGGCCGCCGGCTCCGCCGCCGCACGCCACAAGAAGGATCGCGAACACCGCCACGAGGACCGCGAGCGTCTTGTTCATCAGGCCCACCTTTCGTTCATCGCCGGATCTGGGGACGCCACGTCTGGAATCGGTTCTCGATGCGCTGGAAGATCGTCGTGAGCAGCATGCCGGTGCCCGCGATGAGCATCACGCCCGCCAGCATCTTGGGCGTCTGGAACGTCTGCCCGGCGATCGCGACGAGCATGCCAACACCGTGCTTCGCCGCGATGAGCTCGCCAACGACCACGCCGGTGAGCGCGTGGCCCACCCCGAGCCGGAAACCGGTGAGGATGAACGGCACCGAGCCGGGCAGGACGACGCGGCGGAAGATCAGCGCGTCCGACGCGCCGAATGAGCGCGCGACGCGAAGGAGCGCGGCCTCCGTGTTCCGGACGCCGGCCATCGTGTTGATGATGATCGGGAACAGCGCACCGAGGAAGATGACCGCGATCTTGGACTGGATGTCGATGCCGAACCAGATGATGAACAACGGCAGGAGCACGATCCGCGGCGTGCTGTAGAAGAAGTTCACGATCGGATCGAGGGCGTACTGGACGCGGGTGTACCAGCCCATCGCCAGGCCGAGGACGAGGCCGACCACGATCGCCATGCCGAAGCCGATCAGGAGCTCCTCGCCGCTTGTGGCCATGTCGAGCCAGACATCACCCTGCTGGAAGAGCTTCACGAACGCCTGCGCGACGTCCCATGGGCCGGGCAGGAATAGGACCGGCATGAGCCGCGCGTTCGCGACGAGCTGCCACACCGTCAGGACGACGGCGACGGTGAGCAGGCCGATGATCAGCGGCTCCCACTCCTTCATCCGGCCGGGCTTGACGGCAGAGCGCCGCTCCCTCGCGGGCATCGCGTCGCCACTGCCTCGCGCCGCGATCGGCTCGGCCTCGATGGCCCGTCTCATGCCGCGGGTACTCCCGCGATGAGCCGCTCGGCCGGCACCGCAAGCTCCTCCTGGATCGATTCCCAGATCTGATCCTCGTAGGTGAGGAACTGCGGGTCACGCTTGATCCGCAGATCGCGCGGGCGCGACAGCGTGATGTCGACGACGGTCTTCACTCGGCCGGGTCGCCGGGTGAACACGATCACCCGGTCGGCGAGATAGATCGCCTCCTTGATGTCGTGGGTGATGAAGAGCGCGGTCTTCTTGGTCTTCGACCAGATCTTCAGCAGCTCGAGCTGCATCATCTCGCGGGTCTGCGCGTCCAGCGCCGCGAACGGCTCGTCGAGCAGAAGCATCTCCGGATCGGTGAGGAGCGCGCGCGCGAGGTTGACCCGCTGCTGCATGCCGCCGCTCAGCTCGAGCGGGTACGCGTCCTCGAACCCGGAGAGGCCAACGAGCTCGATCTGCTGCTTCGCGCGCTCGATCGACTCGGCCCTCCCCATCGTGCGCTGGGCCTCGACGCCGAAGATGACGTTGCCCAGCACCGTGCGCCACGGCAGGAGTCCGGGTTGCTGGAACACCATCGCGCGGTCCGCGCCTGGCTGGGTGATCGCGCGACCGTCGAGTGTGAGCGTGCCCGCCGCGATGGGCAGGAGCCCATCGACGGCGTTGAGGAAGGTCGTCTTGCCGCACCCCGACGGTCCGACGATCGCGACGAACTCGCCGGTGCGGACCTCGAGGTCGACGCCTTGGACCGCGGTGAACAGGGCGTGCGAGCGCTGCAGCCAGTATTCGATGACGACACCTTTGGCCGCGAGCTTTGCCGAGCGGTCGTACACCCGCTAGCTCAGCTTCCCGTCGCTCGGATGCGGCTCATTGCGCAGGAGGTAGCCGAACCGCTCCTTCGCCTTGCGCTTGACCTCCGGGCTCGGCGTGTTCACCGCCGGGAAGTCGGCCTTCCACTCCCACGGCCGGGTGGCGTCGATGATCGCGCGCGAGCTGTGGCCCTTGCGGTCCTTCGGGATCCGCGGGTCGAGCGGCCCGCTCCACGCGCGCTTGATGATGTCGATCGACTCGACCGGGTCCGACCGGGTGCTCATGGCCCACACGACGTCGTTCAGGTCCATCACGTCGATGTCGTCGTCCACCACGATCACGTAGCGGCCGAGGTACGCGCCCGCGTGCACCGTCGCGGCGAGGTGGCCGACCTGACGCGCATGTCCCGCGTAGCGCTGCTCGATGCTCACCGCGTTGAACAGCCGCGACCCGCCCACCTCGTGACACCAGACACCCTTGATCCCCGGCACGCCGACCGCCTCGAGCTCGGAGCGCAGCAGCGCGGAGCGCAGGAACGCCCGATAGAAGGACTGCTCGTCGGGCGGCTGGTTCGGCGGCGAGCCGAGGATGATCGGGTCGTTGCGGTAGTAGAGCGCCTCGACCTCCATGAACGGCTCGGGCCGCGCGTCACTGGCGTAGTAGCCGGTCCATTCGCCGAACGGGCCTTCGACGATCCGCTCCGTGGGGTCGACCCAACCTTCGATGACGATCTCCGCGTCGGCCGGCAGCGGCAGTCCGGTGACCGGACCCTTCACGACGCGATACGGCTCGCCGCGCACGCCGCCCGCCCAGTCGTACTCGGTGAGCCCGAACTGGACCTCGGTCGCGGCCGCGAGGAAGAGGAGCGGGTCACCGCCGGCGACGAACGCGATCGGCATCTTCTCGCCGCGCGCGAGCCACGCGTCGCGGTGCATCCGGCCATGCTTGCCCGGGGAGATGTAGAAGCCGAGCTTGTTGCGGTCATGGACCATCACCCGGTAGCAGCCCAGGTTCACCCAGCCGTTGTCGGGGTCGCGCGTGATGTCGAAGCTGCCGGTGCCGATGTAGCGCCCACCGTCATCCTCGTGCCACTTCGGCGCGGGGAAGATCGTCATGTCGACGTCGGCGCCGCGCTTGACGTTCTCGAAGATCGGGCCGTCCTTCACCTCGACCGACGGGATCGGGGTGATGCCCTCCGACACCCGCTTCTGCCATGCCCGCACGAGCTCCTCGGGCGAGAGCTTCGGATCGAGCCCGAGCGTCAGCGCGAGCCGCGGGAACCAACCGAGGCCGTTCGACAGCACCCGGAAGCCCTTCTGATAGCCGGGGATCTCGTCGAACAGGAGGGCCGGCGTGCCGTGGACGCGGCCGGCCAGCTCGGTGGCCATCC
>Ga0075425_100004476_pt1 | contig 14425 bp, 11 predicted proteins | sample SoiMethybrSBSTD4_FD_75300 | JGI IMG/M metagenome (GOLD analysis project Ga0075425, IMG submission 75300) | Bulk soil microbial communities from a Populus tree surrounding site in Tennessee, USA - Soil MetaG P. TD hybrid SBSTD4 | ecosystem: Environmental > Terrestrial > Soil > Tree plantation...
ACGTTTTCGTCGTAGATCATCACCACGACGTAGTCGCACGACGCCGTGATCGCTTTCCAGATCGGCTCGCGCGCCGCTTCCAGATCAGCGGAGACGAGCAGCTTGCTCGGCGCAAACACGGCGCGCAGCCGCTGCATGAATGCGACGTACGCCGTCTCGTCGCCGGCCTGCAGATTTTCGAAGTCGACGTTGATGCCTTGGAAGCGGTTCGCCAGCACCCAGTTGCGGAGCTGCAGGATGATCCGATTCTGCAGTTCCGGATTGGAGAGGAACGTGTGCAAGCGGATCGGATCGAAATCCGACTCGTGCGCATTGCTGATGACCGGAACGATATTGAGGTTGTGCTCGCGCGCGATATCCAGCACTTCGACGTTGTGCGGGACGGTCGTGTTGTCCCAATCGCGGAAGTCGAGCGCGGTGCCGGACTCGCTCAGGTGCACCCACACCGGCATGAGGTGCGTCATCTTGTCGGCGTTCGCGAAGAGCGAATGAAGTCCCGTCTCCTGCCACGGCGCGTAAAACGCGGCGACGATGTTCGCGGTCTTGATCGGACCGCGCGCTTCTCTCTTCTTCTTGGCGGCCATCACCTTCATCGTGTCGGCGATGAGCGCGTCGCGATCCTTCTTGAGAAGGAACTCGCTCTTCTTCTGTTGATGGCGAAGCGCGTGGAACGGCTTGATCGATCGCTGAAGGTCGCGCGTGATTCCTTTCAACGTGGGAAGGAAGGGCGTCGTCACGAAAACGCTGACGAGAAACGTGCTGACGACGATCACGCTCAGCAGGCCGAGGACCGTGCTGATTCGTTTGATCCAGGACCATCTCTTCCGAGATGGATCGAAGAAGACTGCGTAATCCGTCATGAGACGCCGTTCAAAACCGGCCGGTCGCGTGCGACATTCTGCACCATCGCAACCCGCAAGCCCCATCTGACGTATCACCATCGGACATGAGTGAAGGTGTCATCGAAGTTGCCGGTCTCCGCAAGGAGTACCCGTCGAAGCTGGGACGGCCGCCGATCATCGCGCTCGACGGAATCGACTTTCAGGTCGGCGCCGGCGAGCTTTTCGGCCTCCTCGGCCCCAACGGCGCCGGAAAAACGACCACCGTCAAAATCCTCCTCGGCCTCACGAAAGCGACGTCCGGTAATGCCGGCATTCACGGCTTTCCGGTCTCGAATCCCGAGAGCCGGCGGCGCGTCGGCTACCTCCCGGAAGGGCACAAGATCCCGAACTATCTGACCGCTCGACAGACGCTGTCGATCTTCGGCCGGATGTCCGGCATGTCGACGAGCGACATCGTCGCGCGCACCGGCGAGCTGCTCGAGCGCGTGCGGCTGTCGCAGTGGATCGACGTTCGGGTGAAGAAGTTCTCGAAAGGAATGACTCAGCGGCTCGGTCTCGCCTGCGCGCTCGTTCACAAGCCGGACGTTCTTCTGCTCGACGAGCCGACGGACGGCGTCGATCCCGTCGGACGCCGCGAGATTCGCGATCTCCTGCGCGACGAAGCGAAGACGAACGGCACGACCGTGCTGCTCAACTCGCATCTGCTGTCCGAGATCGAATTGACGTGCGACAAGGTGGCGATGCTGCGCCGCGGCAAAGTCGCGGCGTTCGGATCGATCGAAGAGCTCACGCGCAAGACGGAAAAGTACAAGATGGTCGCGTCGCCGATCGACGATGCGCTCGTCGCCGCGTTCCGCAACAGTGGCGCGGAAGTCGAGCGCGTGAACGGACATCTCGAGTTGAGCGTGAACGACGTCGCACATCTCAACGCGCTCGTCGATCAACTGCGAGCGGGTGGCGTGATGTTGTCGGAGCTCGCACCGCTGCGCTCGACGCTCGAAGACGTGTTCGTCGATCTCATTAAGGCGCCCGAGGTGCAACCGTGAAGGTGCTCGTCGCGAATATCGAAGACGTGATGCGCGAAGCAGCCGCGCGCTGGACCCTGCTCGCCTACTTCACGATCTCCACGCTCTTCATTCTCATCTTCGCGTTCGCCGTGAACCTCGACATCGTCGAAGGCTCGCTGGCCGGCGCGAAGCTGTTCGGCAACGACGTGCAGATGCACGGACAGTCGTCGATCTCGATCGACGCGCTCGTCGGCTACGTCGAGTCGGGACTGGTCGGCTTCCTCTTCCTCTTCTGGCCGTTCATCGCCATCTTCGCGACAGCGCATCTCGTGCCGCGCATGATGGAGAAGGGAACCGTCGACCTCTATCTCTCGCGGCCGGTCGGGCGGGTGAAGCTTCTGCTGTCGCGCTATCTCGCCGGTCTGTTGCTCGCCGGATCGAACATCGCCTATCTCATCGGCGCGATGTGGCTGATCGTCGTGTGGAAGACGCACGTCGCGCATCCGCGATTCTTCGTCGGCGCGTTGATCATCTTCTTCTTCGTGGCATCGCTGATGGCGTTCGCGTTTCTCATCGGCGTCGTCACGTCGTCGACCGCCGTCTCGATCATGATGACGTACTTCCTCTTCCTCCTCGGATACCCGCTCGTCGCGCACGACCGTTTCGCGGCAGCGGTGAATGCGGAATGGAAAGCAGCCATCATTCAAGGCTTGTATTGGATCGTTCCGAAGAGCTCCGAGATCCTCGGCGCGGTCGTCGCCATCGTGTCCGAAAAAAATCTGCCGAGGCAGCTCTCCGCCGGCCTCACTCCCGCGCCCTTCCTCTCGACTGCGATCTTCGCGATCGCCTGTCTGATGCTCGCTTCCTGGTTGTTCCAACGAAAGGAGTTCTGATCATGATTCGCCGCCTCGCGCTCGCTTCACTCACACTCGCACTCGCATCCATTGCCTTCGCCAAAGGCGATGCCGTTTCGCTCATTCCGAACGACGCCGTCACGGTCGGCGTGATTCATCTCGCCGATCTGCGCAACAGCCCGCTGTCGTCGACGCTGTTTCAGCAGACGGACAAGATGAGCGTCGACGGCGATGCGGAACGCTTTCTCACCGAAGCGGGACTGCAGCCGATGAAAGACGTCGACGTTCTCGTGATCGCCGCGTCGCCACGCCAGAACCTCAGCAACGAAGGCGAGGTCCTGATCGCAGCGGAAGGACGCTTCAATGTCGATCGTCTGACGAAAGCGCTCATCGCGCGCGGCGCCGTGAAGAAGAACGGATACATCGTCCTTCCCGATTCGAAGAACGGCGAGAAGGAGCCGGAGGGCGCCGTCGCGTTTCCTGACTCGCATCTCGCGCTGATCGGCAGCGAGAGCGCGGTCGCCGAAGCGCTCGACAGCCGCGCGCACGGCGGTACGACGTTCCTCTCCGCGAGCGGACTCGGACGCGACATCGCGCGCATCGATCCGCGCGCGAGCGCATTCGCGGTGTTCGACGTCGCGCGCGCCGCGCGCCTCTCGCACGCACCGCATGTGCCGTCGAGCAGCAGCAACAACAACGCGAGCCAGCTCGCGTCCGCGCTGAAGTCGATGTCGACGGTCGCGGTCTGGGCAACCGACACGGGCGACTCGCTCAAGCTCGGCGGATTCGGCATCGCCCGCGATACGGAAACTCTGCAGCTCGTCGAAGACACGCTGCGCGGCGCCCTCGCCGCGATGCGTCTGGCGGCGCAGGACAAGTCGCCCGATCTGGTCGGCCTGCTGCGCAAGTTCGAGGTGTCGCGCACCAGCGATACCGTGACGATCAGCGGGACGCTGCCGGCGCAGACGGTGAAGGATCTCGTCGCGAAGCAGCGTCACGTCGCCGAAATGCGCTAAACGAATCGCCGCAAGTGCTCGCGCCACCATGGCCAGTCGTGTCCAAACACGCCTGGCCATATTTCTAGGTGGTTCGAAACGCCTTTGCTCCAGAGCAACTGAGAGAAGTCGCGATTCTGCTGCACGATCGAGTCGTGCTCGCCGGTCGCGATCACCCAGCTCATGCGCGACAACTTCCCGACCCACTCGCCGTCCATGTTCGGGATGTACGCGGTCGGGCAGTTGAAGTAGCAGTTGTCGTCCCAGTAGCCGTCGGTGAAGCTGTGGATGTCGTACACGCCGGAGAAGCAGATGGCGCGGCTCACCAGGTCGGGATAGCGCGCCGCGAAATTCGCGGCGTGATACGCGCCGAAGCTCGCGCCGTACACCGCGAGATCTCCGCGCTGCGCGCGATTGTGAATGTACGGCACCATCTCATGGCGCAGGTAGGCGTCGTATTGCGCGTGGCGCGCGGCGCGCACCGCCGGATGGACCGACTTGTTGTACCAGCTCTCGTTGTTGACCGTGTCGACGAGACAGAGCTGCACTTCGCCGTTGTCGACTTTGTCGGCCAGCGACGTCGTGATGTGCATGTCGTCGTTTTCGTAGTAGTGACCCGCCGACGTCGGAAAGATCATCACCGGCCGGCCGAACTTGCCGAACCAGAGATACTCCATCTCCTTGCCGAGCGATGGACTGAACCATTTGCCGTATTCGCGATACATGTGAGGTCAGTTCTTACTATAGGATCGCGCCATGCGCAAAAAACGAATCGGGCTGCTCTTCGGGATGGAAGATACGTTTCCGTGGGCGTTGATCAACACGATCAACTCGCGCGTCGTCGACGTCGAAGCGTCGCCGGTCGAGATCTCTTATCTCAAAGACGACGGCGTTTTTCCGTACGACCTGATCCTCGACCGCATCAGCCACGAGGTTCCGTTCTACCGCACGTACCTCAAATGCGCTGCAGCGTCTGGCGTGCGCATCGTCAACAATCCGATCTGGTGGTCGGCCGACGACAAGTTCTTCGACAACCTCGTCGCGAAAGCGGCCGGCGTCGCGGTGCCGCGTACGGTGCTGCTGCCGCACAAGGAGTACCCGCCGAATACCGAGGCGAAGTCGTTCCGGAACATGAAATGGGTGAATTGGGATGAGGTCTTCGCGTACCTCGGCTGGCCGATCTTCATGAAGCCGGCGTACGGCGGCGGATGGAAGGATGTGTACAAGGTGCACAATCCGACGGAGTTCTTCGCCTCGTACGACCAGACGCGCGACCTGGCCATGATGGCGCAGGAAGCGATCGAGTTCGAGTCGTACTACCGCTGCTACGTCCTCGGCCGCAAACGCGTGCGCATCATGATGTACAACCCGAAGAACCCGCATCATCTGCGCTACGTCGCCGACTACGAGACGCCGCCCGAGCTGCAGGCGCGCATGGAACGCGACGCCATCGCGCTCTGCGAAGGCCTCGGCTACGACATGAACACGGTGGAGTTCGCGGTGCGCGACGGCATTCCATACGCGATCGACTTCATGAACTGTGCGCCCGACGCCGATCGCATCTCCGTCGGCGAAGAGAACTTCGACTGGATGGTGAACAACATGGCCGACGTGCTGATCGAGATCGTGACGCAGCGCAAGCCGCTCGAGCTGACCGGAAGCTGGCCGCAGATGCTGAATACGAACAAGGCGGTCGATCAGCCGATATGACCGGCCGGGGATGACATAATCCCCTCATGCCGCCCACTCCTTCCTTCACTCTCGGCATCGAAGAGGAGTTTCAGGTCGTCGATCCGGGATCGCGCGAGCTCAAGTCGCACATCCAGGAGATGTTCGCCGAAGGAGAAAAACGCCTCGGCGAAGAGATCAAGCGCGAGATGCACGATGCCGTCATCGAGATCGGCACTCCCATCTGCCAGAACATCGAAGAGGCGCGGCGCGAAGTCACGCGGCTGCGCGGCGAGATCATCCGGCTCACGCGCGAGAACGGGCTGCGCATCGCCGCGGCAGGAACGCATCCGATCTCGCACTGGGCCAACGTTCCGATCACGAGAGCGCCGCGCTACGACCAACTCGTGTACGAGATGCAGATGCTCGCGCGGGCGAATCTCATCTTCGGCCTGCATGTCCACGTCGCGGTCGAAGACAACGAAACGCGCATCGGCATCATGAACGCGGCGCGCTACTTCCTGCCGCACGTCTTCGCGCTGTCGGTGAACTCGCCGTTTTGGTGCGGGCAGAACACCGGCTGGAAGAGCTATCGCGCGAAAGTGTTCGAGCGCTTCCCGCGCACCGGATTGCCGGACTACTTCAACGGCTGGCGCGACTACGACGACTACGTGCAGACGCTCGTGCGCACCAACTGCATCGACAACCCGAAGAAGATCTGGTGGGACGTTCGTCCGCATCCGTTCTTCCCGACGCTCGAGTACCGCGTCTGCGACGTGCCGATGCGCATCGACGAGACCATCTGCTTCGCGGCGCTCTTTCAGGCGATCACGAAGAAGCTGTGGGATCTCTATTCGCAGAACATGGGCTGGCGCCTGTACCGCAAATCTCTTCTGACGGAGAACAAGCAGCGCGCCGCACGCTTCGGCGTGGGCGGCAAGCTCATCGACTTCGGTAAGCGCGAAGAGGTCGACTACGCCGTGCTCCTCGACGAATTGCTCGAGTTCGTCGACGACGTTGTCGATGAGCTCGGATCGCGCAACGACGTTTACTATGCGCGCGAGATTCTCGCGCGCGGCACCGGGGCCGACCGCCAGGTCGCGAAATTCGAGGAAAGGCACGATCTTCGCGACGTCGTCGACTACATCATTGATGAGACGGAACACGGAATCCTTTGAGCGTATTGAATTGACGCGCCGCGACATTCATCAGCCCCACGACTTCTTCGAGTACATGCGCACCGACGACGGTGTGCCGCTCGCCGATCCGAAGAAGATCGACGTCGCCATCCTCGACATGAATCACTCGTGGCCGAACGTCGGCCACGACTCGCTCGTGCACGCCGTTCTCGAAGCGGCCGAGGAGTGTCGCGAGCAGCTCGTGGCAAAGGGGATGAAGGTGCGCGCGCTGTCGTATGACGTGCGGCGCCGCGTCATGATCCCGGACGCTCCGAACGGACGCTTCGGCCTCTACATCGGCACGGGCGGGCCGGGACATCTCGATCCGCGACGCAATGACGGCGTCTCTGAATACTCGCAAGGCATCTACGAAGACGATGATTGGGAAGCGCCGCTGTTCGATCTCTTCGATCGCATCGTCGCGCATCCAGCCGCGGCGCTGATCGGCGTCTGCCACTCGTTCGGATTGATGTGCCGCTGGTCCGGCGCCGCGCATCCGGAGCTGCGCGAAGAGAAGAGCAGCGGAATGCCGACGAACGTGCTGGCGCAGAGCGCATACGACCATCCGTGGTTCGTGAAGTTCGCCGGCGAGCTCGCCGATCGCAAGCACTTCCGCGTGGTCGACAATCGCCTCTTCGATCTCGTGCTCGACGGCGGGAACGTCACACCGATCGCATTCGAGAGCGAGAACAGCTCCGCGCTCACGATGGCGGAGTTCGCGCGGAGCGGCGACATGCCGCGCGTCTACGGCGTCAACCATCACCCCGAGATCATCGATCGCGAGCACCTCCTCGCCGTCCTCGCGGCAAAGCGCGACGTCGGCGAAGTGACCGAGCAGTGGTTCAAGGAGCGCTCGCACACGCTCGAGAACGAGATGGTCGGCGAGAACGAAACGCAAAGCCGCCTCACGTCGCACTACACGCTCCTCGGGCCGCTCCGTTTTCACATTCAACGATTGATCGAAGCGCATGGATAGCCACTTCCGCGCGATCTTCAACGAACACTTCAGCGACGCGCTGTACGAAAGCTACAAGCGCGATCTCGCGCAGCGCCTGAACTGCAAGTTCGAATTTCGGCTCGCGGAGTCGCCGGTGTTTCTGCCCGACGACTTCAAAGCGACGCTCGTCGACAGCGCCCGCGCGATCGTCGATCAGTTGAGCGATCCGGCGAATATCGCGCGGATGAAAGAGGCCATCCCCGAGCGATGGGACACGCCGGGCATGGACGCGCTGCCGAATTTCACGCAAGTCGATTTCGCCGTGACCACCGACGGACCGAAGCTGATCGAGCTACAAGGATTTCCATCGCTCACGTCGATGCAGACGATTCAGCGCGACGCGTGGAACGACGCGCTGCAGTCGATTCCGGGACTCGATCGCGAATGGTCGTGCTGGTACTCGGGACTCGATCGCGATGGCTTCATCGAGCTGTCGCGGCGGACGATCGCCGGCGATCACGATCCACGCGAAGTGGTCCTCCTCGACATCGATCCGCCGCATCAGAAGACCTATCCCGACTTTGCCGCGACGAAGCTGCTCTTCGACGTCGACGCCGTCGATCCTCGCGAGCTGACGAAACGCGGCCGCGAGCTGTGGCGCGGCAACACGCGCGTGCGGCGCATCTACAACCGCATCGTGTTCGATGAGCTGATCGCGAAGAAGATCGAGATCCCGTTCGACTACCGCGACGATCTCGACGTCGAATGGGCGCCCCATCCGAACTGGTACTGGGTCTGGTCGAAGTACTCGCTGCCGTTTCTCGATCACGCGTCGGTGCCGCGCGCGACGTTCCTCTCCGATCTCGATCGCATCCCCGACGATCTCTCGCGCTACGTGCTGAAGCCGCTCTTTTCATTCGCGGGCGGCGGAGTGAACGTCGATCCGACTGCCGCCGACGTCAACGCGATTCCCGAGCGCGATCGTCACGCCTGGTGTCTGCAGGAGAAGATCGAGTACGCGCCGGCACTTCGAGCGGCGGACGGCGGCGGCGTGAAGGTCGAGATCCGCATGATGTTCCTGCGGCCGGACGACGAGCCGAAGCCGATCCTCGCGCAGAACCTCGTGCGACTCTCGCGCGGCAAGATGCTCGGCGTCGACTTCAACAAAGACTTCACGTGGGTGGGATCGTCCGTTGCATTCTCGCCGACCTCGTGAGCCGGCAGACGATCAACCAACTTCGGCTCGAAGCCGCCGACTGCAAACGCTGCGATCTCTGGAAAACGGGAACGCAAACGGTGTTCGGCGAAGGAAAGCAGACGTCGACGGTGATGCTTGTCGGCGAGCAGCCGGGCGACAAGGAGGATCTCGCCGGACGTCCGTTCGTCGGTCCGGCCGGCGCGTTGCTCGACAAAGCACTCGACGAAGCAGGCATCGATCGCGCGCGCGTCTACGTCACGAACGTCGTAAAGCACTTCAAGTGGGAGCCGCGCGGCAAGCGCCGCATCCACAAAAAGCCGAACGCGATCGAGATCGCCGCCTGCATGCCGTGGCTCCAATCGGAGATCGACGCCGTCAAGCCGCGCGCCATCATCTGCCTCGGATCCACCGCGGCGCAGGCGATCATCAGTCCGAAATTCAAGGTCACCATTCAGCGCGGTCAGTTCGTGAAGTCGCCGCTCGCGCAGTTCGTCACCGCGACCGTGCATCCGTCGTCGATCCTTCGCGCGCCGACGGACGAAGCGCGGCACATGGAGATGCGCCGCTTCATCGACGACTTAACGAAGATCCGCAAGGCGATCGAGTAGCGGCGAGATCCACGGCATTTCGCTCTCGTGCACGTTGCTGAGAATCACCACTTCGAGATGCTCGTGCGGCAGCCGGTAGTTGAACGCGCGAAATCCGGCGCCGTCGCCGGTGTGGTACTGAAGCGCGCGACCTTTCGGCGTCGTGCGAAGAAACCATCCGTAGCCGATGGACGCACCGCGCGGCGCTTCGACACGCGGCGTGAACATCGCGTCGCGCAGATGGCGCGGAAGAAAGCGATCGTCATCGAACGCCGCGTCGAAGCGCGCGAGATCTTCAGCCGTCGAAACGATGTCGCCCGCGCCGGCAATGTCGACGGTTCTCTGTTCGTGGAGTGCGAAACCGCTGATCGATCTGTCGTAACCGCGCGCACGATCAGGTACGCGGCTCTCACGCTCGATCGTCGTGTGCGTCAGTTGCAGCGGCAGCAGCACTTCGTCGCGTAGAAGATCTTTGAACGGACGGCCGCCTGCCTTCGACGCGATGATCGTGAGAAGCGTATAGCCGACGTTCGCGTACTGATACTTCGTGCCTGGTTCGGCGAGAAGCGGTTGCGGCTCGTAGCGCGGAGGTTGCGAGCTCGAATCCGCCCAATACTCGGGACGGCGTTTCACGAGCCAGAAGTACGTGTCGTCGATCGGCAATCCGGACGAGTGCGAGAGCAGATGCCGGACGTCGACGCCGCTCCACTCCGTCGGCCAGTCGTCGAGGTATCCAGACACGCGATCATCGAGGCGCAGTTGTTTGGCCGCCACGAGACGCATGATCACCGCTGCCGTGAACTGCTTCGAGACCGACATGATCATGAACTGCGTCTGCGGCGTGTTTGCGACGTTCCGTTCGACATCGGCCAGACCGTAGGCCTTCTCGAAGATCGGATGTCCATCGCGCGCGACGAGAACGACGCCCATGAAGCGGCGATCCGCAATCGGTGCCGCGACTGCATCATCAACGACGCTTCGTACCGGCGCTGTCGCGCAGCTCGCCAACAGTGCGGCGACGAGGAGCGTCCTCATCGACGCGTTTGCACGAGCGGCTTCGGCGAAGTCGACCGCCATTCGTTCCAATCGCGTCGCGCGTCGGCGGCGAGCTCCCTCAAGTGCGCGCGCGAATAGCACTCGACGCGCGCTTGCAGGATGTTCTCGCGCCAGTGCGGATACGGCTCCAGGTCCGCGAGCGCGCGCAGCATGGCCGGTCCGCACGGACGAATCATTGAGCCGAGGGTGACGAGGAAGTAACGGCGCGCGTCGTTCCACTGGCCGGCGGCCCATGGCTTGTCGAATGCGTCATACGCCGCGAGCGCCAACTGCGGATTGTGGCGCGCGATCAGTCCCGCGGCGTCGAAGAGGCGGCCCATGGTCGTCGTGTCCAACCACGGATCGCGTCGATATTCGTCGAACGCGCGGAGCACGTGCGGCGCCGCTTCGTCGAGCCGGTTCTGTTTCGCGCGCAGCTCGCCGAGGATCGCTTCGGCTTCGGCGTTGTGCCATGGGCGTAGACGCTCGGCGGCGGAAGCCGCGAGCTCGTCGCCGTCGTCCGCGAGCGAGACGGCGATGGCGCGAAGATCGTTCGTGCCGATCGGCGCGAGATGCGACTGTCGCCAGATGTTGCGCACCAACGCGAAATTCGCTTCCTCCCACGCGAGCGCGAGATTGCGGCGCTGCACGAACTCCGCGGGCACGCTGCGCGGCGACGGCACGCCGGTGTCCATCGCTTGTTGGAGCACGACGAGATTCCAGTCGATCGTGCCGTGCACCGGCGGCGGACCCGTCGCCAATTCGGAGATGCGGTCGAGCGTGAAGATCGTTCCTGCTCCGAGGCTGCGCGCGAAGCCGAACTCGATCAGCGTGCGGTCGTCGGTGTTCATGCCGCTCGCGTTCGAGGCGATGCCGCGCGCGACGCTGTTTCCCGCGACATAGTGCGAGAAGAATCCTTCCAGTCCTTCCTTTCGCCACGCGTTGTTCATCGCCTCGCGGTACGGCGACTGCGTCAGAAGCGCGCGGATCGAATTCGCGTCGTACGTGAGCGGCTGCGCGGTGGCGACGAGAAACAGATCGCCCGGCTCGCCGCGCCACGTCTCGACGTTTGGAAAGACGGAAGTGATGGTCTTGTAGATCGTGCCGACGGTCGCCGTGTCGATGTCGTATGTCTGTACCCACTGCACGAACACGCCGCGCGGCGCCAGGCGCGTCGCGATGGCCGCGTAGTACTCGCGCGTGAAGAGGCTGGCGATGCCGGCGCGATACGGATTCGACGGCTCGGAAAAGATGATGTCGTACTGGTCGCGCGACGCCAGCAGCACTTCGCGCGCGTCGGCGATCCGGATGTGGACTTTAGGATTGTGCAGGACGTCGTGGTTGACCGCCGACATGTCGCCTGCGATGCGTAATACGACCGGCTCGAGCTCGACGACGTCGACGCGCTCCATCGAGGGAACGGCGCCGAGCCAACCGGCGGAGCTGCCGGTGCCGAGGCCGATCACGCAGGCGGTGCGCGGACGTCCGCCGTGCAGGATCGACGCGAGCATGCCGCTCATCACTTGCGTTCCCGCGTCGCCGTGCGCGCTGCCGTCGGCTTTGCCGTTCACGATGAACGCTTCGTCGTTCGCGTCCGACAGCGCGATGCTGCTCTCGCGTCCGTCCGCGTCCCACACGAGCGCGCGGCGGACGGAGTTGGTCCATTCACGGATATCGCGACGCGACTTCGGCTCGATCGCGCGTCCTGCGCCGATGCCGGAGTGACGCCACACCGCCGTTGGTCCGAGCGCGAACGTCCCGCCGATCGCGAACAGCGCCGCGAGCGATGCCACTGCAGCGACGTCGATTTGTCGATTGCGAACTGCCAGGTACGTCGCGATCGCGCCGAGCGCGATGAGCAGATACGAGGCGACGAGCCAGCATGCGGTGGCGCCGAGGAGCGGGAACAATGCGAATCCCGCGGCGAGCGAGCCGGCGATCGCGCCGAGCGTGTTGAATGCGTAGGCGAGCCCGACGTGGCGACCGACGTCTTCGCGTCCCCTGCCAAGCAACGCGATCAGCAGTGGAAACTGAATGCCGGAGATGAACGCCGCGGGGAAAACGACGAGAAACGTGACCGCGCACCACGAGACGATGTTTCCCGCGAAGCCGATGATGCCGATGGGACGCATGAGATTCGTGATGATGGCGATGCGATCGCCGAGCGCGAACGGAATGATGATGGCCAGCGCTTCGAGCGTGCACGTGAGCGCGAACCCGCCGATCGTGGCGCGCGACGTATCGCCCCGCAGCGCGTACGCCGCGCCGCCGAGTCCGATGCCGAGAAGCGCAACGGCGAGGATGAGACCGAACATGAAAGTCGTGCCGCCGAGGAGCGGCCCAAGCATGCGGTACCAGACGAGCTCCATCAGAAGAAAGGTGAAGCCAACCACCGCGGAAGCGACGAGCACGAAGCGCCTATCGCCGGAGGGGTGGACGCCCTCGTCCGCCCACGCGGCACCAGCCGCGCTCTCGCGCGGCAGGGCGGACGAGGCGTCCGCCCCTCCGAAGAGTGCGACAAGGCCCACACACACATTCACCCCAACCGCAACAAACAGCGTGTTCCGATTCCCGAGATGCTCCAGCACATAGAACGTCGTCACCAACGTCCCGAACACAGCGCCGAGAGTGTTCACCCCGTACAGCACGCCCACGCTTCTTCGCGCCCCGTCCGACGAGACCGCGCGCGCCGCGGCAGGCAACGTTCCTCCCATCAAGAACGTCGGCGCGCCGAGAACGATCAACGCCAGCAACAACCGGACGACCGTCGCGAAGAACAATCCATGGATGCCCAAAGCGAAGTACGCCTTGCTCACGACGAACAGCAGCGGCTGCGACAGTGCCGCGGCAGTCGCGATCAGCAACTCCAACGTTCCATAGAAGGCGAGGGGACGAGATCGCGCGTCGGCGCGCTTGCCGAGGATCGCGCTGCCGGCGCCGAGTCCGCCCATGAAGATGGCGAGCACGGCCGCGGTCGCGTACGTCGACGCGCCGAAGATCAAACGGAACTGGCGCAGCCACGTCGTCTGGTAAGCCAGCGCGCAGGCGCCGGAGAAAAACAGAAGCGCCGCAACACGCGCCGTCCCGCGATTCATGTCGTGCGCATTCTACGAATTGTGGAGCCAATGCGAATGCGCGCCGCAAATGCGCTGTTTTCTTGACCGGCTGCAACACGGTCCGTACACTCGATCCACCACACGAATGCCGTCGACTTTCTCTTCCGCTCCTCGGCGAGCCCCCTTGAAATCAATCTATGAAGGAGCAGGCCCATGGCCCCTGTACCCACTGACAAGTTGAAAGCGGCGGAGACCGCTCTGACCCAGATCGAGCGGCAATTCGGCAAGGGCTCGATCATGCGCCTCGGCGCGAAAGAGTTTCTGCCGATCAGCGCCATCTCGACCGGCTCGATCGGCGTCGACGCGGCGCTCGGCGTCGGCGGCGTTCCGCGCGGACGCATCATCGAGATCTTCGGCCCGGAATCGTCGGGCAAGACCACGCTCTCGCTGCACGTGATCGCCGAGGCGCAGCGGGCGGGCGGACTGGCGGCGTTCATCGACGCCGAGCACGCCCTCGACGCCGAATACGCGAAGAAGCTGGGCGTCGACATCGACAACCTCCTCGTCTCGCAGCCGGACAGCGGCGAGCAGGCGCTGGAGATTGCGGAGATGCTGGTGCGCTCGAACGCCATCGACGTGATCGTGGTCGACTCCGTCGCCGCCCTCGTGCCGCGCGCGGAGCTCGACGGCGAGATGGGCGATTCTCATGTCGGATTACAAGCACGTTTAATGTCACAGGCACTGCGAAAATTAACCGGCATCGTTTCGAAGTCGAAAACGTGCATGGTTTTCATCAACCAAATCCGCGAGAAGATCGGCGTGATGTTCGGCAACCCGGAGACAACCACCGGCGGACGCGCGCTCAAGTTCTATTCGTCGGTGCGCATCGACATCCGCCGCACGAACCAGATCAAGGAAGGCGAAGAGGTGGTCGGCTCGCGCGTGAAGGTGAAAATCGTCAAGAACAAATGCGCCGCGCCGTTCCGCCAGGCGGAGTTCGACGTCGGCTACGGCGAAGGCATCTCCAAGACCGGCGAGCTGATCGACATCGGCCTGGAGAACAAGATC
>Ga0075425_100004477_pt1 | contig 14423 bp, 10 predicted proteins | sample SoiMethybrSBSTD4_FD_75300 | JGI IMG/M metagenome (GOLD analysis project Ga0075425, IMG submission 75300) | Bulk soil microbial communities from a Populus tree surrounding site in Tennessee, USA - Soil MetaG P. TD hybrid SBSTD4 | ecosystem: Environmental > Terrestrial > Soil > Tree plantation...
CGGCGCCGTCCTCTCCGTTCCGATCCTGCTGCGCGTCGCGCTCAAAGGCCCCGACGACCGCGCGGAAGCCGTGGGCGTGGCACGGGTCGCTCGCCACCTCTACGCGGATGCCGTCGCGGAGCTGGGAGAAATCGAGGCGGAGGACCTGGTGGGCGCGACGCTTCGGTACGTCCGCGATCGGATCATGGCCGTGTACGGTGAGACGGCGTGGGAGGAGGCGGCGCGGACCGTCGTGGCCCGGCCGTCACAAGGCGGCGTTGATTCGGCGGCCGGCTAGTCGCCGCCGCCTCCGCCGACGGACCTATACTTCGCGGCATGAAGCACAGCGTGGTCGTCATCGGTCTCTGCGTCCTCGTCTGCGCCTCCGTGGTGAGCGCCCAAGACCCGCCCGCACCATCGATGCGCGGTGAGACCTTGTACAAGATGACCCTGCTGCGCGCCGCTCCCGGCCGCCTGCTCGAGCTGGTGGCCGCGGTGAAGGGACGTGGCGTCGTGCTGCGCCATTCGCAAGGCGACCAGTGGGACCTCATGGTCCTGGTGCCCTTGGCGGGCTACGCCGATCTGGCCGGCGCGCCGGCCCTCGCGGAGCCGGCACTCGTGGCCTGGCAGGAGGACGAGCTCGTGCGCGGCCCCGACGTCGCGCGGCTGGACGGGTTCGCCGCCGCGGGCCTCTATCACGTCGAGATGTTCGTGGCCCTCGCCGGCCGCCGCGGCGACGTCGTTCGCGAGCGCGAGATGGAGAACGCCTACCTGGCCGCGCTGGGCCGGCCGCGCAACGCGATCTTCGTGCGCGAGATGGGAGCGGCCTGGGACGCCTTCACCATCGGGCCCTATCGGAGCTGGAAGCACTTCGCCGAGCGCGACGACATTCCAGCGGAACGCTCGGCCGCCGCCGCCCGCGCCGCCGGCTTCGAGGGAGACGACCGCATCGGTCCCTACCTGCGCTCGCTCATCCAGTCGCACCACGACACGCTGGCCACGCCGGTTCGCTGACGCGGCCGTTGATCACCGATCGTTCGATCTCCGAACGAGCGTTCGCCGATCGAATCACGCGCGCGGGACCGGAGACGGCAGCGATGGGGTTTGCCGCCGCCGGGCGCCGGCACCGGACTTGCTGAACGCGTGGCGCAGGAGGACGAGGCCATGCGATGGAGATCGGCGATCGGGGCCGCCGTGTTGTCGATGGCGATCGCCGCCTGTGGTGGCACGAGCCCGGCGGCGCCGACATCGAGCGCCCGTTCGCCCTGGCGCCCGCCCATTCGCCTGGGGCCGACCGAGGGCAGGCTGACGCTGGGCTTCCCCACCGTCGCCTCGGACGCGCACGGCCACGCGATCGCGGCCTGGATCGAGGAGGTCCGGGGTGCCGACCGGACGCGCTGGAACGTGCGCGCCGTGCGGTTCGATCCGGCGGGAGGTTGGGGACCGTCGCAGATCGTCGTCCAGACGGACGATGACTACCCCGCCAACCCGCGCATCGTCGCCAACGGTGCGGGTGACGCCGCCCTGGCCTGGTCCGCGCGCTTCGCGCTCTTCTCGCCGCGAACGGGTTGGACCGCACCCTACTCGCTGCCGGGCCTCGAGGACCCTCTGCGCAGCGTCCGCGAGCTCCGCCTCGCCATGGCCGAGGACGGCAGCGCGATGGCCGTCTGGGCGGGCGAGCAGGGCGGCGGCTACGAGCCCTGGCGTCAGCGCCTCCGGGCGGCCGTCCTCACGCGTGAAGGCTGGGGCCCGCCGAGCGTGATCTCGGAATCACGCGCGCCGTATTACGCGCCCATCACGATCGGGATGGACGAGGCAGGGAACGCGACGGCCACCTGGCTGGAATCGGGGCGGCCCGACCTCATGGAGGAACCGGCAGCGGTGTGGACAAATCGTTTCCAGAACGGTCGCGGCTGGGGCCGGCGGCAGAGGCTCGGCCCCTATCCACACACGAGCGGCGGCGGGACCCTGGTCGCCGACGTCGATGCCCAGGGCCGCGCGGTCGCCATATGGAGGGACGATGCCGGCCTGGAGGCGTCCTTCTCAGGACGGGACGGCTGGACCGCACCCGCACGGCTCGGCATCACCGGCGGCTTCTCTCCGGAAGTTCGGCTGCTTCCCGGCGGCGGCGCCGTGGTGGCCTGGGCCTCTGACGCCTACGCCGCCCAGGCCGTGGTCTTCGAGGAGGGCCGGGGGTGGAGCGCGCCCCTCTCGCTGAGCGATACGCACGAGACCGACAGGACCCAGGACGGCGGCGCCTCCAGCCTGGGCGTGGACGCGGCCGGACATGCCTGGATCACCTGGACCGACGGCATCGTGCAGGCCGCGCGCTTCACCTCCTCCCACGGCTGGGAGCGCCCGTGGCCCTTGCAGACGACGAGCAGGCTCGGGACGTCCCCGCAGATCGCGGTCTCGCCCGGCGGAGAGACCTTTGCCGTGTGGAAGGAGGAGGGCCCGGCGCCGGACTACAGGGACGAGATCTGGGCCGCGGCCTACGCGCCCGAAGCGCGCTGACGGCTCAGGTCCACCAGACCTCGAATCGGCAGGTCGCGTCCCCGCGGTTGACGCACAGGGGATGCACGACCTTGACGTCCCGGCCTCCGGACAGCTCCCCGGTGCGCTCGAAGAATCCGGGGAGTCGCTCGCACAGCTCGGGCGCCGGCTCCGCGAAGCCGGCCAGCTCGATCACGGCGTGGCCCTTCTCGCTGAGGGGGGCGGTCATCTCACCGCTGCTGTTGTAGGTCCGCCAGACCTTGGCCGCCTTGGAGATGATGAACTGCGGCGAGCCCACCTTGAAGAAGATCTTGTAGAAGGACGTCAGGCCGTACTCCGCGGCCGCCCGCCCCATCTCGCGATGGAGACGAGGCACCTGTCCCCCGAAACGCGTCTCGAGCAGGCGGACGATGTGGATGAACAGCGAGAACGGGTACCAGGCGGAAACGAGGACGCCTCTTTCGACCTGCTGGCGGTCCTCCGGCGCGAGCCCTTCGAGGACGATCCGCCACGCGTCCTCCCCGAAGTGCTCCAGCGTGTATCGCTGAGCGGAGCTGATCGCCGTCCCCTTGATCTTGACCTCGCCCACGTGCCCCTCGGCCTCAGCGCGTCGGGCAGACGCGAGCGCGCCGCGCGATGGCCTCGCCGATCACGAGCAGGACGGAGGCCGGAAGGCCCTCCTGCACGGCCATGAAGTAGCTGCGCTCTTCGTACCGCACGTGATCGTCGAGCAACGAGGCGATCTCCGCCATGAGCGGCCGGGGATCGGTCCCACCGTCGAGCAACGAGCGAAGGCGGGACGTCAGGGCATCGATCTCGCGATGTTCGCCCCGCAGCCTCTCCGTGCCCGCGGGGTCGGCTGCCTCGAAGGCCGGGAAGACGATCGATTCCTCGTCCGCCATGTGCGGCCTGAGGTCGTCGCGGTGGAACACGCTGAACTCGCGCGCCACGCGGACGGCGGCGTCCAGGTTCGAGGCGCCCGCGGCCCGGCGCAGCCAGAGGGCCTGCCGGAGCGCGAAGTGATGATCGCGTGAGAGCGGGATGAGCGCGGGATGCCGCTTGAGTCCCCGCATTGCAGACGGGCTGGGAGGAACGGAGCGGGAAGCGTTCTCCGGCACGCCGGTATCGTAAGGCAGTTCACGGATCCGCCGCCTACTCGTAGCGGAGCGCCACCAGCGGGTCCACGCGCGTGGCCCGGCGCGCCGGGACCCAGCACGCCACGAGACCCGTGAGGAGCAACACCGTCGCGACCGAGGCGAGGGTGACGGGATCGTAGGGTGAGACTCCCCAGAGCTGGCTGGCGATGATCCGCGAGAGCGCGACGCTCACCACGAGCCCGATGGCCAGGCCCAGGACGACGAGCCGGGCTCCCATGCGGATCACGAGCTTGAGGACGTCGGCGCGGCGCGCCCCCAATGCCATGCGGATCCCGATCTCGTGGGTCTGGCGCGAGGCGGTGTAGGAGATGACGCTGTACACGCCGAGGGTGACGAGAGCCAGCCCGATGGTGGCGAAGATGGCCATCATCAGGAACGCGAAGCGGGGCCCGGCGTACGAGAACTCGCTGATGAACCCTTCGAGCGAACCCGTCAAGGTCAGGGCCACGTTCCGGTCAGTGGCCCAGATCTCGCGCCGCAGCGCGTTGAGCGTGAGCATCGGATCGTTGGTGGTCCTCACCAGGATGCCGCGCTCGCCCGAACCGGTCACGGTGTAGGGCACCCACGCCTCGGGCAGCGGAGGATCCTGCAGCCCCTGGTTCTTGGCGTCCTTGACCACGCCGATCACCTCGAACCAGGGGTCCTCCACCTTGTCCGGGAAGTTCGCGAGCTCGGCCAGGCGGATGCGCTGGCCGAGCGGGCTCAGCTTGCCGAGATACTTCCGGGCGAAGGTCTGGTTGACGACCGCCACCTTGCGGGCGTCGGAGACCTCGGCCTCGTTGAACGTCCGGCCCTCGAGGAACGCGATGCGCACGACGGAGAAATATCCCTCGCTGCAGAGCTGGACGACGGCGTTCCACTTCTCCGGATCCGTCTTGCCCGCGACCTCGACTTCGCTCCGGATCCCGCCGTACGGGGGCAACGTGCTGGTTTCCGTGGCTTCCACCACCCCTGGCAAGGCCTTGAGCCGGGCGAGGAGCGGCCGATAGAAGCCCGCGAGCTGCTCGGCCGTCTTGTATCGGTCCCGGGGCAGGGGCAGCCGGGCCACCAGGACGTGATCCGGAGACAAGCCGAGGTCCGTCTCGCGCAGGGCGACGAAGCTCCGCATGAGCAGGCCGGCACCGACCAGCAGGGCCAGGCTCAGCGCGACCTCCAGGACCACGACCGCGTCGCGCAGGCGGCCGTGGCGGAACCCGCCGCTCGTGCCCTTGCCGCTGTCCCGGAGTGGATCGATCAGGTCGCGGCGGGACACCTGCAGCGCCGGCACCAGACCGAATACGACGGCGGTCAGGACCGCCACCGCCAGCGTGAACAAGAGGACCGTGCCGTTCAAACGGATGACCGCTTCCGCCGGAATGATCCGGGGCGGGATCACGGCGATGAGCGCCTTCAATCCTGCCCAGGCCATGAGTGTGCCCAGGGCGGCGCCGCCCAGGGCCAACAGGAGGCTCTCCACCAGGAGCTGGCGCACCAGCCGCCAGCGGCTCGCGCCCAGGGCCGCCCGGATCGCGAACTCCTTCTCCCGTGCGGTGGCGCGGGCGAGGAGCAGATTGGCCACGTTGCCGCAACCGATGAGCAGGAGCAGCCCCACCGCGGCGAGGACGATGAAGAGGGTGGTGCGGAACCGCCCCACGACCAGGTCCGCGAGCGACTGGACCTGGACCTTGAAGTTCTTCGGATAGTCCTTTGGGTACACCGTGGCCAACCGGTGGCCCACGACCTCGAGGTCGGCTTCCGCCTGTCGGATCGTGACCCCGGGCCGCAGGTGCCCGAGCAGGAACCAGTAATCCCGGAACGGCGTCCCACCGGCTTCGGCCCGGTTCGGCTTTTCCGGGATCCAGAGGTCGGCATCGCCCCAGGCGAAGCGGGGAGGCATGACTCCGATCAAGGTGCGCGACGTGCCGTTGAGCACGTACTGCCGGTTCAGGACCCCGGGGTCTCCACTGAAGCGGCTGATCCAGGTCTTGTGGCGCAGCACGAACACGGGCGGTGCTCCCGGCTCGTAGTCCGCCGGCTGCATCACGCGGCCGAGGAGGGCGGGCATGTCGAAGAACTCGAACGTGCCCGGGGTGACGAGCAGGCCCTCGAACCGCTCCGTGCCGTCGCCCGTCGTGTAGAGCACGTCCCGGTTGGCGCTGCCGATCACGCCATCGAACACGTGGCTCTGCTCGGCGTAGTCGAGGAATTCGGGGCCGGGGAAACCGGCACGCCCCCCGGGCTCGCCACGCTCGCTGTCGTGGATCATGATGGCCATCAGCCGCTGCGAGTCGCGGTACGGGAACGGCTGCATCAGCACGTTGTGGATGACGCTGAAGAGGGCGGTGGAGGCCGAGATGCCGAGGGCGAGGGTGAAGATGGCCACCCCGGCGAACCCCCTGCTCTTGGCGAGGGTGCGGACGGCGTAGCGGAAGTCCCGGAGGACACCCGCCAGCGCACCTGGTCCGGTGGTCTCGCCGGTACCCTCTCTCAGTGACATTGGCGGTCCCTCGTGCGGGCGGCGCGCCCGCGCCATCCTATCGTCGGACGTACCGACCCACTGTTTGGACGCTCGAGCGGCCGGCAAGGTTCCGATAACTTCGGCGGAGGCGAGCCGTGGTCCAGAATGGGCAGCGAGCGAATGAGACCCGTCTCCTTGTTCGGCGGCATCGCAGTGGCAGCGCTGGCCCTGGCCGGCTCTCCGGTCCGTGGGGCCGATCGTCTCACTCCTGGCGTCCTGATCGACCGCGTCCCCCTGACGGCCAATCCTGAAGAGAGCTACGCCCTCTATCTCCCTTCCGGCTATTCGCCGGACCGGCCGGCGCCCATCCTCTACGGCTTCGATCCGCGCGCACGCGGCCGGGTGCCGGTGGAGCGGTTCCAGGCCGCCGCCGAGCGCTACGGCTGGGTCGTCGTCGGCTCGAACGCGTCACGCAACGGGATCGCGGTCGGCGACATCATCGGCCGGCTCTGGGGGGACACGCACGCGCGCATCGCCATCGACCCGCGCCGCGTCTACGCGACGGGCTTCTCGGGCGGGGCGCGTGTGGCCTCCGGCATGGGCCTCGCCTCGCGCGATCAGGTGGCGGGCGTGGTCGCGTTCGGGGCGGGGCTCCCAAGCGGCGCGCGCCTGCCCAAAGACGTCCGCGTCCTCTTCTTTGGCGGAGCCGGCCTCGACGACTTCAACCTGCCGGAGATGCGGCAGCTCGCGGTCGACCTCGATGCGTCCGCCATCCCCAACCGGCTCGAGATCTGGGAGGGCGGCCACGAATGGGCGCCCCCCGCGCTGTGCACGCTCGCCCTCGAGTGGCTCGAGCTCGGAGCGATGCGCGCGGGGACGCGCCCGAAGGAGGCCGCTCTCGTCGAGCAGTGGGCCCGGCGCGACGAGGAGCGGGCACGGCAGCACGAGAGCTCGGGCGCGCCTGTCGAGGCCGCACGGGCCTTCGATTCCCTGGCCGCAGACTTTCGCGGCCTGCGCGACACGAGCACCTACACCGAGGCCGCGGCGCGCCTCCGAGCGACGCGGGCGTACAAGGATGCGCTCAAGGCCCAACGCGACGACGAGCGGCGGCAGGCCCAGCTCGCGAGCGACCTTGGCGGAAAGATCCTCGAGCTCACCGGCGACGCGGACGCGCGCCTGGGCGCGCTGACCATCCTCCGCGGTTCGATCGCCGATCTCCGGCGTGCGTCCGAGAGAGAGGCCGCCGGTCGAGAGGCCCACGTCGCGCGCCGCGCGCTCAGCGGGGCCTGGATCCAGGCCCTCGAGGCTTCGAACTCCTTGCGCGGGCGGCAGGAATACCGCCGCGCGGCCGAGGCCCTCGCCGTCGCCGGCGAGATACGGCCCCTCGCCGCCGGACAGCTCTACGAGCTCGCGCGCCTCTACGCGCTCGGCGGGGACAGCCGCCAGGCCCTGCAGGCGCTCACCCGCGCCGTAGACGCCGGATTCTCGGACGTGGCGTCGCTGCAGGGTGAGCCCGATCTCGAGCGCATCCGCCGGAGCCCCGAGTTCGCCGCTCTCGTGGAACGGGCCCGAACCGCGCCGAAGGCTCCGTAGCCCGCCCCATTCACGTCTTTTCACGGAACATCGGGGGCGCAAACACGTCTAGACCGGGTCGGGTGATTCTGGAACGTGCCATGCCTTTGAAATCATCATCTTCTGTACCGGGCACACTGACCGAGGCCGGGCCCTCGCTCGCCGCGGCGAGCACCTCCCGGACGGACGCGCTGCGCGTCCGCGAGTTCTCCGCCCGCGACCTCTCCGCGCGCGTCACGCGGAGCGCCGAGGTGGTGGAGGCGCTGGCCCGGCAGTACCGGATCCTCGACACGCTGCGCGAGGCCGCGAACCAGCTCGTCGTCCACCGTCCGCTGCCCGAGCTGTTCGAGCTGCTGCTCGACCTGCTCTTCGCCGCCGTGCCGGCCCAGCGCGGAGCGATCCTGCTCCGGGAGCAGACGCCCGCTCGCCTGCAGCTCAAGGCCTCGCGGTCGCGCACCGGGCTGCCCTTCGTCTCCGTGAGCCGCGCCATCGCCGACCGCGTGCTGGAACAGGGCCACGCCCTGCTCCTCGACGACGCCATGCGTCATCCCGTGTTCAGCAGCGCCGACAGCATCATCAACGGGGGCATCCGCAGCGCCCTGTGCGCTCCCCTCTGGTTCGCGAGCGGCGAGAAGGACGAGGTGGTGGGGCTCGTCTACCTGGACAACAGCACCTTCGTCGACGCCTTCGACGAGGAGGACCTCGGCCTCGTCACGGCCATCGCCAGCGTGGCCGCGGTGAAGATCCACACCACGCGCCTGCTCCGGGAGAGCCGCGACAACCAGAGGCTGAAAGAAGAAGTCCGCCTGGCCGCCGAGATGCAGGCCGACCTCCTTCCGCAGACGACGCCCCTGCTTCCGGGCTGGAGCCTGGCCGGAGGCAGCCGCCCCTGCCTGGCCATGGGCGGGGACTACTACGACTGGGCGCTCGGCGAGGACGGGCTCCGCGTGGTCCTGGCCGACGTCTCCGGAAAAGGCGCGGCCGCGGCCGTGCTCATGGCCGCCGTGCGGGCCCTCGTGCGCTCGCGCTGGGCCGAGGCCGACCTCGCCCGCGCGTCGCGCCTCATCAGCCGCGCCGTCTTCGACAACGTCCCCGCCAGCCGCTACGCCACCGCGTTCCTGGCCCGGGTCGATCCGCCCACGGGCCGCGTCCGCTTCGTGAACGCCGGGCACCAGCCCGCGCTGATCGTGCGCGCGGACGGCAACGCGCAGGCGCTGGCCAGCAGCGGCGTCCCCCTGGGCTTGATGGAAACGGCCTCCTACACCGCGGTGGACGCCATGCTCGGCCCCGGCGACACCCTGCTCGTCTTCTCGGACGGCGTCAGCGAGGCGCGCGATGCCGCGGGCACCGAGCTCGGCGTCGAGCGGCTCGTGGAGCTCCTGCGCGGCGGGCGGGACCTCGACGCGTCCGGCCTCGTGCAGCGGATCGAGCAGGCCCTGGACGCGTTCTCGTCGGGCGCGCCCGCCGACGACGATCGCACGCTGCTGGTGCTCAAGCGCGTCGACTCCTCACGCGCCTAACGCGTGATGACCGTCTCCAGGTATTCCGCGGGCACCACCAGACCGGACGCGCCCCCGCGGTCGGACTGCCGGAGGAGCGCGACGAGGTCTGCTTCCAGCGCCGCTTGCTTCGCCGTGTCCAGCGCCGCGAAGGCCTTGTGGACCGGCCCGTAATACGTGCGGAACACCTCGACCCAGTGCTCCGGCGACCGATAGCGGAACGCGAAGTGGCGGGCCGTGTGCACGATCGTCGCCGAGCCCTGGAACAGGTCCCAGAGGTGCGCGGCGGTGCCCCACAGGAGCGGAGAGCGCACGCCGGGAGTCGGGGGCACGTACCCGGCCACCACGCGGAAGAGGTCCCCCAGGAAGCCGGTCGGGGTCCAGGAGGCGAGGCCGATGCGGCCGCCCGGCCGGCACACGCGCATCATCTCCCCCGCGGCCTGCCGGTGGTCGGGCGCGAACATCACGCCGAACGTGGACAGCACCACGTTGAAGCTCGCGTCCGGATACGGGAGGTCCTCGGCGTCCGCCACCTTGAAGGCGACGTCGAAGCCCTCCGCTTCCGTGCGCCGGCGCCCGCGCTCGAGGAGCGCGGGGACGTAGTCGGTGGAGGTGACGCTCGCGAAGCGGCGGGCCGCGGCCAGGGTCGCGTTGCCGTTGCCCGCGGCCACGTCGAGCACGCGATCGCCCGCCTGGAGATCGACGGCCTCGCACAGGAGCTCTCCGACGATCTGGAGGGTCGTCCCGATCACGGCGAAGTCCCCGGACGCCCACATGGCCTGCTGCCGGCCCTTGACCGAGGTCGAGCCCTGGGGCTGGACCGTGGAATCAGTCGACACTGCGCTCGTCATGAACTCGAATCCTTTCCTGGTGAAGCCCGGCGGCTAGCGCTTGAGGGCGGCGCGGATGCGCGCGAGGTGGTGATAGCTGTGGCGGACGGCGTGATCTTCGAGCATGAACTGGCACGTGATGGGGGCGTTTGCGTACAGGGAGGCCGGAGCGGCCTCGTCGAGCTCTTCGTCGGTGAGGGCGCGGATGGCGACGGCGGCGGCCGCGCTGTTGCGCCGGAGCAGCTCCAGCGCCGCCTCCTTCGTGACCGCGGCGTTCTCCTTGGCATGGGCCGCATTGCCCGCGTGGACGTCGTCCCACGTGAGGCCCGTCACCGGGTGGCCGGCGGCCAGGGTCTGGGCGAGCTGGATCTCCAAGGGGTAGATGCCGGCGACGTGGTGGACGACGACGCCGACCCGGCGCCCGTCCTTCGGGATCGGGGTCTGCCACTCCGCCTCCGTGAGCGCGCCGGCGACGTCGGCCAGCATCTGCGCTCCCTGCTCGAGGCGATCGGCCAGCGCGTTCGCGCGCCGGCTGGTGAGGCGCACGGGCTTGACCGCGGCATCGGGCGAGACAACACTCGTCATGGAAATTTGTCCTTTCGGTATGCCGGCGCTTCCGGTGCGCCGCATATCCGTCACTACGATGACGGCCCGCGTCCGAGGGCATGCGCAGCGTCCGATTTGACTAGCCGCCCGTCTGAAACCCGCCCGCACCTGCTCCGGCGTCCGGCCGCCTTGCCCGAGCGTCCGGCGGGCGCGGGGCCCCGGTGAGCGCGGACGTCCTCTCGGACGTGCTGAGCGCCGTCCGTCTGACCGGCGCGGTCTATTTCGATTTCGACCTCAGCTCGCCGTGGGTGGCGGAGACGCCGCCCGCGCGGGAGATCGCGGCCACGGTGATGCCGGGCGCCCAGCGCGTCATCGAGTACCACGTGATCGCGCAAGGCGCCTGCTGGGGACATGCCGTCGGCCAGGAGCCGTTCCGCATGCAAGAGGGAGACCTCTTCGTGCTGCCCCAGGGCGACGCGCACGTCCTCTCCAGCGCCCCGGGGATGAGAGGGACTCCCGACCTGTCGAAGTTCGCGCGCCGGTCGACGCCGTTGCCGCTCGTCTACGAGATGGGAGGCGGTGGCCCGGAGCGAGCGCGGCTCGTATGCGGCTTCCTGGGCTGCGACGAGCGTCCCTTCAATCCCCTGCTCACCGCGCTGCCCCCGGTGATCCATCTCCCCGCGGGGGGCGAAGGCGCGACGACGGAATGGCTGGGAATGTTGCTCAACATCGCCCTGAAGGAGTCGGGCAGCGCGCGCGCGGGCGCGGAGAACATCCTGGCCCGCCTCTCCGAGCTCATGTTCGTCGAGGCGATCCGCCGTTACATCGAGACGCTGCCCTCCGCCCAGACGGGCTGGCTCGCCGGCCTGCGAGATCCCGTCATCGGACAGGCCCTGGCCGCGCTGCATGGCGAGCCGCGGGAGGCGTGGACGGTGGAAGCGCTGGCGCGAATCGTCGGCGTCTCCCGATCCGTCCTCGCGGAGCGGTTCACGGAGATGGTCGGACAGCCTCCGATGCAGTACCTCGCCTTGTGGCGCATGCAGCTCGCCTCACGCCTGCTGGCCGAAGGCGGCCAGGTGGCGGCCGTCGCCGGCGCCGTGGGCTACGAGTCGGAGGCGGCCTTCAGCCGCGCGTTCAAGAAGCTCGTCGGCCAGGCTCCGGGGACGTGGCGCCGGAGCGTCGCGTCCCCGGCGGGCAAGCTTATCGCCTAGTCGTATCTCAGCGCGACCAGCGGGTCGATGCGAGAGGCGCGCCACGCCGGCCAGGCGCTCGCGGCCAGGGCCGCGGCCAGGATCACCACCAGCGTGCCGCCGAACGTGACCGGATCTCCCGCGCGCACGCCGATGAGGAGGTTCCCGAGGCCGCCGCGCGTCGCGGCATAGGCCACCACGAGCGCGAAGGCGGCGCCCACGGAGGCGGTGACGAGGGTCTGGCGGATCACCATGCGCAACATGTCCGCGGGTCTTGCCCCCATGGCCATGCGGATGCCGAACTCCTGCGTCCGCTCCGCCACCGAATACGACACCACGCCGTGCACGCCGATGGCGGCCAGCAGGAGGGCGAGGAGCCCGAAAGCGGCGAGCAGGCGGGCCGACATGCGGGGCGCCCACAGCGCCTGGTCGAAGAGCTGGCCGATCGTGATGACGTTCGTGATCGGCATGCGCGCGTCGAGCGATTGCACCTGCCCGCGCACCGTGCCCATGGCCGCGCCCGGATCGCCGCCCGTGCGCACGTGCAGGGTCACCGCCTCCGAGGGATGCTGGGCGAGCGGCAGGTAGAAGAACGCCTGCGGGTCCTCGCCGATCGTCACGTATTTGGCGTCGCGGGCCACCCCCACCACCTCGATGATCCAGTCCTGGCCGAAGCAGCGGAAGCGCTTGCCAATCGCTTCCTGGTCGGGCCAGAGACGGCGCGCCATCGTCTCGTTCACGACCGCGACCATGGGCGCGTTCGCGCGGTCCGTTTCCGCGAGGGCGCGGCCGCGCAGGATCGGGATGCCCACCGTCTCGAAGTATCCGGGGCCCACCTGGTTCAGCGGCGTCAGCCGCCCGTTGCGCCGGTCGTTCGGGTCCACGCCTTCCGGGAACACCGTGCGCGAGAGGCCGCCGTTGAAGAGGCCGGTCTGGGCCAGGACGGCGGCTTTCACGTCCGGCACGGCCCGCACGCGCTCGAGGACGGTGCGCTGGAACGCCTCCGACGCCTCGCCGGAGTACCCCTCCGCGCCGGCGTCGAAGGAGAGGAGCAGGAGGTGCGACGTGTCGAAGCCGGGATCGGTGCGCTGCGCGTTCTGCAGGCTGCGCAGGAAGAGGCCAGCTCCGACGAGGGTGACCAGCGAGAGCGCCACCTGCGCCATCACGAGCACGTTGCGCAGCGCGAAGAGGCGGGCGTAGCCGCTCGCGCGGTTGGTGCGGTCCTTGAGGTGCTCGACGAGCTGCGGACGCGAGAGCTGGAGGGCGGGGACGAGCCCGAAGAGCACGCCGGTCAGGAGGGAGACGATCAACGCGAAGCCCAGCACGGGGCCGCTGAGCTCCAGGTCGAGGTCGCCGGGATTGAGGAACGGCGGCCGCATCGACCAGAGCACGCTCTGGCTGGCCTTCGCGATCAGGAGGCCGGCCCCCCCGGCCAGGAGGCCGAGGAGCAGGCTCTCGGTCAGGAGCTGGCGGACGAGGCGTCCGCGGCTGGCCCCGAGAGCGATCCGGATCGCGATCTCGCGCCGCCGGCTGGCCGCGCGGGCCAGGAGGAGGTTCGCCACGTTGGCGCAGGCGATGAGCAGGACGAGGGCGACCACGCCCATGAGCACCGTCCCGGCCAGCGACATGTCCTGCCGGAACTCCGGGTTCAAGGCCGTCACCGGGGTGACGGTGGCGCTGCGCGAATCGTTGTCGTTCTTGTAGGCCTTCTCCAGCCCGGCCGCGATCGTGGCCAGCGCGGAATCGGCCTGCTTCACGCTGACCCCCGGCCGCAGGCGGGCCACGACGTTCATGAGCAGGGCGCGCCGGTTGTCGAAGTTCTCGGCCACGAAGCCGGTGGCCAGCTGCTTGTGCGCGGACATGGGCAGCCAGAGGGCGGGCCCGCCCAGGGCGTTGATCCCGCGGAAGCGCGGGGGCGCGATGCCGAGCACGGTGAAGCGCTGGCGGTTGAGCTCGATCGTGCTCCCGACGAGGCCCGGGCTGGCGCCGAAACGGCGCCTCCAGAGGCCGTCGCTCAGCACGACGACGGGGTGCGCGCCCAGCTGCTCGTCCTCCGCGGTCGTGAACGAGAACGTCTGGCCGACGGCGGCCCGGACGCCGAGGACGTCGAAGTAGTTGCCCGTCACCATCTCGCCGAAGATCTGCTGCGGCTCCCCGCCGCTGGTCAGGCTGAGGGGCACGAACTGCGTGGCCGCCATGCCGCTCAGGACCTGCCCGCTCTGCTCGCGGTAGTCCTTGAAGTTCGGGTAAGAGGTGGTGAGGAAGCTCTGGAACCGGTCCTTGTTCTTCGCGTCCGTCGTGAAGAAGGAGACGACGCGCGCGGGCTCGTGGATGGGGAGGGGGTTGAGCAGCACCTCGTTCACGAGGGAGAAGATGGTGGTGTTGGCGCCCACGCCGAGGCCGAGCGACGCCACCGCGGCCAGCGTGAAGAGAGGGCTCTTCACCAGGAGCCGCGCCGCGTAGCGCAGGTCCTCGCGCAGGCCGCGGAAGATGCCGCCCCCTTCCGGAGCCAGCCCGGCATCGGGCTCCGGCCGGGGCGCCGGCGCCTGGAGGGCAGCCTGGATCTCGGAGGAGAACGACTGCGAGCCCAGCTCGGTCCTCACCACGGCGTCCGCCTCCTCCGCGCTGCGGCCCTCGCTCACCGCGCGCGCATGGCGCTCCTCCAGCTCTTGCGTCAGCTCCTCCACCACGTCCGCTTCCTGGTGCGGATCCAGGCGCAG
>Ga0075425_100004479_pt1 | contig 14421 bp, 16 predicted proteins | sample SoiMethybrSBSTD4_FD_75300 | JGI IMG/M metagenome (GOLD analysis project Ga0075425, IMG submission 75300) | Bulk soil microbial communities from a Populus tree surrounding site in Tennessee, USA - Soil MetaG P. TD hybrid SBSTD4 | ecosystem: Environmental > Terrestrial > Soil > Tree plantation...
GTTGCGACGATCAATCATGAGCGCATGCCGGTCCTCCTGACGCGGGAGGAGGAATTTGACACCTGGCTTAGCGGGTCGGCCGAGGAGGCATTTGTACTTGCGCGAGTACCCGCCAGAGCAAATGCGTATTGTGCAGAAGGGATTGAAGAAGGAGGATTTGCTCGGCGGCGTAGTCTCGGCTTGACGTAGACTTATCAGACAGCTGTGCGCCATTGCGGATAAAGTTGATGAGTAAGGTTTGAGGCGTTGTTGCGCGAGATGGAGGACGCAGCTGCCGAGCTCGTGGAGGGGAGGTAGGAGACGGAGCAGGGAGCCTAGGGATCCTGATATTCGTTCTGGCGCGCTACGCTCAAGGTCTAGTTCGAGGTCTCGCCATAAAGCTCCACTAACGGCAGGCGATGGGGGATCGTTGAATGCTTTGGAGGGAAACGAGTGGGGGAACGTGAGTGGGTAAAGTCGATCGCCAAGAAGCTTCGCGAGGACCTCGGTGATTGTCCCAACTTGCCGCTGGAAATGCTGCGCTTGTTAGACGAGCTCCGCCAACAAGAACAGCAGAAACAATCACAACCATCGGGGCAGAAGCGCATGCCTCGTTAAGCCGCCGGGTGGTTGCCTCGTCGGCTTTGCGGCACCGTTCGCGGATGGCTTGCTGAAGGATGATACCGATTGAGCAAATGCACCATGAGAAAGTGATGAGCTTGCGCGGCGGGTCTTTGATCATAAGTCCCGTGTTCAGCGGTAGATCCTTGTGATCTTGGAGCCTTCGAGCGTCAAATTGTACATAAGGCCCTTGTTGTCAAAAATGAAGCCCACAATAGGACTGACGATCTTACTTGTATCGATTGATCCACCGATGCCCACAGCGATGAGAGCTACTGACCCGTCAATACCAACCTTCCAACCATAGACGCGCCTGAAATCTGCTAGGGCTTCCGGCGTCATAAAGACTATGATCACCGATCGCGCCTGCACCCCGAGCTGGAAGCCGACTGAGGCAGAGATGGTGTTGTAATAATCAACCGTCCTGCCTTGAACAAGCAGGGAGCCCTCCCCGTACTCACCGCCAAATCCGAAGCCTGCCTTTACAACGAACGGGAATACGAGGACGGCCGCCGATTTGGCAAGTAGCTCTTGTGCTCCACCTACTCGCCAATAGAAATGATCGAGTGTGGAATGCACGTCAGCATCGATATCGAATCTGGAGTTTGCTCTTGCACCAGCAACAGACCCGATGAGTGATGCAGACGCTGAAGAAACACCAAGCGATATCGCTTTGCGGCGATTGATGGTGCGCATTTAGTAGTCCCCCGAGTGAACGGCAAGCTGCGATTTACGCGAACCCGGCATCCACTTTGTGACTGTTAACATCATCTTTGGGCGATACTTGGGCGTAATTCCGGGCTTCACGACCTGTTTTACTGCCATCGTTACCGTCTATCCCAATGGTCTCATACGGCGATGATCAAACTGTCAGCAGCCGGCGTGATCTCACTCGATGCAACAGGCGCGCAATTCAGCAATTCGCTCGATGGTCCCCAGGATGTAATCACCGCATGGGCGAGAAGAGCTTGTGACCGAACGTCTGCCCTCGAACCGCCCCATGTGTGTGATCAACTGATTCGCGGTCTGTCGTGACACCCGCACCGTTGCGGTAGGCCGGGGGCGGTGCCGCTGCCGAGCATCGACTTGGGAGCGGCCCCCTTCCGTGTCGGATTGATGCACTCTTTTGCCGAGGTGCGGAGCGTACGCGGGCCGGAGCTTTGGCTCTGGTCTCGTTTGGTCTGCTGCGATCACCACAGTGTTTCTTACAGCAAGCTGACACTCTCGCGAATTGCCGGGGAATTACTTGTGCATCTTCCCGTTGGAAAAAGGCGTTTGCACAATTCCAAGCCAAATGGGCACTTATGTAAAAGTACAGAGATGGGGCTCGGCAAACCGATCACAAACACAACGGGGGAGTTCTCATGTTGAAGAAAATCGCCATCTGTGCAACAGCACTCGTAGTCGCCACTATTGGTTCACACCTGGCTCAAGCTGGAGGCAAGGGTAATCTGGGCGTATCAGCCAGCTCTCCAGGCCACCAGGTGCCGCCGTCAACGGGTCCGACAGAGCCCGGAAAATCTCAATTCGCACCCGGAGACATCAAGAACGATACGCCAGGCACCAAGGACGCAAAGTCATTGGCCCCCGGCTCCAACAATCCAAACAAGGGTAAGTAGGGACACACCTGCAAAATCCGCTGAAGGCTTCATTGCGCTCTGGTACCCCAACCTGAGACGCGGTGACAGCTCGGGAGCCCGGCGGATTGGCACCAACCTTGCCGCCGGGTTTTCCGCCAGACCTGATTACGGTAGCGCAAATTCAGAGGCACAAGAGCCCCACTCAATCGAGCAGGGCTCCCGGCCTTCTGGTTATGGTTTCAGTCCCCTAACCAGCAGTAGCCCTTCCCGCAATGCTGTTGTCCTCGATACCCAAGAGAGGCTGGGCATTGAAAACAATGAATGGGGCCTGCTGATAGCCGAGACTTCATTCTGAGGTGAGATCCGCTCAGGCCATTTGCGCCGACGCCTTTCGGGGGGAACGTCGCGTTCAACCAGAGTGAAGTCGCCTCAGTCGTATAGACGGGCAAAGAACGCACCCAACTAGGGTCAGCGAACTCCCGTCGAGTTGCCTAGTCAACCTTTCGGATCGAGTTTTCCACAAGCCAGAAGCCGGACATTATTCATTGAGAAGCTGCAAAGCAGATGAACCGCCCCGCCGCTCGCGTTCGAATGCACGCTTTGTCTGCCTGATGTCTCGCGGCGGCTGGCGAGCAAGATCACCGAGCTGACGAACGGCATCGCGCGGGCGGAGCAGCGGCAGACCGAACGGCGGGAGAAGCTGAAGGCTGAAATGGCCAACGCAGCCGCCGACCTCGCCCATACTCCAACCAAGCTGGCGAACAGTGATGCGGTCGCCCTCTCGGTGTAACTGCAAGCATTGGGTTTCAACATCGATGCCGATCGGGTCAACAAGTTGCTGGCGCTCCTCGCGGTCCTCTGCATTGAGTGCGGCGGCGGATTGGCGTTGGCGGTGGGAATGGCGCTGAGCGACAGGCCGGCGACCGAGTGCGAACGGGCTGCTGCCAACGGTGCGCGAACTGTGAGCACAACCCCGTTAGCACTAGAAAACGCACAGGCTCAACAAATGCCCGTCGTTCCTGGTGCTTCAGGGGGTTCGCAGCAGGGCGAAGCACCAACGCGTCTAAAGCTGCTGCAGATGGTCACCGATGCTACCGGGATTCTGCGAACGAGTGAGCGCGCACTTGGCAGCAGGCTGGGTGTGAGCTCCACGCGTGCACGTCGGTTGCTCTGCGAACTTGTAGCAGCTGGCGCGATCAAAGTGCGAACCTCGGCCACTGGCACGACGATCACGTTGTTGGCGGGAGGCACGGCATAACGCTGACTAGCAAATCGGCGAACAAGGCAAACAGAACAGAGATATAGAGGACCGAACAGCAGCCGGCTCTCATTCTCCGGGCCGCGTGCAGTTGGCGGTCAGTCGGCAGGGCACCGCGGTTAGGTTGGTCGCCGGAACTGCGTAGCGTTCACGCATGCAACAACACGCGATCGTGTTGGGCATCGTGCAAATCAAATCCTTTTCCCAGGGCAAGTTCCCTTAGGATCAGGCCCGTGCGGGAACATCGTACTGGCTGGAGGGGCTGCCGTGGTGGATGTTCTCATGTACCTGGGTTTCGGCGTTGTGATGATAGGTTGCCTCTGGTTCATCGACAGTTCGCTGAAAAACGGCCGCGACTGAACACACCGGGATGCGGGGGCAGATCGCGGTAGCCACAACGAACACTAGGACGTACCCCCGGTGTTTTCGCCCCTCCCATAAACCGCGTGCTCGCCAAGCTGTCGGCGACCGGCATCATCTCGCTCTTTTGGCCGGCATAAGTCCGACCCGAGCGGCCCATTGCTGCGCGACCTGGCGAGAGAAGGCGTAATCCGTGTGCGAACCTCCAAGACGGGCTCGGTGATTACATTGGCCCCATCATTGGCTATCGAAGGTCACAGATAATTTTTGATTCTTTCTGCACTCCAAATAAATGAACTCCTAACGGAATACAATTACCGACGCCAGGTATCAAAGCTCGTGGTCCGGTATAGTTCGACCGCTTCTTTATACAGCTGGCACGTGCGGTAGATCCGCGAAAATTCCACGGCAACGCACCTAGTTTGCGAAGCGCACATTCTTTGGCACTCTGCGATGCTGGCTCCTGCTTTTTTGCTTTCGAAGTACGCGTTTCCACCTAAACCAGTTATTACTCCATGATTATATGCATAGCCAGCCACGGGCGCGGGAGGCTCCGGCGCACTACGAAAATTTATTTTTTCGTCGTACCCAGGCAGCGGCGTCAGTGGCAATGTTGCCTGTACCGGCCCTTTCGGCTGGTTATATGACTGCACCTCCCAGAAGAGCGCTGCTAGACAGGCCACCCCAGCTACGCCTGCTCCCTGCCAGAGCCAACGTCGAGCCGGTACGCCCGCAAGCTCTTTGATCCGTGAACGTGCGGCTTTGGCGTGCGGGCTTTTTGGCCAATCGTTCAGGAATGAGCGCAAGGTTGCGGCATCCCCAGCTGCACTTGCTAACGCCCACGCTTCTGTCTCTCGTCGTTGCCGTTCCTCCAACTCTCGCACAGCCAATGCTTGACGTTCGAGCTCGGCAATTCGGCGCTGCGCCTCAGGAGCATGGGCACCGTCGGGGAACTCAACGAGGTACCCATTCAAATCGTCGAGCCCTGCATTGGAGGCCAATCCGGCCCACGCTGCAGCCTCAAGGCGTTCGCGCACATAGCGTTCGGTCACCCCGCCTGGAAAGCGTGCGAGGTGGTCGCGCCTATTATACCAGACTGCCTTTGCGCGAATTGTCGCACGCCGCGAAAGCCTTCCCACTTCACCACGTTGAGGATGAGTCAAAGTCTAACTCATTGAATCGACAAGCGATCAACGCAAGAACGTTGTATGGTAGGGACGCGCGCTTGTCGTGACGCGATGCTGACGCGAAAAATACTTGTTCCAAAAGAGACTGAGCCCGGAGCAACGAGGGGCGATCCTCCCCTTATTTGAAAGACGCGTAATGCACAGTGAGGTATGCGCAATTACGGCATCACCGGCTTTGGCTCGTTCTGTCAATGCTCACAAATCAACGATCGCAACCCAATTTTCGTCAGGAGCGCAGCTGCTGAGAGCATTCCAAGCCCTGCTGAACACATCGTGTCGAGAAGCCGCGACCTTTAGGGCTGCCGGGCTCTTCACGACCATGGCGCCGAGCGGTGGGTTACCCATGCCGGGCTCAGCCGCACCGTAAGCAGCGAACCCGATCTGGTCGCGCAGCTCAGCACGTGCCCTTAGCACTTCATCTGAATGTTTGATGATGTTTGTGAAAAAGACGGCCGCCCATGCCGCTGGGTCTTTCGTAAGATTTATCAGGAAGAAAGGACTTATACCAAAGCGCTTTCCCAAGACCGTCTCAATGTAGTTTTCTGAATCCTGCGCGACCGCGAGGTAACCTCCTGAGTCTTTCCATTGAGTCATGCCACCAGTCTCAGCATCGTAGCTTCGTTCGGCCGTCTTAATTCGCCATGCGGGAAATACTTTTGTCATGAGAAATCCTCTCGCATTCAAGCTTCTAAAAAATGACGACGGGCGCGGCGGAACCCTAGCTTCTCAGCTTCGGCAGCCGTACTCACGTAAATCTCGCCTATGTCTGTATTGATACGTGTGGTGTCGTATTGCTGATCGAAAGGTAGGTGATAGATTCTACTTCTGCCGTTCACGTTGCACTTGACAAGCGGATAATCCTTCTTCGGATGTTCCTGTTTGAACTCCACACCAACCATCTTTGCAGCGTGGCGTGCAGTCTCAGAGAGACGAATGTTCGTGACTAGGAGTGGGACGATCCCGGCGCCATTTAGGTCGAGTCCCTGGATTGGCCTGTCGAGGCGCTTACAGGCATACTCGAACGCGGTGCCGATCAACTGAAAAATGTGCTTCTCGTGTATCTCCTTGCTCTGCGACCAGTACTTGCATTGGATGAGGTACGTTTTTTCTCCCTTCTTCGCGATTAGGTCACGACCTAAATCTTGCAGGCCCTTGACAGCTCCGAAGTAGTCAACTGTGTATCCCGCAATTTCGAACTCGTATCCAACGGCACGCTCATAATCGCGCCCGATCTGCCAATTTGTCTTTCGTGACTCGCACCAGCGTCGCAGTGCAAGGTCGCTTCGTTCTGCATCCGAGAGCTTTGCATATTCATTTGGGGGTACGAACCGCTTGATTGCGTCGTCACCATTGTCTGTTTCTTCCAGGATCTCGCCGCGCCTACGCCGCTGAAGTTCATCAAGCAAGTCCAGCGTCGAACGACCTGAGTAATCGACTAGCCATGGGAACGCACTTTCATAGTAGGTTAGCTGATATTGCAGCACTCTAGCTCGACGTTCGGCATCCTTTCTTGCACGGGCAGCTTCTCTCAGTCTCTGGGCCCGTTTGTGAGCCGGATGCGGTTTACGGGTAAGATAGTGCGCTTGCTGCATGTCTTCGAGAACCGACAAATCTGCAATTGCCGTAGCTAAACTCGGGTAAAACGATGCCATCTCTTTCAAGAGGCTCATCAGGAGTTGGTACTTCTTTTCCAACTCCGATAACGCGCTTTGAGACGCAGAGAGTTGGCCTTGAAGGGTAACCTCTCGGGCGTGCGATTCCCTCCATCCCTTTTCCGCACGAATGGCGCGAGGCTTACAAAGGCCATACCCGATGACGACGCCGACAATCGCGGCGACGGCAAGGAGAAAGACTAATCGTTCAGTGTTACGCAAGGCCCACCCCCGAGATAGCATGAATATGGATGAACTCTATGATTACGTATTGCCTCCCTTCAGATGCGAAAGGTGGATCGGCTCAGCCGGGTAGTGCACTCGCAACTCCTTACGGCATAACACGCCGCCTCCCGATCCACACTCTTACAATTTTGGTTCAAGGATTGCACGTTCATGAGACGACAAACGCGACACCTCTACCCTCTTGAAGTCGAGGATCTCGCCGACCTCCCAGCGGATCAAGTCATAACCGGGGATCAGCTAGCGATGCGGCCGGGCCAAACACTCGCCCAGAAGGCCAAAGAGCTTGGCGTCACTCCGCAAACGCTTAGAGTCTGGCATTTGGAGTGGCGGGGTAGCGGATACGATCCCGATTACCGCATTCGCCGCGCGGGCCATTCGAACTGGTTGCGCACGGAATACAAAGGCCGCAACTGGCCCGAGGCGCTACGCCAGCAGATCGCGAAGGAGCAGAACAGGCATGTCGGCGATCTGCTTCTCGAACTCGGCGTGACCGGGGCCAATGCTCAAGTCTGGTCGCAGAAGCATACGGAATGGGAGCGGGTTCTCTGGCACTCTGGCGTCCCGTACCACAAGCACCATTGGCGGGACTTTATTGCATGGGTGAGGCACAGCACCATCGACGACTACCGCAGGCGTAAGTCCGAGCACATCGCCACCGGCATGGACGAGACTGAGGCCATGCACCGGGCGGCTGATGAGGCGGTCAATGACCTGAAGCACAAGACACGGCAACGGGGCAGGGTTGAGCGGGATCAGCTCCTAGGGGTCGGTGGTCACGAAGAGATCTTGCGGCGGTATCGGGGCAATGCGCGGCTAACCGATGCTCACTCACGGCGGATAGCGAAGAAGCTGCTACAGGTGAGCCGTTGGGCCACGATGGAGCGGGCGTTTCGCGAAGTCGGCTATGCCGAGGAAGACGTGGAGCGCATGATGGCCGAACTTATGGGCGCGTTCGATCGCAGCAAAGAAGATGGACAAGCCCAATGGAAGAAGACGCGCCAGGCTGTGCTGAGAAGGCGGGCCGAGGCCGAGGCGTACGCGAAAGCTGAGCAGGTTGAGGCGGCGTCGGTGAAGAGCTACATGGAGCATCGGAAGCGAGGCGCGCCGATCGTTGCGAACTGGGCAACTCAGACGTATTCGACTGAACGAGACGGCCGCATCAAGCGCTAAGCACTCAACATCAGAGACAGCACTGGACGACACCATAGGCTTCATTCATCGTCCTTTCGATGGCCAGCTGGCGAACGTGCTCCCCCTGGCGGCATCAGCAAGGTCATCGTGGGCGAGCATGAGTAGGAGCGGTTATGCGCTGGCTCAAGGTCACTGCAATCGTAAGACGTGGCGCTGATCCTGCGACTAAAGAGGAAGTGCTCGTCAACTCGGACCACGTTGTCAGCATTGCCGGGGATGCCAACGGATGCCAAATCTATGTCAATGGTCCTAGCAAAACTCCAATCGTTTGAGGCGGTTTTCGGCACCGAGATCAATAGGGTCACTTAGCGGAGGACGCGGTACAAAGTATGGCGTTCAAGACGATCCGTGGGAGCTTCGCGGATATGGCGGGTCGAAGTCCTGGGGTTTATATTGCGGAGAGAGCAGCTAGCCAAGGGGCACTTCGAGTGATGCTTGAGGTTAGCAATGCAGTGCCCGGTTTGCGGAGCTCAGGCGAAGAACTTAACTCCGGCCACCTATGACGGGGTCGTGGTGGGCTGTCCAGCATGTGGGGACTACCAAGTTACCGGAACCGCCTTGAATAAGCTCCTGAGGCTTGCGCCAGAGTACCGCTCGGACGTTCTTCAGAGAGCAAGGGAGAGGGCCTGTTTGGGAGCACGACCCACGATCAGTACAACGTGCTTCTAGTCGATTGGATGATCAGTATTCTGACCAAATGGTGCCCACTCGTTCTTGTGACCAGCGTTCTTGCGTTCGGTTGTTGCACACCATGCCATGCGTCCAGGCGAACCTTTGGCGGCTATGACTGCACAGACGGTTGCGTAGGGCACGCTGCTGGATATCGATGGGCCGAGGGACGTGGGATCGAAAAGATAGACGAATGCCCCGAGAACAGGTCCGAAGCGTTTTACGAAGGCTGTTTGGTTTTCGTCGATAACCCTGAGCGCGGTGCCGATTTTGACGACGACGGCAAATTGATCTTGGTGCCTAGACGGACAACTGGCTAAAGGCAATTCCCAGAGACGGCAGGTCAACTTGACTTTGGCTTTTGGCGGCCCGTTCGCTCTACCGTTGACTGAGCGAGGCGTTGATACCCGGCAGCGATTTCCAGCATCATCCGCCTCGCTTCGGGATGGGTCATCCGACCGGCGTGGGCGTACGCTTCTCTTGCGCGTTCCAGCCAGTATTCTTCGTCAAGCGATATCTTGGATGGCACGTTCTGCGTCCCCCGCCTGCCAAAACGTCCGCCAGAGGATCTTGTTCCAAGTCCGTGATTAGATTTATCGATTGTGGTCATAGGGTTGCAAAAGGAGCTCTACGATTGCTCGTCCTCGGCTAGCTTTGCCAATCGCTCGTAGGTCGCAGCGATCTCAAGCAACTCACGCCTGGCCACGGGATCACGCATTTGCTCGGCTTGAGCAATTGCCTCTCTGGCGCGTCTTCGAAAATATTCAGCGTCGTGAATTGTTGGCCGCATTGGTCTCCTGCACATCTGTTGTCGATGGCGGTGAAACGCGTGCTTCTGACAGCTCGTTCCTGCGTCGGAACAAGTTGAACTGAGGCATACAGTGTGCCTGAGGAATTTTTCAGCGCTGCAAAATGCGGAAATGATAGTTGATCGGCCTGTTCGCGTTGTGTGCTGGCACGATAAGCACCACTGTGGAGTGTTATACTCGAAAAAAACTCGCGGAATTGAGCGCTGCGAAATAGGAATGGGCGAGGGCTTTGGGGGCCCCTGACAAGTTCGCATTGTGCAGTGTAAACCCCGAAATTCTCGGCTGAATTGAAGCGCCGGGTGCTACGTCCCCATTTTCACGAGGGGCCCCCCGCGCCGTCCGACCCCCGCCCCCACCCCACGATCGCGTCGCGCGTGAGATCAGGACAAGCTCAGAGTGGCGAGCCTGCGCATGTCATCGTGCTCCGATGGTCAAGTATCTCGCGTTGAGGGCGCATGCCGACATTGACGCGGAAGAGATTGGTGGGCGCAGGGCAGCAGGGCAAGGCGTGCGAAGTCCACTAAGCGCCGGGCAAAGAGTAAGCGGTGGTTGTCACATAAGATCGCCACTGCTGGGCTAGAAGTGGTTTAGGCCGATCGCAGCAGAGCGGAGCAACGCGACGGTTTCAGGGCTGCTGCACCCGCGAACAGACTTATGTGCCGCCTCGCAACGAAATAGGGAGCAGTCGCGTTTTTTTGCTAGGCTCGGATGAACCGCGAAGGCAAAAATGAGGGATAACGTTCGACAAGGATTGAGCGCCGCGATCGACGGAGCAGCGATCGGGGTGGCTACAATTGCCGTGGCCTTGCTCCTGCTGTGGTGGATGTTGCCGATCTGACCTGGTGTGGGGAGAACTTGTGAACTGAAGCTGGACACACGTGGGTGGTCTTCATCGTGAGGTCCGCACTGTTGCTTTGCGGTACACTCAGGAGGCAGGCATGGCAAGCTTGGTCCGAGTGCCCGATGCATAGCAGCCAAGATATGAGCCGAGCTGCTCGCACAAAGATCGAAGGACCGACAAGTCTTTGCTTTTCGATATGGCTTCTACTGGGTCACAGGTCCCGTGCTCGAGCCAAGACCGAGGCGGATTTGATCGAGCTAGCCGAGGAGGATCTGGCCGAGGAGGATGAAGACGAATAGGGCGATCAACGTTTGCCTTCGCCCTTCGTCTTGCGTTTGAAGATCCAGCCGTTCAGATCGGCCAAGAAGTACGACGTGTCGCGGCTACTCACCTAGCAAAGCTCGCTGCTTCGCCGATATGCCTGGCGCGCGGCAAACATCTGCGGTGAGGGCAGTGCTCGTTTCAACCCGCCAAAGTTTGAACTCAATCAGGGATCCGAATAGTCGCTGGACTGGGCCGCTAGTCGGAGGCGGGCATGGTTCTTCTTGTAGCCGCAGCGTTCGTGGGCAGCGTTTTTATCGCGGTGCTTCTTTCGTGGTGCTACGCCATGTTTCGAGACGTGGCCGAGGCACAAGAAGAGCTCCACCAGCGCATCATCCAGTTCTTCAAGGTCGCGCTCGATGCGAAGGGGATCGAAGACAACATCGAGATCGTCAACGAGGTCTACCACCGGGGGCAGCCGTACAGACGTATCCTGCAAGAGATCGCTGACTGAATGACTGCCAGGGCCACACCGGTCAAAGGGCAGCTCAGGGTTTCGTCAGTGGGCGGATCGGCAGTCCCTTACCCCTGGCGAAAGCGACAACGTCTTTCAATTGATGCCGGACAGTGCGGGAGCCGAAGTGCCGTGGCTTGGGTAACTCGCCGCGCTGCTCAAAGCCTCTGGATCGAGGCGACGCTAACATTCAGCATCTTCGCAGCCTGATCGCGGGTTACGAGCACAGCGTCGTCGTCGCCACGTATGTACTCGAAGAAGCCGCGCCAGCTCTTTTCGTATCGAGCCGCTAGCTCTTCCACTCGGGCGTCGAGCGCTGCTTCAAGCATTGGCCGCGCAGCTTCGCCGTAGGTTCGCAAGAATGCTTCCTGCTCGGCAGGCGACATTAGCTTGCGGCGCAATTCGTCCTTGTCCCAGAGCCCCATGAGCTGACGCTGAGCTGATTTGCAGGGCGCAGCAAGGGTCCAAAAACAGGGGGTTTACCGCCAATGATTTCCCACGGATTTCCCACGGCGGATCATTTCAAAAGAAGGTTGGCCTCGTGTCAGGTCGGCTACAAAGGCTGATTAATACTTGATTTCATTGAATTTTTAGATTGGTTGCGGGGGTTGGATTTGAACCAACGACCTTCAGGTTATGAGCCTGACGAGCTACCGGGCTGCTCCACCCCGCGTCACCACGTCTGCCGCGCTTTACTTGCTTCGGCACGGCGATCCCACTGAGGAACATCCGTGCAGGAAACATTGCTCGGCAAGCCTGCGCCTCTATATCCTCCCACCGGTGCTTGGGCCTAGGGTCCGCGGCCGTCTTCCGCCGAGTTAACGTTGGAAGATGTGACCCAGCGACAGTCCGATTTCCGCCAGGCCGCTCGCGACCGATCGTTTCGATCTAGAACTTGACGGCCTGTGGCGCGACACCGAACCGCCCGTGCATGGCGCCGCCCTTATACCAGCTTTCCGCCACTTGTGAACCCTTTCTGCGCGCGGTTTGCCAAGATCCAAACCGCACCTGGGAGCCCGGGTTGCCCCGGCGGGGCGCCAGCGGGCCTTGGCATGCGGTGTCGCGTAAGGGAAGTCTCCGTAACGGGCTCGACAGATAGGCTGTGCGCCCTGCATGATTGGGCCGCCGCCTGGCGGACCCCACTTTGGGATTGCGGGGCAGGCCAATGTATCAAGCTCACAACTAGGGATCGAACCCCATGGAGCAGCGCGCCATCGTCGACCTTTTGAGCAAGAGCGCCCTCTTCGGCTCTCTCCCCGATCCGGACCGCGCCGCCATAGCCAACCGAATGCGCCGGGTCGAATTCGCCCCCGATCAAATGATCTTCTCGCGCGGCGATCCGGGGCGGGAGATATACCTGGTGCTAGAGGGGCGCATCCGGCTCTCAATCCTTTCCAGCGACGGCCGGGAACTGTCGTTTGCGCACGCGGGACCCGGCAGCATCTTTGGAGAGATTGCCACCCTCGATGGTGGCGAGCGTACGGCCGGGGCAACAGCCATCTCTCGCGTCAAGGCCATGGCACTGCCGCAGCGCGCCGTGCTCGAGCTGATCGAGAACAACCCGAAAGTGGCAATGGCGGCCATCCGCTTCCTGTGCGCGCGACTGCGCGAAACCGATCAACGACTCGAGGCCATTGCGCTCCACCGCATCGAGGTGCGACTGGCTCGGCTGATGTTGTCGGCGCTAAAACTGCAGTCGCCAGGCTCCACCGGCCGGGATGTCGTGCTAGACCTTGGCATGTCACAAGGCGAGCTGGCCCTTCTCATTGGTGCGAGCCGCCCCAAGGTCAACATCGCCCTTACCATGCTGCAGGATATGGGCGCCATCACTCGGACCGGCTCGATCCTGAGCTGCGACACCGAGGTGCTGCAGAGCGTCGCGGATATGGAGTAGTCGCGCGGACGCCATCGGAGCAGGTATTGTCTTCCCGCGGCTTTGTTGCCTGGAGGAGGCCGGGAGCGATGCGCAGAACATCGACGTGATGCCACGCAGGATGCTTCAGGTGATCACCCCCAACGGCTCGCCCCCGAGCCAAGCCTCGATGGCGGCAACGGTGCCGCCGTAGAAACCGCGGTAAGTCTCCTCAGTCACGTAGCCCAAATGCGGCGTTAGCAGCGCCCTTGGCTCCGAGCGCAGCGGATGGTTGGCGGGGAGCGGTTCGACATCGAAGGTGTCGGTGCCGTAGCCAGCAATGCGCTTCTCCCTCAGCGCCGCGAGCACCGCGGCCTCTTCCACGATCGGTCCGCGCGAGGTGTTGATGAGAATAGCGCTGGGTTTCATGAGACTGAGCTCGCGCGCGCCGACAAGCCCGCGGGTGCGCGGCGACAGCACGGTATGGATGCTGATCACGTCGGCGCGCCGGAAAAGCTCGTCCTTGTCCACGCGCTCGGTCCCACGTTCTCGTGCGCGTTCCGGGGTGAGGTTCTCGCTCCAGGCGATCGTCTTCATGCCGATGGCGGCGCCAATGCGGGCGACCTTGGAGCCCAGGTTGCCAAGGCCGATGACGCCGAGCGTGCGCCCGTCAAGGTCGAAGCCAACAGTCGTCTGCCAACCCCCGCCGGGACGCATGGCATGGAACTCCTCGCGCAGATGGCGGGCAAGCGCCAGCATGAGCGCGATTGCGAGCTCCGCCGTGGACAGACCGCTGCCGCCGCCATAGCCGCCGGCTGTGCCACATACCGTAACGTTGGAGTCCTTGGCAGCCGCCATATCGATCGAAGCGTTGCGCTTGCCAGTGGTCACCAACAATCGCAATTTCGGTAGCCGCTCGAACAGGGCGCGCGGCACTGGCATGCGCTCTCGCATCACGCAGATGACGTCGAAGTCAGCGAGTGCGCGCGCTGCGCTCTCCACATCGTTGAGCCGCTCATTGAATACGACGAGGCGGTGGGATTTCTGCAGGCGGGACCAATCGGCCATGCGCAGGGCAATGTTTTGGTAGTCGTCAAGTACGGCTATCGCGACCATGGCAGCGTTTCCTCGTTGGGCGTCGAGCTTTGGCGAACTTGAGCATAGACTGGACGCGGCCCGGCTCAGAGGGGCTTGCCCACGAGCCAGGCCGCCCCACGGGCATAGAGGGCCTCAACCTCCGCTCCCCTGAGACCCGGCATGTCGGGTTTGACGGCGAAGCCGATCGCGGTCTGCAGATAGCCGAGGTGGCGGTAGCCCTCAGGGAAGCGTGCCAGGAGCGCTGCATCGAGCGTGAGCCGGGCCGACGGATCGACAGGGTCCATGCGGTCCTTCTCGTAAATG
>Ga0075425_100004480_pt1 | contig 14419 bp, 15 predicted proteins | sample SoiMethybrSBSTD4_FD_75300 | JGI IMG/M metagenome (GOLD analysis project Ga0075425, IMG submission 75300) | Bulk soil microbial communities from a Populus tree surrounding site in Tennessee, USA - Soil MetaG P. TD hybrid SBSTD4 | ecosystem: Environmental > Terrestrial > Soil > Tree plantation...
GACGCGTTCGGATCGTTGCCCTCACCCCACGCGGCAAGGATCTCATTGTTTCCGCCTTTCGAAAGCACTCCGGGCAGATGAAGAGAGTATTGTCCGAACTAAACCCGGAGGAGCTTCGTGGCCTTGAAGTGAAGCTCAAGAAAGTCGGCAAGCGCGCTGCTGAGTTGGGGAATAAGAAATGAGCGACTCCATACCAGTCCGCGTTTTATGCGGGACTCTAAATGCTGTGTTCGTTAAGCCAGGCTGGGGGCATCGATCGACAGATAGAACTCCATCGATGAAATGCTCGGCTATAGCGGATCAGATTACGCTTCCACGAGGACGAGATCGTCATGCGATCCCCTGTTGTCAGGCGAGAATCAGCTGGGCGGCGCGGCCCGCGATCATATGAGTCGACGCATTCGTCCCCGGCCCAGTGATGATCTGCGGCATCACGGAGGCGTCGGCCACGCGCAAGCCTGTAAGGCCGTGAACACGAAGCTGTGGGTCGACGACCGCAAGTTTATCCACGCCCATTTTGCATGTGCCGACGGGATGTCCGAAGCTCGCCGTACCAAGTCGGGCAAGTTCGTGGATGTCATCGGCCGTCGCCATCGGGCCGGGAACGAGCTCGGCCTCGCGCAAACTATCGAAGGCATGTTGATTCCCTAGTTCACGCGCGGCTTCGATGGCGCGCACGATGGCGCCAAAATCATAATCGGTGCCGAGATAGTTTCCGTCGATCACGGCGGCATCCCGAAAGTTGTTGCTCGCCAAACGGACCGCACCTCGGCTGGTTGGTTGCACAAGAGCCGACATAATCGTGAACGCATCTTCCGGAGGCGCACCAAAGCGCGCCACTACTTCGGGTGTAACGTTCGGCAGCGGGGGCCCCGTCGCGCTGCTTGGATATCCCACTGCTCTTGATGCAATTCTGGCTCGGGCCGGCGCGGAGACCCTGCAGTCCATCGCGGCTGCATCCAAAGGTGATCCGAAGCAGGTGATGGAAGAACTGGCCCGCCGGAGCCTGATCCGGCCGACCACCACCCAGGGGCACATCGGCGACGTCCTGGCCGACAAGATTGTCTATGATGCCCAAACCACTTCGGGCGGCTCTGGCGGCCCGCTTTTCAATAACGAGGGCAAGGTTATAGGAATTAACTTTGCGATGGTGCGTGAGTTCGGCGGATCGAATTTCGCGATTCCCGTTGCCTACGGGAAGTCATTGCTGAAACCCTAAGCCGCGCGGCTCCTGGGAAACAACAGTGTGTCAGAAACAGGTTGGGCCAGAAAACGGTAACCTTCGAGCGGCCGACGATCCGGGAACGAAATAAACGGGATGTCATCCCGATCTGCGTTGACAGGTTTCATCTCCGCGGAGTAACGTTCCCTCAATCCTCGGCCCGCCATCTCCTTCTATTTCCCAAGGAGGCTTCTATGAGGAACCGTCGCCTTGTTGGAGTGGCCTTTCTTGCGGTGGCCGCACTGGCAACTTGTCTGCGATCGGCGGTGGCCCAGGAGGCGTCACCAACCGGTGTTCCCGTCCATGTGGTGGTGACCGTGGAACCTCGTCACGGTTCCAACGTTCCAATCATCAACCGCGAAGACGTGATGGTATATCAAGGTCACGATCGGGCCAAGGTTACCGACTGGGTCCCCCTGCAAAGAGAGCGGGCTGAACTTCAACTGTTCATCCTGATCGATGACGCTGCCAGCACCAGCCTCGGTTCGCAGTTGGAAGACATACGCCAATTTATCAATGCGCAACCTTCAACCACGGCGATCGGTGTGGCGTATATGCGAAACGGTATCGCGGAAATCCTCGAGAATCCCACCAATGACCATATGCTGGCGGCCAAAGCGCTACGACTTCCGTTGGGAGACCCGGGTGCGTCTACCAGCCCCTATTTCTCTTTGGTTGACTTGATCAAGCGTTGGCCAGAAGGTCCGGTTCGCCGCGAGATTCTGATGCTTTCCGACGGCATCGATCGCTTTGGGGGGAGCGGACCCAGCAACCCTTATGTAGACTCCGCCATTGAAGGAGCACAGCGCGCGGGGGTCATTATTTACTCGATCTACACGCCTGGCGTGGACCACTATGGCCACAGTTTCTGGCGCATGAATTGGGGCCAAAACTATCTTTCCCAGCTCTCCGACGAGACAGGAGGAGAATCCTACTACCTGGGTTTCGGCGCTCCGGTCTCGTTCGCTCCCTATCTGGATGATTTAGGCCGCCGATTGACGCGCCAATACCTGCTAACGTTCCTCGCCAAACCAGAAAGAAAGGCTGGGTTCCAATCGTTCAAACTCCGCACTGAGGTGCCAAATGCGGAGTTGGTCGCGGCCGACAGAGTCTACGTGCCGGCTGGAATGTAGCTGCGAAGTCAAGCCCTTAATGGATTCTCGACGCCCAGCACCCGGCTCGTTCATTCGACAAATCATCCCAGCTTCTGGCCTTCCAAATATGTACACTTGATACGCCATGGCTTAGCTAAAAACGCAACGTGCAGCAACATCCAACAGTGGGCGGTGTTCTTTCTTCTCGAAAGATTGAGATTCGGAAGCTTGGACTGAACATCTTGACCCCGAAAACCGGTTTCAGAAACATCGAGAACGTTCCGTTGTTCCGGGGTTTCGTAACTAATCTCATTCCAACGGGCAAATCTGCAGAACAACGCTTACTACCCCGCCTCCGTTTACGCGCCGATTGGCGGGATCTTCGGTAACCGAGGCGACGCGCGGTGTCCACGGACCCGCACCACCCGCCTGCCCGCGTGCGCCGCGGAACGCACCGGTTCCACCCGTAACGATCAGATTGGAGCGAACGAATGACGCGGGTGAGCCGGGAGGCGGCGCACCGCCGAAGAGTCCATGGATGAAGATGGTTCCGACCGCCACTCCGCCGTCGATTTTCATTGTAAGGGCCTCCTCGCAAACTTGAATTGTTGTGCAACCGGCATATCGGATCCGCTATTTGAAGCCCGGGAATACAGTGACATTTCTCCGGGATTCCCGTGCCCGCCCGTTGCTCAAGAACTGTGCCCTTCTCGGGTCCGTCTACGTTTCCATCTCCGGCGCGGGCCTTCCGGTTAATCCACCGCTCTCTCGTGGCAGGGAGGAACCGGTGGGCAGGATCATCGGCACTCGGCGGCGATACTCGGCGTACTCTGCGTGAGCTCGAACCAGGTCTCGTTCCTCGAATTGAATCGCTATGAGAATGTACGCGGTGGTGGCGATGGCGAAGACCAGATGCGCAGCCGTCATCACAGGGGCTGACCAGAACACCATTAGCCAGCCGACATAAAGAGGATGCCGCACAAACCGGTACAGACCTGGCGTACGGAACTTGAGCGACTTGTAAGGACGACCGAGCAAATGCAGCCATACCTGGCGCAATCCAAACAGGTCGAAATGGTTGATGAGGAACGTCGCAACCAGCACCGTTAGCCACCCGGTGGCAAACAGCGCATTCAAGGCCAGCCGTCCCGCGATGTTCTCCACACTCCAGACCACACCACCCATCGGTTCCCATTTCCAGAACAATAGGAGCAGAGCGAGGCTGGAGAACAGCACATATGTACTGCGCTCGACAGGGGCAGGCACGATTCGGGTCCACGCGGCCTTGAACCATTGCCGCGCCATAATGCTGTGCTGAAAGGCGAATAAGCCCAGCAACGCGGCATTGATTGCTAATGCCTTTATGAATGTTGACTGCGGACCAGAATCGATGGACTTCGGGACGGCGAAATTCCCTAGAAAGCCGATCGCATACATGAACGTTGCGAAAAACGCCAGATAGCACACGACACCATACAAGAACGCCGTAATTCGGCTCAACATATTGATTCCCTCTCCTTCGGATGGCCTGTGGGCTGTGGTATTGCCCAAGGCAGAGCGGCTCCCCACGCTGCCTATTAACTCTCCGAAAGGCCGTCTGCGTCCTTCGAGGGAACTTATTTTTTTCTGTTATTTTTCTGACGTGATCTCAGAGCGTACCAACATCGCCGTGAATTCGCGTTTCCGATTGGTCAGAATGTTTCGTCTTTCGTCTGAAGATGAACGACGCCAAATTGGCCTAGCTATGACAGGATCGTACTAGAGTATAGATTTGGCGCTGGTACCGGAGAGGCGTTGCATCAAGGCTTGGAAGCGGGGATGGTCACGCAGTGAAGCAAAGTCCGGATCGTTTTCGAGCCACTCCTTGTGGCCATATCCGTTGCGCACTGCCTTTTCCAGCAGGTTGAGTGCCTGGTCCTTTTCTCCCATAAGGGAGTAGGTACAAGCCGCATTGTAGAGGATGGTGGTCTCCTCGGGATCGATTGCCAACGCGCGACCTAACCATTCCACGCAGCGATTTCGGTCGCCGTGCAGTAGCCATGCGCTAGCCCCTAGATAGAGAGCGCGCGCATCCTTGGGATAGAGCTCAACGTGGCGTTCCATGACACGCAAGGAGTCCTCGTTGGCTCTGCGCGCCTCTTCGTGACGATCCAGATATCGAAGGCACATCGCAAAATGCGAAAGAGCTTGATAATCGGCGGGATTCAATCCGCTCGCCTTCTTAAACCAAGCGGAGGCCTCCTCCATTTTCCCCTGCGCAAAACAGGACCGCGCGTAAAAGTAGCAAGGGTCGAAGAGCGTCGGATTTAGCTGCATGGCCGTCTTGAATTCTTTTTCAGCGTCGTGATAATTCTTGTTAAGAGATTCCGCCAGCCCCCGCGATGCATGCGCTTCAGCCGATTCCGGATCCAACTCGATCGCGCGCCGGCTGGCTGTCGCAGCCTCTCTCAAATTGTCATTGCTCGCCTCAAAATACATGTATAGGAACGAGGAAACATCAGCGACGCCGGCAAAGGCAGCGGCATAACTCGGATCGATAACAATGGCGCGGGCAAACATCTGCCGTGCAAATTCCAATCCCTTGCGCCGAAACTGATAAACAACCTGGCGGCCACGAAGATAGTAATCGTATGCCTGCACGTCGCGAGTGGGGATCTTTTCAATGTCCCGCTTTTCCTGGTCGCTGAGCATCACGCGCAGGGCACGCGCGATGTTTTGCGCGATTTCATCCTGGATGGCAAAGACGTCCTCGAGTTGCCGGTCGTATCGCTCCGCCCACACTGAATGACCGGTTTGGGTTTCGGCGAGTCGGGCGGTGATGCGGAGACGGTTGCCCGCTCGACGGACGCTCCCTTCGAGCACGAACGCGGCACGTAACTGCTGGCCAACCTCTATTACCGGCAGCGGTTTGTCCCGGAAGGCCAACACGGCTGAGCGCGGGAAAAGGTGGAGATCCTTGATCTTGGCGAGTTCCGTGATGACGTCTTCTGTCATACCGTCGCGAAAATACTCGTCACCCTTGTCCCCGCTCAGGTTCTCGAAGTAGAGCACCGCTACAGATTTTGCCGGCTCAGGCTCCGGAGCTACGCCGCCGTTCGTAGTCTGCGCAGATTGTGGTAAGGCTACCTGTCTGACCTTTGCGACGAAACGGTATCCCAGACGCGGCACAGTTTCGATGTAGGACTGGCCATTTGCATCCTCCCCGAGTGCCTTGCGCAGAATGGAAACATTGGCATTGATGTTGTTTTCTTCGACCACTGCATCGGACCACACCTGCTTTAGCAGCGTCTCTTTAGTCACCAGGTGCCCGGCGTTCTCCACTAGCACACGAAGTGTTTCGAACGCCTTAAGACGCAGGGGCACTTGAGCACCATCCCGGAGCAGCCTGCGCTCGTGAACATCCAGCTGGAAGGGTCCGAATCGATAGACGCCAGTGCGGCTGGGCATACCGAGTACTCGGGGTTCATTGCCAACCTCCAGCGCACGGGTTCTGCCGCGTAAAATCGCAATGTGTTTGGAACTCACAACACCTCCACGACTGACCTCTAGTTGTTCGAGCGCTCGTGTTCGGAATTCCACTCGCCCGTCGTCAAAATCGGGACGCCCCCGAGCCCTGTTGCCGGACCGCGGACGAGCGTTTCGCGCATCCTGATTGCCACATGCAGGCCGGAAAGAAGCGTTAGCGCTGCTACAACTTGAATTGCCGCCCGCATCCCCAGCAGGTCGGCGATAATGCCCGAAATGAGAGCGCCGATGGCGTAGCCCAAGTCCCGCCAGAAACGATAAACGCCCATGGTAGTCGCCCGCCATTCAGGATGTGCAACGTCGCTAATCGCCGCGAGCAGCGTGGGGTAGACCATCGCCGTACCGACCCCCTGCAGCAGAGCCGCTACGATCCAAGCTGGGTACTTCGGAACTGCGACCGTAAGCCAGATCGCACCAGCTTGCACGATCATACCGCCAGCGATCAACCACTTCCTTCCCCAGCGGTCGCTGAGCGGCCCGGTGAAGACTTGCAGAGCGCCCCAGGCAGCAGGATATACAGCTTTGATAGTCCCGATTGCAGCTACTCCCAGACCGAGGCTAGAGAAGAACAGCGGATAAATTCCCCACGACATTCCATCGTTAAGGTTGTTCACCAATCCGGCCTGGCTACACGAAAACAGATTCCGGTCTTTCCAAGATGCCTGGGCAAAGATCTCGCGCATGGAAGGATGTGATGTTGACGGATCATTCTCGCCTGCCGAGACCGCCGCAACAGATGCGTGGCGCAGCTTCGCTTCCAGCTTGGCGTATTGCCGCGTTTCCTTCGCGAATAACAACGACAGCACTAAGCCTGCAAAAGCTACGCCGATACCGAGATAAAACGGTTGCGGGCGAAGAGCGTAGACCGACGCGATGTAACCGGTAATCCAGGCAGTAAATCCGACGGCAAGGTAGCCGGCGAACTCATTCAGTCCTAGCGCCAACCCACGGCGCTTCGGGCCAACCAAGTCCACTTTCATAATCACCGTCATCGACCAGCACAATGCCTGATTGACGCCAAGCAGCACGTTGGCCACATCGAACCAGAACCAACGATTGGCAAGAATAATGATGAACGGAACAGGAAGACCGACTAGCCAGCCGACTACCAACACCTTCTTGCGGCCGACGGTTTCTGAGACCCGAGCGGCAAACAGGTTGCAGATGGCCTTAGTAATACCGAAGCTGATAATGAAGGAGACGATGGCGGTTTTAGAGACGAGCCCGAACTCCTTCTCGCCGATCAGCGGAAGGACGGTTCTTTCCAGCCCGACCATCATTCCCACGAATACATTGATCAGGACCAGGAGCGAGAACTGGCCAACGTTCTCCCGCAGACCTAACTTCGTCTCGCCTTGTACCTCATCCATAGCTGGCTCTTCCTGGCAAGGCGGCCCTCCGCCTCAGCGAAAGGTTCGAGGGGGTTCACTCTTTTCCGTATGCAGCTGCGCCCAAATTAGTGGCTCGTATCTTGGCAGCTTCTGGAGGTGGCGTTGGTATGTTTTGCATCATGTGGCGCACGAACTCGTCTTTGTCGTCGATGTGGTAGGCCTTGTTGAACCTGCGCTCGAAGCCAATCGTGGACATCGGCTTACCGCTCAAGGATCGCCCACAAACCGAGCCCGAATAGGCTCCCGGCAGAACTTCCAGATAATCGGGCAGTGATTTCAATTTCTGGATCGTTTCGAACAACGATCGCGCTCCCTGCTCCGCGCTTGAGGCCAGCTCGGTTCTTCCCAAATCGCCAACCATCAGCGTGTGCCCGCTGAGCAAGAACCAAGGCTCCGGCCCACGAGTCTTGTCGGTAACCAAAAGAGAAATGTGTTCGGGAGTGTGGCCCGGCGTATGCAATACGCGGACCTGCACGTTGCCTAGATCCAAATTGCCGCCGTCCTCCACGGGAAAGAACTCGTACCCGGCCCCGCAGCTGGCGTGAAGCACGTACCTGGCACCAGCCATCTCGGCCAGTCTACGACCTCCGGAAATGTGGTCGGCATGGATATGCGTGTCCACCACGTAGCGGATTTTCATTCCGGAGTCCTCGGCAGTCCGAAGATAGAGCTCAGGCTCATCAATTGGGTCGCACACGGCGGCCAAGCCTTTGCCCCCTCAACCGAAAACATAAGAGGCCGCTATTGGGTCGTGGTGAAGCAGTTGACGCAGAATCATCGGGCCCTCCTCTGCAAAGCCTTGATTGAGCCTTGTTCCATACCAATTGCCACGGGAAGTCCACGGGCTCGCCAGTCCTGAACGCTGGCTTCTAGCCGATGCGCCCGCAGCCCGCGCGCGCGGAGAAGCCGGACCGCGTCAATTGCCAACACGCAATACGGTCCGCGACAGTAAGCGACAATCTCTTTATTGCGAGGCAGTTCGGATAGACGCCGCTTCAATTCCTGCAACGGCAGGGCCAAGGCTCCCGGAATATGAGCTGTTTTGTATTCCTCGATAGGGCGCACATCAATCGCGACGACTTCACCCTTTTGAACTCGATCGATCAGGGCTTCCGCATCCACCGGGTCGAGGTCCGCGCCCGCTTCGAGGAACCGGCGTCGGAGCTGTTCAATCTCAGCCAGACGATCTTCTGCCAAGACACGGAACGCCCTGAAAAAGTCGCTAACTAAGGCATCCGCCAGCGAATACACCACAAACCGGCCCTGCTTCTTCGTCTGCACGAGCCGCCCCGCCTCCAGCACTTGAAGGTGCTGGGAGGTATTCGCGACGGTCATCTCGGTTTCGCGAGCCAGAGTCTCAACCGTCCTGTCCGTTTGGCAAAGCAGGTCCAGCAACTCCAGCCGTTTTGGACTAGACAGCGCCTTGCCAATACGGGCGAGCTGCCCGTAAGCAGAGTCCTTGAACTCGCGTTTATCAATAGGATTTGACATATTCAATCATTCGCTTGATTATTTGATAGTCTGCATCTTGGCGGTTATTGATGTCAAGAGCCGTCGCGCCCCCAAGAGGCGAAGACATACATGAGTCACAAGCGCATCGCATGAACGCACGAGCGCTATAAGGCCTCGAGGTACTCTTATGCAGAAGCCGGTAGGAGCTCCACGCATATATTTAGATTTCAACGCCAGCACGCCCCTTGCACCCGAGGTGGCGGATGCCATGCGGGGCGTCTGGGCTGAACCATTCGGCAATCCTTCCAGCGAACACTGGGCTGGGGAGGCTGCAAAACAAGCCATCGAAAAAGCACGCGCCCAGGTCGCCGGGCTGCTCGCATGCGGACCGAACGAGATTGTCTTCACCAGCGGGGGAAGCGAATCCAACAATCATGCGCTGAAGGGTGTGTTCTTCGCTAAGGGGCAAGCCAAAGCTCACTTCATTACAACTCAAGTGGAACATCCGGCCATCATCAATCCGTGCCGGTTCCTTGAGCGGCTCGGCGCCACAGTGTCGTACTTGCCGGTGGATGGATACGGCCGCGCCAATCCCGACGACGTGCGGCGTGCGATTACCCCAGAGACCATTCTGATTTCCGTGATGCACGCTAACAACGAGGTCGGCACGATTCAACCGATCCCTGAGATTGCCCGTATTGCTCGTGAACACGGCATTCTCTTCCATACCGACGCAGCGCAGTCAGTTGGCAAGGTCGCCACTCACACCAACGAACTTGGAGTCGATCTCTTATCGGTCGCAGGTCACAAGCTTTATGGACCAAAAGGAGTAGGGGCCCTCTTCGTGCGCGAGCAGGTCCGATTGGAACCGCTGATCCACGGTGCAGGCCACGAATTGGGCCGCCGCGCCGGAACTGAGAATATCCTGCTCGCCGTCGGCTTGGGAGCCGCGTGCACAATATCCCAGTCGCGGATAGGTATGGAATCCGTACAGCAACTGCGCGATCTCTTCTGGGACATGTTGCAGGACTCCTTCGGCGACCAGATCGCTCTCAATGGTCATCCCACCGAGCGATTGCCAAATACATTGAACGTCAGCTTTATCGGGAGAGCCGGATCGGAGATTCTGGCTCGTATGGAAAACGTTGCCGCCTCCACTGGTTCCGCTTGCCATTCCGGTTCAGTAGAGTTATCGCCCGTATTGAAAGCGATGAAAGTCCCATCCCAAATCGGAATGGGGGCGATTCGCTTCAGCCTGGGGCGAACGACGACACGCGAAGAGATAGAATCCACCGTCGCGCTACTTACAAAAGCCGTAGCGCAATCACATGCCTTAGCCTAGAGAACCGCATCGCAACGGCGATAAACTTTGTTGGCCGATGTCAGTGGACCGGAGGAGCGCCGAAACACGGTGTGTGGACAGACGCAATTCATGAGGCAGGTATGCCCTTCTACAAAGACCATGTCTACCCTTATCTCGTAAGCGCGCTGGGAAATCCAAAACCGATCGACGATATTCGGCGGCGCATCGTCCCGTTGGCGCAAGGCAGTGTTCTTGAGATCGGCGTAGGGCCCGGTGTCAACTTCACTCATTATGATCCCGCCAGGGTAACCTACGTCTATGCGCTCGAACCGAATCCGGGGATGCTTCGGCGAGCAGAGGAACAACAACGGCAAACAGAGGTAAAGATCGAGTTTCTCGACCTGCCAGGAGAACGCATTCCCTTGGCAGATGCAAGCGTCGATACAGTTGTAAGCACCTTTACGTTATGCACGATTCCTGGCGTGGTCGAGGCTATTCAAGGTGTTCGCCGGGTCCTCAAACCAGGTGGGAAGCTCATATTCTTCGAGCACGGTCTGTCGCCCGATTCTGCGGTACAGCGTTGGCAAAAGCGATCGGAACCGCTTTTTCGCTGGGCGTTCGAAGGCTGCCACGTGACCCGTGACATTCCGGCCCTCATCGGCAAGGGTGGGTTCGATATCGAACAGATCGACGCAGGGTACCTTTCTCCTTTTCCAAAGTCAGGGTCGTACTGCTGGTGGGGTGTAGCCCAACCAGGACTGCGCAAGTGAGACTCACACTGCTGTGGCAAAGAGGATTTTTCGCAAATCTACCTGTTTCCTCCGTTCTTTCACACGGGTGAAAGTATTGGGTTAAGAACCGTAGTGGATGACACTTCGATAACTTGTTTGATCCCGGATGTTTCTGTGCTGCGATTGGCATCTCCTCTTGGAGGTAAATTAATGCGACTGTCGATTTGGCTAAGCATTCCCGCTCTCCTGCTTCTTTCTATGAGCGTCGGCCGGCTTGGAGCACAGCAACCACACGATGGCGCCGACATCCACGTTGGTACGATCGCGTGGCAATACGACACAGGCGGTTGAGTGTTTTCCACCCCCACGGTCGCGGGGGATGTACTACTAATCGGATCATGCGCTGGCACCTTCTATGCTTTCGATAAGCGGAGCGGTAAAATGCGGTGATCGCGATCTCACCAGCCATCACGGCGGCTACGCGGCCATCGCTCGCGCGCTTACCGTAACGGTGATCGATGGTGACGGCCTTGGCGCCGGCGTAGTCGACATCCTCAAGCACCGCAACTATGGGCGAACGATTCACGAGTTCCACGGCGGCGCTACAGCCTCTGATTGCGCTATGTACTTCAACGTCCGCACAGAAGTTTGGGGTTGGATGCGCGACTGGCTCAAGGCTGGAGCGGAGATTCCCGACGATCCCGAGCTGGCGGTTGACCTGACTACTCCTGGCTACGACACCACTCGAGGCAAGCGCTTCCACGGGTCCATTCAGCTCGAGCACAAAGACGACCTGAAGGCCCGCGGCGAAGCTTCTCCCGATGACGGCGACACACTCGCCATGACCTTCGCAGTCAAGGTCGCAGCCAAGAGCAAGCCGAAATACCAGAATCTGACCTACAGCTTCCCGTCTGAAGCTGGTGCGCGCTGGATGCAGTAGTTACTCATCCAGTAACAGCCGAATAACTAATCCGTAAACACTCCACATTGGGGTAAGGGGAAGCTTTGCTCTTCCTGCCTCTCTGCCTGCCTGCTTTACGCCTTCCTGTTGGAATCACCAGACGCGCCTAAATGATCGGTTTAGCCTTAGTCGCGAACGAATCGATCAATCAGCACTTCCAGTCTCCTGCGGAGAACTTTTGTCACTGGTAGATCCTGATGAAGCCCGTCTACAGCCAGCATGAAGACCTCCGAGACCTCTTTAGTACCAAGGACCGCCTGCGTGTACTTGAGTTGAATCTTTCTGTGCCTTTCGTTAATGTCCGGCGTGACTCGACTGCATGCCTCATAGAATTCCGCGCCCATCGGAGCATCCACGATCAGCTCCTTCCACGGGTCAAGCAACAGAGCTTCATAGAGCGACATAAGCTTTTCCCGTTTGCTCCCCGGCTTTGCGAGAGCGTGTTCCGCGGCCCGATACTGTGTTTCGAAGATGTCCCCCAGAACCGCGCCAAAAATCTCCTCCTTGCTCTTGAACTTGCGGTAGATCAGCGGTCGCGATATGGCGGCCTGTTTGGCGATATCTTCGAGCGAACTCTTCGCATAGCCGAATTTAAGGATGCAGTCGCGGGCAGCATCGAGGATAACTCGCCGCCGTGCTGCATCTCGATCAACAGTTTTTTTCTGCATATTTTTGAATCGTTACAAATTATACATAATCTGTAACACTGTAACAATGCGGCGACATGACCGCAACCGAATTCAAGGAGAACAATAGGGATGTCCATTAAGAATCGTGATGTGTCATTGTCCATGGCGGCATTGATCAGTGTTCTTTTATTAGTCGTGCCGCTGAGCGCGCAAAGCGAATCAGATCGGTCCCGATCTGGTCAATGGCGAATAGCCGGACAAAATCTGAGCAACACTTGGAGCCAGCCGGCAGAGCATTCAATCGACCCTGCCAACGTCAAGAATCTATCTCCCAAATGGACATTCACAACCGGTGGAGACGTTTCTGCCACTCCTACCGTGGATGGTGACGCAGTCTACTTCCCTGATTGGGGCGGCAACCTCTTCGCCGTCAAGAAGGACAGTGGCCGTCTCATCTGGTCTCATAAGATCTCCGAGTACGACGGGGTGGACGGAGCTGTCTCTCGCGTTAGTCCTGCGGTCGATCATGACCAAGTAATTATTGGTGACATTCTCAGTCGCAATCAGGTGCACAACGGCGCGAACGTGATCGCAGTCGATCGGAAAACGGGAGCACTCCGCTGGACTACACAAGTGGAGAGTCATCCAGCCGCAATCATTACTGGATCTCCGGTTGTCTTCGATGGAGTTGTTTACATTGGCGTCTCTTCGAGTGAAGAAACTCTGGCGACGAATCCCGCGTATCCGTGTTGCAGCTTTCGCGGCAGTGTAGTGGCGCTCGACGCGAAGAGCGGCGCGATCCTTTGGAAGACGTTCGATATGCCCGATAACGGTGGGCGCACGGACCAATACAGCGGCGGCGCGGTATGGCAACCGCCTGCGATCGATCCTAAGCGCGGCACGCTCTTCATCGGCACTGGAAACAACTACACCGTTCCCGCTGATGTGGTCGCTTGCCAGAACGCAACTCCTACCGCGAATTGCACTGCGCCGGACGATCTCTTCGACGCTGCTCTCGGGTTGGACTTAAAGACCGGGCAGGTCAAATGGTCAAAGAAGCTGCAAGGCTTTGATACCTGGACCATAGCCTGCATAACTTCTTCCGGACCAAACCCGAATTGTCCCGTACCAAGCAGCCCGGATTTCGATCTTGGAGGATCAGGACCTAATCTGCTCGGCAATATTGTCGGCTTTGGTCAAAAGAGCGGCATCTTTTGGGCCCTCAACCCCGATGACGGCAACATCGTCTGGAGCACACCAGTTGGGCCAGGTGCTGCGCTCGGTGGCATCGAGTGGGGCACCGCGACTGATGGTAAGCGCATTTATGTCGCGATCGCCAATAGCGATCATCTCCCCTACACTTTGGTGCCGTCGGGACAGCAGATTACGTGGGGGGCGTGGAGCGCTCTCGATGTCGCCACTGGGAAGATTCTTTGGCAGGTTGCAGACCCCACTCCAGGCACCATTGACACCGGCTCTGTGAGTGTCGCAAACGGCGTCATGTATGCCGGCTCTTACTCGGGGCAGATGTATGCCTTCGATACGGAAACTGGAAAGATCCTCTGGAATTTTGCAAGCGGAGGCACAGTCATCGATGGCCCATCCATCGTAGACGGCACTCTGTATTGGGGATCCGGTTACCGGAATATCCCCCCCGGAATCGGAAACAACAAAGTGTACGCGTTTACTCTGGCCGGCTCGCGACATGGGGGCGGGCACTCCGACAATCAAGGCCAGAGATAGTCACGTTCGCTGTCGTCGCGTGACGGATCGAGCCTCAACTGACTCCAGGTCTAGCTGTGGGTTGGCAAGGGCTCCCATTACGGGCGCGTGTGGTCACAGGAGGCTGCACGCGCCACACGGTTGTAAAGTTTTGGGCGAAAATGGGGCTAAGCGTATGGGGAGTTGGTAATCTTTCGAACGGGTAGAATTTCGTTGTGCGGTATTTCGTCTGTTTCTACCGAAAACTCGATCTCGGTAAAAAAGGTGAAGCAAAGTAGCTGCGGAAAGCGTATCCCTCGGTTGCCAGGTCGGCGATGGCTGCTCCTGCCGCCAAAACGGCAATGCGTCAGCTTTTCGGCGTAGTGTGGAGCGGGTGATTGGATCCATTC
>Ga0075425_100004482_pt1 | contig 14416 bp, 7 predicted proteins | sample SoiMethybrSBSTD4_FD_75300 | JGI IMG/M metagenome (GOLD analysis project Ga0075425, IMG submission 75300) | Bulk soil microbial communities from a Populus tree surrounding site in Tennessee, USA - Soil MetaG P. TD hybrid SBSTD4 | ecosystem: Environmental > Terrestrial > Soil > Tree plantation...
CGCAGAACCTTACGGCGGGTGGATCGGCACAAAGACAAATCACGGACTTAGTTTCTTCGTCAACAACGGCACCGCGCTGGTCACCTTCGAAGCAGGCAGGTATCTTCACTTCGGAAGTCTCAACTTCGGTGTTAACGGTTTGAACTTATGTCTCGATGTGAATGACCGACTCGCGCTTTGTTCGTCCAGCTTGCGTTACAAGACGGATGTGGAAACGTTCACCGGAGGGCTGGACATCGTCAATCGGCTTCGGCCAATTGCCTTCACCTGGAAGGAAGGCGGGACGCGCGACATCGGGTTCGGCGCCGAAGAAGTCGACCAGGTTGAACCGCTGCTGGCCTTCCGAAGAGAAGGACGAATCGAAGGCGTCAAATACAGTCAGATCAGCGCAGTGCTGGTCAATGCTATCAAAGAACAGCAAGCTCAAATCGAGTCACAACAGAAACAACTCGATCAACAAAAGAATGAGTTAGCTCTGTTGAAGCAACTGGTTTATCGACGTATCTCCAGAACAACTTCCCGAACACACATCGCGAAAAGGCCCTCGCGATAACTGACACCTCAAGTATCCTATCGATAGCTTTGCGTATCCGCGCATCGTCTGGGTCGCCTAGCGGCCTCCTATCGGTAGCTGGTGTAATGGTGACACTCTCAAAACTTGACAATAAAAACGGGCCGCCGATATAGTCAGGTGAGTTCGCTGGGAGGTCGTTCAACGGTAGGACAGCAGACTCTGACTCTGCTTATCGGGGTTCGAATCCCTGCCTCCCAGCCACACATTCCCAAAACTTCATTATTCAACATCGTCAAGCCGAATATATCTGTTTGAATCGCCGACTATAAACAAGTAATCAGCGTTTCCTACGCGCACGCGCGTGATTCCTTCGGGCTTCATTTCGGGGTCAAGCATTGCCACCCTGCTAACCTTATCGCGTCCATCCCAGTGCCAAAGAGAGAACTCGCCTTTTCCCTGAGCTTCAGTCACCCCTCCAATGATCAGGTAAGATTTCGATTTCGAATCGTACTCGATGCAGCGAATTCCTAATCCATCCAGCGGCAGCTTTATTGTTGGAGAATCATTGAAAGAAAGGTTCTCTACTGTAAACGGGGCCGCCGGATCGCGCACACCAATCGGTATGATCATGGCCAGATTCGAAGACAACGGAGAGCGCAGCCCCAGCAGCAACCTATGGCCGCTCGCATCCCAGGCGATGCCTTCGATATTGAGCCCATCATCCTTAGCCTTCTTAGAGCCCTCTTCCTTCAGCTCGGGAATGCGCTCGAGTAGTAATGCCCGGAAATTTGGTATCGGGCTCGCAGTTACCTGGTCGGTCGACGAATCAAACGCCAACCGAACAAGACCGAATCGTTTTTCTGCCTCACGGGAGTTGGATCCAATGAGATAAAAGTATTCTCCATCAGTGGTGATGTCTTCCGGGTCATCGATCTCGATTCCCAGCGGGACGGTTTTTATTGCCCCGGTCTGCCGCCCGGAGCCATCCAGTTGCATCCGGAAAATCTCGTTTGGGCGCCCGTCATCCACAAACAGAACAGCATCGGTGCCAGGCAGAGACACAACTCCCGATGACTCGAAATTGCCGCCGTCGAATGCAAAACCGCTCGGGGGATTCTTCTTGTCTTTCGGTCGTTTCGCATGTTTCTTGCTCTCACTAAGGTCGTTCTTTCCGATGAACAGGTTTCCCTTGAATGCCAGTACAACACCAATGACGACCACGATAGTAATCGCCCCGGAAATCCAGGCGATTCGGGTGTTCACGCTCGCCGGTGTGTGTTCCATAGATTAATGCTACCTTCCGATCGAGCGACGGCCAACCCTGTAGAGTCATCGGTGTTGGAGCACTGAACAGGAATAGATTTAAGAATCAACAACTGCCCTTAAACGAAAAGATCGAGAATTGGAGTACCCGGCACCTTCCTCAGAATTTGCAGAATTGCACACCCGGCACCTTTCTCTCGAAGCAATCAGTCGGAGGTTACCGGTTATTATCCTCCAGCGGATCAATCACCGAGGGCTTACCGGGAGCACGCTCCTCCAGCTCCTCTTTCAGCTTCAACAGGGGCACGCCTTCCGTCCACCATTTCGGCGCGGGTTTTCCCTTCAGGTAATGATCGAAGAATTCACGCATGCGCACGGTGTAGTCCTTCATATTAGCCGGCACCCGCAGGCCATGGTTTTCGCCCTTGTATTGCAGCATGACAACCGGCTTCTGCAACCGCCGCAGCGTGTTGTAGTAGAAAATGCCCTGCGTGAAATCCACCGCGCCGTCCTTGTCATTGTGCAGGATGACCAGTGGCGTCTTGACATTCTTCGCGTGAGAGATTGGCGAGTTGCGAACGTAAGCGTCGGTCACGTCTATCGGACTGCCGGTGAACCGACCCTGGCTGCTTTCAAAGATAGCCATGTTGCCGCCGCCCGAATTCCAGTAGATCGAGTAGTACATCGAAATCATCTCGGTCAGAGGCGCCCCGGCGATTGCCGCTTTGAACGCATCGGTCTGCGTGACCAGAAACGCGGTCTGATACCCGCCCCACGAATGACCTTGAATGCCAACGTGGTCTTTATCAACAACGCCGGTCTTAATTGCGGCTTCCAGCGCGGGCAGCACGCACCAGACGGCGGACATTCCCGGATCGTTGACCCTGTACACAATGTCCGGCATAAGCACAGCGTATCCGTTGCTGGTGTAGACAGACTTGTTGAAGCCGTTAGTTGTCGGGGTGGCGTAACTGTTTAAGCCCTGCGAAAGTTTTTCATAGATGTAGACAATCGTCGGATAACTCTTGCCCGGTTGATAGTTCGCTGGGAGGTAGAGCGCACCTTGCAGCTTGTCGCCTTTGGCTGATGTGTAATCGATCAATTTCGAACCAGACGACCAAAGGAAATCTTTTTGTTGTGGGTTGACGTCGGTGATCTTCTTTCCGACCGTCCCGTCGCCTTTGCTGAATGCCGCATCGGCGACGTAATAGTTCGCCGGGTCTTGATACGTCTCGCGAGTGTAGAGCCAGACATCGGCCTTCCGGGCTTTCATTACGCCGCCGTATCCGGCGTCATCCCATTGCAGCATCTTTGCTCCCGGCTTCCCGCCGTCGATGCGAGCGATGCCCATCTTTTTCGTCCATTCGTCGTAAGCGCGAACGAAGACCGGGCCGGACAAATCGACTCCTTTCTCTTCCGGGTCAAAGCGAAACCGGGTTTGGTAACGAATGCGATCCTTCTTACCATTGACGGTTAGGTTTTCCGACTGCCCTCCGTGTACTGGAACGTTCCAAATGTCCCAGTTGTCAGTCAGTAGGACGGACGCCCCATTCTTTGTCCAGCCGATGACATCTGTAGGCGGTTTGGTAACGTTATGGTCGTCTTCCTGATCCCAGAAGACCGACGGAACTTTTTCAGTAACGTTGTACGACTTGCCCGAAGCCATGTCGCAGGTAAAAAAGTGGCCGTCGTTGTAATACAAAAAGTGTGTTCCATCCGGCGAAGGGCCGAACACCCAGCGATTCTTCTTAACCGCCAGCTTTCGCACGCCGGTCTTCAAGTCAACGACGTAGATGTCCTGGTAACGTCGCCCGTCCAGATTGCTCAGGGGTTCGTAGTCGCGGTTGTCGTAGCCGATGGCGAACTTCTGCTTTGGCGCGGCGTTTACGTTACGCAACTCCTCATCTGCCAGACGAATGAATTTCTTATCCGCCACATGATAGATGGAGAGGTAGCTGAAGTTTTTGTCGCGGCTCTCTTCAACCTGCTGCTGCGATTGCAGCCGTTTGTCCTGCCAATGCCACAAGACCAGATCGGGTTTCTCCGGCTCGTCTTCCGCCTTCTTCATTGCTGCAAGGTCAGGCTTGGCCTCACCGTCTTTTGGTGCTTCTTTCTGCGCGCCCGGTTTTTTCTTTTTGACTTCGTGAATTCCGAAGAGCACTGCGCTGAGGTCTTCGGTCCAGGTCGGCGAGCGATTGGGGCTGACAGTCATTCCGGATGGGAACGATTTGTCTTCACTCCCGGCTTTATGAGGATCGTATGTGACTTTTGTTGGCTTGCCGCTGTCAAAGCCGCTGAACGCCACGACGCTAAAGAGCTTGTCTTCGTAGCCCTTGTCTTCGACGCCTTTGACCGCCGCCAAACCGTCGCCTTTTTCGGTCCAATTCAATCCCTTGTAGAGAGCCTTGTCGCTGTCGAGCGGGAGTACCGTGCCCGAATCCATGTTGCGGGCCTGCACACCGTTACCGCTCTTTTCGTTGGCGTCAATCGTCCACGCCAGCCAGTCGCCTTTTTTTGTGAAAGCATAATCGGCTACGTTGCCGACGTTGAGTTCATTGCCGGTGCCGAGTTCGCGCAGGATCAGATCGGAGCCTGATGCTTTGTCTGGTGCCGGCGTCGAAGCACCCGAGGCTGATGCTGGTGGCGCGGCGGGCATTGCCGGTGTCGCTGATTCAAGTCCGTATTTGTGCAGCGCAATCCATGATGCATTCTCGCCGGAGAAGGAGAATCGCTTGACCTTCTCGAATTCAGTTTTCTTTTCAGTCGCCAAATTCACAACAGCGACTTTGTTCTGCAGCGGCTTGCGCTCTTTCTTAAGCCGCTTGCCTTCCTTGAAGGTCGGCGAGATGGTGAATGCGAACCATTTTGAATCGTCCGAGAAGGCTATCTCCGGTGAGGAGGCGCCGCCGAAAAAGCCAGGGCCGCCGCCAAAACCCTGCGATTCGCCAACCGCGAAGCGCCACTCCTTGCCGTCGCCGAGCCTGCGCAAGACGAGTTCACTGTCCCCTTCGTTGGGCGTCAACTTGTGCGCGAACCACTGCCCGTCGCTCGACAAGGTCGGCGACGAAATGCGTTTCCATGCCAGACTATCCGCCAGTTCAATTGGACGTTGGGATACTGTCGCTTGCTGGGCGGTCTGGCCAAATGCCTTCAATGGCACGCTCGACGCGGTAGACAACGCCAGCAACAGGACGATCGACACGACACGACTCTTATTAATCATAAGGTTCTCCGGATGGTAGGTTCGCGCGGTAGGATACGCCTGGCCGCACGGCGGCTAGAGTACCATTTTTAGCGGTTTCGCGCGATGCCCTTGCTGCGGTCTAAGACAGAGCAAGAAGACCGGGATTTCGCCGTCCGACGAGGAGCTTCATTCTCTTTCATCGTGAAACCCTGAACACGATGCTAAATCCTCAACCGAAACCCTGAATCCTAAGCCTCACAAGACTCACTCCCATGTTTTTCATTCTCAAACGGCGGAACCCTATTGCAAAGTTCTATCAGTGGCGTAGGATGACGTTACCGCCCCGAGGGGACTCATCGATGAGTTACCTTCGAATCGAGAAGGAGGACTTACATATGAATGCGCTGCTGTCGAAAACAGCCCGCTGCATCTTCACATTGGTCTTAGTGTGTGTGTCTGCAAGAGCTCCGCTGGCGCAAACGAAAGCTACTCGGATCGTCAACGCTGCAAACGCATTCCTCTCGACGCTCGATCAGAAGCAGCGGCAGAGCGTTCTGTTCGCGTATGACGATGAGAAACAGAGGGCGCGCTGGTCCAATCTCCCGACCACTATGGTCCCACGCTCGGGGCTTACCTTGAGAGAACTCAACCCAGCCCAGCGTTCCGCTGCTCTCGCGCTTCTCTCATCCGTGCTCAGCCCAAAAGGTTTTCAGAAAGTTCAGGAGATCATCGAGGCCGACGAGCTTCTCAAGGTTGACGAGAGAAGCAAGGCAATGTTCGGCAAGGACCTCTATTACATTTCGATCCTCGGAACACCGTCCGCTAAGGATCCATGGATGATCCAGTTTGGAGGTCATCATCTGGGGCTCAATGTAACAATCGCCGGCGAGCGCGGCATTCTCACCCCGACTCTGACCGGCGCTCAACCAGCTCTCTACACCATCAACGGAAAAACAATTCGCCCTCTCGGCCGCGAGAGCGATAAGGCCATCGCATTGCTCAATGCGTTGGATGAGTCCCAGCAGAAACAAGCCGTTTTGAGTTCTCGCATGGCGGACCTGGTCCTCGGGCCAGGACAGGATGGCAAAACAATTCAACCCGAAGGACTCAAGGCTTCAGCGATGACCGAGCGGCAACGTGAGATGCTTCTCGATGTAATCTCCGAATGGGCTGGCATCGTCCAGGATAGCTCGGCCACTCCGCGGATGGCCGAGATAAAAGCAGATATGAAGGATACCTGGTTTATGTGGAGCGGCCCGACCACCGTTACTCCGGGGAGCAACATCACTGCCTACTACCGAATTCAGGGTCCGCACCTGGTCATCGAGTACGCACCTCAGCAACTCGGCGGCAATCCGGCCCTTCACGTCCACACCATGTATCGCGATCCGACAAACGACTACGGCCGGAGGCCTGCGGCAAAATGAAAAAGAGGTTGGCGGCCGCAGGGGCGATCCTATTGATGATCGGAACGCACGCCGATGCGCATCGGCTGGATGAGTATCTTCAGGCGACAACAATCTCGCTGGAGAAGAATCATATTCAATTGCAGGTTCGCCTCGCGCCGGGCGTAGCAGTTGTTAGCAGCGTGCTGGCGACCATCAACCTCGATGCGAATGGGATCATCTCAACGGCCAGGCAACAGGCTTATGCCGAACGCGTGATTGAAGATCTGTCGCTCGAGATAGATGGGCAACGTGTGCCACTCCGGATTGTCTCGATGAATTTTCCGGAGATTCAGAAGCTCGATGAAGGAGTCGGAGAGATTCAACTTGATCTCGAAGCTGATGTGCCTAAGGGTAGTACGAATCGAAAGCTCACTTTCGAAAACCGACACCAGAGCTCAATCGCAGCCTATCTTGTAAATTGCCTCGTCCCACGTGATCCGAATATTCGAGTGACAGCGCAGAACAGGAACTACACGCAATCGATCTATCAACTCGATTATGTGCAGGTCGATGGTTGGTCGCTTTTGCTGCCGGGGGTTTTGTTTTCGAAGCTTTGGCCGTGGGTTGGAACCGCAGCACTTCTTGGAGTCGTGGGAATTCTTCTCGCGCGACGCCGAATTCGAAATATTTGGACCTTCACTCCTCTCTGAGCGCGATCATCGGATCGACACGCGTGGCGCGACGCGCAGGAATGTAACAGGCCAACAATCCCACCGCCGTGAATACAACAGACATCACGAGAAAAGTTCCCGGATCGGTCGCGCTGACTCCAATCAATAGACTGTCAAGTACACGTGTTAGAGCAAACGCTCCAAGTAAGCCGATCACCACTCCTGTGACAGTCAACCCGAGCGCTTGCCGTGCAATCAGCTTCAGAACTTGTCCGGCCTGCGCCCCTAATGCCATCCGAATCCCGATCTCGTGGGTTCGACGACTGACCGAATATGAAACCACGCTGTACAAACCGACCAGGCTGAGGATGAGTGCGGTGATCCCAAGGCTACTCATCAGAGCCAGCACGAAACGTGTCTCGTCGAGCTCATCGTCGACATAACCCGACATTGGACGAAACGTGTGTACCGGTCGTTGAGTGCCCAGGTCTTCGATCTCTTTTTTCATAGTTGTTGCCTGCGGCAAAAGATCTGTTGAACCACGGGCGACCATCGAAAGGTCGTAAATCGGATAGTTCGTGTACGACAGGTATAACTGGGGTGTCCCATCGTCGTGGATGCCGCCCTCTTTGACATGGCTCACGACGCCGATGACTTCGAGCCACTGTTGCTGCCTGCTGTGAGGCCGCATAAGAAGCTTCCTTCCTACAGGATTGTCGTTAGGCGATATTCGTTTGGCCAGAACCTCGTCGACGACTACAACCGGCAGCCTTTCCTCGATCTCTCGCATTGTGAAATCGCGGCCCGCGAGCATTCGAATACCCATCGCGTCAAAATAATCAGGAAGGACGGTGTGCCGAAGCGCGGATAGCGGCGCCGCATCGACATCGTCCAACGCAAACGTTGTAAGATCGCGCTGCCGGTCCAACGGCAGAGGCCAGGCGCCGCTCACCACCCTTACACCCGGAAGCGCGCGAAGCTTCTCGGCGGCCAGTTGATAAAAGTTCACACGCTGATTTACATCTTTAAAAGTTCGCGGATTCAGGTTGACCTTCATGGTGAGCAAACGATCGGCATTGAATCCCCAATCGTAACGGTTCAGATTCGCGAATGTTCGAATCATCAACCCGGCGCCCGTCAGCAACACCAGCGACAACGCTACTTCCAGGATGACCAGTGCGTTTTGCAGCCAGCTCGGACTCCCGGCGATTCTTCTATTACCATCCTTCAAGACCTCGTTCAGGTCGGTCCTCATCGCTCGCAAAGCGGGAATTAGTCCCAACACCACGCCCGCCGCCAGCGAAACAAGTAGGGTAATACACATTACGAATCCATCGATGCGAACATCGTTCAACCGAGGCAGATTGGCGGGATGCATGACGGCAAGAATCTTTATAGCCTCGCTTGCGATCAAAAGACCCGCGGCCCCGGCAATCAAGGAGAGCAATAGATTCTCGGTAATCAACTGTGCGATTACCCTTGCGCGCTGAGCTCCGAGCGCGCAACGTATCGCGATCTCTTTTGAACGAGCTTCGGTTCGGGTCAGAATAAGATTGGCAACATTTGCACAGGCAATGAGCAGCACGAATCCAACAGCACCGAACAGCGCAAGGATTGCAGGACGAGAGTTTCGCACCAGGTCCTGATGAAGCGGCACAAGATGGAATCGCAGGTTGCTGTCCGAGTATGCCTTTGGGTATTGCCGCGTCATGTCCCCTGATATCGCATCGACCTCGTTTTGTGCCTGCCCAAAAGTGACATTCGATTTAAGCCGGCCGATGACAGTGAAATCGTGATTCGCTCGATCGGGTGCCGCCCCGTCTTCGGTCAGCGAGCCTAAAAAGAAAAGATCAATCTGTTCCGGCAGATCTGTATCCGAATTCAGGTGCATTCGGAAACCTTTCGGCAGAACTCCGGAGACTCTTGGTCTGAAATTGTTAACGCTTATTTTGCTGCCGATTATCTCTCGGTCGCCTCCGAAGCGCCGTTGCCAAAGTTCGTAGCTGATCACCACTTCCCAAACGCTGTTCTTGCCGCCCTCTTCGTCAAAAGAGGTTCCGCTACCAAGCAACGGCGCAACACCGAGCAGCCCAAAAAACCCTTCGGTGATGGTTGCGCTGGGAATCTTTTCCATGTCTTCGCCGGTCAGACTGGAGCTGTTCGGTGTAATAGCCTCGAAGCCCTCAAAGGCGGATGCTTGTTCTCTCAGATCGAGAACCTCGGCGGGGGCGAGCCCAGGGTGACCAACCGTGCCTCGCCAATCCAACCGCACTATCGCCAGACGTTGCGGGTCGCTGTACGGAAGCGGTCTCAATAGTATTCCGTTTACCACGCTGAAAATCGCTGTGTTTGCGCCAATGCCCAGAGCCAGAGTAAGCACCGCAATCGCTGTAACTCCTGGGCTCTTTCGAAGCATTCGCAGACCGAATCGCACGTCTTGCCACAAATCCGAGATCGCGTTTCGTCGTCCGTTGGCGCCCAGGACGACTTGCGGATGGCTCGCCGAACGCTCCACCCGGCGCAGCCGGCTTTCAAGATCGGGATCGCTAATCTCATCCACCGTCAGTCGGATCGCTTCTGAGGGCGTTAATCCACTCGCGAGTAGCTCGCGATACCGATCTTCGAGATGCTGAGCTAGCTCATCGATGATCTCAGCCTCGCGCGCGGGATCGAGATTCAAATGCTCGAGTCGTTTCTGTATTTCAGATCGAAACATGGTCGTCTCCAGATTTCCGGATTCAGGTACGGGTTGCTGACTGGCTTCTGGTTTCTTATCGCGGTCGATCGATATATTACATAACCACATATTACTCAGACGCACATATGGCGTCAAAGAATTTCGGGCCCTGGGTGCCGGACACTGTCTTTCTGCTTTTCTGCGATTCTCGGGTGGCTGGTCAGCTGGCAGATACCGATAGCGGGTATATCGGCAGCTAGCGGGCACTATGGTCAGAACACAGCTTCACAACAAGCAAGTAGGAACTTGCATCTCAACGGAAACGGCTGACTGTCTTTAGCAATCACGCAGCCAAATTGGGATCCACTACCTGGCTGGTGGTTTCGGGCAACTCTCGAGTCTTTCCGCTCATTGCCTCCTTCACCAGGTTGAAAATCGTGCGACGATTCTGAAAGAGAATCTTCAGCCACGCGCGTTTGCCTAATTGCGGAAAGTAGATCCCTCGAAAACAGAGCCGCGCTATGAGGATGTTTATCCTGTAACCCAGGCCCTTGTCCTTGATCGACACTACGGCGTGAGCGATGGCTTCCGGGCTATATGATTGCGTCCAGGCGTGATTAACCTCGGAGTGAGTCTCCTCTATGCTCATCTTCAGCGGTGTGTGAGCCATTGTGTAAGGTTTGAAATCGAGCCAGTGCAGAGGGCGCGTCAGTCGGCCTGCCACTTCGAGCCGCTTATACAGCGGTGTTGAAGGAAAAGGTATTAGCGTTCCAAAAACGGGAAGCCCCGGAGGCCAGCTGCGAATCTGTTCGAGCGTCCGGTCTGCCGCTCCCTTCGTGTCATTGTCCAACCCGAATATGAAAGAAGTGATCGCATGAATATTGCGCTTCGAAAGCCTCTCCAGAACGCCTTTGTATTCATCTGGTTTGTTAAAACTCTTGTTAGCAATGGCGAGATTGGCGGTGTCGACCGATTCCATTCCAATGAATATCCACTTGCCGCCCGACGCTGCGATAAGGTCAACCAGCTCGTCGTCGCGAAGCAGATTGGCGCTGATCTGCGCGACCCAGTTCATCTCCGCTCCGGCGGCAATGATGTCTCGCAAGAGTGTCTTTGTACGTTTCGGGTTTATTGCAAAATTGTCATCTATGAAGAAGACCGCGATCTGACCGCCTTCCTTCTTAGCGCGGGCTTTCAGTCGCAACAACTCGCTGACTACGCTTTCGTTGGTGCGAAACCTTATCGAATCCCCAAAGAATCCTGTCACAGTGCAGAACTCGCATCCATATGGACACCCGCGCCCTGACTCGACCGGTATCAGCCGGAAGGTTCCCCAGCCGCCGAGTACGCGGCTCAGTATTGGCGCGGCGATTTTTGGGACCAGATTGAACTGATCCAGATTCATGGTCTCCCAGGGAATCGAGGGGTAAGGCTGGAGACTCGGCTTGCGCTCTTTGCCCTCCTCGTCAATTGGGGCATACACCTCTTTGAGCTCGCCCCGTGCTGCGTCGGCGACGATCCTGGGCCAGGTTTCGTCGGCCTCCCCAAGAGCGACGGCATCGGCGTGCCTCGGACCACCTGTTTTTCCCAGCGCTTCGTCAGGGACCTCTGTTACATGAGGGCCGCCCATTACGACGGGGACACCGACTGCACGGATAGCATCGGCCATTCGGTAAGCCTTCTGAATCATTCTGGTCATCGCCCCGATCCCGACAAGGCCGATCCCATTCTCCTGAACATACCGAGCAATTTCGTCTTCATTCATTCGCTGGGCGTTCCCGTCAATCAGGAGTACCTGATGCTCGGGTGGGGTCAGCGATTCGAGGAGGAACATCCAGAGATGCGGCATAAAATTGCGAGTGATCCCATTGTCAGGATTAAAGAGGAGAATTTTCATGAATGCCTTTCGTTTGAACTCGAGATTACGCTGGTTATGTGCCCGTGAAGCGTGAACATGGACGAAGATGCTGGGTTGACGGGCTCCGCGATTCTGATTCGCGCAGCAACGATCTGCGTCGAACCAGAGGCGTTTCGAAAGAAAGCCTAAGGAAGTGAAGGCGAGTGAGAGAGTGTCGGGGAAGCCTTTTTGATCGAGGCTCACCGGCCTTTAAAACTCAAGTGCTTTGTTTTCGAGCCACACGGATACTATCACACTCAACTCGGTGCCGGACACTGCTTTTCTGCTATTCTCGAGCTGGTGATGAATTGGCAGATTGGCAAGCGGATGGATCATGAAAAATCGCGAGCGAAGCGCGCTCGTACGGCGGAGAGATTATCGCTACACTGTCGCGACAATTGAGTTGGTCCCATTCTTGAAACTCATCACCAATAAGCCTAGAGTTAAGCGCTCTGAGTGATCCCAAATAATCTGGAAGCATCGGAGGGTGATGCTCATGGATCAACCGATTCACGATACTCAATCCAACTCTTTTAACTCATCCGCTCGCACGATCGCCGCCGGTGATCTCGAAGCCGTTTTTCTACCCGACAAAGGAATGATTGGAGCTTCGCTTCGTCATCGCGGTGTCGAACTACTGCGACGAATCGAAGACCTCGAATTAGCGGCCGCGAAGGGCAGTACTGCAGGGATTCCGTTGCTTTATCCGTGGGCGAATCGTCTGTCGGGTTTTCAGTATTCTGTTGCGGGTAGGGATGTCATCCTCGATGATTCGTCGCCACTTCTTCACCTCGACGATCGAGGACTCCCGATGCACGGAGTGCCCTGGGCGCTGCTCGCGTGGAACGTGACCGAAGCAAGGAAGGATTCGCTTGCGGCTTATCTCGACTGGTCTAATGGCGATCTTCTCGCGATCTTTCCCTTTCGCCATCGAGTGGAGCTTGCTGCAACGATTTTCCCGGACAGCCTGGTGCTGAACACGAAACTGGTTGCGACCTCCGATCATCCTGTTCCGGTGAGCTTCGGCTTCCATCCTTACTTCGGCTTGCCGGATTCTCAACGTGGTGCGTGGAGCTTGCAGTTGCCGGCAATGCAGAAGCTGGTGTTGGATTCGCGAGGAATACCAACCGGCGAGGAGGAGCCTTTTGACGGATACGACTCGGAGCTTGGCGACAACAGTTTCGACGACTGCTTCGCTGTTCGTAGCAGCAACCCGTCATTCTCACTTTCGGGCGCTGGGCGCAAAATCACCGTCGAGTTCTTAGCAGGCTATGAGTACGCTCAGATCTTCGCGCCAAAAACAAAGGACTACGTTGCCCTCGAACCAATGACCGCCCCCACCAACGCGCTGACGAGTGGCCGAGGTTTGAGTTTCGTAGAAGCTGGCGGCTCGCTTCACTCATCGTTTAGAATTCGAATCGAGATGATTTGACAGGATCAGGCCCAGTAGTAGTCGTTTTGATAAAAATGGTTATCCCGCCAAAGAAAAATTAGCCGAGTCGCTGCATACGCCGTACGATTGAGTTCAAGAAGTCCCTCTTGGCTCATTAGATCAAAAATCATTCAGGTCTTTTGAGTGGAGATGATTGCAATGTGTGCGAAATTACACGAATTCTCAAAATGTTTAATTACGGCAGTCGCACTCGTCGTGTTGTCCTCGATCTCGGTTCAATCCCGGCAAGATCCGGGCAAAGTTGACTTCCGACGCGATGTGCAGCCGCTTCTGAGACAGTACTGCATTGGTTGTCACGGACCGACACAACAGATGAACGGGTTTCGTCTCGATCGCCGCCGCGATGCCATGAGAGGTGGCACGCTTGCAATGATCGCTCCCGGCAATAGTGAGGGCAGCCGGTTTTATCTGAAGCTGATTGGTGACCAATACGGTCCCCAAATGCCGCCGACTGGAGCGCTTCGGCCGGATCAGATCGCCGTCCTGAAAACCTGGATTGATCAGGGAGCGCAGTGGCCCGACGAGCTATCCGGAGAGACACCGTCTCTGGCTCCTGATCCGAGGGCGATCGCGATGATGAACGCCCTTCGCGATGGTGACCGAATTACGTTCAGAAAGCTTGTCTGGCGATTTCCTGAGCCTGGCAACCTGCGGGGAGCCGGTGGTGCTACGACGCTGATGTACGCAGTGCTTTACGGAGACGCGGCTTCGGTTCGGCTCTTGTTGAGCCGCGGCGCCGATCCGAACCTCAAAAACGATGCGGGAGCGACGCCGCTCATGTGGGCTGCTGATGATCCGATCAAAACGCGACTCTTGCTCGATCGAGGCGCGGATGTCAATGCCCGCTCTGATGACAGCCGCACCGCGCTTCTGATTGCCGCCGGTCGTTGTGGCTCACAATCCGTTGTAAAGCTTCTCCTCGATCGCGGCGCGGATATCACGCCGAAATCACCGGGTCTTGGCGGAGACATGACGGTCGTTACCGAGGCGGCTCGGCTCGGCGATGAATCTCTTCTGCGCTTGCTGATCGAGCGTGGAGCCGATCTGAAGGCTGCCGGCCCGGGCCCGCTCGTCTTTTGTGAGTATGCGAACTGCGAGACGTGTCTCGATGTACTCACGGCGGCCGCACCGGCCGAGATCAACACCATGGGCGCCGTTTTATCCACCCCGCCAAACATCGACGCGGCGGCTATGCGCAGATGGCTGGAGCGCGGTGGCGACGTGCACGCAATCGGATTTGGCGGGAACACGCTGCTGATGCTGGCAGCGAGCTCTGATTCGAATCCGGTTGAGGTCGTAAAAACCCTGATCACTCGCGGGGCCGACGTCAACGCAAAAAACGCTGACGGAAGATCCGCGATGGACTTTG
>Ga0075425_100004484_pt1 | contig 14412 bp, 15 predicted proteins | sample SoiMethybrSBSTD4_FD_75300 | JGI IMG/M metagenome (GOLD analysis project Ga0075425, IMG submission 75300) | Bulk soil microbial communities from a Populus tree surrounding site in Tennessee, USA - Soil MetaG P. TD hybrid SBSTD4 | ecosystem: Environmental > Terrestrial > Soil > Tree plantation...
TGTGTTTCTGTCTCGCGACGGATCAGGTCGCGGTGGACTAGCGCGGTACGGCAACTCGCCGCCGAGCAACGCGTACGAGGTTACGGCCGAAGAGCTGCGTGACCAGCCGCCCGATATCGTCCTGCTGCAGCGTCTGGAGGAGCTCGACCTCTGTGTCGAACACCTCGGGCGTCGGCCGGGTCATGATCTGCCGGCGATCTTTCTGGAACACAACACTCCCAAAGCTGATGTGCCGATCACCCGGCATCCGTTGGCCGACCAGCCTTCGCTGCTCCTGGTGCATGTCACGCACTTCAATCACCTCTTGTGGGACTGCGGGCGTACCCCGACTTGCATCATCGAGCACGGGGTCGCCGATCCAGGTCTGCGCTACACCGGTCGCTCGCCGCGACTAGCCTTCGTCGTCAACGAGCCGGTACGCCGCTGGCGGGTCACGGGGACCGACCTCCTCAGCCACTTCGCCGAATTCGACGTTGACGCGTTCGGCATCGACGCCGACCTGCTGCCAGGAGCTTTGTTCCCCGCCCATGAGCGTGTCGCCTTCGCTGGGAATCTCCAGCCGAACCAGCTTTATGACGCCATGGCAGAACGCCGGGTATATCTCCACCTCAACCGCTGGACCTCACTCGGATTGTCACTGATCCAGGCCATGCTGCTCGGAATGCCGGTCGTCGTACTCGATGCAACGGAAGCCTCTCGAGCGGTACCGGCCGCGGCTGGTGCTCTGTCGAGTGACGTCACCGAGCTTGTCACCGCCACTCGAGCGCTGCTTGCCGATCCGGAGGAGGCGCAGCACCGCGGGCTCATCGCTCGACGCGCCGCGCTCGACCGCTACGGCCTGCCGCGCTTCTTGCATGACTGGGATCTCGCGTTCAAGGAAGCGTCGGAAATCGCGGTCCGCGTTCCGTAAGATTTCTGCCGCCTGCTTGGCATTCGCTGACGGGGGTCTCAATGAGCGATGCGAGGTGATCTCGTGGCTGGTACCGATTACGCCGCCAACACCGACTACTCAGCTGACAGTTATTTTGTGCCGCGCGCCGCGCCGCTAGTGCCGTCTCGGCTGAGCCGAGCGCTGCTCGCGGTTGTTCGGATAGGCGTCGGGCTGCTCTGGCTGCAAAACGTGGGCTGGAAAACTCCGCCAGATTTCGGGCGTGGTGATCCCCCTGGCGGGTTATATCTTTCCGCAAGCTATGCCGTCTCCCATCAGGTGTTCTACCCGTACGCCTGGCTGATGGATCGATTCGTGCTGCCGAACTTCACCTTGTTCGGCTGGATGGTTTTGGTGGTTGAAGCAGCCCTTGGTGCCTTCTTGCTGATCGGGCTGGCGACCCGCTTCTGGGCAGTGGTTGGCATCGCAGGAACAGTGGCAATCGCGCTATCGGTGCTGAATGCACCGAACGAGTGGTACTGGTCATACGTGTTGATGCTCTTGGTGCATCTTGCGCTGTTTGCTACGGCTGCCGGCCGGTACGCCGGCCTCGATGGTGTGTTGCGTCCACGGTGGCAGGAATCGCCGTCGTGGCTGGTGGGATGGCTGGTGCGGGCATCATGAGTTCGAATCGGCGTTTGGCACGACGGCTGGATCCATATCGGCCACTGGATCGCGCGGCAGTCGCGCTTGGAGCGGTCTCCATTCTGAGCGCGGCCTTCATATTCGTCCATGGCACTTTCCAGATTGTTCAGATAGGCGCAATTTCACTCGTCGTGGCCTTGGTGCTGGGCCTGCTGGCCATGGCTGCCGGCTGGTTGGCCGAAGCCACGCTGATCGTTGCGGCCGGTGTCGGTTTCTTGCTTGCGGCTGGGGTGCAGATTCTCCTGCTGGCCGGCGGCAGTGCCGGCTTCCTTGGCGGGAATCCTTCGACGTTCTCGCTGTGGCTGGGCTTGGGTATTGGGCTCATCGCGATTGGGTTGGTGCCTCGGCCTGAGTTGGCGGCTCAAGACACATTTGGACCTGACTGAACGCATCCGGCACACACACGGGGCGTGAGCGTCGGTAATCGCGCGCCGCTGTGCTGAGGAGGAGCGAGCGGACACGCTTTTCGTCTGCGAGCGACGACGAAGTAGGCGGATTCCACGCGCGATGCGCGAACGCCCCAACAAAGCGGCGTGTGATTGCTAGTTTGACCGCTGGGTAAGGGTTTTCGAGCACGATGGAGGTTCTCGGCCCCCCGTCGTCTCCCCTCTGCAGAAGGAGGTTCGAATGAGTCACGCAGTGGATACGCCGAATGATGGACGAGGCGCGAACAACGTCGATGATCGCCCGGCTGGCACACCAGTGCCCGCGACCACCACAGAAGACACGGCAGCGCCCGCGACCACCACAGATGAGACGCCAGCACCGGCGACCACCACACAAGACACTCCAGCATCAGCGACCACGACAGAAGACACGGCGGTCATACCCGATCGACGCGAGGTAGTGGGCCGCCAGAGAGATGCCTTCGGCGGGATGAAGTTCGGCAGCTGCTTCTTCGGCTGGCTTACGGCCTCCGGCACCGCAGTATTGCTCGCCGCGCTGGTTACCGGAGTCGGAGCTGCGCTCGGCTTGAGCCGCCAGGTTGAGCAAGCAGGTGCATCGCCGGCACAGACTCAGTCGGTTGGATTCATTGGTGGGATCGTGTTGCTCGCCATCATCTTCGTGTCGTACCTCGCCGGCGGCTACGTGGCCGGTCGGATGGCTCGCTTCAACGGCCTCAAGCAGGGGCTTGGCGTCTGGCTGTGGGCCGTGATCATCGCGATTCTGGCTGGCGTAGCCGGCTGGCTGGCTGGTGCTCAGTTCGACGTGCTGGCTAGGACCAACAGTTTCCCGCGCCTGCCGTTGAGCGAGGGCACGCTGACCACCGGGGGCATCATCGTAGCCATCGGCGTCGTTGCTGTAAGCCTCGTTGGCGCGCTTCTCGGAGGGCTCGCTGGTATGCGCTACCACCGGCGCGTGGATCGGGCGGGACTCGGCCGCTAGCGTTTAGCCCCGGCGACATCGCTTACAAACCAGAGTGTGGTCATAAGCGACATCAATCACAGACAAATTGATGTCGCTTATGACCACTTTTCTTATGAGCCGGGCAGCTGGCGCAGCTCGACGATTTCGTTGCAGATCGTCACGAGTTTGCGGTTCTCGGTCTGAGACATCCGGCGCAAGTGGGCGAACGCCTGGTCAGCGTCGATGCCGAGCCGTTCCATCAAGATTCCCTCGGCCTGTCCGATAACGGTCCGGTTGGTCATGGCAACACTGCCCTGCTGAATCTCCCGCTGAGCTGCAAGAGCTACCGAGATCTGAGCGGCCAACGCTTGACCACTGCAGGGCATCGCCGCGGCGTACCACGTCATCCGAACCGGCAGGCGTCGAAATTCTGCGCCCTCCCACCATCGATACTCCCGCATGGTCGCAGCCACCGATGAGCCTGACGGCCAGATCAACGGCGAGCTGCAGCTGCCCACACTCGTCTTGAGCGGCATGCAGCACCCTCGCCACATGTGCGAAGTCCTCGACACCGCCAGCCCCGACTCTTGTCACCAGGCTTGCCGTCCCATACGCTCGTATGCCGCCAGAGGTGCCCGTCAGCCTCACCACATCGCATGGATCGGCCTCTATGTAGGTGTAGCCAGGTAAAATCCATATTGCGTCTAATGGCTATTTAACTGCGTTATTTGGATATTCTATACGTAGCTGACCGAGGTATCGGTCCCCAAGCCTCGCCTCGGCCGCGACCAGTACTTCATCGCTCCCAATCTCGAGAAGTGCTGGATGGACCCACCGGCCATGCGGGTCCCCGGTGACACCGCGCCAGATCACCGTAGCCGGGCCCACGGCCGGTGGGCCCCACTGTGTGGGCGATGTCGGCCCGAACAAAATCACCGATGGTGTCGCGTACGCGCTGGCCAAGTGGGCGATTCCGGTATCCCCGCTGAGCACCAGGCGGGCGGCGGCTACCAGTGCCGCTAGCTCACCGAGATCGAGTTTGCCGGCTAGCACGCAGTCCTCGGTAAGGTCCGTGGCGCCCGCTACGGCGAGGCAACGGGTGCGTTCCTTGGCCGATCCGGTGATGACGACTTGGTAGCCATCGAGTGCCAAGCGTTGTGCGACATCTGCGAAGCGCTCGACCGGCCAGCGTCGCGCCTCAGCTGATGCACCGGGATGCACGATGATCGCGCCGGAGATGGTCGGGGTCTGGGTTGGCTTGGACAATCGGAGCGCCCCTGGATCGGCTGGGATTCCTTCCAGAGTGAGCAGTCGGGTCCAGCGCTCGACCTCGTGCATCTCCTGCGGCCACTCCGGTCCGGTGATCTGCGGATACTGCGGATGGCGGTGCGTGATCAGCCGAGATGCTCCGGTCGCCAGCAGATCGCGGATGCTTTCTGGCCCCGCACCGTGCAGGTTGACTGCGAGATCCGGTGGCGGTGACATTCTCGTTAGCTGACCGAGGCCGGTCACCGGCAGCAGCCGGTCGATTGCTCCGGTCAGTCGAGTTAGCGGCTTGAGTGCGGCGGGGGCGGCGAGTGTGATCGTCGCTTCGGGAAGAGCTTGCCTCACCCCGCGGTACGCGGGCACCGCCGTCAGGAAGTCCCCGAGCCCGATCGCCCTGAGGATCACAACATTCGAGACGTCCCTGACCTTCGGCACTTCCTCCCGGCCTCCCCCGGCAATGTCAAATTTCCTACCAGTGCGGACTCTTCGAGCCTCGAAGCTGCTGTGAGCAGTCGAATTTCCGACCAGTGCGGACTTTTCGAAAGGCTTCGGCGCCCTACGGCCAGGAGCTCTCGGTCGAGCTGCAAATGACCAGCTCGCGCAGCTCACAGCCGGCAGGTTGGCTCAAAGCGAAGACCACGGCCGACGCGACATCGGCCGGTGCGTTGAGTTTCGCGTCAGCCGGTGGCTTGTACTGCTCGGTCCTGTTGTCAAAGAAGTGTGTGTGCATGCCACCTGGAATGAGCAGCGTGACACCCACCTCGCCAGCCGTCTCAGCGGCCAGGGCACGCGTAAAGCCGACCACTCCGAATTTCGACGCGCAATACGCGGTTGCGTCACTGACCGCCTTGATGCCCAGCGTCGAGGCACAGGTCACGACCCGGCCGCGGCTGCGGCGCAGGTACGGCAATGCGGCTCGGACCACGGCTGCGGTACCTAGCAAGTTGACTCGGATGACACGCTCCCAGTCCTCCACCGGAACTTGATCCAGTGGACCGCAGGAGTCCACACCGGCGGCGGTGAAGACGCCATCGAGCTCTCCGCCGGCGGCCTTGACTACCGCCTCAACCGCCGCGGCTGCCGCCGCGGAGTCGGCGAGATCGACCTGCTCAAAGGCGATGTCAGATTCCGGCTCAACGCGATCAAGGACCAGCGGCTTACCGCCCGCCGCCTGTACGGCCGCTGCCGTAGCCGCGCCAAGACCGGACGAACCGCCAGTGATCAAGATCGTGCCGAGGGCCTGCGGCGCGACGTTGCCGATGCGGGAGAACGGAGCCACGGTGGTGGCAGTCATGAAACCTCCTGTGAGATGTCGCGGCTGGCATGTTCAGTAAGCGCAGTGTGTACGAGCCGGGTGGTCGAGTAGCCAGGTACCACGGGCAGCAGTACGACCTCACCGCCCAGCCGCTCCACGACCTCGGCCTCGGGCAGGATGCGATCGGCGTAATCCTGTCCCTTGACCCAAATATCTGGCTGCAGCCGGGCGAGCAGCGCTGCCGGCGTCTTTTCGTCGAAGATCGCTACCCCGTCGACCGCGGCAAGCGCATTGAGTACCCGAGCCCGGTCGTCCTGAGGCACCATCGGACGGCCCGCACCCTTGGCGCGGCGTACGGAGGCATCAGAGTTGAGGCAGACCACCAGCGCGTCACCGAGCGCTCGGGCCTGATTGAGCAGGCTGATGTGGCCTCGGTGCAGCAGATCGAAGCAGCCGCCGGTTGCAACCAGCCGGCCACCGGTCCGGCGTACCCGTGCGACCTCAAACGCATCCGGTAAGCCCATCGGCTCGGCAAGTCTTACCGAGAGGTCGATGGTCTCAGAACCTGAGACCATCGATACCGCGGTTGCTCCACCGTCATGGACGAATTGCGTGGCCGCGATCACTGCGGCCTGCACAGCCTCCCGCGCGTCGGCGCCGCCCAGCAGGGCCAGTGCGGCCGCCACCGAAAATTGATCACCGGCACCGAGTGTGTCAAGGCGACCTGGGTCGCAGTTTGGGAAAGTCGGCACACGGCACATGTGTCGTACGCGGTGGGTCTGCCGCCTCGGTGAGGACCGCCCCGCGTCCACCGACGGTGACGGCGACGCTGCGTGCATCCCAGCTGGCACAGAGCAGCCGGCCCTGTTCGGCGGGCTGATCAGCACCGCTGGATAGTTGCGCCTCAGCTGCGTTCGGCGTCACCATCGTGCAGCCGCGCACCGGAACTGGCCCACGTGGATGGGGATCCCATACCACCGGTATCGAGTGCGCGCCCGGCTGCAGTGCTTGCCGGATCGTTGGCAGGCTGGCCACGCCGCGGCCGTAGTCAGCCACCAAGATCGCGCTTGCTGAGGCCAGCGCGCGTACGGCTCCGGGTGGCAATGGTGTTCGACGAGCGCGTCCCGAGCCAGAGTCCACCCGCACGACAGGGATCTCACCCGCCGCAACGCGGCACTTGCAGACGGTGCTGCCCTCCAGTGGCAGCGAGCGGACGTCCACATGATCGGCAAGCAGGCTCAGCATGCTTTCGCCAAGATCATCAGTGCCGACCGCGGTGATCAGAATGACTTCCTGGCCGGTACGCGCGGCCAGTAATGCAGCAAGGCCCGCCCCGCCGGGCCGACGCCGCTGCCGCGTAACGTCGATCACCGGCACGGGCGCCTCGGGACTCAGCCTGTTGGCCTCCCCCTCAATGTCGATGTCCAACATCGAGTCACCGAGGACAACCAAAGGGCCGCCGCTGATCGTCGCTGTCACGATCCGACTACCTGCAACGCCTTATCAAGCGCAATGCACAGCGTGTGCACCAAGCTCAGATGAATTTCCTGCACCGTTGCGACGGTCGGAGCATCCACGGCGATCGCCGAGTCCGACAGCGCCGCGAGGGGGTTGGGCGCTGGACCTGTCATGGCCCAAACGGTGACTCCGAGGTCGAGGCCAGCCTTCGCTGCTGCGATCACATTCGGGCTCGTGCCGCTGGTGGAAAGGCCGACCAGTACGTCCCCAGGCCGCCCGTAAGCCCGCACCTGCCGGGCGAACAGCTCCTCGAAGCCGTAGTCATTGGCTATTGCGGTGACGGCGGATGAGTCGGTTGACAATGCGACAGCAGGAAGCGGACGGCGTTCGTCCCGAAAACGACCGAGCAACTCGCCCGTCAGATGTTGCGCCTCGGCCGCACTGCCACCGTTACCGCAGGCCAGCAGCTTGCCTCCGGCGGCAAAGACCTCAGCCAGGCGCTGGCCCCAATCGGCTACGACGGGCGCGGCTGACTGTGCGACCTGCGCTGCGGCGGCCAAGTCGTCGAGATGCCGGCCAACGAGTTCGACAGTCAACTCCACACTCCTCCTTTCGTGGCGGCCTTCGCCGCACGGTCATCGTGGTGCGTCCGCAGCTCAGCCACGGCAGCAACAACCTGCTGAGGATCGATCGAGGACAGGCATGGGTGATCAGGTACCGAGCAGCTGCGCATCCTGGTGTTCCGGCAGGGCGCATGCTGGTCGCCAAGCAGCACCAGAGGCACACCGTAGGGAGCCCACTGCTGGGCCGGCACGACGGGTGCGAAGAGCGAGACGACCGGCGTACCGACAGCCGCGGCTAAGTGCGCGGGTCCTGTGTTGGGCACGACCACAACCTCCGCCCCAGCCAGGACCGCAGCCAGCTCCGGTAAGGAGAACTGTCCGCCCAGGTCGGATGCCAGGCCGCCGGCGACAAAGCCGGTCAAGGTTGCCTCCTCCACCGACCCCGTGATGACTACTCGCTCCCCAGCCCCCGTCAGTGCTGCGACGATCGCCCGACTGTGCGCAGCAGTCGGCCGCCGGGCTGGCACCGCGGCGCCTGGATGAACCACGACGTACGGTTCGGTACCGACTCGAGCGGTGACATCGGGCAGAGGGCGGCGTACGTCAAGCCGGGCTCCCTTCTCGTCGGCAACAAAGCCGGCAGCGTTGGCCAGCGTGAGATTGCGCTCCGACTCCGGCAGGCCATCGGCTACTCGATGGCGTAAATCGAGAAGGGAGCCCGGGTAGTCGTCACAAATGGCAGCGACCCAAGGAACCTTGGCCATTCGTAACAACAGGGCAAGCGGTAGTGGGGACTGGTGGAAAGAGGTGAGCACCAACGCCGCGTCAAAGCAGCGGGCCTCGACTTCGCTGATCAGATCCGCGATGACGTAAGGGCGGACCGGCGGCGGATCGAACAACACCCAGGGTGCGTCGAATTCCATGACGTCGTCCACCCCAGGAAGCATCTCGGCGGCCTCGGCAAGACCGGTACGAACCAGCATCGTGACCTTGGCGCTGGCGGCCACGGCACGTACCGCGGGCCCGGTAAGCAGGACATCGCCAAGGCTGTCGAGTCGGGCCACCAGGACGCGTGAGAACTGGCTGGGTGGGCTCATCGTGATCTTCCGACATAGCGTCGTACCGCGGTCCGAAGATTCGGCGCAACAGCGGCGACACGATAAGCATGATCAATTTCGTCGACCTTGGTATGCCGTGTCGGCACTAGCACTGCACGGGCGCCGGCAGCGAGCGCTGTCTCCACGTCGCTGCCAATGTCGCCGATCATCAGGCACTCGTGCGGAGCCACCCCGAGCTCTTCTGCAGCCGCTCTCACAAGGCCCGGCTCGGGCTTGCGGCAGCTGCAGCCGGCGTCGGGCGCATGCGGGCAGACTTGCCAAGTATCGAAGGGACCCAGCAGCGACTCCACCTGGTCGTTGACCCGGGCCAGTTCGTCGGCATTGATCAACCCTCGCGCGACGCCGGATTGGTTGCTCACGACGCCGACCGCGACACCTTGACGCCGTAGCTGGTTGAGAATGCGCCGAGCTCCCGGCATCGGCTGGACACGCCTTGGGTCGGCCAGATAGGGCACGTTCTTGATCAGAGTTCCATCCCGATCAAAGAGCACGGCCCTGGGCTTACCGGGGTAGGCATCGTTGTTGCTCGGCCCGGCAAGCCGTACCCGCACCTCCCTTCGCAGCCGATGTGCAACTGCAAGCGGGGGAATCAGGACACTGGTCACCAGCATTGTGCTGATCTCACGCGCAGTCCGCGGCCCAGCAAGGATCCGGCGGGCGGCGAATTCTGCGGTCAGACCGGCCCAGACGATGCCAGCCACCGCCGCGATGCCCATGCGTCCTGAGCCTGTCTCTATGTGCCCTGAGCCTGTTCCGATGTGCCCTGAGCTTGTCGAAGGGCGCACTCCGCGGCGCTTCCACAAGCTCAAAGCGAATCCCAGAAAGGATGTGATAGCGACGGCGGTGGCGAGCAGGTGACGGCCGGTCCGTCCCGGCGTGGTACCGATCAGCGAACGCCAGCGGCGCCCGTACTTGGCTCGCAGTAAGGCATTGTCGGCATTGCCTGCCTGGTCTTCAAGGCTCTTGCGCCAACTGCCAGATAGGGCGAGCGGGTGGGTCGTTACCCGCTCACCCCACGTGATGCCATACCCACTTCGGACTGTTCTTAAAGCCAAATCGGAATCTTCGCGAAAAGCCCGCGGAAGCCGCTCGTCAAAGCCTCCGGTCTTGACAAGTGCTGCGCGTCGATACGCCATATCGGCGGTAATCCAGGGGGCTCCGCTGAGGCCCAACGTGCGCCGCTCTGCATCCGTCGGCCGGCGGCCGTCTGGCGCAGGCACATAGATCCAGGCCTGGGAGGCGGCGATATTGTCGGGCAAAGCTTCCAGATCCCTGACGAGTCGGCGACACCAGTCGACCGGGATCGCGACGTCATCATCGAGAAAGGCGATCCAGTCGGCATCCGCCGCCCGCCAGCCGGCATTACGCGCTGCCGCTGGCCCTCGTCCGTAGCTGCGGACAACGACTAGCGGCGCCATCGTCGGTGGAAGATCGAGCGCAGAGGCGGCATTACGCCGATCGTCGGCGATGACGATGCAGGACGGCGCCGGGTCGCCATCGACAGCTGTGACCAGCTCAGCAAGTCTCGAGCGTCCGATAGTGGGAATCACTACGGCGTAGCGGAGGTCAGTCATGGCCGCCGCACCGGGGTGCGCCGCACCAAATAGGGGCCGATCGCGAGGGCATCAACCGGCGAGGCGCCAAAGAGCTCCAGCGCGTCACGTGGACTGTCAACCATGGGACGCCCCGCTGTATTGAGGCTGGTATTGACGACGACGGGGATGCCGGTGATGTCCTCGAAGGCGGCCAGCATGGCAGCCGTCAAGGGATCATCGGCGTGATCAACAGTCTGGATTCGCGCGGTGCCATCCACATGAGTGACAGCTCGCAGCCGGTCTTGCCACTCGGGCGCGACGTCGTGCACGAAGAGCATGTACGGGCTGGGAATCGGTCCGCGTGCAAAGATCTCCGGCGCCCAATCGGACAGCACCATCGGTGCCACAGGTCGGAACTGCTCGCGACCCTTGATGTCGTTGAGCCGCTCGGTGTTGTCCTCTCGGGCCGGATGGGCGAGAAGTGAACGATGTCCGAGCGCTCGCGGGCCGTACTCGGCGCGACCTTGAAACCAGGCGACGATGCCGTTGTCGGCAATGATCTCCGCCGCCGCGGCGGAGATGTCCGAATGCCGCTCGAACGGCACCCGGGCCGTACTCAGAGCCAGCTCGATCTGGGTGTCGCTCCAGCCGCGACCCAGAGCGGCGGTAGTCATGGGCGTTAGGTCATCGCCCGCTTCCGCCGCAACGGTCAGGGCTTCCCCGAGAGCGGTGCCGGAATCACCCGCTGCCGGCTGCACCCAGATCTCACTGAACGGACTTTCAGCCAGCAATCGAGTGTTGGCGACACAGTTCAACGCGACCCCACCGGCGAACGCGAGCCGGCTGTTGCCGGTGCGGCCGTAAAGCCAGTTGCAGAGGTCGAGGAGCACTCTTCCAGCACGGCCTGCACGCTGGCCGCCAGCTCGGCGTGGCTCTCATCGAAGCCGTCCCCCGGCCGGCGTGCAGGCGCGAACGTGCTCCAGTCGATGGGCTGGGTATGGAATCCGCCGTCTGAGGTTGCGTGCACTCGCTGCCGAAAATGGTCAAGGTGCAGCGGCGCCGCGTAGGAGGCCATGGCCATCACCTTGTACTCATCACTTGATCGCTCGAAGCCGAGGTGCGCCGTCAGGTCCTCGTACAGCAGGCCGAGTGAATGCGGCAACGATTGGGCCTTGAAGATGTCCAGCTTGTGGTCGCGGTACTCCCCCACCAGCATCGAGGTCGCCTCACCGCGACCGTCAACGGCTAGTACCGCGCAGTCCCCGAGAGCGCGGTCGGGAGCCCATGGCGCAGCCAGTCCTGCAGAGGCGGCATGCGCGACATGGTGGCGGACGAAATGGAATGGCTTCTTTCCGTCGTATCCAGGCAAGGCGGTCTTGAGAAACTGGGGAGCGCGTGCCGCGTACGTGGTGCGCAGGTCCTCCCAGTTCGGGTCGAGCCCTCCGGAATCAGGGTCAACCAAACCTGGGTCGTAGGAGTAGGCGACTGCGTCAAGATCATCGACAGTCACTCCACCGTCAGCCAAGCACCACGCGATCGCGTGCTCTGGTAACTCCCACGCCGAGAACGGCACCGGGCGCTTGCCATGCTTGCGCCGACTGAACCGTTCCTCCTCGGCGGCGGCGACCGTACGCCCATCAACCACCAGAGCGGCGGCCGAGTCGTGGAACACCGCGTTGATGCCGAGTACGCGCAATGCCTGTCCTTCCCGCCTCGCTTCGTTCCCTACTCAGTTGCATCCGGGCCGATACCCGGGCCTCTGGTAGCAAAACACCTATAGGTAATTTGCTTCTCTAGTGACCATGCCTGTGGAACTACGCCGGTCTCAGTTCGCCTGCTCTACAAACCATGCGATCGTCTGCTTCAGGCCCTCCTCCAACTGCACCAGCGGCCGCCAGTCGAGTCGCTCTACCGCGCGAGTGATGTCTGGGCAGCGGCGCTGGGGGTCGTCCTCAACCGCCGCAATGTGGCGAATGTCGGCTTGCGATCCAATGATCTCTGCCACCAGGCCGGCGATCTCGGTGACTGTGAGCTCAACCGGATTGCCGAGGTTGATCGGTCCCGACTCGGAGGAACGCGCGAGGCTCAGCAGGCCAGCCACGGTGTCGCTCACATAGCAGATCGATCGAGTTTGGCTGCCGCTTCCGGTGACGGTGCACGGCTGGTCAGCCAGCGCCTGGGTGATGAAGTTCGGCACCATGCGGCCGTCGTCTGGCTGCATCCGTGGGCCATAGGTGTTGAAGATCCGGGCGACGCCGACCCGTACGCCCCGGCGTCGCTCGTACGCGAACGTCATCGCCTCGGCAAACCGCTTCGCCTCGTCGTAAACGCTGCGCGGCCCGACGGGATTGACGTGACCGACGTAGTCCTCGGTCTGCGGATGCCGTTCCGGATCGCCGTAGACCTCGCTGGTGGACGCGAGCACGAACCGGGCACGGTGACGCTCTGCCAACTGCAGTCCATGTTCGGTGCCGAGCGATCCGGCTCGCAGAGTCTCGATCGGCAGCCGATGGTACGCATCTGGCGACGCCGCCGAGGCCAAATGGAAAACCACATCCAACGGGCCAAGATCGGGCAGCGGATTTGTCACGTCATGCTGAACCAGCGTGAAGCCCGGAGCGTCAACCAGCTGAGCAAGATTCGCTGGACGCCCGGTGCAGAAGTTGTCGACGCAAGCCACCTCGGTACCCACGTCGAGCAATGCGTCACACAAGTGCGATCCGATGAAGCCGGCACCACCCAGCACCACCGCGCGATTGAATCTCCCGGCCAGCCCGCCCACGTCTCGATGGCTCCGTCAGCCGAGGGGTGCCGTCAATACATGTTCGCTGCCTTGATGCCGGGCCGTGCGCTGGTACACAGCAGCCGTGTCCGCAGCCACCCGATCCCAGGAGTAACGGCTCCTAACCCGCTCCAAGCCGGCTCTGCTCAGCTCGGCGCGGCGGCTGGGCGACTCAAGCAATGCCCCCACGACTTCTGTCAGCGCGCCCGGATCACGCGGCGGAACATGAGCGCCGGTCACGCCGTCCACGACGGTGTCCAGCATGCCTCCAACGGCACTGGCAACGACCGGCACACCGCAGGCCATGGCCTCCAGCGGCACGATGCCGAACGGCTCGTACCACGGCGAGCAGACGACCAAGTCCGCAGAGCGCAAGAGAGTCGGCATGTCGTCGCGTGCTACCTGCCCAATCAGCCGTACCCGGTCAGCCACTCCGACCTGCTCGGCGACGGCAACCAGTCGATCGTGCTCCGGCTCTGGTGCCGCATCGGCACCGCCAGCGATCAGCAATTCGGTGTCCGGCAGCCGGGCCAGAGCTTCGATCGTGGTGTCGTAACCCTTGCGAGGCACCAGCCGGCCAACGCTCAGCAGCCGGTAGCGGCAGGCTCGTTCCGGAACCACCGCTGATGTGTTGGCCGCCGGAGCCGGCGAGAAGTGCACAAGATCAACGCCGCACGGCACTACAGAGACCTTGCTGCCCGGTACGCCGAGCAGGCCCAGCTCGCGTACTTCGTCGGAGCAGGTGGCGATGATGTGATCTGACGCGCCGGCGACCGCGGTTTCGACGCGGATTCGGTTCAGTGGGCTGGTGTCCGACGGGCCTTGGTAGCGCCGCTTCACCGTGCCAAGCGCATGGAACGTGATGAGGAACGGCAGGCCGAGTCGCGCGGCGGCCGCCCCAGAAGCCCAGGCCGACATCCAGAAGTGGGCGTGTATCACGTCCGGCCGCTGGAACTTCAGCATCTCGGTCAGGCAATCAGCGAAGGCACCCATGTAGGGCCATAAGTCATCTTTGGAGACCGGTGCCGCCGGCCCTGCCGGAACGTGTACGACCTCATATCGCGCCGAGGTGGTCAGCCGCTCAGGCAGGTCAGCATCGTCACGCCTGGTATAGACAGCGACGGAGTGGCCGAGCCGGACCAAACCGGCCGCAAGCTCGGCCACATGGACGTTTTGGCCGCCGGCATCGACTCCGCCGATGGCGGCCAGTGGGCTTGCGTGTTCAGAAACCAAAGCGACGCGCATGGCAATTTTTCCCATCCTGTGGCAATGGTTCCCAAGCAGTACCCCGCACTCACTTAGCTAAAACGCGAAGTAATGGTTCGACTACTGAATCCAGAGGCGCTGGGTGAATTCGGTGATGGGAGCGAGATCCGGCCGCCGCTCCATTGCGATTACGGCTACCAGACCTCCATAGGAGCACGCTGCTTCGCAAACTGGGGTCTGGTCTCGTTGGATGTGGCAGCGGTGACGATCGGGACGATGTTCAGATAGGGCCCAACGTTCAGCTGTTGA
>Ga0075425_100004486_pt1 | contig 14410 bp, 13 predicted proteins | sample SoiMethybrSBSTD4_FD_75300 | JGI IMG/M metagenome (GOLD analysis project Ga0075425, IMG submission 75300) | Bulk soil microbial communities from a Populus tree surrounding site in Tennessee, USA - Soil MetaG P. TD hybrid SBSTD4 | ecosystem: Environmental > Terrestrial > Soil > Tree plantation...
CGTGATGTCCATACGAATTGTCACTTGTGCGGAAGAAATATTAAACCGCATGAGGAATTCGATATTTTGTGGAATGAACAAGAAAGTGTGTGGAAAAACATTTGCCTCGAATGCGGAAAAAAGAACGTGAAGTAAATTAAAGCTACTTCCCCGCCTCCCTCTCTAACTATGCAGTCACACCATTGATCCGCGTGGCGTGGTCGGCGACCACGTCGGATCAGCGCTTACCGTTTTGATAGTCGGCGGATCTCGGGACTTTATCTCGGATCAATATCTCGGAGGCTGATATTGTGCGTTGAATCTACGCGATAAAAACCGTTTGTGTCAATTGGTTTCTTAACGACAACCTGCTCGCTGGAAAATGAAAATGTCTTACCGACCGTTTCTCTGGGTTCGCGGCTACGAAATTGGAAGCTCGCCGTTGCCCTCATACCGGGGCCAATTGTTAACGGCCGGTTGTCCCGGTAATGGATATCATCCATACCGCTACTTCTCTCGAACTCGTATCGATTACCCGCGGAATCAACGAGAAATATTTTACTGCGTCCCGGAAAGGAATCCGTGTCCAATTTACGACCGATGAGAAGCTCCTCCTGAGTCTTATTTATGTAACTTAGGAAAAGCGTCACATCCCCCTTTGCGCCGAGCTGAAGTGCGTCTAGTTCAACTCTGAATTTCGGAAAGTCTTGAAATTTAATTATTTTGGCTGGCACATCTACTGGCTGTGGCGGCTTAATTGCACGTGCTGTTTCTACGCGTGGCGGTGCAGCAGCAGTACCATCTTTCTTGATTTCATCGATCTTCCCTTGAAACGTTACTACCTGTGACTTTAACTGCGCCAGCTCCGAATCGGCTGTGATCTTCGCATCTGTAAGTCGTTTGTTATCCGCCAACGCCTCATTTAGTTTCTGTTCTAAATTCCCGGTATCACTGTTAACTGAAAGCTGCCTTTTCTCTTGCTCAAGTTGGATGATTTTTGCATCCTTTTCTTCGAGAAGTTTCTTGAATTTTGCTTCCCCTGAGAAATCCCTATCTTGTAAAAGGACAACAAAACCGACTAATGCCCCTCCCAATGTTGCGCAAAATAGAGATCCCCAGACCCAAGCCCAATTTCGCTTCTTAAGTTCGTCTCCAACAAAGTAGCCGAAGAATGCGAGAATCCCCATAAACGTGCCAAAAAACCATGAGCCGAGAACTAATAGTGATGGCATGGTTTATATTTTGGCTAGATCTAGCTCATTGGGCAGCAAGCTCTGCATTAATCCGCTTAGCCGAATTATTCGCATCGATCATTCCCCAGACCCATACAATCGGATAAATAAAAAACCCGATTACAATAAAACAGAGCAATGCTGAAATGATTGCTGCAATCAAAAAAACAACGCCCTTTCCAATTTGGCCATTGTATATTTGGCCAAGACCTGCCCAAAAAAAGGATAAGACCGTTGCGATTGACGGATTTTTATAGAACTTAGGAATCTGCTCCATAGGGATTCCCTCCTTATTGGGTACTGATTGCCAGGAATAGGACAACCCTATAGATGATGTCAAGGACAAAAAATGGCGATTTCTAAGGTTGAATTAAGAAATTACGAGTTGGGATTTACTCTCCCGCTGCGCCCCCACACCTCCCCCATCGACGCGACCACATCGTTGATCCGCGCGCCGTGGTCGGTAGCGAGGTCGGACCAGCGCTTGACGTTTTGATAGTCGACGACGTCGCTACTCCCCTTGATCCCCTCCCTCCCCCGCTATACCCTCCCGCCATGGACATCCTCAAGGTCACCGGCTATCACAAGCGCCCGCCGCAGCTCGTCGCGGAAGAAAAAGGCTTCTTCGCGCGCGAACGATTGGCAATTCAGTTCGACGAGGCGACCTACGCGCCGGAGCACAATAAAGGGATGGCCGAGGGGCGCTGGGACCTGACGCTCAGCAGCGCGGACACGATGATCGCGCGCAACACGACCGACGGGACCGATTACATCCTGTTCATGCAGGCGGAGGAAGGCTTGACGGCGAGCCTGGTCGGGCGGCCGGGAGTTAATTCGCTGGAGCAATTGCGCGGGCAATTGCTCGCGGGCGACCCGGGCGACTCGAACCTCGATCTGATCAGAATGAAAATTCTGCGCGCGCACGGCATCCGCGAGAGCGATTATAAAATCGACATCATCGGCAGCTCGCCCAAGCGGCTGGAGGCGTTTCTCGCGGGGCGCGTCGCCGCGGCGATGCTGACGCCGCCGTCGACGGAGAAGGCGCTCGCCGCCGGCGGCGCGCTGCTCGCGCGCGCGGACGACTACGTCCCGGGCTGGCCGCTCACCTGCGGCTGGACGCGGCGCGCGTGGCTGGAGGAGCATCGCGAAATTATCGTGCGCTTCATCCGCGCGTGGGCGGCGGCGACCGACTGGATGCTCGCGCCGGAAAATCGCGAGGAGGCGGTGCGCCTCACGATGGCGAAAGAGCATATGGACCGCGAGCGTGCCGAGGAGGCGTGCGCCCGCGTGGTCCCGAAGGCGCGCATCAACCCGCAGGCGATCCGCTCGGTGATGGATTTGAGAATCGAGATGGGCGTGTTGCAGCCGCCGGCCGGTCCGGCGGAAAAATTCTACGACGCGGGGTATTGGTGCGAAGCGACGGGATTGCCGCCGCCGGAACCGGCGGGCATAGTGAGCAGTGAGCCGTGAGTAGTGAGCAGTGTAGGGGCGGTTCGCGAACCGCCCGATAGTTTCGTATATCGAGTTCCGGGTTTCGGGTTCAATGCTCGAGAATCGGAGAGATCCTTCATTTCGTTCAGGATGACAGAAAATTTCCGCCTTTATGTCATTCTGAGCGCAGCGAAGAATCTCTCTGGCAATTTTAACTCGGAACCCGGAACTCGAAACTTTTTTACAGCCCCATTTTGCCGGGATTCATGATCCCGTTCGGATCCAAAATCTTTTTGATCCCCCGCATAACTTCCAATCCGTAGCCGTGCTCCTCGGCCATGAGCGGCGCGAGCTTGACGCCGACGCCGTGGGTGTATTCCATCGAGCCGCCGAGTTTGTGCACGAGGCGGAGCAGCTCTTCGACGGTCTCCGCTAAAATAAGCTGCGCGTCTTTTTTGCCGTCGCCGTCGATGCGGAGCGGCATGGAGAATAATTCGGGGCGGATCCAGAGGCCGCTCTCGACAGCGTCGACGCCGCGGCGCTTAACGATCGCGAGCGCCTGCTTGCGGAACGGCAGCACCTCGGAGGCCGGCAGCGCGACGTGGATCCAGTCGCGATAGATTCCGTCGCGGCCGCGCTCGCGGCGCGCGCGGCGGTTCTCGGCGAAGCGGCGCGCGATCGAATGGCGCTCGCGCCAGAACTCCTCCGCCTGCGCCGCCGGCAGGCGCGCTCCGCCCGCCGCGTCGCAGATGGATAGCGCGATTTTTTCTTCCGCCGCGACGACTTCCTTCGCGCCCTCGAAGGCGAGGTAGAGTAGCGCGCCGTCGAACTTGTCCTCGTTGTCGCCGAAGTCGATCACCGCGGGCTCGACGCCGCGCTTGAAGATCTCGCGGATCGCGTTGTAGCCGCGCTCGAAGGTGTCGAAGCCGTAGGCGTGGATGACGCTCTTCTCGGGGCGGACAAAGATGCGGATCGCCGCTTCGGTGACGACGCCGAAGCAGCCCTCGCCGCCGATGAAGAGCGCGTTCAAGTCGATGCCGGCGGAGGACTTCGGCACGGCGCGCGTGCTGAGGATCTCGCCGCTCGGAAGCACGGCTTCGAGGCCGAGCACCTGCTCGCCCATCGAGCCGTACTTACCGGCGCGGTAACCGACGCTGTTGGTCGAGATCGCGCCGCCGATCGTCGCGACCGGCAGCGTCCACGGGTCGTGGCCGAGGATGAAGCCCTTCTCGTTCAATTTCTTGTCGACCGCTTCGAGCACCGCGCCCGCCTGGACGCGCGCGCTCAGCGCCTCGGCGTCGATGGATACGACGCGATTCATTCTTCTCAGATCGAGGGCGATGCCGGGACGGATCGAGAGCGCGCCGCCCATGAGCCCCGAGCCGCCGCCGTAGGGAACGAGCGGCGTTTTGGTCTCGTTGGCGAAGACGACGATCTCGCGCACCTGCGCGGTGGAATCCGGCGCGGCGACGCAGAGCGGGAGCGCGGTCGCGGGCTTGCAGCGCGGATCGAGCCGCGCCTCGCTGAGCGCGTCCCAGGAGATTTCGTCCAGCCGCTCGGCGTCGATGACGACATTGTCCTGGCCGACGATGAGTGCTAGTTTTTCGATGACACTTTTTTGCGACGCCACGGCCCCTCCGACTCGCAACGCAAGAACGCTTCTCTATTGTAAAACGGAATCCGGCGAAAAACACGCGGCCCGGCCGCTTCGCTCCGGCGCCGCGGCGACGCTATGGACGCCATGCCCCAGGGATTTATTTCCGCCCTTGCCCGAAACGGATATTTTTTCGAGCCGCCATGCGCGTGTTGATCGCGGAAGACGACGATAAGATCGCCTCGTTCCTCGTGAAGGGGCTCAAGCAGGCCGGCTTTGCGGTCGACCGTTCCGCCGACGGCGAGGAGGGGTTGTATCTCGCCGCGAACCATCCGTACGACGCGGCGGTCATCGACATCATGCTGCCCAAGCTGGACGGCTTGAGCCTCATCGAGCAGCTCCGGCGCCGGGAAATCGATACTCCGGTGATCATCCTGAGCGCCAGGCGCTCGGTCGACGACCGCGTCAAGGGATTGCAATCGGGCTCCGACGACTACATGACCAAGCCGTTCGCGTTCTCCGAGCTGCTGGCGCGCATCCAGGCGCTGATCCGCCGCGCCAGCAAATTGACCGAGCCGACGCGCTTGACGGCCGGCGACCTCTCGCTCGACCTGCTGACGCGGGAGACTGTGCGCGCGGGCCGGAAGATCGATCTCCAGCCGCGGGAGTTCGCGCTGCTCGAATACCTGATGCACCACGTCGGAAAGGTAGTCTCCAAGAGCATGATCATGGAGCACCTCTGGAGCTACGACTTCGATCCGCAGACCAACGTGGTGGACGTGCTGGTCTGCAGGCTGCGCAACAAGGTGGACCGCGATTTTGAAAAAAAGATGATTCACACCCAAAGGGGGGTGGGCTATGCGCTTAAGATTGCCTAGCGGCTTCAGCAAGACGCTCGGCTTCCGCCTCACGCTCTGGTACGCCGCGATCTTTATCGTCAGCTCGGTGATCCTCTTCGCCGTCTCATACGTTTATCTCTACGTCTCGGTGCGCGACAACCGGAGAGAGGTCGAGTCGAAGCTGAGAAAGTACGTGTCTCTGTATCAGAGGGGCGGCGTCGCCGCGGTGCGCAAAGCCGCCGACGACGGGCGCAATACGTTTTTCGTGCGCGTCGTCGGGCCCGGCGACAATACGGTATTTCTCAGCCACCCCGCGCTGTGGGAGAAGTTCGACGTCAACCCCCGGCAGGGCCAGCCGGCCGAGGGGCAGTGGCAGTATTTTCCCGCCACGACGGACGCGGACGTGCTGGAGCTCACTTCGGAGGATGTGCCGGGCGGTTTTGTCGTGCAAGTGGGCAAGGACATCGAGGACCGGCAGGAGATCCTGGAAGATTTTCGCGAGACCACGCTCGCCGTGATGGTTCCGATCATTTTGATCGGCCTGGCCGGCGGCGCGGTCCTGGCGGCGCGCGCGCTGCGGCCGATCCAGCGGCTCATCGAAACCACCCAATCGATCGTCGACACCGGCCGGATGGACGCGCGCGTCCCGATGGGGAGAAGCGGCGACGAGCTGGATCAGCTGGTCGGGCTGTTCAACCGGATGCTCGAGCGCATCGAGGGACTGATCAAGGGAATGCGCGGGGCGCTCGACAACGTCGCGCACGATCTGCGCACGCCGATCACGCGCCTTCGCGGCATCGCCGAGGTGGCGCTCAGATCGGACGCGCTCCGGCCGCAGGACCACAGGGAAGCCCTGGCGGACTGCCTGGAAGAGTCGGAGCGCGTCGCGACGCTGCTGAACACACTCATGGACATCTCGGAGGCGGAAACCGGGACGATGAGCCTGCGGCTCGAGGCCCTCAACGTCTACAAGCTGATCGAAGAGATCGTCGAGCTCTACGACCACGTCGCCGAGGACAAGGCGATCACGGTGTCGTTCGACTGCCCGAAGCACATCGGCATGATCGCCGACTTGAACCGGATGCGCCAGGTGCTGGCGAACCTGCTCGACAACGCCGTCAAGTACAGCGGACCCGGGTCGAGCGTGGCGATCGGAGCCGACGAGCGACACGGCCAGATCGTCATCCGCGTCAGAGATAACGGCTCGGGCATTCCGCCCGACGAAGTTTCCAAGATCTGGGACCGCCTCCATCGCGGCGACGCGAGCCGCTCGCAGCCTGGGCTGGGGCTCGGCTTGAGCCTGGTGCAGGCCGTGGTTCGCGCGCACCAGGGCCGCGTCGGAGTCCAGAGCGAGCCCGGGGTCGGCTCCGCCTTCACGCTTTATCTCCCTAGCGCCTCCCCGCCCGCGCAGTGAATTTCTCCCGCGCCGAACCTTTCAAAAATGTAATTTGCGGGAAAGGATCGCGCAATCTCGCCGTATTAGATTCTAACCGTTCTTAGAACGGTTCCCGCCTTCACGGCGCGGCGCCTCGAGACGCCGTCAGGTTCGCGGCCGTTCGGAGACGGCAATGTTTCTCACAGAACGCTACGGACCTTGGGCGCTCGTCACCGGCGCCTCCTCCGGCATCGGCGCCGAGTTCGCGCGCCAGCTCGCCCGCGCGGGATTGAACCTCGTTCTGGTCGCGCGGCGAAAAGCGCGGCTCGACCAGCTGGCTGAGCAGATCGAAGAACAACATCGCATCCAGGTGCGAACCGTCCGCGCGGACCTATCCCGGCCGGATTTCATCGCCGACATCCTTTCCGTGACCCAGGCGATCGAGATCGGCCTGCTCGTCAACAACGCCGGCTTCGGACTGGCGGGAAATTTCCTCGACCACGACATGGACGAGGAGCTCGCGCTGCTGGACGTCAACTGCCGCGCGCCTTTGATCCTGACGCATGCGTTCGGCCGCAAGATGGTGCGGCGCGAAAGAGGCGGAATCGTTTTCGTCTCGTCGGTGAGCGGTTATATCGCCACGCCGCTCGAAGCCTCGTACGCGGCGAGCAAAGCGTACGAGCTATTCCTGGCGGAGTCCCTTCGCTACGAGCTGCGCAAGCACGGCGTCGACGTGCTCGCGCTCTGCCCCGGCGTCACGAACACCGAGTTTCACGAGCTCGCCGGCATGCGATCGGTCGCGGCGATGCCGGTCGAGCCGGTGGTCGCTGCGGCACTCGAAAAATTGGGCAAGCGGTCGGCGGTCGTGACCGGCTGGCACAACCGCATGCTGGTTTTTTGCTTGAAATTCGCCCCGCGGTGGGCAGCCACGGTTCAGGCCGGAAGGGTGATCGAAGGCCTGGTGTTCAAAAATGGCGCCAGCGGCAATCGAGCCGATCGCCACGTCGACCGCGCACCGTAAATCGGGGGATTTTTCTTATGTCCAAGTCCGCAAACGCGCGGGCGATCGCCCCGGCCTCCGACCGGCCGCCCGGGCGCGCCGCGCTCAATTTCAGCCTCGCGGCGGCGCACGTCCTGGCGAATGTCTTCCAGTTTTTCGTGCTGCCGCTCTATCTCCTGCCGCAAAGCACGGCCTGGGGTCTAGCGCTGATTCCGCTGGCCGCTTCCAACAACTCCTTTTGGGCTTTGATTCACGAGGCGATCCACGATCTGCTCGATTCTTCGCGGCGGCTGAACGACGCGGCCGGCAGGCTGTTGGCGGTTTTCTTCGGCTCCCCTTTTCGCCTGCTGCGCTTGACCCATCTATCGCACCATAAGTTCAACCGCTCGCTGAAAGAGCGCGGCACCGAGATTTACGATCCCCGAGCGATCTCGAAAGGCAAGGCCTGGCTGAGACATTTCGGCCAGATCCTCGGCGGACTCTATCTGTCGGAGGTCTTTACTCCACTGTTGTTTCTCCTGCCGCGGCGGTCGTTGCACAAGCTGTCGCGGCGGATGCTCGACCCGGCGAGCCGCCACGAGCAATGGCTCGCGAGAAATCTCATGGAGGCCAGGTCTTTTCGCGAGATTCGGATCGACGGCGCGGCGATTTTGATTTTTTTCGGGCTGAGCGCGTTTTGTTATCGGGGGCACGAATGGCTTTTTGCGGCGATCATTCTCTGCCGGGCTTTTTTCATCTCTTTTCTCGACAACGTTTATCACTACGGCGCGCCGCTCAACCGCCCGGCCTCAGGTTACAACCTGCGCCTGCCGAAATTGCTTTCAAGGCTGATCTTGAACTTCAATTTACATGGAGTACATCATGTTTTTCCCTACCTGCCGTGGTCCCGGCTGCCCGAATTCCTCGTTCGGCAGGGCAGCCGTTACGATCAGGGCTATTTCACCGCGGCCTTACGCCAGCTGCGCGGTCCCGTTTCGCTGTCGGAACTCGGATCCGGGCGAGCGAAAACTTAGGGGGCGCAAAATCGGAGGTTTAGAGCGACATGCAACGTGGAGGCGGTTGGGGAGTCGACGTCCTGGTTCTTGCATTGTGCGCGGGAACGCTGTTCGCGTTCCAGCTCGGCGAGCGCGCACTGTGGTCTCCGGACGAAGGCCGTTATGCGGAAGTCGCCCGCGAAATGGTCGTCACCGGCGACTATGTCACCCCGCGGCTCGAAGGCGTTAAATTTTTCGAAAAGCCGCCGCTGTTCTACTGGCTCCAAGCGGTGTCCATCCGGCTCTTCGGCGTGAACGAATGGGCGCTGCGGCTGTGGCCCGCCCTCTTCGCCGTCCTCGGCTGCCTGGCGGTTTACGCCGGCGGCAGGAAGTTCTTCGACCGCCGGATCGGACTGATCGCCGCCGCCGTGCTGGCGACTTCCGGCCTCTATTACGCGATGAGCCATATCGCCAATCTCGATATGGGTCTCACCACGCTGCTCACTGCGGCGCTGTTGGCATTTTTAGCCGGGACGCGCGCGCCGCCCGGCCCCGGCCGGCGCGCGGCGCTGGCGATATTTTATATTCTCATGGCGCTGGCGGTTTTGGACAAAGGCCTCATCGGAGTCGTCCTGCCCGCGCTGATTATCGCCACCTGGGTCGCGCTGACGGGCGAGTGGAGAATGTTAAAATCCTTGCATCTCCCCTCCGGTCTTTTTTTACTCGCTGCGATTGCCGTGCCGTGGCATATTCTCGCGGCGAGGGCCAATCCGGAGTTTTTGTATTTCTATTTCGTCCGCGAGCATTTCCAGCGATTTCTCTTCAAAAACGGACCGCTCGATTACCCGTTGACGTTCGTCCCGGTTTTGCTGATCGGACTCTTCCCCTGGACGGTGTTCTTGTTCCAGGCTCTGAGACATAACCTCGACGGCGCGCCGGGCGCGCGCGGACAACGCGAAACGCTCTTTTTTCTCGTCTGGGCCGGCTGGGTCTTCCTGTTCTTTTCTCTCTCGAGCTCGAAAGTCGTTCCCTACATCCTGCCGATGTTCCCGCCTCTGGCGATTTTGCTGGGCCGCTATCTCTCGGCCGCGTGGGACCGTCCCGGGCTGCAAGGCATCCGGCCGGGACTTTGGTTGTTTCTCTGCGCGGCACTGCTCGTCGCGACGCTGCAATTTAAAGGGCCGCAGCACTATTTGGAGCGATACTCGAACTGGCCGAATCTTGAAGTGCCGCACGATGAATCCACCATTCCATCGAACTCGTCGAAGGTTTATCCGGATTTGCCCCGGTTAAGACCGTATCTGATCGGGCAGGGCGCCGTCCTGCTGTCCGGAGCCCTGACCGCGGTTTACCTAAGGCGGCGAAAAGGCTTTCCGCGGGCTTTTCCCGTTCTCGTTGTGACGGCCGCGGTCTTTCTCGTCGTGGTCAACAGCAGCCTGCCTGTCTTCGACGAGCGCCGCTCGGTCAAGAGCCTCGCGCTCGCGCTGAAGCCGCGGCTTAAAAGCGCGGACGAAGTGGCGAGCTACCATGCGTATTACCAGGACTTGCCGTTTTATTTGCAGCGACACGTGACCCAGGTCGGTTGGGTCGAGCCGTTCGAGCTTTGGGAAGCGGACCCGAAGCAGCGCGAGAACGACGACGATACTTTCTGGAGCGCCTGGAACGGCCCCGCGAGGATTTACATCGTCACGAACAGAGAGGAATACGATAAGTTACGGGCCGACTCCGAACACAAGGTTTTTCTGGTGGCGCAAACGGATTACGACGTGGTGCTTTCCAACAGATCCGGGTGACCAACCGGCAGATTTTCCGCGTCTTGCAGTCCGCCGAAAAAATTTAGTACCTTGTCAGCAAAGGGGCTCGACTCCAAAACTCCCACGGAGATTTTTATGGCTCACACCCTTGAAGGCTTCGCCGCGGACTGCCGCCGCGCGCTGAAAGAGAACCCCGGCCGCGCCGGGCGCGAGAAGGTGCGCGCGCTGGTCGAGGACGTACTGAAGGATAAAAATTTCATCGCTGCGCACATTGGCGACGGCGTGCCGGAGCGCAAAGTCATTTACGAAGACAAGGATCTCGGCTTCTGCATCCTCGCGCACGTCTTCAACGGCGCGAAGGAGAGCCAGCCGCACGACCATGGGCCATCGTGGGCGATCTACGGCCAGGCGGAGGGCGAGACCGAGATGAGCGATTGGGAAGTCGCAGAAGCCGCGCGCGACGGCAAGCCGGCGAAGGTGCGTCAGGCGCGGACCTATACGCTCAAGCCCGGCATGGCGCACATCTATCACGAGGGCGACGTCCACTCGCCGCGCCGCGCCGGCTCGACACGGCTGCTCCGCATCGAGGGGACCAACATGGATACGGTGAAGCGCTCGGCGTACGAGAAGGCTTAGTGCACGAGCGAATCGATCCAGCCCGCGGTTTTCGCCGCCACTTCATCCAACACTTCCTCGTCGCTTCGGCCGGAGCTTTTCAGCATATGAAACGAGTGGTCGCCGCCCTCGACGAAGAAAAGCTCGGCGCGCTGCAAACGCGCGGCGAGCGGCTTCAATAATTTCAAATCGGCGAGGCTGTCGCGCGAGCCTTGGAGAAAGAGCAGCGGCAGCGCGACGGCCTCCAGGTGCTTCGCGCGATCGGCCGACGGCTTCCCCGCGGCGTGGAGCGGGAAGCCGAAGAAGATGAGCCCGCGCACGCCCGCGAGCGGCTCCTTCGCCGCGGCTAATGATGTCATCCTGCCGCCCATCGATTTGCCGCCGGCGAAGAGCGGCAGATCGCCGGCGTGCTTTTCCGCCGCGGCGACCGCGGCACGCACCGTCGCCGTCAGCGTCGCCTCGGAATCCGGCCGCTTGATGCCTTTCTCCGTGTAAGGGAATTGGTAGCGCAGCGTTGCGACGCCGCGCGCGGCGAGTTTCTCACCCGCAGCCTCCATGAATCTGTGCGTCATTCCCGCGCCCGCGCCGTGCGCGAAGACGTATAATGCCTTCGCATTATCCGGCCGCAGCAATAACGCCGAGACTTCGCCCGCCTTGTCGTTGACGGTGAATTTTAATTTCTTCGCCGCGGCCATGAGCGCATCTTAGCGCGCGGCATAGATCGTCGCCAGCGCGTTCCTTGACTGTCTTCGGCGGTAGCTGCGCGACTTCAACGATATGAAGTTCGAAGAGCTGAAAGCGCCCTACTAAGTCTCCTTCACTCCTCCAGCGCCCTGATCTCCGCGTCGGCTCCGCGAAGGCGCGCCGCGAGCTCGCGTGCGATATTGTACAAAAGCTTCGCCTTGATCCCCGGGGATTCCGCCGCTAATTCGTCGAGCGCCGCGATGGGCAGGACATAACAGACCGACGGCTCGTCGGCGACTACATCCGCCGACCGCGTGCCGCCGTCGAAAACCGCGAGCTCGCCGAAGGCGAGGCCCGGCGTTATCGTGCTGAGCCGTTTGCTGCGCATGCCGTCGCTCAAACCGAGGCGAACCGTCGCCAAGCCGGCCGTCAGCAAGTAAATCGCGTCGGCGGCATCGCCCTCGCGGATGATGATCTCTCCAGGGGCGTAACGCGCCTCGCGCGCGATCAGCTGAAGCAGCGCGACTTCGGATTCGTCGAAGCCCGCCACAATATCGATCGCGGCAAACGGCAGCGGGATCTCAACCGCCTGCGGGGCCGGCTCCTCCAGGATCAGCCGGGCCTCGCACCATTCGAGCGCCGCGTCGGTATCCGCAAACAGCATGGCGGAATTGAAGCTCGCAAACTTCGCCGCGAAAGCGGACGGCAGGGACGAAAAGCCGAGCGCTTTTCCGCTTCGAAAGAAACCGGCGGCCATATCGGCGAGCAGGTCGCAAGCGCACTCGTCGATGTGGCCGACCCGTTTGAAATCGACAATCACATAATCGACGGAATCGACATCGAGGGCGGCGCGGCGCAGCAGCTGCTCCATCGTGGCGAAAAAGAGATCGCCCTGGAGCTCGTAGACGCACAGCCGCGCGCCTTTCCGCGCCAGGATCGCGCGCTCACGCGCGCCGCGCAGGTGCTTCGACCGGACCGTATCGCCGCGATATTGCCGGCGCACGACGTTCATTCCCAGCGCGCGGCTCTTAAACATGTGAAGCTTGAAGCGGCGCGAGAGATCTTCGCAGACCTGAATGCCGCGGCAGCTGTTCCCGCGCTCGTCGAGCAGCGGCGAAAAAGTCCCGATGCCGAATTGCCCCGGAAGAACCGCGACGATGCCGCCGCCGACGCCGCTCTTGGCCGGCAGCCCGACCCGGTAGCCCCACTCACCCGCGTAATCGTACATGCCGCAGCTATTCATCACGCTCAGCACGTTCTTCACGTACCGCTCTTCGATTGCGCGCCGGCCGGTCAGCGGGTTGACGCCGTTGCCCGCGAGCGTCGCCGCCATCACGGCGAGGTCGCGGGCGCTGACGAGGATCGAGCACTGCGCGAAGTAAAGATCGAGGTGCTCGTCGATGCGCTCGTCGATCATGCCCGAGTTGAGTCCGAGATAGGCGATCGCGCGGTTGCGGTGGCCGGTCGCTTTCTCCGACTGGAAAACGGCGCGGTCGATCTCCAGCGGCCTACCGGCGAAGCGCCCGAACATGTCGAGCAGCCGGGCGAAGCGCTCGTCGTGTCCTTCGCCTTTGATGAGCGCCGTAGTCGCGATGGCGCCCGCGTTGACCATCGGATTGAACGGGCGATTGCTGCGCTCGTCGAAGATGATCGAATTGAAGGCGTCGCCGCTCGGCTCGACGCCCACCTTGGCGAGCACGTATTCCTCGCCGTGGTCCTCGAGCGCTAGCCCGTAGACGAACGGCTTCGAGATTGACTGGATCGTGAAGAGGTGGCCCGCGTCTCCGGCCTCGTAGATCTCGCCATCGGCGGTCGCCAGCGCCAGACCGAAGCGCCCCGGGTCGGCTTTTGCCAGCTCGGGGATATATGTGGCTACCCTGCCGTCGAAGTTCTCGCGGTAGGTCTCGTGCATTTGCCTGAGCGCGGCGAGGATCGGCGAGCCGCCGGAGGCGGAGAAATTCGCTGGCATGTCGGACGACATTCAGAAGCGACGACAGCAACCGTTATGCCAATGAAAGCAGGCCGCGCAAAGCAAAATATGTGGGGAAGAATACGAAAATCAGCCCACAGTCGGTCGAGTGTGCAGGCGTCGCTGCCTATGATTCAGGCAGGTGATTCTTTTGTGGGCGGATAAAAAAAGTGCCCGCCCGGAGAACCGGACGGGCACATATGACGTCGATCGTTGTTATGCGGCTTATGTCTCGCGCTCGGAGGTCGGGCCGACCTCTCCCGTGCACCACGGCACGAAGGCCTTCATGCGGCAGGTCGCGCCGTTCTGCTTGAGCTCCTTCTCGAAGATCTCGTGGATATTCCTGTCCTCGTCGCGGTATTCGATCTGCCAGCCGCCCTCTTTCTGGCTCCGGTCGGCGAACTCGCCGCCGCCGCCGCGCGGCGAGTAGGCGCCTAGGTCGCCGGGGCGGAACGCCAGATAGCGCGCGCGCGTGGTTCCCGAGTTGAAGTGCTGGTGCGTGCAGTTGTCGCTCGGCACGACGACCATCGAACCCACCTGCCAGTCGCACTTGATCATGTCCGAGCGGTCCTCCTTGGTCCAGACGAGCGAAAAGCCTGACGTGCCGGAGAGGAGCAGCAAATGCGCGCCGGGGCCGTGTCGGTGGGCCTTCTTGTAAGTGCCGATAGGAAATTCCGAGATGTGGTTCTTGGTGTTGTTGCTCGCCATCTCAAGCATTGCGTTGACGCCGCCGGCGCCGCGCTCCTTCCAGCCGTAGAGCTTCATATCCGGCGCGTTGAAGATGAAGTTGGATTCCCAGATGCGGCGCGTGTAGAGCTTGCCGTTGCCGCTGAAATAGTCCTCGTCGCCTTGATAGCGGCTCGTGAAGGCGTAGTCGCAGCCGAAGATGAAATCGTTGTCCTGGTAGAGGCGCATCATCGGCGGCGCGTTGGTCACCGCCATGTAGCGCACCGGCTCGGTGCCG
>Ga0075425_100004487_pt1 | contig 14408 bp, 15 predicted proteins | sample SoiMethybrSBSTD4_FD_75300 | JGI IMG/M metagenome (GOLD analysis project Ga0075425, IMG submission 75300) | Bulk soil microbial communities from a Populus tree surrounding site in Tennessee, USA - Soil MetaG P. TD hybrid SBSTD4 | ecosystem: Environmental > Terrestrial > Soil > Tree plantation...
CACGAGTGCCGCACGTGCGACCGGCCGGGTGGCGGCGGGGGGAGGGGTGTGCTCAGGCGGAGTGGGACCCCTCGCCCTGCCCGCCGCCCGCAGGGCTGCGATTCAGGCGAGCGGGTGACGCAGCCTGAGCACACCCCTCCCCCCGGCGACGGAACCCGGCCGCCTCGCGCTCCGCATGTTCGTGAATAGTCCAGGCTAGGCGGCGGTGAGGATGGCGCGCACGGCGACGAGGGCCGACTCGAGGGCGCCCTGCATCCACGTGTGGGACAGGGAGGCGTGCTCGCCGGCAAAGTAGATGCGCCCTTCCGGGGCGATCACGTGGCGGTGCAGCTCGCTCCACTGGCCGGGTGTGAACCACGCGAAGGCGCCGCCGGCCCAGCGATGATTGTCCCAGCTCCAGCTCGCGGTGCGGCGCACCTCTCCCGTGCGCGCGAGCTGCGGATGCACGCGCGAGAGGTGGGCGAGGGCCAGGGCGCTCCGCTGGGCATGCGGCAGGGTGGCGAGCCGGCGCGCCGTCTGGCCCCACGAGTACGAGGCGAGGAACACCGCCGGCGCCGCGGAGACGCGGGCGTCGCGCGCCGCCGCGTTGTCCGAGGGATACCAGGTCGTGCCCGTGGGCAGATCGGTATAGGTGCCGCCGCCGAAGATGTTGTCGTCCTGCTCCCAGAATCGGCGGCGCGTCACCGCGAGCACCTTGGTCGCCGCGTCGTAGTTGAGCTCGCGGATGGCTCGCTGCTTGACGCCGGAGAAGGCGGGCTCGACCTCGAGGCGCGAGAGCACGGGGAAGGGCAGGGTGCAGAGGACGAAGTCGCCGTCGACGCGCACGAGCTTGCCGTCCTTGTCCCGGTAGATCGCGGCGGCGCGCCGCCGGCTCGCGTCCTGCTCCAGGCGCACCACCTCGGCACCCATGCGCGGCTTGGACTTGAGGCGGATGAGAAAACCCGCGGGGAGCCGGTCGATGCCCCCCGCGATCTCGTCGAAGCCCTTGGTCCAGACGCCGTACTGCTCCTCGCGCAGGTGCTCGGTGAGGGCGGAGCCAAGGAGCGCCTCGATGCCGTAGGTCATGGCGAGGTACTCGATGGCCTCGGGCGACAGCCCTTCCTTCTCGAAGAGCTGCTGGAGCGAGTCCTGGTCGAGGGCGCGCACGGCGGGGCTGGCGGGGGCGAGGCTCGAAAACTCGGCGCGCTCCTCCGAGCTCAGCGACTGCAGCCGCTTGACGAGCGAGGCCGCCCAGAGGTCGTCGGGATCTTTTTCGCGCTCCGAGTCCTTGAGGGCGTAGGCCTCGTTGAGCTTCGAGACGTCCCTGATGCGCTCGCGCCGGCCGCGCACGAAGTAGAAGGCCTCTGGATTCGACTGCACGAACGGGTTGAGGATCAGCCCGAACTCGGAGATGTAGTGGCGCGGCAGGGCATGCCCCTTGGGAATGCGCATGGCGCCCGCCTCGCCGTACAGGCCGGCCTCGAAGCGCAGCGTGCGCGCGCGCCCGCCCACGTGCGTGGTCTCCGCCTCGAGGATGGTGCAGGTGTGGCCGCGCCGCTCGAGCTCGAGCCCCGCGGAGAGCCCGGCCAGCCCCGCGCCCAGGATGACCACGTGCACGCTGCGCGCGGGCTGGGCGATGGCGCGGAGATCGTGCAGCGGCGCGAGGCCGAGGGTGGCCCCGGTCGCGATGCCGAGCCGGCGAAGGAATTGTCGTCGGGTGAGAGGGAGGGCAGGCGTCAGGGGCATGAGTGTCCCTACGACACGTTCTCGCGAGGGGCGCGGCCTTGTCAAGCGTTGACCTCTTCCGTGGCCTCTGGCAGGATCGGCGGCATGCCCCGTGGCCCGGTGAAAGCTACAGATCGCGAGGACTGACGTGACGTTATCGCCCCTCGAAGCTGCCCGAAAGCTTGCCCCACGCATCCGATCCAGCGCCGACGAGATCGACGCCGTGCGCGAGCTGCCCCGGCCACTCTTCGAGGCCATCGCCGACGCCGGGATGTTCCACATGGCGGTGCCGCGGGCCGTCGGCGGCCTCGAGATCGACCTCCCCACCTACGTGCAGGTGATCGAGGAGCTCGGCAAGGCCGATGCGAGCACGGGCTGGGTCGTCAACCAGGGCGCGATCTACGCCACGTATGCCGCGCGCATGCCTCCTGCCCACGCGCGCGCGATCTGGATCGATCCGCCGCGGGCGGTGGTGGCGAACACGCCGGCGGCCACCGCCAAGGCCGTGGTGGTGCCGGGCGGCTACCGCGTCACCGGCCGCCAGGGCTTCAGCACGGGGTGCCGTCACGCCACGTGGGTGGCCGCGCACGCACAGGTCATCGAGAACGGTGAGGTGCGTCTGGATCGCGGCGAGCCGGAGATGCGCTATCTCTACGTGCCGGTCGGAGAAGCGGAGCTGCTCGACACGTGGCACGTGCGCGGCATGCGGGGCACGGGCACGCACCACTTCGCCGTGCACGACGTCTTCGTGCCCGCCGAGCGCACCGTCCTCTCCGCCACCGCGCCGCTCTTCAACGACGGTCCCCTCTACAAGATCCCGCGCACGCTTGCCTTCGCCTCCGGCGACGCCGCAGTGGCCCTCGGCATGTCGCGGAGCTGCCTGGAGACGTTCTACGATCTCGCCGGCTCCAAGACTCCGCGCGCGGTGCAGGGGCTGCTCCGCGACCAGTCCATGACCCAGGTCGGGGTGGGCCATGCGGAGGCCGCCCTCCGCTCGGGCCGCGCCTTCCTCATGGAAGCCGTCTCCGACATCTGGCAGGAGGCCATCAGCGGCGAGGTGACGCTCGAGCGCCGCGCTGCCCTCCGCCTCGCCACCACGCACGGCATCCGGCTCGCCGCGCAGATCATCGACAGCGTCTACAGCCTCTCCGGCGCCACCTCGGCCTACGACGGCAACCTGATCCAGCGCCACTTCCAGGACATCCACGTCATCACCCAGCACCTGCAGGGACGCCCCGCCCACTACGAGCTGGTCGGCCGCCACTGGCTCGGCCTCCCCGTAGACCAATCCCGCCTCTAACCCCCGCCCCCACGAAGATCGACGCACCTCACGGCCCGAGAGAGAATCCTGGCCTGACTGTCGAGGCAGCTCGCTCCTCGAGCACTGACGGTAAAGGCGCATCGATGAGGGAAGCACGCCAAACCTGAGCAGCATTCATTCTAGAGGGACAAACGGACGGGTGACGGAGCTGGCTGCAGCCCCTCCTCCCGGCGCCAGGACCCGTCCGGCGCGAGCCCCCAACCAGCAGCACCGCGAGGAGCACTGCTAAGAAAACGCCGGCATCACCTCACGCGCAAAGAGATGCATCGACTTCAGCACGCGCTCATGCGCCAGATCGCCGAACCAGAAGCTGCAGTTGAAGTGGCTGATTCCCACCAGCTCCTGCACGCGCCGGAGCTGCCGGATGCACGTGTCCGGCGTGCCGATGATCAGGAAGCGATCCAGCAGATCGTCGATGTCCGGCTCCTTCGGTCCCGGCACCGCGACGGCGCGCCCCTTCTCCACGCGCTCGTAGTGATTGCGCAGGCTCAGGGTCACCCGCATGTTCCAGCGCGCCTCCTCGGCCGCCGCGCGCGCGTCCGCCTCGTTGTCCGTCACGTAGACCGCCCGCTGCACGCCCACCTCCGGCGTCCGCGGCAGGCGCAGCTCCGCCACGTAGCGATCGAAGAGCCGGCGGAACTCCGCCATCCGCTCGATGGGAACGCCGAAGCCGCCCGTGAGCACGTTGAAGCCGCGCCGCACCGCGGCCTCCACCGACTCCGGGCTCTGCGCGGTGACCCAGATCGGGGGATGCGGCTGCTGCATCGGCTGGGGGAAGACCGAGGTCTCGGGGATCTTGAAGAGCTTGCCGTCATAGCTGAAGGGCCCGCCACCCAGCGCCTTGAGGATGATGTCCACCGACTCCTCCCACCGCGCCCGCGCCGTATCAAGCTCGAGGCCCAGCCGCTCGAACTCGTAGTACTGGTAGCCGCGGCCGAGGCCGATGTCCACCCGGCCGCCCGCGAGGATGTCGAGGGTGGCGATCTCCTCGGCGACCACCAGTGGGTGGTGGAGGGGGACCACGATCACCGCCGTACCCACACGGAGCCGCGTGGTCCTGGCCGCGATGTACGTCGCGAGCTGTGCGGGCCGGGAGACGTACCCATAGGTCGAGAAGTGGTGCTCGGCCAGCCAGATGTTGCGGAAGCCGAGCGTCTCCGCGGCCTGGGCCATGTCGATGGCCCGCGCGTACATCTCCGTCGAGGGACGCGCGGACGGCGATTGCATGAGGAGGAACGTGCCGAACTTGATGGTCATGTCGCCCTCAGCTCGATCGGAAAGCGGGATGGGGAAGACCGGGCGTCTTGACCCGCAGCGCGTACACGGAGGTGCGCGCGGTGAGGAAGAGCGTCCGGAGGTCCGGCCCGCCGAAGGCAAGGTTGGCGGGCACCTCGGGCGTCCGGATGATGCCGAGCCGCTTGCCCTCAGGGGAGAAGACCCAGGTGCCTCCGGGCCCGGTGCAAAAGACGCGCCCCTGCGTGTCCACCTTCATGCCGTCAGGCACGCCGTCCGTCTCGTCCGAGGACATGTCGGCGAAGATGCGGCGCCGGATCATGTGGCCTCCCGCATCCAGCTCGAGCACGTGGATGTACTGGGCCCAGCGGGTGTTGGCGACGTAGAGGAGCCGCTCGTCGGGGGAGAAGGCGAGGCCGTTCGGATACTCGAAGTCGGCGACGAGGCTAGTCGACCCGTCGGGCATCAGACGGTAGACGCCGGCGTAGGGCAGCTCGCGCTCCGCGAGCGGCACGCGCAGGCCCGGGTCGGTGAAGTAGATGCTGCCGTCGGACTTGCAGACGACGTCGTTGGGCCGGTTGAGCCGCTTGCCTTCGAAGCGGTCCATGAGCACGTCGATCCGCCCGTCGGGACCGGTGCGGGTCACGCGCCGATTGTCGCCCTCGCACAGGATGAGACGCCGCTCGAGATCGAACGTCGTGCCATTGCCGCCGCCCGTCTTGTCACGCACCACCTCGGGTGCCTTCCCCGGCACGATCCGGTAGAGCACGCTCGAGCGCACGTCGACGAAATAGTAGAAGCCCTCCGGGTGCCAGAGAGGGCCCTCGGTGAAGACGAAGCCCGTGGCCAGACGCTCCGCCTCCCGCGATTCGACGATGGCCGTCAGATCGTCGGTCATGATGCGCTCCTCCTCGCTCGGGAACTCGCGCCGCTCACGGCCGCTTCAGCCGGACCTCTTCGAGGGGCGCCGACCAGGGATACGGATTGATGAGCATCAGGGCGGGCTCGGCCACCCGGGGGCCGATGCCGCTCGGCCAGATGTACTCGAAGATCGGGCCATAGCGGACGCGCTCGTACACGAGTCGCTGGATCTGATGGAGCATGGCCTCGCGTTTCTTGCGGTCCGTCTCCGTAGCCTGCTGCTTGAAGAGCGCGTCGATGTCGGGATAGCCGCCGTAGGCGTAGGCGCCGTCGCTGGGGATGACCTCGGAGAGGCGCGAGGCCGCGTTGCCGTAGAGCGAGCTGGTGCAGACGCACACGCCCTTGGCCTTCTTGGAGGCGATCAGCGTGAAGTAGGCCCCCCGCTCCATGGGACGCATCTTGAGGCGGATGCCCACCGCCTGGAAGTAGCCGACGATGGCCTCCCCGAGGGAGAAGTAGGGAGGCAGCTGGTGGAGCTCGCTCGCCTCGAAGCCGTTGGGATAGCCCGCCTCGGCGAGGAGCTGCTTGGCCTTCGCCGGGTCGTAGGGATAGGGCTCGAGGGGCAGGGCGAACTCGAAGGTGCGCGGCACGTGGTTGCCGGCAGGCTTGGAGGCGCCCAGCGTCTCCGCGTCGCTCAAGGCGTGGCGGTCGATGGCGTAGTTGGCGGCCAGGCGCACGCGGCGATCGTTCCACGGCGACTTGGGATCCCACTGGTCGAGGAAGTCGAGATACCAGATGGCGATGCCGCCGGAAAATGCGAGGCGCAGGTTGGGATCGCGCTTGACCTCGAGGGCCTGGGGCACCTCGAGAAGGTAGGCGACGTCGACCTCGCCGCGCTTGAGCATGGCCAGGCGCGTGGTGCTCTCGGGCACGCTCTTGAAGACCAGGCGCTTCACCGAGGGCATCTTCCGCCAGTAGCTCTCGTTGGCCTCCATGATCAGCTCCACGCCCGGCGTGTGGCTGACGAACCGGTACGGGCCGAGCCCCACGGGCGCGCGCCGAAAGCCGTCGTCGCCCACGCGCTCGACGTACTTCTTCGGCACGATCCATCCCGCGCCGGAGACCATGGTGCCGTAGTAGGTCATGAAGTCCGGCCAGGGCTCGTGGAGGACGAAGCGCACGCGCGCGGGGCCGACCACCACCACCTCGCGCACCTTCTCGCGCAGGGTCTTGGAGCCCTTGGCGCGGTGGAAGCTGAACTTCACGTCCTCCGCGGTGAAGGGATCGCCGTTGTGGAACTTTAGTCCTTCCCGGAGCTTGAACTCGTACGTCTTCTGATCCTGGCTCACCGTCCACGACTCGGCCAGGCTCGGCGCCATGAGATTGCCCGGCATGGGCTTCACCAGCGCATCGTGTAGCGCATAGAGGACCCAGAAGGGCGTGATCTGTCCCGACACCTCGCCGGGGTCGAACCAGAGGGGCGACAGCGTCACGTAGAGCGCCCAGCGCATCTCGCCCTCGGGCCTGGTCTGGGCGTCGCTGCGGACGGCGGTCCAGAGAGTGAGCAGCATCGCGCAGGCCAGGACAAGTCCCCGCACGGCGCGGCGTCGGTGGCTCATGCGCGCTCCTCCTCGAGCCGGGTCTGGGCGCCGCTGAGGACGAGCAGCATCGCGCAGGTCAGGGCGAGTCTCCGCACGACGCGGCGTCGGTGGGTCATGCGCGCTCCTCCTCGAGCCGGGTCTGGGCGCCGCTGAGGACGAGCAGCATCGCAAAGGTCAGGGCGAGTCCCCGCACGACGCGGCGTCGGTGGGTCATGCGCGCTCCTCCTCGAACGTGGGTTGCGGCGATGCCCGTATAGGAGTACCACATCTACTAAGAGCAGGGACGGCGTCGGGAACCGGCGCGAGGCCCGGCACGGGCCAGGATGCGAGCAGCACGATGACCAGAATGGACCTCGAGAAGTGGCTCCTTCGCCACAACTTCACGCAGGCCCCCGCGGGCAAGACGAGCCACAAGCAGTTCGTGCTGGGCAGCTGCAAGGTCACCGTCCCCGGCCACGGCCCCAAGGACCTGAGCAAGAAACATCTGGGCATGATCCTTCGCCTGCTCGAGTCCGTAGGTTTCGATCGCAACACTGTCCGGCGCGAGTGGGGAGACGTCTGACCAGCGGATTCTCCAGGGCAAGGCGCTTGCATCCAAGCGCCCACATGCCCACCCATCCGATGGTCGCTTCGTGAGCAAATGCTGGGGCCAGGCCGCGGCCGTGGTCCTGACCGGACTGGCCATCGCCGCGGCCGCCGAGGTCGCGCTCGTCGAGGACTGGACGCAGCCTCCGGTGGGGACTCGGGGCATTCCCCCGGGGTGGACTCACTACGAGACCTTCGGGGGGCGGCCGGCCTACGACTTCACCGTCGTCGATAGCGATGGGCGGCGGGCCCTGCTTCTCAAGAGCCACAACGAACACTCGACCATCGCCCGGGAGCTCCACGTCGATCTCCGCGCCACCCCCGTCCTCGAGTGGAGCTGGAAGGTGCTCAAGCTGCCCGCGGGAGCGGACATCCGCGCCAAGGAGACGTCCGATCTCACCGCGCACGTCTTCGTGATCTGGCCCCGCTTCCCTGCCATGGTGCGCTCGCGCCTCATCGGCTATGTGTGGGATGCGACGGCGCCCGTGCAGACGGTGGAGAAGAGCCGCAAGACGGGCACCGTGCACTTCTTCGTGCTGCGATCCGGCGCGAGCGGGCTCGGTCAGTGGCTGACGGAGCGGCGCAACGTCCTCGAGGACTACCGGCGGATCTTCGGGGAGGAGCCGGAGGGTCCCCGCGCGCTCGCCCTGTCCATCGACACCAACGACACGCACTCCGAGGCCGAGGCGCTCATCGGCCGCATCGCCTTCACCGCCGCCGGAGCGCCCCGGTAGCCTCGGCTACGTGTTCGGCGGCGCCGCGCTGATGTCGCCAAGCGCGGAGAGACGGTCCCGCTCGACCGCGATGTCGCCGATGGAGACGACCCCCATCACGAAGCCGTCTTCGTCGACCACGGGGAGGCGGCGCACGGCCTTCTCGCGCATGAGGCGCACGGCCTGTCCCACGCTGGCCTTCGGCTCGATGGTGGTGAGATCCCGGCTGCAGATGGATCCGACGGGTGTCGTCTCGGGATCGGCTCCTTCGGCGAGGGCGCGCACCACGATGTCACGGTCGGTGACGATGCCGAAGAGCCGCTCGTCCTCGAGGATGATCACGTCGCCGATGTCGTTACCGCGCATGATCTGGGCCGCCTCGAGCACCGAGGCGGTGGGAGAGATGACGCAGGGATTCGCGCTCATGACGTCTCTGACGATGAGATCCATCGCTCGTCCTCCTGTGTCCTGGTGTGAGGGGGTCGCCGCTCAGGGCTCACCTCGAGACGCTGCAATGGATGTGCCCTTCCGAGCCCGGAACCTTCGTCATGGCCCCGGAAATCCTGACCTGACACGCGGCGCCATCCCCTCGAGGGGTCGGAGAGTGCTATCCTACGAGCCATGAAGACACGACGCGAGACCGACAGCATGGGCGCCATCGACGTTCCCGCCGACCGCTACTGGGGCGCGCAGACCCAGCGCTCCCTCGAGCATTTCAAGATCGCGGGAGAGCGTTTTCCGCGTGAGATGATCCGCGCCTTCGGCCAGCTCAAGCGGGCCTGCGCCGAGGTCAACGCCGAGCTCGGGCTCCTGCCCAAGGACGTGGCGAACGCCATCGTCCAGGCCGCGGACGAGGTGATCGCGGGGAAGCTCGACGATCACTTCCCGCTGGTCGTCTGGCAGACGGGGAGCGGCACCCAGAGCAACATGAACGCCAACGAGGTGATCGGCAACCGCGCCATCGAGCTCCTCGGCGGCCAGCTCGGCTCGAAGAAGCCGGTGCATCCGAACGATCACGTCAACCGCTCGCAGTCTTCCAACGACACCTTTCCCACCGCCATGCACCTGGCCGCGGTCAGCGAGATCGAGGGCCGCCTCCTCCCCGCCATCCAGGCCCTGCGGGACGTCCTCGACGAGAAGGCCCGGGCCTTTGCCGACGTGGTGAAGATCGGCCGCACCCACCTCCAGGACGCCACCCCGCTCACCCTCGGTCAGGAGATCTCGGGCTGGGCCGCCATGCTCGATCAGTGCCTCGCCCTGATCCGGGCGAATCTGCCCGGCCTCTACGAGCTGGCCATCGGCGGGACGGCGGTGGGCACCGGCCTCAACGCTCCCGCCGGGTTCGGCGAGAAGGTGGCCGCGCGGCTCGCCCTGCTCACCGGGCTGCCTTTCACGAGCGCGCCGAACAAGTTCCAGGCCCTCGCCTCCCACGAGGCGCTCGTCTCGGCGAGCGGCACGTTGAAGACCCTCGCCGCCTCGCTGACCAAGATCGCCAACGACGTCCGCTGGCTCTCCTCCGGCCCCCGCGCGGGCCTGGGCGAGCTGCGCATCCCGGAGAACGAGCCGGGGAGCAGCATCATGCCCGGCAAGGTCAATCCGACCCAGTGTGAAGCGTTGACCATGGTCTGCGCCCAGGTGATCGGCAACGACGTCGCCGTCACCATGGGAGGCGCCGCGGGACACTTCGAGCTCAACGTCTTCAAGCCCCTCATCATCCACAACGTGCTCCGCTCGATCCTGCTCCTGTCGGATGCCTGCGACTCCTTCCGCGAGCACTGCGCCGTCGGCATCGAGCCCGACCGCAAGCGCATCGCCCGGCACGTGCACGAGTCCCTGATGCTGGTGACAGCGCTGGCGCCCCACATCGGCTATGACAAGGCCGCGGAGATCGCCAAACACGCCCACCACGAGGGGATGACTCTGCGGGAAGCCGCCCTCGCCCTCGGCTACGTGTCGGCCGCGGACTTCGACCGCATCGTGCGTCCCGAGGCCATGGTCGGACCCGATCCCGACAAGACGTCCTGAAGCCGGGCGCGGTCAGGGTCGGACCAGCTCCACCAGCTTCGTCAGCACGCTTTCCGTCAGCGAAGCCTTCGCCTGCGCGAGCTCCTCGCCCAACCGCACCAGCTCCTCGCGCCCGAGCAGCTTGCGCGCCCGCGGAAACATCTCCGTCTCCTCCTCTTCGGCGTGATGCTCGACGAGGTCCTTGAGGACTTTGGTCTTGGCCGCGAAGGGCTCGGAGGCGATGTCCGTTTCCTTGAGCTCGGGAAGCACGATGTCGACCACGTGATGTTCCTCCACCGCCTCGAAGTAGAGCTTGCGATCGTCGGCCTTCTTCGCCGCGTCGCGGAAGGCGGGATAGAAGATCTGCTCCTCGATGGTGGTGTGGATCTTGAGCTCGCGCTCGATCTCCGCCAGCAGCTCCTCCCGCTTCGTGGTCGCTCGCCCGCTGCTGTCCGTGAGATCGGCGAGGAGCGCCCGCACCTTCCGGTGATCGTCCTTCAAGAGTGAGATCGCGTCCTGCTCCGTCTTTTTGCTCCGGGGCATCGAAGCCCTCCTGATCGATGAAAGTGAACTGGCTCTGTCCGTCGTCCAAGCAAGGGATGTGCCCGCGGCGCCTCGAGGCTCCGAATAGACCTTATCGGTAATTCGTTCCGCGTCGGTCGGGACCACCAGGGATGCCGCGGGCCGACGTCGTTGCGTGGGGACACCCTCGCGGGCCTGGCATCGACCTTGCGTTTCTCCCTGCCGGAAGGGCCTGAACCTCACAACCGTTGATCACAGCCAGGGAGGTTTCATCGTGAACAAGGACATCGCGGCGGGGAAGTGGGAGCAGCTGAAGGGGGCAGTGAAGGAGCAGTGGGGCCGGCTCACCGACGACGAGCTGACCAGGATCGCGGGCAAGCGAGAGAAGCTGCATGGGCTCCTGCGCGAGCGCTATGGCTACTCCGAGGAGAAGGCCCAGGCGGAGATCGATCGCTTCTATGAGGCGCACGTGTACGACGATCGCGGCCAGGAGTCCGAGCTGCGTCGGCGCTCGGCCTGAACGGCCATACGCAGGAGGGGATCATGCGAGCGGTCAGTCTGGTTCTAGTCTCCGGGGCTCTGGCCATGTCGTCCTCCTTCGTTGACGCGCAGGTCGCCGGCTCGAGCAAGCTCGGCGTCGCCGTCGAGGAGGTCAAGCTGGTGGCGGTGGGCTGGAGCGCGCGGAAGGACATCATCGGCAAGGCGGTCTACAACGAGAACAATCAGCGGGTGGGCAGGATCGAGGATCTCATCGTGGCCCCGGACAGCGCCGTGTCCTTCGCCATCGTAGGGGCGGGCGGCTTCGCGGGCCTGGGCAGGCACGACGTGGCCATCCCCGTGCAGCAGATCCAGCTCCAGGACGATGGCAAGTTCATCCTCCCAGGAGCGACGAAGGACGCCATCAAGGCCCTGCCCAAGTTCGAGTACGCGAAGAACGAGAAGAAGTAACGGGGCATCCGGCGGGGGCGGGTCCGCTGCTGGGCGGATCCGTCCTCAGCGGGAGCCGGCCAGCTTCGCTTCGGCGGATCCCCTCCGCTGGCCGCCCGTGACCTGATCCATCGTGCATTGTCTCGGCTTCTTGTCCGGCCGCCAGCGCAGGAAGCGCGTGCCGTGCCGGAATCGCCCGCCCGTGAAGTGGTCGTAACGGACCTCGGCCACCAGCCTGGGCTCGAGAGGCTCCCACTCTCCGGATCGCTTGGTGCTCCACCGGCTGGGGCCGCCGGGGGCTCGCCCCGTGAAGCCGGGTGGCTTCACGAGGGGTCGGAGCTGCGCCAGGAGCTTCTTGCGCTCCGCCGCGGGAAATCCCGAGGTGAAGCCGACGTGATGCAGGAGACCCCTGGCGTCGTAGAGACCCAAGAGAAGCGAGCCGACCACAGGCGCGCTCGTGGCATAGCGGAAGCCTCCCACCACGCAGTCGGCGGTGCGCTGGCGTTTGACCTTCTCCATGCCGGTGCGATCGCCCGTGCGATAGCCGAGATCGACGCGCTTGGCCACCACGCCGTCGAAGGTGCCGCCCGTCATGGCGAGCCACTGCCGCGCCTTCGCCGCGTCGGGGCTGAAGGGAGAGAGGCGGAGGCCGTCGATGCCGTCGAGCTCGTGGGTGACGAAGGTCTCGAGGCGCCGTCGGCGCTCGCGGAAGGGCAGCTCGACGAGCACGCGTCCGCCGCCATCCACGAGGAGGTCGAAGACGACGAGCTGGGCGGGATGCTCGTGGGCGAGCTTCTGCACGCGGCTCGCTGCCGGATGAATACGCTGGAGGAGATCGTCGAAGGAGAGTCGGCCATTGACGGGCACGACGATCTCGCCGTCGAGCACGAACCGTCTCGCCGGCACCGAGCGAAGCGCGTCCACCACCTCGGGGAAGTAGCGGGTGAGCGACTGCCCGGACTTCGACTGGAGCTCGATGGCCGTGCCGTCGCGGAAGGCGAGACAGCGGAACCCGTCCCACTTCGGCTCGTAGGCCCACTCCGGTCCCTCGGGGAGCTCCTCGACCAGCCGCGCCTCCATGGGCGGGTAGGGCGGCCGGAGAGTGCGCGCGCTCATGCCAGATGGCCCGCGGGCGCCACCGCGCGGGCGAAGGCGCGCGCATCGAGCGTGTTCAGGACTTCCCCGCGGGAGACCCAGCCGCGACGGGCCATGGCCACGCCGTAGCGGAGGTTGCCGTAGTCGGCCATGGAATGCGCATCAGTGGAGATGACGAAGCGGATGCCCCGTTCCCTTGCCCGGCGGACCCACGACGGGGCCAGATCGAGGCGGCGAGGATCGCCGTTGATCTCGATGGCCGCCCGGGAGGCGGCGATGACGTCCAGGATCGCCTCCACGTCGCACTCGATGGGCGCCCGGGAAAGGAGCAGCCGTCCGAGCGCATGCCCCCAGATCTTGAAGCAAGGATGAGCCATGGCGCGCGTGATCCGGGAGGTCATGTGGGCCACGTCGAGCCGGAAGCGCTGGTGCACACTGGCGATGACCACGTCGAGCTGCTCGAGCACGGCGTCTGGGTAGTCGAGGGCGCCGTCAGCCAGGATGTCGACCTCGCTTCCGCGCAGGAGCCGCACTGCCACCAACTCCTGGACCCGAGCCATCTCGTCCCATTGCTCGGCCAGCCGGTCGATGCTCAGGCCGCCCGCGTAGCTCGCCGATCGCGAATGATCGGTGATGGTCAGGTACGCCATGCCGAGGGCATCGGCCGCCCTTGCCATCTGCTCGACGGTGTGGACGCCGTCGGAGTAGACGGTGTGGCAGTGGATCAGCCCGCGCACGTCCTCCAGGGCGACCAGGTCGGCGGGGAGCCGCCCGGCGAGCGCCGCCTCGATCTCTCCCGCACCTTCCCTGAGCTCCGGCGCAATGAACGGAAGACCGAGCTGCTGATAGATCGCCGCCTCGTCCTCGATGGGCAAGCGACCATGCTCGCCCGGACGCGACAAGCCGGAAGGGGCAAGGCGGAGGCGCCGCCGGCTGGCGATCCGCTGCAGCTCCGCGACGTGGCCTGGCGCTCCGGTGGCAAAGAGCATCTGCGCAGCATGGGAGCGCGGCGAGACGACACGCACCTCGAAAGGCAGGCCGTCGACGAGAACACCATGGACGTTCGTGCCGTCGACCTCCGCGCTCAGCGCGAGCGGAGCCCGCCGCACATGCTCCATGGCCGCTTTCGGCTTGGTCGTCGCCAGGACAAAGGTGAGGGACTCCAGCGTCTCCGTGGCCCGGCGCAGATCACCCGCCACGTCCGCCCAGGCCGCCCCCGGAGCCTTTCCGAGATGCTCGAGCATCTCCGCCGCCGTCTCGCTCGCCTCGGGCAGGAGGATCTTCCGGGGAGACTCGAGCCTGCGGATGCGATCCAGGATGCGTTGCTCGGTCTTCGGCCCGATCCCTTTGATCGTGCGGAGACGCCCCTGCTCGCACGCCTCCTCGAGCTGCGCCACCGTCTCGATGCCCAGGCTGCGGCTGAGAAGCTCGATGCGCTCGAGACTCAGCTCGGGTATCCGGCTCAGCTCGGCGGCCCCGGCGGGCAGACGGCGGCGAAGCGTCTCGAGCGACGGTGACGTGCCCGTCCGGTAGAGCTCGGCGATGAAGGCGGCCAGGCGTGGTCCGACGCCGCGGAGCTCGGTCAGCCGCCCCTCGTCGATGATCGGGGAGAGATCTCCGCCGAGTCGCTCGAGGGCACGAGCGGCTCGATCATACGCGCGCACCTTGAAGGGCTGCTCGCCCGCGAGATCGAGAAGCCTTGCCATCTCGTGAAGACGTCGGGCGATGGCGAGCCGGTCGAGTCGGGCGGCCATGGGATCGCGTCCCCGGAGCCGATTGGCCGTTCTCGCCACGCCCACCTTCGGGAGGGGTCGGGCCCGACGAGGAACCGGGGGGTAGGCC
>Ga0075425_100004488_pt1 | contig 14407 bp, 12 predicted proteins | sample SoiMethybrSBSTD4_FD_75300 | JGI IMG/M metagenome (GOLD analysis project Ga0075425, IMG submission 75300) | Bulk soil microbial communities from a Populus tree surrounding site in Tennessee, USA - Soil MetaG P. TD hybrid SBSTD4 | ecosystem: Environmental > Terrestrial > Soil > Tree plantation...
TCGACGCGCCGAGCGGGCTGCCGCCGCTCGAGGAGCTGGTCCACGCGCTCCCCGGCGGGCGGCGGCGACGGATCGTCATCGCCTTCGACGATCCCAATCGGCCTGCGGTGACGATGCGCACCATCCTTCCCGCCGTCGTCCGGCGCCTGCAAGCGGCGGGCGTCGATGACGGCGAGATCACGCTCATCAGCGCCAACGGTATGCACCCGAAGTTCAGCGCGGAGAGCCTGCACGCCTATCTCGGCGCCGAGGTCGTCAAGCGGTTCGGCGAGCGGATCGTGAACCACGATTGCGAGGACCGCGAGGCGCTCGTCGACCTCGGGCGCACGGCCTTCGGCGACGCGGTCGACGTCAATCGGGCGGCGGTGGAGAGCGATCTGCTCATCTACGTCGGCAATGTCGCCACGAACATCTGGGGCGGCTACTCCGGCTCGGGGATCGTGGTCGGGCTCGGGGGCACGCACGCCGTCGCCGGGCACCATGGCCGAGACGCGATCGGTCATCCGGCCTCCTGTCACGGCGAGCCGCGCACGATGCTCTACCAGCGACGGAAGTGGGCGGTCCATGAGGCCGTGGAGCGGGCCCGACGAGGTGCCGCGTTCTACGCCGAAGCGATGACGGACGCTCGCGGCGTGATCGACGTGTTCGCCGGACGGGCGGAGGACATCCGGCCGCGAGCCTGGGCCGAGGCCGATCGGCGGCTGGTCCGGCGAGCAGCGCAGGTTGACGTCCTCGTCGTCGGCCTCGGTCCCGCCTTTCTGTACGGGCTCGCCGCCAATCCGCTCATCGCGCTCACAGGTGTGTCCTTTCCCACGCGGCTCTGGCTCGGCGCGCCGCTGCTCCGACGCGGCGGCGTCGTGATCGGCGTCACCGACAGCGCCGGCGTCGTCGATCCCGCGACGCATCCGGGTTACCGCGAGGCGATGCGCGAATTCGGACGCACGCGATCGTTCGAGGCGCTCGCCGCCGCGGCGGACGGGATCGGGGGCGATCCCGCCCTGGTCGCACGCTACCGCGCCGGCGGTGCCTATCATCCGTATCATCCGTTCTGGCTCTTCAACGAGGACGAGTACGCGATGACGACGGCCGGGCGCATCATCGTGGCCGGCGCCACGCCGGGCGAGCACTGGGCCGAGCTCGGCTGCGCCGTCACGCCCGACTTCACCTCCGCGTGGAGCCAGGCGCTGGATCTCGTCGGCCGGCGCCCACGCACGCTCGTCTTGCCGACCTACTGGTCGAAACCACGCATCAAATTCGAGGTCCCAGAGGAGGGCGTATGAAACGGACGATAGGGCTGGCGATCATGGTGATCGCGGTGGTGGTGGGAGCTCCCGCGCCCGGGAGCGCGCAGAAGATGACGACGATCCGGGTCGGGGACCAGATCGGGTCCGAGCTCGATTACGGGCCGTACTGGATCGCGGTCGAGAAGGGCTACTTCAAGGACGAGGGGATCACGACCGTGCGCCGCACGTATCCCAACGGGCCCGCCACGCTGCTGGACTACAACAAGGGCGAGGTGGACGCGGTGATGGCCGGGCTCGCGCCGTACATGCAGGCGGCGGCGCAGGGCTCCGAGTTCGTCGTCCTCATGTCGATCACGAAGGGCAACGCGCCGCTCGTCGCGCGCGCGGAGATCAAGTCGGCCAAGGATCTCAACGGCAAGCGCGTCGGCACGCCGGGCCTGGGCACTATCCACGACACGATGCTGACGCTCTACGAGAAGGAGCACGGCATCAAGGTCGAGCACGTCTCGGCCAAGATCACCGATCTCGTGGCCATGCTCGAGAAGGGCGAGGTCGCCGGCGTGCTGTGCTGGGAGACGGTCGCCGCCACCACGGTGCGCACGGTCAAAGGCGCCCACTACCTGGCTCCGCTGCCCGTGATCCCGGGCGCGGAGAGCCTGGAGGTCATCCTCAGCCGCAAGATCGTCCAGTCGAGCCCCGACGTCGCGCTCGGCTTCACCCGCGCGCTCTTGAAGGGCATGCGGTACATCGACAAGCACGAGGACGAGGCGCTCCGGATCATCGCCAGGGCGATGAACGTCCCCGACGCGCTGGAGATCGCCAAGCTCGGCAAGGGCCAGGTCAAGACCACCGATCCCTACCTCGAGCTCAAGAGCTCGCAGATCGTCTACCAGGCGCTTCTCGACACGAAGAAGATCACGACCGAGCGCGTGAAGAGCTTCGACGATTACATGAAGCGCTTCGTCGACTATACGTTCGTCAAGAAGGCGGAGGAGTCGCTCAAGGGTTGGGAGCCGACGAAGTAGCCTGAGAACGATGAAGGCCAACGCCGAGATCCTCGACGTTCCCCGCGCGTCGGCGCCCGCCGTCGCCGCCCGGCGGGGCTGGCCCATCCAGGTGCTGCTCCACAACCTGGTGGCCGGGCTGGTCGTGCTCGCCGTGTGGCAAGTGGCCACCTGGCTCGTTCGCTCCGTCTTCTTCCCGAGCCCGCTGCAGGTGGTGCGCGCGATGGCGGATCTGTGGATCAACGGCGACGTCACCGGCAACTCGCTCCTCACCCACATCCGCTGGAGCCTGCAGCGCCTGCTGGCCGGTTTCTCGATGGGCGTCGTGCTCGGCGTGCCGCTCGGCCTCGTGATGGGGCTGTACAAGCCTCTCTACACGGGGACGCGAGCCGCGCTCGAGCCATTCCGCTTCATCCCGCCGATCGCGTGGATCCCGCTCACGATCGTTCTGCTGTCCGGATTCTCGCGGTACGTCTTCCTCATCTGGCTCGGCGCGTTCTTTCCGATCTTCGTGGCGACGCTGGTCGGCGTGCCCCGCGTGGAGCTCATCCACAAGAACGTCGCCAAGGTCCACGGGGCCGGGCGCTGGTACATCCTCACGCGGGTGGTGATCCCGTCGGTGCTGCCCGATATCCTGGGCGGCATGCGCGTCGGCATGGGGACCGCGTGGATGACCATCGTGGCCGCGGAGATGAGCGGCGGCGAGACGACGGGACTCGGCCGCATGATGGTCAACTACGCCGAGCTGCTCCGCATCCCCGAGATCGTCGTGGGCATGATCCTGATCGGCGTTCTGGGCTTCCTCATGAACGAGATCCTGCTCCGCATCGAGAAGCGCGTCTTCCGCTGGCGCTGGGAGGTCAGTCTTTGATCGTGGCAGTGCGAGGTGAGCGACGCCGCGGCGCGAGCCGAGCAGTGAAATGATCGAAGTCGACGTCTCCCAGCGGTTTGGGGATCTGGTAGTGCTCGATCGGCTTCGCTTCTCGATCGGGGCGAACGAGTTCCTGTGCCTGCTGGGACGGAGCGGGTGCGGCAAGACGACGGTCGCGAACCTGATGGCGGGGCTGCTCCCGTGCTCCGAGGGCTCGGTGACGATCGACGGCGTCCCCGTCGATCCCCGTCGTCACGAGCTGGCCTTCGTGTTCCAGGAGCCGTCGCTGTGGCCCTGGCGCACGGTGCGCAACAACATCAGGATCGGGCTCGAGATCAAGCGCGTGCCGCCCCACGAGATCGATCGGCGCGTCAGCGAGATGATCGAGCTCGTCGGGCTCGAGGGATTCGAGGACTACTACCCGTATCAGATCTCGGGCGGCATGAAGCAGCGGGTGGCCATCGCCCGCGCCTTCGCGGTGGACGCGGATCTGATCCTCATGGACGAGCCCTTCGCCGCCCTCGACGCCCAGACACGGACGAGCATGCAGGCCGAGGTGCTGCGGATCTGGGAGAAGCGGAAGACGACGGTGGTGTTCGTGACGCACAACCTGGAGGAAGCCGTCTATCTCGCCGAGCGAATCATCCTGCTGACGGAAAAGCCGACACGGATCAAGGCGAACCTCGAGGTCGATCTGACACGACCGCGCGACTTCGCCGATCCCCGGTTCGTCGCGCTGCGCAAGCGGCTCGGCGAGCTGATCGGCACCTGGTGAGCGACGTGAGGAAGCTGGAGTTCGTCGATGTCACGCTGCGCGACGCCCACCAGTGCCTGTGGGCGACGCGCATGCCGACGGCGATGATGCTGCCGATCGCCGCCCGCATGGACCGCGCGGGCTTCAAGGTCATCGACCTGATGGCCGCGGTCACCTTCGACGTCTGCGTCCGCTACCTGCGCGAGAACCCGTGGGAGCGCATCCGTCTCCTGCGTCGCGAGATCCAGGACACGCCGCTCAACGGTTGGGTGCGCAGCCGCAGCCTCGTCAGCTTCAATCTCGTGGGCGACGACGTGATCGAGCTCTGGGTCCGCAGGCTGGCCGCCAACGGGATCCGGCGCGTGACCTGCTTCGACGCGCTCTTCGACGTCGACAACCTCGTTCCGTCGATCCGCGCGGCCCAGGCCGCGGGCATCCAGGCCGTCGGCGCGCTCGTCTACTCGTTCAGCCCCGTGCACACCGACGAGCTGTTCGCGCGGAAGACGCGGGAGCTCTGCGCCCTCGGCGTCGACGCCGTGCTCCTGAAGGACTCCGCCGGCCTGCTCACCCCCGAACGGACGCGGACACTCGTGCCGGCGATGCGCGCCGCGTGCGGCGCCACGCCGCTGGAGATCCACTCGCACTGTAACAGCGGGCTGGCGCCCCTCTGCTACGACGAGGCAATCCGGCTCGGCGTCGACGCCGTGCAGACCGCGATCTCGCCGCTCGCCAACGGCACCTCGCTGCCGCCGACGGAGCGCATCGCCGCCTTCGCTCGCCGCGCTCACCGCGGCGTCGAGCTCGACGACGACGTATTGGAGGCGATGGCCGAGCATTTCCGGACGGCGGCGCTCGCCGAGGGCCGGCCGCTGGGGCGACCGGCCGAGTACGACCCGTTCCACTACGAGCACCAGGTGCCGGGCGGCATGATGACGAATCTCCGCGCGCAGCTCGCCGGCGCGGGACTGGAGCACCGGCTCCACGAGATCCTGGAGGAGACCGCGCGCGTTCGCGAGGAGCTCGGCTACCTGAACATGGTCACGCCGACGTCCCAGCTCGTGGGGACCCAGGCGGTGCTCAACGTGGTGCAGGGCGAGCGGTACCGGACCATCCCCGACGAGGTCGTCCGATACGCGCTCGGGCACTACGGAAAGCCTCTGGCGCCGATCGCCGGGCCCGTGATGGATCGGATCCTGGCCACGAGCGCCGCCCGCCAGTACGCCAGCCGCGACGCCGCGCCGACGACGGTGTCGGAGGTCAGGGCGCGGTTCGGCGGGCGCATCTCGGACGACGAGGTATTGTTGCGGATCATGTTTCCGGAGGCCCACGTGGAGGCGATGCTCGGGGCACCGCCGATCGCGACCCACGGTCCCGCCGTCGACACGCCGATCGTCGCGCTCGTGCGTGAGGTCCTCGGTCAGCGTCGGACCGGCTTCGTCAGCGTCCAGCGGGACGGAGTCCGGCTCTCCGCCCGGTTCCCCTCCAGCGACCGGGCATGAGCGCGCTCGCTCGCATGCTGAGCCCGGCCTCCATCGCCATCCTCGGCGCCTCCGAGGATTTCGTGAAGATCAACGGCCGCCCGCTCAAGTTTCTCCTCGACAAGGGATACGGCGGCCGGATCTACCCGGTGAACCCGAAGTACGACACGCTGGCCGGCCTGCCGTGCTACCCGACCATCGGCGCGATTCCCGATCCCGTCGACCTCGCCATTGTCGCCGTCCCCGCGGCCGCCGTCCTGGAGTCGCTGCGTCAGTGCGCCGCCAAGGGCGCGGCCGCCGCCGTCGTCTTCAGCTCGGGGTTCGGCGAGATGGGCGAGGCCGGCCGCGCGCTGGAGGGCGAGATCACCGCCCTCGCTCACGCCTCGGGGCTTCGCGTGTGCGGCCCCAACACGCTAGGCTTCATGAACACCTTCGACCGCGTGATGGCCACGTTCAGCCAGGCCGGCGACGGCGAGACGCTACCGGGGCCGGTGGGCTTCGTGACCCAGAGCGGGGCGTTCGGCACGGCGATCTTCGCGCTGGCCCGCCAGCGCGGGCTGTCGCTCGGCTACTTCATCAATAGCGGCAACGAGGCCGACGTCGACTTCGGCGATCTGCTGGCCCACGTGCTCGAGGACCCGCGCATCCGGGTCGTCGCCGGCTACATCGAGGGACTGCGCGACGGCCGCAAACTCCTCGCCGACGCCGATCGCGCGCTCGTCCTCGGCAAGCCGATCGTGCTGACCAAGGTCGCCCGGTCAGGCGCCGGCGCCCGCGCGGCCGCGTCGCACACGGGCTCACTCGCGGGAACGGATCGCGTGTACTCCGGAGTGTTCCGTCAGGCCGGCATCATCCGCGCCCGCAACGACGAGCATTTGCTCGATCTCGCCGCGGCATTCACGTATTGCCCGCTGCCGGCCGGCGGCGGCGTCGGTCTGGTCACGCAGTCAGGCGGCGCGGGCGTGCTCATGGCCGATCGCTGTGAGGAGCTGGGGCTCGCGGTCCCCGAGCTGACGGAGACGACGCGCGAGGCGCTGCGCAAGGTCGTGCCTGCGTTCGGCGCCGTGCGAAACCCCGTCGACATCACCGCGCAGTTCATCGCCGAGCCCGCGCTGCTGTCGAAGTCGCTCGAGCTGGTGCTCGCCGATCCGGGGGTCGACGTCGCGATCTTCTACCTCGGGCTCATGGAGCGCGCGGCCCCGAAGATCGCCGCGGACCTCGCGCGCGTGGCGAAGGCCTCGCCGAAGCCGCTGGTCGTCGCGTGGGCCGGCGCACCCGAGGCTGGCCTGAGTGCTCTGCGTGAGAGCGGCGTGTGCGTGATGCCGAGCGCCACGCGCGCCGTCGACGCGGTCCAGGGGCTGGTGCAGTTCGCCGATCGTCGCCGCCGTCATGAGCGCGAGCGCGCCGACGGCAGCGGGGGACAAGCCCCCGCCCTGGAAGGTCGCGGCGATATCACCACCGTCGGGCGGGGGCTTGTCCCCCGCCGCTCCGACGGTCGTCGCGTGCTCCGTACCGAGGACGCGTTCAGCCTTCTCGCCGAGTACGGGATCGCGGCACCGCCGGCCCGCCTGGCCCACGCGGCAGACGAAGCCGCGCGGATCGCCGAGAATTTCGGAACCGCGGTGGCGCTGAAGGCGGAATCGCCGGCGATCCTGCACAAAACGGACGCCGGCGCGGTCCGCCTCGGCGTGCACGGCGCCGCCGACGTGTGCGCCGCCTTCGCGACCATCGTCGACAACGTTCGGCGCCACGACCCGGCCGCGCCTCTCGACGGTGTGCTCGTCCAGGCGATGGTCACGGGCGGGACGGAGATGGTCGTCGGCCTGCATCACGATCCGCAGTTCGGACCGATCGTCATGGTCGGGCTCGGGGGCGTCTTCGTCGAGGTGCTCGAGGATGTGGCGTTCGGCGCGGTTCCTCTCACCCGGGGCGACGCGGAGGACATGCTCGCGAGCCTGCGGGGAGCCCGCATCCTCGACGGCGTGCGCGGGCGGCCTCGGGCCGACCGAAGCGCCCTCGTCGACGTGTTGCTCGCGGTGTCGCGGCTCGGTGCCGAGGCCGGTGGCGTCATCGCCGAGCTCGATCTCAACCCCGTGGTCGTGCTGCCGGAAGGCCGCGGCGCGGTCGCCCTCGATGCGCTCGTCGTCCTGTCGAGCGAGGAGAAATCATGCTGAACAGGGATCGCTTCGGTAACGAATACGCCCCCGGTCTGCCGTACGCGCGCGGGCGCATCCTCACCAGCACGGAGGACGACTTCCGCAAGCTGCGCCAGGCCTGGCGCGTGATCGAGACGCGCGTGAAGCAGGGCGGCTCCGACGCCGTGTTCAACTTTTCGGGGCTCGAGCATGGCCTGCCGCTGACGGCGGACGAGCTGCCCGTCGCCAACGACTTCGTGGCGCCGGCGCTCTACTTCGATCGCTTCCGCGCCGCCGCGCTGGATCACCTCGGCGGCGCGGCCGACCGTCATGACGTCGCCCTGTTCGCGCGTCTGACCGGCGCGACCTACGCGACGCATCTGACCCTGGTGAAGCCCGGCGACGTGGTGGTCGGCATCTCGCCGACCGGAAGCCACCCCTCGGTGATCCGCGCCGCCGCCCACGCCGGTGCCAAGTTCATCGATACGACGGGCGTCGCCGCCCTCGAGGAGGCACTCGACCGCGAATCCGCGGTGAGCCTCGTCGTCGTCACCAGGCTCGCCGTGTCCTATGAGCTGCTCCCGCTCGAGGCGATCCGCGCCGCCGTGCGGCTGGCCCATGGGCGCGGCGTGCCCGTCTACGTCGACGACGCCGGCGGCGCGCGGGTGGGCCCCGCGCTCTTCGATCAGCCGAGAACGCTGGAGCTCGGCGCCGACGTGGGCGCCACCGGCCTCGACAAGTACGGCACGGTGGGACCGCGGCTCGGCGTGCTCGCGGGGGAGAGCGGGCTGATCTCGCGGATCCGGGCGCGCGCCTTCGAGATGGGGCTGGAGGCGCGTCCCCTCTTCTACCCGGCGGCGTTCCGCTCACTGGCCGGCTACTCGCCCGAGCGCGTCCGCCACCTCGTCGAGACCTCGCGCGAGGTCGCCACGGCGGTGAAGAAGGTCGTGGGCGAGCGGCGCGTGCACGACACACCGGTGATCGCCGCCTTGCTCGCCGAGGACATCCTGGAGATCGCCATGGAGCGCGGCGGGCTCGCCGAGCCTGCCATCGTGCCGTGGGAGGCGACGGCCGCGTTCACGATGCTCCTGCTCCGCGATCACGGCATGATGACCGTCAGCTTCGTCGGCATCCCCGCCGGCACGTCGTCCCACATGATGAAATTCATCCCGCCGGAGACGTTGACGCGCTTCGGCGGCGCCGAGGCGTACGCGCACGCCGTCGACGACGCCCTCGACAAGCTCGCCGCCATCGCCGGCGATCCCGGCAAGATCCGACGGCTCCTGTTCGGTGACCAATAACATGGGGGGCCTCGCTGCGGGCCCCCCAAGCGGCCCCGACGCTCGGGACGCCCCGGCGAAGCCGGGGCGTCCCTCGAGATACTCCCGCGTCGGGCTGGCCGTCCTCATGCTGTTCGCGGCATGGCCCGTCGTGGCCGGCGCCGAGTCGACGCTCGAGACGGTCAAGAAGCGCGGCAAGCTCGTGGCGGGGGTGCGCACCACGAACCCGCCGTACGGCTACATCGACGAGAAGGGGCAGAACGCGGGCTTCGACGTCGATATCGTCCGCGCGCTCGCCCAGAAGCTCGGGGTCGGGCTCGAGCTGAAGGAGGTGACGGCGCAGACGCGGATCCCCGTCCTGCTGAACGGCGGGATCGACCTCGCGGCGGCGGCCGTCAACCACTACATCGAGCGCGACCAGGTCGTGGACTTCACGATCCCGTACCTGATGGTCGACGTCGATGGGCTCTTCGTCGTCAAGAAGGGCGGCCCGCTGCGCGGCGTGAAGGGCTTCGAGGACCTGGGCGGCAAGACGCTGGCCATCGCCCAGGGCGCGGGGGCGGGCCAGCGCTTCGTGAAGCTCCAGCCGACGGGTAAGGTGCTCGAGTTCCAGGACTGGCCCGCGGCCGTGCAGGCGCTCCGTCAGGGCAAGGCCGACTTCATCACGACCGACTCGCCGGTGCTCTACTTCTTCGTTCACAAGTTTCCCAGCGAGCTGGAGCTGGTGGGTCGCGGCGCGCCGCTCAAGCCCATCGGCATCATCGTCCGCGAGAACGACTCCAAATGGCGCGACTGGCTCAACGTGGCCCTGATCGAGATGTGGGAGGACTGCAGCTACCAGCAGATCTATCGCCACACCTTCGGCCGCAATCCAGATCCGCGCTTCGAGATGCCGGACTGGCGCGTGGTCTCGCAGCGCAAGAAGTGTGATTGAGTTCGACTGGAGCGTGCTGCTCAAGTACCACCGCGAGCTGCTCGCGGGGCTGCGCGCCACCGTCGTGCTGACGGTCGTGGGCCTCGCCGGGAGCCTGGCCCTCGGCATCGTGGTGGGCGTGGGACAGACGGCGCGGCCGCGATGGGTGCGTGCCATCTTCAGGGGGTACGTGGAGCTGTTCCGCAACGTGCCGCTGGTCGTGCAGATGTTCTTCTGGTTCTTCGCCGCCGGGCTGGGCTCGCTGGCCGCCGCGATCGTCGGCCTCGTCTGCTACTCCGCCGCGTACATGGGCGAGGTCGTCCGGGCCGGCCTCCAGGCGATTCCTCGCGGGGTGGCCGACGCCGCGCTGTCTGTCGGGCTCTCGCCGCTCCAGGCGGTGCGCCACGTCGTCCTGCCCTACGCGCTGATGATCACGATCCCGCCGCTCACCAACGAGGCGCTCAACGTGCTCAAGAACACCTCGGTGGCGATGACGGTCGCCGTCGCCGAGCTCACCTTCCAGACCCAGGCGATCAACGCCTACACCTTTCGCGGCTTCGAGGCGGCGACGGCCGTCACGTGCGGCTACCTGGGTCTCGGCCTGGTCCTCGTCGTCGTCGCCACCGCCCTGCAGCGCCGCCTCGGCATCGCGCGCCGGGTGGGCTGAGAGTGATGAACCGATCGATCTACCGCCGACGCGGTGGGGGGTGTCGGGCCGGGGAGCCCGAGGGGGCGTCAGCACCTTCGGTCACGAGATCGGCGTTCGCTCGCCCCGACGTTAAATGAATCCGGACGTCGTCATCCAGAACCTGCCGTACCTCATGCGCGGGCTCCGTCTCACCGCGGTGATCACGCTCGTCTGCATGGTCGCGAGCCTCGCCGTCGGCGTGGTCCTGGCCTTGCTGCGACGGTCGGCGGTCCGCGCGCTGAGCGCCGCCGCGACCGTCTACATCGAGACGCTGCGCTCCACGCCGCTGCTCATGGTGATCTTCTGGTTCTACTTCCTGCTGCCGCTGCTCACGGGCAAGAGCCTCGAGCCGCTGGTGGCGGGCATCGTGGCCATGGTCGCCTTCCAGAGCGCGTACGTCGCCGAGATCGTCCGCGCGGGGATCACGTCCGTGAAGGCGGGCCAGCTCGAGGCCGCGGTGGCGCTGGGGCTGCCCTACCGGAGCGCGATGTGGCGCGTGGTCCTGCCCCAGGCGTTCCGCAACATGTTGCCCGCGCTCGTCGCCCGGTTCGTCGCGCTCTTCAAGAGCACGTCGCTTCTGTACGTGATCGGCGTGGTCGAGTTCTTTCGCGCGGCGACGATCGTCAACAGCCGCGAGTTCCGGCCGATGGAGATCTTCCTCTTCGTCGCCTTCGTGTATCTCTGCTGCGGGGTGGCCGCGTCGGTGATCGGTGCCTGGCTCGAGCGGACGATGGCGACGGAGGATCTGAGACTCGAAGCCTCGAGTGCGGCATGATGTCCCTGACGGGAGGCGGCAATGACTGATCGCACGGACCGCTTCGGCAACCCCATCGACCCCACCGTGGGCTACGCGCGCGGCTCCGTGCTGCGCGGGACCGACGAGGAGGTCGCCAAGACCCTGCGCGCGCGTGGGCTCGTGCGCGAGCGGATCGAGGCGCACGGCGTCGACAGCGTGTACGACCTCACGGGGATGAATCGTGGGGCGGCGCTCACGGCCGAGGACGTCAAGCACCTCACGAGCCACGTGCCGTTCTTCGCGCGCTTCGAGGGCGAGACCGAGCCCGTCGCCCTCCGACACATGGGCGCGGACGCGGCGCGACACGCCGCGCTGATCCTCACGCGCGTGTCGGCGGCCAACTTTCTCGCGCTGACGACGGTGCTCGAGCGCGGCGACCGCGCGCTCGCGCTGGCGCCCGCGGGGGGCGTCACCCATCCGTCGGTCACGCGGCCGATCGGCATGGCCGGGGCGACGTTCGAGGAGTTCCATGACCTCGAGGGGCTCGAGCGTGCGTGGCGCGCCGGCCCGGCGCCGCGGGTCGTCGTCATCACGCCGATCACCGCCTCCAAGCGGCACCTGGGTCTCGACGTCTTCCGCCGGGCGCTGGCGCTGCCCCGCGAGCCGCGGACCCTGGTCTACGTCGACGACGCCCACATGGCCTCTCGCATCGGGTTTTTCGCCGAGCCGCCGACGTTCGAGCTCGGCCCCGTCGATCTCGCGGTCTGCTCCGCCGACAAACACGTCGCCGGTCCTCGCGCGGGTGTCCTGGTCGGTCGCGCCGAGCTCATGACGCCGATCCGCTCTCGCGCGTACGAGCTGGGGCTGGAAGCGCAGGCCGCGCAGTACGTGGGCGTGGCCAACGCGCTCCGCGACTTCCATCCCAAGCCGATCGCCCAGGCCGGTGAGCTCGCGAAGGACGTGCTGCGGCTCCTCCAGGCGCGGTACGGCGAGAGCCGCGTCTACCTCGGCGGCCCCGGCGTGTCGATCGGCGGCGAGGATGCGCTCGACATCGCCGGCGAGCTGGCCGGCGCCGCGTCGCGGCCCAGCCTCGTCCCCGTCGAGGCGAACACGGTCGTCGCCATCGAGATGCTCGCCGCCGACGGCATCCTCACCATCTCGGCCGTGGCCATGCCGGGCAGCGCGCCCGTCGTCCGTCTCATGATGTATCCCGACGGTCACCGCCTCGGCGCCGAGCGCATCGCGGAGGCGCTGCACCGCGCGTTCGGTCGACTCGCCGCGCTGCTCGGCGACGTCGACGCGACACGCCGGCTCCTGCTGGGCTGAGACGCCGCCCGCTCAGGCCGTCTGGTTGTACTTCCGGGCGGCGCGCTCGCCGAGGACGGTGAGCCAGGACGGTGAGAGCGCTGACTCGCTAGCGTGGCCGGGCGCCTGCGTCCGGCCGATCCCGCCGGGCCGGGGGAGCAGGCGGTTGACGAGGGCGAGCACGCCGCCGGTGAGGCGCGGCACGAGCGCGTGGGTCGTGACCGCGACCTTGGCGGGAACCGACAGCACGACGTGTGACTCGCCACGGACGCAGGCGCGGACGATCCGCCGCGCCGCGCGCTCCACGCTCATGGCCAGCCCGGGCAGCGAGTCGCTGATGTTAAACCACGCGTACTCGGCGCGGTGGTGGCCCTTGAAGCTGGCGTGGCGCGGGCTGCCGGTGCGCATCAGCCCCGGGTAGACGGTCGTCACCGCGATCCCGTCCTTGGCCGCCTCGGCGCGCAGCCCCTCGGAGAATCCGGCCAGCGCGAACTTGCTGGCCGTGTACGGCAGCAGATGCGGCATCGCGACCTTGCCGCCGATCGACGAGATGTTGACGATGCGTCCGCCGCCGGCGGCCCGCATCTCCGGCAGCACCGCCGACACGGTGTACACGGCCGCCCAGAAGTTCGTCCGCATCGCCTGCTCGAAGTCCTCCAGCGTCATCGTCTCCATCGGACCGACCTGGATCACCCCGGCGTTGTTGACGAGCACGTCGATGCGGCCCAGGCGGTCGCGCACGGCATCCACGGCGGAGCGGACGCGGGCCGAATCGGTGAGGTCCTCGGCGACGGAGACGACGTGGACGCCGCGATCGACGAGATCGCGGCGCGCGCGCTCGAGCGTGCAGACGTCGCGCGCGCAGATGGCGACGCGCGCGCCGCGCCGGCCGAACTCGCGCGCGAGCGCCAGGCCCAGGCCGCGCGAGCCGCCGGTCACGAGCACGACGCGGTCACGCAGATCGTACGACCGGCGGCGGACGACGGCGTGGGCGACGAGCGTGCCGACGGCGCCGGCCACGAGGACCGCGGACGGCGACAGTCGGGTCATCGGCCGGTCACCGGCGCCGCGCGAGCCACGCCCCGGCGAGGATCGCACCGCCGAGCAGCGTCGCCACGGTCGCGGGCCGCTCACGCGTCCAGGCCTCCACGACGTCGACGCGGTCGGCGACGATCAGCAAGAACCAGTGGCGGGCGTGGTGCTCGGGGATCGCGTAGGCGCGCGTGCGGAGGGCGCCGCTGAGCCCTCGCGCGGGCTGAGCCGTGCCGAACACCGGCGTCGGTCGCACCACGTCGCGCTGGACGAGCCTCACGCCGCCTCCGGCATCAGCACGCACTTGACGCAGTCGTCTCGCTTGCGCGCGAAGATCTCGTAGGCCTCCGGCGCCGCGAGCGGCAGGCGGTGCGTGATGATCGCCTTCGGGTCGATGCGACCGTCACGGATGTGCCGGAGCAGCGGCGCCATGTAGCGCTTCACGTTGCACTGCCCCATCCGCAGGGTCAGCCCCTTGTTCATGGCCGTGCCGATGGGCACGACGTTCCACGGTGGTCCGAACACGCCGACGATCGACACGCGACCGCCGCGGGGGGCCGCGTCGATCGCCCAGCCGAGCACGTGGGCCGCCCCCGCCTGGAGCATCGTGGCGCCGAGGAGCCGGTGGCCGACGGAGCCGCTCGCCTCCAGGCCCACCGCGTCGAGGCAGACGTCGTCGCCCCGGCCGTCGGTCAGGCGCTTGAGGTGGGCGACCACGTCATCGACCTCGGCGAAGCTCACGAGCTCCGTGCGCGGCTGCCGGCGCGCGAACTCGAGCCGGTAGTCGACGTCGTCGACGGCGATGACGCGCCCCGCCCCCAGCAGCCACGCCGACCGCTGGGCGAACAGGCCGACGGGGCCGCAGCCGAAGACCACGACGGTGTCGCCCCGCTCGATCGCGCCCATCTCGGCGGCCTGATAGCCCGTGGGCAGGATGTCGCTGAGGAAGAGGACCTCTCGTCGCTCA
>Ga0075425_100004489_pt1 | contig 14404 bp, 12 predicted proteins | sample SoiMethybrSBSTD4_FD_75300 | JGI IMG/M metagenome (GOLD analysis project Ga0075425, IMG submission 75300) | Bulk soil microbial communities from a Populus tree surrounding site in Tennessee, USA - Soil MetaG P. TD hybrid SBSTD4 | ecosystem: Environmental > Terrestrial > Soil > Tree plantation...
AAACTGACATGTTCGGCTATCACTGGAGCCTGAACGGTTTCGGGCTTTCGGACGAAATACTGCAAAAGCTTTACCGCACAAATGCGGAAAGGCTACTGACAGCTCGCGGCAAAGTAAGCGCCAGGAAGTAGAATTTGTGCGGCAACGAAGGGAGGAGAATCTATGTCGGGATTGGACGTGAATCGCCGCGATTTTCTGAAGATCGCCGGTGCAGCCACTGCGGCCTTGGGCGTGCCAGATCCCGGACGTGCCGCTGTCGCGTCCAAAATGATCGGCATTCAGGTCGGAGCAATATCGTTTGTCGATGAAGGAACAGAAAGGGTTCTCGATATTCTCCAGGAACGCGCCAGCGTTAATACACTTTTCCTTGCGGTGTTCACCTACGGTCGAGGCATTGCGGGACGACAGATTCCAGGCCAGCCACTGCCGGATCACGGAAAACAAGAATACGATTTCAATTTTCATGGCGGAAACTTCGCCACTCCGCATCCGCAGTACTACAAGAACACCGTTCTCAAAGACACTCGCGCGCCCGACCACGGCAACCTCGACATTCTTGCCGAAGTAATTCCTGCCGCCAAGACGCGAGGCATGAAGGTCATTTGTTGGCTGGAGGACGTATTTCGTACTGACTTACCGAACATTCAGAAGCTTCAGGAACGAGATCTGTACGGGCGAAATGCCGAGACACTGTGTGTTAATAACCCAGACTACCGAAATTTCCTGACCGGTCTGGTTGAAGACTATGCTCGTTCATACGACATCGACGGCCTTATGTGGGGATCCGAAAGGCAAGGCGCACTTTCAGACAGTCTCGGGGCCACGCATGACACTCCGCCGATAGATCCAGGAAACGTGACCTGTTTCTGCGAATTTTGTCTGAACAAAGCAAAGGCGCGCGGCATTAATGTCCAGCGGGCAAGACAGGGATTTCTGGAATTAGAGAAATATGTTCGCTCCACGCGCGCCGGCAAACGTCCCATCGACGGCAATTACGTTCAGTTCTGGAGGCTTCTGCTGCGATATCCAGAACTGGCCGCGTGGGAAATGCTCTGGACCAACAGCCTTCGCGAAACTTACGCCGCAATCTACCAGACCGTGAAGGCAGCTAAAGAGACAGTGCCGGTGGGTTGGCACATCTGGCACAACAACTCCTTCAATCCCATCTACCGTGCGGAGCAGGACCTGCAGGAACTCTCGAAATATTCGGATTTCATAAAAGTTGTCATGTACAACAACTGCGGCGGCGAGCGAATGGCGCTTTATGCGGACAATATCGGCTCAACTCTGTACGGAGACCTGTCGAAACAGAGTCTGATCGATCTGAATTATGCGTTCATGGGATTGAAAGAGGGCAGCTACGATCAGATTCGCCTCACCGGACTTTCGGCAGACTATGTCTACCGCGAAACAAACCGGGCTCTAGCCGGGGTGGCTGGCACGCGGACTCAAATCTGGCCCGGCATCGATATCGACATCCCAACCGACGCTAACCACAGCAAGTGCACGCCGCAAAGCGTGAAGGAAGCTGTACTGGCGGCATTCCGCGCCGGTGCGCCCGGTGTGCTTCTCTCTCGCAAGTATTCCGAGATGAGGCTTGCCAACCTCAGCGGTGCAGGAGACGCCATCCGCGAGCCGAACCTTTCCCATTGAGAACCGGTGGCTATCGGTTCCGCCGTGCAAGGGCCGGAATAGCGCTTGTCCATCATTTCGGCCCACTCGTGGCCGAACACTGCTGATTTTTGTGCCAGTGTTGCCACCCTGTCCCCGGTCCGAACTAGGCGACGGCGCTGGCCCATTCGTTGAATAACAATCTCGCGTTCTGACGTATTAGGAAAAAAGCGGAGCAGGTTCACGAAATTATTGGCCTAATCCAGTCGTCTGTGTTAGCGTGCCGCCGATGCAAAACCGGTCGCTCGTAATCGAGGATCTGTCCGATCTCCGAAATCAATCGCATATTCTTCGTCTGAGCGGGCCGCTGATTCCCACCACCCTACCTGAATTTCAATCCAGAGTGCGTGCCATTCAGTCGAACAATTTGATCCTCGATCTAACCGATGTGCCTTATGTCGATTCGGCGGGAATCGGGGTGTTGGTCGGAACCTGCGTTAGGCACCAAAGAGACGAGAATGGCGTTTCTCTGGTAGGCGCAAACGACCGGGTCCACACTGCTTTGAAGATTGCCCACGTTGAGCAATTTTTCCGGTTCTTCAATAGCCTAGCGGAAGTAAAAAGCTAAGTAAGTCTCAAGCTAGCTCAGAAGAATTGATCTCACAATCAAGTTGGATCGCGGCCGTCAGTTGCGTCCCCCACTCCGGTCACGAAACGCCGCGCTGCTCGAAACGCCGATCCGAAAAATTACCTCGCCGGTTTCAGCGGTGCCAGACCTTTTACGCAAATCAATCGACCATTATCGGTTCCGCCCAGGGACGAGGTACTTATATCCGTGGAGTTCGTTCCGAAAAACAGTTCTTGGCGAATAGTCTCACGCTGCTGCGCCCGCAAATCCTACCAGCGCATCCGCTCTGTTCGCATACAGAGCCAAAATCTTACCGATTTCGGTCATCGTCAATACGTTTTGGACGTGTCCTCGTGCGCCTGCAACGCGAAGCTCGCCGCCTGTTTCTTTTATCTTGCCCGCGCACATAACCAAAATGCCCACCCCGCTGCTATCAAGGTGACGCATGCCGGAAAGATCAAAAATGATCTTTCTTTCGCCTTCTTCGAGAAGTTCCGCGGTTAGCCACTCAATTTGCTGGCATTCTGGTCCGTAAACCAGCTTTCCAATAATTTCCACTAAGACGACGTCGGGTTCTATGCGCCTTCTTTGCACCTCTAGTTCTCGTAACGGGGATTCCTGGTGGGCTCCCATTTCCTCAAGCGGCGCTATGAAACGATAGCCGCGCCGTTCCAATGTCTCTATGTAGCGTGGTTTTTCAGCCGTGTCTCCAAGGGCCTCTCGCAATTTGCTCAGCGCGGTGTTCAGGCCGTTATCAAAGTCAACAAACGTGTCGGCCGGCCACAGCCGCTGGCGCAAATTTTCACGCGCCACTAACTTGCCCGATTGCTCCAAAAGCGCGCTAAGGATTTCGAAGGGTTTACGTTGTAGATGAACTCTTCGCCCATTCTTTAGCAATTCACCTGTCTCTACGTAGACTGCGAAGGGGCCAAAACGATACCGCGGTGAATCTTGCATTTGGAGGTGCATGGACCTAAACACCCAAGATAGTTCTACTTTATAACGCGTTGAATTTCGGAAAAATCCGCCACACACACCTAACGTCTTGTTGTTCAATCAGCTAGCAATTAAGGCACAGTAATGATTGAATTATGCGCTCGTCTATTGCGACCTGGAGCGGTCGGAACGAAAATGCAACACATTAGAAGGAGTTCCGCCATGCCAGAAAACCATTCAGATGGGCGTATCCGCAATAGGCTTCGAGAATCCTTTATGCGCGCTCGCAGCCTTTCCTCGCGGGCTTGGGAGCTTGTGAAATCCTCCGCCATCTCCTTTGCCGTGTTGATCATGTTGGTCTATGCGCTCTGGGACGCCAGAACTCCCGTGACAATGATTGCTCCATTCCAGCTAGCGAAGCCCGACCTGCCACTTACCGGGGAGATCGTTGCTGACGCGGTGCAGGACGGCTTGAAGTCCATTCGCAATGAAATCGAAGAAGAAAGACAGGACACCGGCTTGAAGTCATCCGATACAGGCTTGCCTGACTTCCGGAACATGCTCTTGCCAAAATTTTGGCGGGTGCAAACGCCTCCGAAATTCACCGTCGAGATAAAAGGCGTGTCCTACGAACGAGTACTTTCTATTGCGCGGGCGGTTCTCGGCACGGAGAAGACAATCTCCGGAGACGTAGTTCTGAAAGGCAACAAGTTCATTCTGGTTGCGCGGGCGGCCGATGGGGGGCCTTGGGAGTCGGCGCTCTACCCAGCCGACGCGGACGGTCTGAAGCAGGCGGGAAGAGACTTGGCCGAACAAATCTTGATGACTCAGGATCCCACACTGGCGGGAATGTCACTGCTCAAGGACGGAAAAGTTGACCAGGGACTAGCGGTGCTTGAACGGGCACGAATGCTGAATCCTTCGGACGTGCGTTTCAAATTGAATTTGTGCATGGGATTCGCAGCGAGCCGGCGATACGACGACGCGATTGATTGCTATAAAGACGCGCTCCAAATGAAACCCCACTCGCCGCTGGAAGTGCAGGAGCGTCTGGCGCAAGCATACTACTTGAAGGGACTTCGGGACGAAGCAATTAGGCTTTATGAGGAACTGCACAGAGCGGGTTACCGAAACGCTTTGTTGGGACTCGGTGAGGTTAAAGACGATACAGGAGATCATCGATCGGCCGTAAGTGTGTACGACGAATTTCTCACAACCGAACGTCAAGACCGAAATAAAGCGATTGCACACGTGAAAAAAGGTCTTGCGCTTGCACATATGGGCAGACATGAGGACGCTTTGACCGAATATGAAGAGGCACTCAAGTACGCTCCTCGCGATGTATTGATTCTGGTGCACCAGGGCCTGGAACGAGCTGATGTTACAGATTTGGACGCAGGGATTGCCCAACTCGAGAGCGTGGTGGGTGACAATGAAGATCCCGATTCCCAGCCATTTGCCCGTTTGCAACTCGGGGTCCTGCTTGAGAAGAAAGGCGACTGGCGAGGCGCCATTGACGAGTATCGGGACGCCGCTAAAATGAGGCCAACTTATGTCGAAGCACACCTTAAACTGGCCCACGCGCTGGTCCATGAGGGCAAGCAAGCCAATGCACTTGAGGAATACCGCGCAGTGGCGAGGCTGAGTCCGTCCGATCTGGAAAGAGGATATTCGCAAGTACTTGCTAATCAGTGGGTGGGTAATGACCTGCGAAACCTTGGTAAATATACCGATGCAGCCAAAGCCTATCGGGAGGCAATTCGCTTCAAGTCAGATGACAGCGCGGCTCATTGTCAGCTCGCTCTCATTCATGCCAGACAGGGGCATCTCTCTCAAGCCGTTCGCGAATATGGCTCAGCATTGGTGCCCGCCAAGTTCGAAGAACTTAACGACAGCCAATGCCTGGCGATTGTGGATCATGTGCTTGACGGGGCGGTCGCAAGCCACCAACCGGGCTACGTCATAGCCCTGGCTGAGCTTCTCAAGATCAAGCAGGGAACAAAGCCTGGTCCACAGTCTGTTACGACGGCAGTGAGTGCGCCACGACGCCCGCTGGCTACGAGTCAATCAATTCAGCAGGTCGCTTTGCAAACAAACCCGTGGTGATGAGGAACTTGGACATTGTAGTCGTAATGGGGAGGAGTCACACATTCGGAGGGTTTCGATGTGGGGCAAGAATCACGCTCCCCCCTACTGCATTGTGTGGCCCGCGGAGGCGACCGTTTCCTCCGAACATGTACTGTTTGCTGTTGCTAAATTTCCCATATCACTTCTATTTTCCGAATTTGTACTCCGCTGGTCTTGACATCCCCTCATTCCCCTTCGACAATGCCTAGTCGTTAATGGACCTGCATTCGAGGAACGATTTCAAAAAGAGGCAAATCCCATGCGAGCCTTCCGACTTTGTCTTTCAGCGCTGCTTGCCGCGGTGTTAGGTCTGACGGGCTGCGGCGCCCGTTCGTACGTCAAAAAAGGTCCAGAAAAGAAGTCCGATACGGTCACGATCAATAATTGCGTTGCCGATCCCGATACCGTGAAGGTGCCGAAGGGCCATACGCTAACCTGGAACGTTGATCCGCTTGAGTCGCCGACACATAGCTATACGATCAAGTTTGGAAGCAAAAAGCCGATTGCAAATTCCACCGCGCCAACCGGGCAGGGTCAGACCATCACGGGCGACACCTCGTGCACGCTCTTCGGTTGGATTAGTTCAAAGAATTGCCTGTTTCCCTACCAATTGATTCAGGACGGCAACAAGACCTGTCCGGACCCTGGCGTTCACGTTGGGGGAGGCTCAGCTCGGCAATAACGCACGGTATTGGGGTTCTTGTCTCAGCCAGTCGAAGTCTGGCGTATCGCGGATTACTGTCCGCGAATAGCCGGCGGCGGCAGATTTTTCCAGGAACTCCAGGGTTTTTTGCCGCTCAGCGAAGTGATTGTGCAAAATGGCGGCGCGAAATAGGACTTCCGGATCTGCTGAAGCGGTCTCCAGTGCTCGCCGGAGCTGGTTACGCGCTTGTCGCTCATCATCGAGCATCGCATAGTAATCTGCCATGAATGCGAGTACGAAGCCATCTTTCGGGTTGATTTCCAGTCGCGCCTTCGCCAGCACAATAGCTTTGCGATAAGCCTCGAGGGCTTCCTGACGACGCGCGGGGACCTGATATAGCGTGTCGCCCAGATTGCCCCAATTGAGCCAATCGTTCGGATCGATCTTCATTGCTTGCTGCAGACTGGCGGCAGCGTCCTCATACCGCCGCATGTAGAAGTAACACGCACTAAGGTTCCCGTACGACTCAAAAGTAGGGCGCAGTTTGATACCTTGCTGCAGAGTTTCGACGCCCTCGTTGTATTGTCCGAGGTAAAGCTGTGTCGCGCCCAGGTTGGAGTAGCCGCGGACATTCAAAGGAGCAAGCTTGATGGCCAGCTGAAACACGCGCTCGGCGTCGAGGTAGCGCCCGCGATTGAAATAGAATGCGCCAAATGAGCTATACACGCCCCAATAGTTCGGCCGGATCTGTATCGCTTTCTGATAGACCTGCTCTGCCTCGGAGACTTTTCCCTGCTTCTCGTAGGAATCAGCCAGTAATCGCAGGGTTTCGTCGCTGTGGTGATCAAGATCGAGCGAGCGCTGGAACTCCTGCACCGCTTCGTCATAGTGCCCGGTGGAGTAATAAACGTGGCCGAGACAGGTGTGTCCCTCCGCTAACTGAGGAGTAATCGCAATGGCACGCTCGCATCGGGCGCGCGCATTCTCGATCCAGTCCTTGCCTTGGTTCTTCCATCGGACGCCTGCGGCGTAGGCCAGGCCCATGGCCGCATACGCTGGCGCATAATTTTTGTCCACCGCAACGGCACGTTGGAACTGATCGATGGCGCTCTCAATGTTGTCTGCTTTCTGGTAGTCCTCGAGGTAGCCCCGGCCGCGCAGGTAGTAGTCGTATGCCGCGGGCGCCGTTTCGGGGCGGCTGGCAGCTGCTTTTTTCGAAACCGCGGCGACGGGCAGCCGTTCGAGGACCTCGCTGAACAGATTGTCTTGCAACCCAAAGATGTCGTCTGCACTACCGGTTATCGTGTTAGCGGCGATCTGCGTATGTGTCCGGGGATCCACCAGGCCCCACGTGACGCGGATACGAGAGCCCTCCTGTTGCAGGCTCCCTTCGAGCACAAGGTCAGTGCCGAACTCACGCCGCGCCTGCTCCGATGTCCGTACACCCTGGGCAATCAGTTCCCGGGTTGAAACAATCTGCAGGTGCCCGCCATCCATGGCCTCAACGAGCTTGGACGTCACTGTTTCGGTAAGTCCCAGACCCAGAGCATTGCTGGACGCATCATTGGCAACCGCCTCAAAAGGCAACACCGCCATCATGCGTTCGTCTGGAACCGTGGTCTTCGGCCAGAAGTGCACAATGATGAAGATTGCCGCGAGGGCCACCGCCGCAATGAGCCAATACTGCCGGGTCCGCTTCGGCTCAGACCGCAGATGTACCGGTAACGTGCCGTTCGCCAAGTTAGCCAGGTCAATGCGGAGATCCCCTGCGGACTGGTACCGTTGTCTCGGATCTTTCTGCAAAGCGCGCAAAATGACATGTTCCAGATCGGCGCTGACTTTTGGGTTCGCTTCGCGCGGAGGAGTTGGCGCGTGCTCAAGGATCGCCGCGATGAGTTGGGCGCCGGACAAATCTCCAAACGGCCGCTTCCCGGTGCTCATCTCATAAAGCACAGCACCCGCAGACCACACATCGCCGCGCTCGTCCGGCTTATGACCTTTAATTTGCTCGGGTGCCATATAAGGCAGCGTGCCCGCATCCGAGTACGTATCCGTGAGCGGGGCCGTAACCGTCGCCTCGGTTTCGGTTTTGAGCAGATAGGCAAGACCGAAATCAAGAATTTTGAGCTGACCATCGGGCGTGACATTGATATTGCCCGGCTTCAGATCGCGGTGAATGACCCCTACACGATGCGCCGCCTCGAGACCCGCCGCCATCTGCTTGCCCAACTCCAGAACGTCGCTTTCCGGCAGCGGACGTCCGGCGAGTTTGGCCTGGAGAGTCAGTCCCGGAACAAACTCGGTCACAAGGTAGTCAAGGCCCTGATCATGGCCGAAGTCGAAGGCCATGGCGACAAAGGGATCGGTGATTTTGGCAAGGCTGAGCGCTTCTCGACGAAATTGCCGCCGCGCCGCTTCGCTAAGCAGCGCTAACTCGGGCAGGATCTTCAAGGCCACATCGCGGTCCAGTTGCTCATCATGGGCGCGGAAAACCACGCCCATTCCGCCGGCGCCGACGTGCTCGACGATGCGGTAATGGCCAAGAGTCTGGCCAACCGAGGGGGCCGAGACCGCCATTAGCGGATGTTAGGCTGGGCGATCACAAAGGTCAATATGGACACGACTGATGCGATCGTGGGGACAAGCGACATTAGCTTTGCGCTTGTCATTCGGGATCGTGTCGCGCGAAGCCTCTTTGATTAGACCGATCGGTCGATGGACCTCTGCTAAGAAGCTCTCTCCCAAGAGGTTGGTTGTTAAGAAACAGTAATGATCGAATCAAGCTTTGGTCTCTTGAGCTCTCACGGGACCGGAACGAGAATACACAGCACCACAGGAGTTCCGATCATGCTGGAAAACAACTTTCGCGAGACCCGTCGCGCTGATCTTCAGCACGCTGCTACAAAAGATGCGGCGTGTATTGCGCGTTCACATCGCTGCAAAAGTTATTTCCAAAGCCCACTGATGGTCTCTTGTGAAATACCCGGCACTCAGCCGAAGGAGGAAACAACGATGAAAAGCTGCACACTAATTATCGCGGCGCTCGCTATGTTGGCAACAACGGCTGCTAGTGCCCAAACCATCAATGTGAAGGCAAAGGTTCCGTTCAGCTTCGCGGTAGGCAGTTCTATCCTTCCCGCGGGAGAGTACTCTTTGCAAAGCTTAGGTCTCGGACACGCCCTGGCAATGCGCAATCGCGACGCGAACGTCACAAAGGTGGTGTTGTCAAATGTCTGTCAATCGCGGACGACAACCAATAGCAAACTCATTTTTCACCGCTACGGCAGCTCGTACTTCCTGAGCCAAATCTGGACGGAAGGGAGTAGTCTCGGTTACGAAGTCCCAATAAGTGCACGTGAAAAAGAAATGGCGAGGAACTACCCGACAGAGGAAGTAGTGCTGCTAGCCCTGAATCGCTGAGGGTTGCTGATAGCTCGAAGCAAACAAAAGGCCAGGAGGAATTGGGGCCTCCTGGCCGCTCCTATTTTGGACTGCCCTTTTTCGCATACAGCCATCTGTGCGCCGTTCCGCGAAGGAGCCAGCCCGCGGATGATTGCCGGCATCGTTTTTCAGGGATGAAATAGTTTTTGTCGAAAAAGACTTAGGTTGCCTCATCGCGCAAGGATCTTGATTCAGCGTGACGGTAGAGGCCGCGGGGTGGTATCTGCGTCAAGCATCCCCATGGACCATTTGATTGCTTCCGCATACATCTTCTGGAAGTGGGGATTGTCCCAGTTCTCTTTCACGTGTCCCAGGCACGAATAGTACACTCGCCCCTTGCCATACATCTTGGCCCAGGTCACAGCAAAATCGTGGTCGGATCGATGCACTCTCGGGTTTGCAAGATCGAGCTTGCTCGGATCTAAGCGCATCAAAACTCGGACCGTGTCGCGGGAATAATTCTTGATCTGATAAGTCTCGTCACGCAGAACAAACGAGCGAGACCACGGTTGCATGCCGGGAAAGTTCTGGTCTTCGACTATGATTGGGGCATCGAAAGTTCCCCATGAATGCTCGTCGAAGTATCCTCCGATCATATCGCCGTACTCAGGCCACTCCGTGAATGTGATGCTGGCGCTGTGCACTCCGATGAAGCCTTTTCCGTCGTCGTGCACAAAGGAAAGCAGGTCAGCCTTCTGCTGAGGATCCAGTTCGAGTTCTCCGCTGGTGAAAAACAGCACAGCGTCGAAGTCGTTGAGATTTTGTGCATTGTATTCGAGCTTTTTCTTAGTCAGCGCTTCGGTATCCGTGCGGATGGTTGTGTCCCACAATCCCGATTCCTCGCCCAGCCGCTCAATTGTCGCCATGGCGTGTGAGACTGCCTCGTGCCTGTAGCCTTTTTGTTCACCAATAACGAGGAGATGCGTCTTTGCCGCCTCCGCCGTCTGACCCAAACTCGAACTGCAAAATGCCACCGAAACAACCAAAGCAAACTGGAAGATTCTCTTTTTGATTGTCATTGACTCTAGCGGAATTTTATCGCCCAAATTCTGGGTTGTTGATAATAGGGCATTGCGATTCCGAGTTGCTGAATCGAAGCCTATGCGACGGCTTCGTAGACAGCGCCTTCATCGTTGCTGGAGCCTGAGTTACCAATCAAGTCCAGTCGGAGTTGCTCCAATTGGAGTGATGCTTCCTCTATCTGCTCAGCACATTCGTGGGCGTGCCGCGGAAGAAATCCCCCGTACTCCTGCAGCAGTAGATGGGCGTTTGCTTCGATCGCCGAGGTTTTAGACCTCGCTTCATTGGAAAGGGCAGACATGAATTTTGCCAGCTGAGAATCCAGCGAGGCCAACCGTCGTGCGCGCTCGACAGCTTCCTGCTCCAGCACTCGCCCGTGATAGCGAACCAGTACAAATAGGCTACCGACCAGTGCGAGCAGCGCCAAATTGACGACGATCGTTTCTTTCAAAACCTTGCTCAGGCCAGCATTCTTCTCGTTCTCGATTCCGGCGAGGATCTCGTTTTCTGCTGCAAATAACGAAGACAAATGCTCGCGAGCCTTATCTATGTACTCCATGACTTCGTTTGAATCGACCAACTTGAATGCGCGGTGGCGATACCCTTGTTTGCGCAGCGCGATGGAGTGCTCCATCTCAGATTGCTTTGAAGTGACCAAAGACTCAACCTGAATCTCCAGAGATCGTTCCTGCTCACTTCGATTCGCCAACCCTCGGCGAAGATTAGCAAAATCAGCTGCCATCCTGTCCTTTGCTTCGGCGTACGGCTGCAAGTACGGAGGGTTATTGGTTATCAAGAATGCGCGCTGGCCTGCTTCCATGTCGGTCAGATCTTTTAGAACAACCGAAAGTTCCGCATGGATCACAGAACTCTGCCCGGTAAGTGCCGCAATTCTCTGCATCTGCTTCACGTGGCGAACGACAACGTAACCATTCCAGACGATCAGAGCAAACAAACCAGCGAACCCAACTTGCAAAGCTGCTTTTCGCATCATTTTGGTGCCATCCTTGACGGCATATTTAGAAGACCTTCGGCCTTGATCCTACTGGCATTACAAATTTCTTGCGCGAGCTTCACCCCTTCGTCGATGTAGCTCTTGTCTCCAGGTGACAATACAGAGCTAGCAGCGAGGGTGAAAAGCAAAGCATTTTCCTGCTTATTCAAATAGACCACTACTTGAGTTTCGGTGATGCGGCACCCCTCCTGCCTGGTTCTTAGGAAATGATAGGCCCATTCGATGAGGGAATACGGGTATCTCTCTAGGTGCAGGTGTATTAAAGCGCTTACGGTGACAACAATGCCGATTCTACTTTTCCTTGTTCTTGGGGGCTATTTCGACATCCACGGCATGAACGTTGTCGGACTTTTGGGTGTCGAAAGAAACCACCGTGAAACTGCCACTGACGTCCCGAGCCTCGATGCTGGTCGTGTCACGCGTCCCAGAAGGACTGGGCTGCACGGTATCGCGGGTTTTGGTGGTCACGTGTAACCGACGCGCAAATTGCCGATACCAATTGCTCTTGCTTAGGTGTTCCTACGGAAATCTCTGTGTAGCGCTTCCCGCAATGGTTTGGCATCCTACAACCTCCTGTGAAATCCGACGAAAAAATCAGAGAGTTGTGCGCCATCACGCGTTCGACATCTCTATTTTGAAGACTCGCGGATCGGCAAAACTCGCTTTTGGTTAGGAGGCGGCTTGTATGCGCGGGGAAAATGGTGAGCGTTGGCGTGTTCTCTGTGAGCAAGCGGCTGTCGAGCAAGACCATGATCGCTTGATCGCTTTGATTAAAGAATTGAGCCGTTTGCTCGACGAGAAGGAAGCTCGGTTCAACGCTTCACGGGTTGCAAAACGACGAGAGGACGCACCTGCTATGACAAAGCAGGGCCAGTTAACCGGCAATCCCACCTATCTCGATAGACGACATCATTAAACAATTGGAACAAAAGCGCAATCGTATTGATCGCGCCATTCAGGTCTTAGCGGGAATCCGCTCCGGCACGATCTCTAACAGACGGGCTACCAACGGCGCTTCCCTGAAAAGCGTAATGAAAAGGCCGCGCTTGCAGGGCGGCCTTCCTCCCGTTTTTGGCCTGGTATGGCCCAGAAACGAGATTCGCAACTTCGATATAAACAATGGCACGGATTCGCTAACCAGCCGTACTGTCAAGGTTGACAGTCTCGGTGTTGATATTTGAGCCTGCGGCTTTTCCGTATCACTCAGACCCTGTGTTGAATCTTTCGTTTCTGTTACCGATCGAATCTGTTACCGATCGAAGGAAGTTAGCCAGTATCTTGGCCACAGGGCTGTGCCACGCATTACGCGACAGAAGCGCCTTTGGGAGGTAGGGGACTGTCTCCGTCGGACTTTTCTCCCCTCGCCGTCAGTGGAACGGAAATCTTCAGCAATGTGCCTGATTTGCTGGACTCGATTTTCAGATTTCCACCTAATTCGCGCAGCCTCTCACGCATCCCGGCCAATCCGATACCAACGCCACTGCCGGAATCAACGGCATGCAATCGTTCCTCGGGTATGCCTTTACCGTTGTCTTTGATTTCGAGCCAGACCGCTTCTGCGTCCACATCGAAGCGGATGTCCACGGCTGACCCTCCAGAGTGCCGATGCACATTCGTGAGAGCCTCCTGCACAACCCTGAACAAAGCAGTTTCTATATCCCTTCGTAAGCGGCCAAAATCTGGAGGTACATCGAAGTTCACTTTGATGCCGCTGCGTTGCCCAAATCCATCCACGTACCAGCGAATCGCCGACTCCAATCCTGCCTCGTCGAGCAGAGGCGGGTGCAACAAATGCGAAATCGTGCGGGTTTCTTTCAAACAGTGGTCAGCCATCTCAAGGCACTCAGATAGAAGCGTTACTTTCTTTTCGTTTGCTGCTCGCGAGAGGAGGTCGAGATTGATTTTGAGGCTGGTGAGATATTGTCCGAGACTATCGTGAAGCTCTCTGGCGATCCTACGTCGCTCGTCGGCTTCCAAACTCAAGATTCGCTTGCTAAGGCTCCGGGCAGCTCGCTCCGCCTTCTGACGAGCGGTGATATCGGAGTTAATTTCTAACCAGCCCATCGGTTGGCCTTGGCCGTCCCGCAACATCGTCCAGCGACTCGCAACTGTGATGCGTGAACCATCGCGTCTTTTTTGATGAAGTTCACCTTCCCACTTGTCGAGTGCAAGAATAGAAGAAAGGTCGGTCGGAAATTCCGTACGGCAAAGGTCTTGAACTTTGCTGGCGAGGGCCTCCTCCTTCGTCCATCCATAGAGTCGCTCTGCCCCCTTGCTCCAATAAGCAATGGCTCCCGCTGCATTGCGTACGAGTATGGCATCGTTCGCCAAATCTAATAACTTTGCCTGATTTGCGAGTTGCTCTGTCTTTTCTTCCAGTTCTTCGGTGCGCTCTTCGACACGTTGTTGCAGGTGTTCTCGTTCGCTGATTACCGCCGCTAAGGCAAGCCCTGTGAGCGCGGTAACCGCAATGAATACCTGAAGAAGCATCGCGTTATGCAAAGGCGAGTGGTTCACGAACGGGCCGTATCCCTCGGCTGTACCCCATACGGCGATACTTGCGACCAGAAGGCTTGCGAGTGCGGCCCCGGCAATGTGGAACCGAATCGCTGCCCAGACCACAAATGGGAACACTAAGAATGCCAGCACATCATCTTGAATCAATGAGCGCCGACCGAAAATCATTGAGGATGCCACAAGCACCGCTAACGAAATGACGGCAATCTCGACAAATCGCTTTCCGCGTAAGAATTGCAACAAATCGCGGCTGTTTAAAATGAGAGGCGCGACAACCAACACTCCCATTGCGTCTCCCAACCACCAGATGCGCCACGCCGATGAATAGCCAGACCAAGCTCGGGTATGAGTGAGCGTCAGGGCACTTACCCCGATAAATGCCGACACAGTGGTAGCGACCAGCGCACCAAAGACAATGACCCGCATCACATCTCTGAGCCTGGACAGCGGAGTCTTGAAGTTCAAA
>Ga0075425_100004490_pt1 | contig 14402 bp, 11 predicted proteins | sample SoiMethybrSBSTD4_FD_75300 | JGI IMG/M metagenome (GOLD analysis project Ga0075425, IMG submission 75300) | Bulk soil microbial communities from a Populus tree surrounding site in Tennessee, USA - Soil MetaG P. TD hybrid SBSTD4 | ecosystem: Environmental > Terrestrial > Soil > Tree plantation...
TGGCGTATTTCGATTTCGATGCGGCATCGGGTATTCTTCCGTCGCCCGCTCCCAGATTCGTGTACAACACAACGAGGCCGAAATGAAAAGGACCGATCGTTCGGCTCTGTCTGACTCAATGTCGCTTTCCCGCCGAAGACTCCTCCAAGGTCTCTCTGCTGCCGCGTTCGTTAGCGTGGCAACGCCAAATTCCCTGGCAAGTCGCTCCAACCGCCTCCCTTCGTCCAATCCGTTCGCGCCCGCCGATAAATCCAAATCCTTCCCCGATAAATTTCTCTGGGGATGCGCCACCGCCGGCCATCAAGTCGAAGGCAACAACATCGCCAGCGACCTCTGGGCTCTCGAGCACATCCCGCACGGCATGTTCCGCGAACCATCCGGCGACGCCTGCGACCATTACCATCTTTACGGACAAGACATCGCGATGCTCGCCGACCTCGGTTTCAACACCTACCGCTTCTCTATTGAGTGGTCGCGCATCGAACCCGAGGAAAACCAATTCTCTAACGCCGAGCTAAACCACTATCGCCGCGTCCTCGCCGCCTGTCACGAACACCATCTCACCACCCTGGTCACGTACTCTCATTTCTCCATGCCGCTTTGGTTCGCACGCAAGGGCGCCTGGAGCAATCCCGCCGCGCCCGACCTTTTCGCCCGCTACTGCGAACGCGCCACCAAGCATCTCGGCGATTTGATCGACTTCGCATCCACCTTCAACGAGCCCGACATCCCCCAACTGCTCAACTGGATCACTTTTGCACCCTCGCAAGGTCCCAGCATGACCGAAATGTTCCAGCAAGCGCTCACCGGTGCACGGGCCGCGCTCAACTCTCCTGAATTCGCCAGCTTCTTCCTCGGCGACGGCAAAAAAATCCGCGACGGCCTGCTCGCCGCTCACGCAAAAGGCAAAGTTGCGATGAAGTCCGCTCGGCCTAGCATGCCTGTCGGCTTCAATCTCGCCATGTCCGACGACCAGCCTGCTCCCACCGACAGCCACGTCGCCGAAAAGCGCGCCGACATCTACGGTCCCTGGCTCGAAGCGGCAAAGACCTGCGATTACCTCGGCGTGCAAACCTACTCGCGCGCCATCGTCGGCAAAAAGGATCTGCCGCCTCCGCAGGGCGCCGAACTCACGCAAATGGGATATGAGTTTTATCCGGAGTGTGTCGAAGGCGTAGTCCGCTACGCCGCCCAGGAAGCCGGTGTTCCGATCTACGTCACCGAAAACGGGGTCGCCACCGACGACGACACCCGCCGCATCGAGTATTACCGCCGCGCGCTCACCTCGTTGAAGCGCGCCATTGACGATGGGGTGGACGTGCGCGGCTACGTCTCCTGGTCGCTGCTCGACAATTGGGAATGGATGTTTGGCTACGCGCCGCAATTCGGCATCGTCGCCGTAGACCGCGCTACGCAAAAGCGAACCATCAAGCCCAGCGGGGCTTACTTAGGCAACATCGCCCGTCGCAACTCGCTCTAGCGGCGGCTCATGGCTACAACAACACACCCCGCATGATAATGCTGGCCACGGTGAAATAAATAATCAATCCCGTCACGTCCACCAGCGTCGCCACAAACGGCGCGGACGCGCTCGCGGGATCGAGCCCACAACTCCGCAAAATAAACGGCAGCATCGAACCCGCCAGCGTGCCAAACATCACCACTCCGATCAGGCTGCACCCGATCGTCACCGCGATGATGAAGTAATGTTCACCATAGGTCCCCCGCAGCACGTGCCACAGAAAGATCCGCGTAATACCAATCACTCCCAGAATCGCTCCCAGCGCCACCCCAGCCATCAACTCGCGCCGGATCACGCGAAACCAGTCCCGCAATCGAATCTCACCCAGCGCCATCGCGCGTATCACCAGCGTCGTCGCTTGCGACCCCGAATTCCCTCCACTGCTGATGATCAGCGGAATAAACAAGGCCAGCACTACGGCCTTCGAAATTTCATCCGAAAAATAGCCCATCGCGGTTGCTGTCAGCATTTCGCCCAAGAATAGAATCGCCAGCCACCCGGCTCGCTTTTTGATCATCTGCGCGAACGTTACATCCATATACGGCCCCTCCAGCGCCTCCATACCGCCGATCTTCAGGATGTCTTCGCTCGCAGCCTGTTGCACCACCCCCGCCAGGTCCGCACTGCTCACAATTCCCAACATTCGCCGGCCCACATCCAGAACAGGCACTGCCAGTAACCGGTTTTTTGCCAATACTTGTGCGACAACCTCTTTGTCTTCATCCTCCGGCACAAAAATGAAGCTCTTCCGCATCACGTCCCGCACTTTTTTAGCGCGGTCCGTGGACACCAGCTCGCGAAATGAAACGACGCCCAGTAAATGCTGGTCGTCATCCAGGACGTAAGCGTAGTAAATCATTTCCACGTTCTCGGCCTGTCGGCGGATCGCGGCGATTGCCTCTTCAACCGTCATCTCCCCCGAGATCCGCACAAACCCCGAGTGCATCAGCCCTGCCGCCTCGTCCTCCGGGTAAAGCGAAGCCCGCCCTTCATGACTTCGCTCCGCTACTACTGTCACTTCCAGGTCGCGCGCCTGATAAAGCACTTGCTCCGTAAAATCCAACCCCTGAAACCATCTCCTCTTCTTCTTCGAAGCCGCCGGGGGCGGCCCGATGAAAATCTGCGTAACGCCATTTCCGTGCGCGTAGTCCACCAGCGCCTTCGCCGCATTCTTTCCTTTTAATATGGTTTTCTCGACTCTCAAGTCCTCCGCGAACCGGAAGTGCCTCTCCACCGCTTGTCGCTCCGCTGCAGGCAGGCTTGTCAACTCACCCGCCGCGCACACAAACACCGCCACGCAGCTGGCGTGTAAATAGTCCGCAACGCGGCGTGCCCGCCGTAGCAACATCGCAGCCGACGGGTCAGGGGTCACATTCACCAGAATCTTTTCCGCTCGCGCTTCCGCCTGCGCTCGCTTCGCCGCCGCCCGCGCCTCCAACGCCTGCGCCGTCTGCCGGATTGCCAATTCCCGCAGCGCCACCAGGGTCGGCTCCTGAAACAACCGCTCACTTTCCACTTTGACGCGCTCCGGCTTATAAATCGCTCCGCGCTCCAGCCGGTGCAGCAGCGCCCGCGGCGTCACATCCACCATCACCACTTCATCGGCTTGCTGAAAAACCCAGTCCGGCACCGTCTCTCGCACTCGCAATCCGGTAATCTGTAGGATCTGGTCGCTCAAACTGGCAAGGTCTTGCACATTCATCGTTGTCAGAACGTCGATGCCGCCCTCGAGCAATGCCTGCACATCCTGCCAGCGACGTTGCCGTTCCGACCCGGGCGCGTTCGTGTGCGCCAGGTCGTCAATAATGCAAACCTTGGGCGCACGCCTCAGGATACCCACCACATCAATTTCTTCCGTGTAGCTGCCTCTGCACGCCACCCGCAACAGCGGAATCGTTTCAAACTGCTTGGCCTTTTCATTCAAATCGCTGCGGCCTTGCGCTTCCAGGAATCCCAACACAACGTCCGTGCCGCGGCCCAACATTTCGTGGGCATCTTCCAGCATCTGGTACGTCTTCCCGACTCCAGCCGCATAGCCAAGGTAGATCTTCAAGCGCCCGCGTCGCGTTTTATGGCTCATCGTTTTTCTCTCGAGTAGAAATTCTCTCGCGCGCACTAATGTGGAAATACGCGCACGTCGATCCCTCGCGCCTCGCGCACCAGCCGGCTCACGGCGCTCCCGAACATCCGCGTGCCCAAATCCCTTTTCGCGCTGTGCCCTACGAATATTTGCGTGATCCCATGCGCCCGCGCGTATTGCACGATGCTGGTCACCGGATCTTCCCCGTCCAGCACTTCCACCTGCAAGCCGCTGGCCTTTGACTTTTCCAGCGCTTCGTCCAGTTGCGCTTTATCCCCGCTCGACAGGCCTTTTTGCAGCACATACACCGCCAGCACGTCGCAATGAAACCGCGCCGCGCTTCGCTTTGCGCTCGCAATCATCTTTTCGAAATTTGCCCGCGGCGTCAGGCAAATCAGGAACCTCTCGTGCATTCCCCAGCTTTGTTCGATGCCGTGCGACCGCAAATACCGCTGCAGTCCCGCCTCGATTACGTCGGCCGAAAGCACCAGCGCCATTTCCCGTAGCGACGTCCGCCTCTCCGTCCCCTTCTCAGAAGGCGCGTCCACGATCACAATTTCATCCGCTGTATTCAAGAACTCGCGCGGAATGGTCTGCGTCACTCTCTTTCCCGTCAGCTTCTCTACCGCGTCCCGCTGATCTTCGATGTACTGCAAATTCACCGACCCCACCACGGTGATCCCCGCCCTCAGCAGCTCTTCCACATCCTGCCAGCGATGTGCATTCCGGCTCCCTGGCGGATTGTCGTAAGCCAGTCCGTCCACAAGGCAAATCTGCGGTTGCCGCCGCAGAATCGCCTCTACGTCCATCACGGTTGTTCCCCGGACGCTCAGCATCGGAACAACTTCCAGCACGCTGAGAGTCGGCTCGATTTCCGCGGCAATCTTGCCCTGAACTGCCCCAACCACCACGTCCTGTCCGCGCTCTTTACGCCTACGGCCCTCGTCAAACATGCGGAACGATTTGCCAACTCCCGATGCGTAGCCGAGAAAGACCTTTAATCGTCCCGGCGCTGCCTGCTTTGGTTCACTGTGGTTCATCGTCCGAGGATTGTAACCTTACTCCCCGTTTCTCTGCCTGCCCGCAACAGCGGCTCCTTGGCCGGCGAGCACATGCCTAGGTCCCCTTGCTCTGTGGCCGCTGGGAATAGTTCTTTGAGCGCGATCCAGTTCCTCGTTGAGCGCGGGCATTAGACGCGGTGCCGCCGCGACGTCGCGGCAAATCGAGAACCACAGATGAACCGACGACGCACAGTTTCCCGCAAACTGTTTGCTGTTCTTTCTCAGGTGAATCCCTGATTGTTTCTCGCCAGACAGCTGGTCAATACTTCGAGCCTGCCTTGCGCCCCCGGCGCCGTTGGGCTCATCTCTGACCTGGGATACTGACGGCATGGGGAAATTCGAGGAGATTAGTCGCGAACTGGAGAGTACCTTCGCTGAATTAGAAAGTGCGCGAGGTCAAGCAAAGCGTCGTTGCCTACGCAGGGCCCACCTGCTCCTACTATTGGCCGATGAAATGATGGCCACTGCAGAAACCGACGAAGAGCCCGCCGGAAGCCTCAAGCCGCTTACTCATGAGGCTCCTGCGGCTCAGTCACTGGTGGGGATGTTTGCGGAAGCCGCCGTGCACTCCGCAACGCGCGGACCGTGCCGAGGGCTTCAAACAGTGCTTGTTCTTCGACCGCGCTCGGGCCAGGCCAAATGTCCTGAATCCGACGCAAAATCGCGCGCTCAGCGCGCCGGATCATGAGCTCTGCGGCTGCGGGTTCGGCTTCATGAATTGCCTCTTGCAAAAGTTCGTGCCATAAACGGCCCATCGCCACGTTCGTCACCACTCGTAAATAAGTCGCGGGCCGGGCGTCGAGCGAGCCTGCCATTTGGCACGCACTGGTCTCGCGCCCAACCTAACCGCACCCTGCGCGTCTGTCGTTACTCCTGTTGCTGTAAGTCGCCGAAGTGATTCACTGCAGCCCATGGCCCACCTTCAAGCCCGGCGATGCGCAAGTCCCCAAAATCCAAAAGATGCAAATCCCGCCTCGCCGGCCTTGCCAACCGACACGCGCGGATCGGCCCGCCCCGGGCTGCAAAATGGAATCCGCTGCGACGCCTCTTCGTCATTATATCTCTTATAATATACTAACCTGTAGTAAACACAGTGCTAGCAATGTCTACTGTTCGTCGCGACCAGTCCGCTGTTCCGGCAAACCCAGCTTCCGCACATGGCGGGCCTCTGCTACTTAACCCCGGCCAGCCTGAAAAGTCGTCAAAGTTGTCTTCCAGCAACCTACCCATTTTCAATAGTTTGCTGCGACGCCTAGGTACGCCCAAACCTCGGGGATTTCCCATCCCCAGCTGTAAGTTCTTTGGAATCACTACTTGCAGGAAGCGCTATCCCTATCGGTTCTAGAATGAATGCTTACGCAAACAGGCCGTTGTTATCCGGAGCAAAGCAGGCGATCGGCGGCCTAGGACTTGGGCGGCCAGACAATCTGTCCGTTTTTGCCGTACGCCAGGTTCGCGATCTGGCCGACTCGTGCCGCCGATACTCCCGCCTCCACCGGTGCATTGGGCGCGCGCCGGCTCCTTACGCAGTCCAAAAAGTTCTGCATGTGGTCAATCGTCCCGTCCTGAAAGCTGTCCGCTTTCACCACGGGATTTGCCTTCGCGGCCGCGCCTTCACGATGAACCGTAAATCCCGTGCGATTAATTTTCAAAGTCCCTTCCGTGCCGCGAAACTCCAGCCCGCCATCGTCGATCGAAGACGACATCATGCCCTCATACACCACATCAAAACCCGGATAGCGCAGCAGCGCCTGCACCGTATCCGGACACTCCCAACTTTCGAAAATATATTTGTCACCCAACATGTGAACATTCTTCGGCTGGTCCTCTTTCATCGCCCAGTGCACAACATCAATCCAGTGCGTAAACAAATCCGTCATTGCGCCACCGCCAAAATTCCAGTACCAGCGCCACAAATAATATTTCTCCTCGCTAAAGGGTTGTTCCGGCGCTCCGCCGAGCCACTGTTTCCAGTCCAGTAGTTTCGCGTCGATCGGTTTACGGTTCTTCCAGGCAGCGTAGTTTTGCCACCAGTAGGTGCGCACCTGCGGCACGCGCCCCAGGCTCCCGCCTTGAATCAGATCCACCGCATCGCGAAAATGCGTCCAGCTCCGCTGCTGCATCCCGCACTGCAGAATCTTCTTGTTCGCGCGAACAGCCTTGGTCAGCGCCGAGCCGTCCTCAATCGTGTGCGTGACCGGTTTTTCGAGATAGACATCTTTGCCGGCATTCAGTGCGTCCACTGCCATCCGCACATGCCAGTGATCCGGCGAGGCAATCAGCGCTACATCAATGTTCTGTTGAAGCAGCTCGCGGTAGTCCGCGTGCGTCGTCGCATCCTTCGCACTTGCTCGTTGTTTGACGGCGTCGACGTGCGGCGCGTACACGTCGCTGACGGCTGTGAACTGAATGCCGCCTGCTTTCTCCGCGGCGTTCAGCAGATCGTTCATGCGGCCGCCCGCACCGATTACGCCGATGCGCAGAGTGTCGTTGGCGCCAAGAATTCGCGTTGCGGAAAGTGCGGTCAGTCCGGAAGCGACAATGAAACTGCGGCGAGTTGGATTTTGCATGGCGCGCCTATCTTAGCGATTCGCTTCTGCTTAAGAAAAGTGCTAGTTGCTTTTCGTCGTCTGTAAACTTGAGGCTTATGGCTTTTTGTTCTGTTGTTGCTGACGTTGCTTTTCCGCCTCTTCAATGGCCTTGCGGAATTCATCCACCGCCGGAACACTGGGCGAACGCAACGCATCTTTCTTCATATAACGCCACACCGGCGAGCGTTCGAGTGGAGCACCGACCTTGCCCAGGTAAACGGCGAAAACATCTTCGCGCGGCGCAACTTCTACCTGCGGTGCAGGCCCGGTCTGCTGTGTCGAAGTCGGTGTCCCAGGCGCTTGGCCCTTTTGGCCGCCAAGGCGGATGCCGCTGTCGGTAGGCTGTACGATCACCGGACGATCATTAGTGGGTAGTCCACCGATAGTCGGCTGCACAATCTTGTCCGCGCCCTTGCGCACCGTGATCACCAGGTCGGCAGTCAAGCCGTCAAGCACAGGATTTAGCCGGCCCCACTTCAACAGCGCCTTCTCGACGTCGTCTTGCGCTTTTTTGTTTGCTAGGGGCGCGCTCATCGAAGTTCCGGCGTCAGGATCGATCAACACCAGAACCGTCCGAGCCTCCAGAACATAGGCGGGCAAGATTGGCTTCTTATTGTTGCCGGCGAACCGCAAAGAAGCAGCCAGAACAAACAGTGGCAGCATCACGCGCATGCAAATACGCATCGCAACCTCCATGCGGCGAACACTATTCACATCATACGCTGGGGCCCGGAGGAACACACGCGTCGCGAGTGGAGAGGGACGGCTTAGCTTGGCGGGATGGAAGAGTCGGGATTGCTGAACAACTCACCAGGGCAGATGCTTGAATGCACCCACGCGAATCAGTGCGGCCAGCGTGAACGCCAGCAGCGCGACCCAGGTCTCCAGCGAAAGTCGCTTCGACTTGCCAGCTACTGTAGCTTGTTGTGCCAAACTCATCGTTCTCCCCTCTCTACCTCAAATCGGTAAATCACGAAATTCTGTTTCGACCGCAAACAGCTCCGTACGAACGCGTTCGCGCCATTGCTCAGCGCCTTGCGTAGCAACACGGCCGACCAATAGCAGCGACGGGGCGGGAAGCTGATCGCTGTCCGACAGTGCTGCTAGATTCGACCAGCGCACCTGTTGCTCCGCGCGCGTAGCGTGCGAAATAATCGCGCATGGTGTGTCTGCAGCCAGACCGTTTTCGATCAGGCGCGCGGCGACTTCGCCGTAGTGCGTTCCCGGCATGTAGATCGCAATCGTCGTTTCCGGAGTGACCGCCGCCCAGTTGAGCCAATTATCGGTTTCGCCGCGCGAAAAGGTGGTAAACAACGCTTGCGAAGCCACGCGGCGATCGGTGAGCGATATTTTTGCCGCCGCAGCCGCGCCCACGGCGGCGGTGATTCCCGGCACAATTTCGAATGGGATTCCGGCGCGGCGCAGCGCTTCCATTTCTTCGCCTGCGCGGCCAAAGAGCAGCGGATCGCCGCCCTTCAAGCGGATCACAAGCTTCCCTTGCTCCGCATAGCTGACGAGCAAGCTGTTAATCTCATCCTGCGTCAGCAACTTTTTCCCGGCGCGCTTTCCAACATCCACCAGCAACACATCGCTGGAAATCAACGCCATCACTTCCCTGCTCACCAGCGAGTCGTGTAGAACGACTTCCGCTCGCGCAAGCAATTTTGCAGCTTTGAGCGTCAGCAGCTCCGGATCGCCCGGCCCAGCGCCGACCAAGTACACTTTGCCGTTGGCGGAAGTGGAACTCACGAGACACCTTGCCGCGACGCTGCGGATTTCTTGCTGGCTTCTTTCACAAACTGTTCGTACATGGGCTTGCTGGCGAGGTGGTGGAGCATCTGCTTGGTGCTTTCGCTTCCGCCATCTGCCGCGCGCAAGAGTTCCCGCGCAGCGCCCAGCCACTCGAGCCACACTTCGTATTCGGGGCCGAACTGTTGCTCGAGTTCCTGGCGAAGGCGCTGCGCTAACGCGGGACTTTTTCCGTTGGTGGAAATGGCAATTTGCAGATCGCCGCGCTGCACCACGGAGCCGTAGTAGAAGTGGCAGTTCTCGATGTCGTCCACGGCGTTGCAGAAAATGCCGCGGGCTTCAGCTTCGCGGAACACGCTAGCGTTCACGCCGGGCGCGGCAGTTGCCGCGATCGCGAGTGCCGCGCCGTCCAGATCTCCTGGTGCAAATTCACGCGGAAACCATTCAATTTTGCGGGTGCGGATCGAGGAAACGAGAGAAACGTGAACTTCGGGAGAGATGAGACGAACTCTTGCTCCTGCATCAAGGAGGCCTTCAATTTTGCCAGCTGCGATTTCGCCGCCGCCAACAACCACAATTAATCGGCCGTGCAATTTCACGAACATAGGGAACAAATTCATCGTTCAGCCTTCCACGCCCTGCGGCGTTCTCGCTTGCGGCAGATCGCGCTCGACGGGAATAGTGATTTCACCGGCGAGAATTTCACGGATCTGGTCGTTGGTTTTGCGCGCCAGGAAAGCGCGCAATTGTTCATGTTCGAATCGGTTTTCCTGAAAGTTCGTTAGGAGGCGTTCGATAGCGTCCGGTACATCAGTCGCTGCGCAGCGATAGCCGACTGGACGAGCAATCGAAGCAATCTGGCCCAGGCTGCCGCCCACGCAGAAGTAGTAGGCATCAACAAGCTTGCCGTCGTGCTTGATCTTCTTGCCTTCGATGCCGATGTCGGCGATCCAGTGTTGGCCGCAGCTATTGGGGCATCCGGTGATGTGCAGCTTGATCTGCTGGTCGAAGCCGGGCAGGCGGTCATCGAGTTCGGTGGAGAGCCAGCGCGCGAAGCCTTTGGTCTCGGTGAGGGCGAGTTTGCAGAATTCCGAGCCGGTGCAAGCGATGGTGCCGCGAGCAAAGGCCGGAACTGTGACCGGCAAACCTGCCGCGCTTAATTCCGCTGCGACGCTTTCCGCGTGCTCCGCGCGGATGTTCGCCAGCAGCACATTCTGTTGCGCGGTGAAGCGAAGACTGCCGTCGCCAAACTGATCGGCGAGCTCCGCAGCGCGGCGGAGTTGCGCCGGATTGATTCGTCCGCGCAAAACGGACGCGCCGATAAAGACCAGGCCTGCTTGTTTTTGGCGGTGGATGCCAGTGTGGTCCCGGTGGGTGTCAGAAGGAATTTCCTCATGCTCTGCCGGATCGAGGTTGTATCCGATGACGCGGTTCAGTTCGGCCAGGAATTTCTCCGCGGTCCAGTCGAATTTAAGGAAGAGGTATTTCAATCGGGCATGGTCCCGGCTGATGCGAAGAACGTCGCGAGAACGGAAAATTTCGGTGATGCAGCGAGCAACGTCGACAACCTGCTCCTGACGAACGAAAGCATTGAGTTTCAGCGCGAGATGCGGCTCGGTGGAAAGGCCCCCGCCGATGCGGACGGAGAATCCGTGTTCGACATTGGAGCCACGAACGCGCCGCGCGGCGGTGAAAGCCACGTCGTTGATTTCCGGATAGCTGCACCAGGTGCGGCAACCAGTGACAGTCATCTTGAACTTGCGCGGAAGATTGTAGAAGTCGCGATTGCCGCCAAGGGCCCGATCCAATGCCAGCGCCCAGGGCGAAGCATCGAAATGCTCATCGTGAGCGAGGCCAGCGACGGGGCATCCAGTAACGGTGCGAACAACGTCACCGCATGCCCCGGTGGTGGTCAAGCCGGCCCTTTGCAAGCTTTCGATAATTTCGGGAATGGCTTCGATGGTGACCCAGTGCAGCTGAAGGTTCTGGCGGACGGTGATGTCGGCGAGGCCGCGGGCATGCTTTTCCGAGAGTTCGGCGAGCGTACGGACTTGGTCGCTGCGGAGGATGCCGTTGGGGATACGGATGCGGACCATAAAAAATTCGCTGGACTTGCCTTCACCGTTGGCGCCGCCCAGAACGCCTGCGCCGTCGCCTTGCGTGTAAATGCCCCACGAGCGGAAATACGTGCCAAGCCATTCCGGCGGGACGGAGTTGCGGCCAGTACGCGCGAATGCGCGAATTTCGTCGAGGTGGTCCCACGCGAGCTTTTCGCGTTTCAAGCGTTCAACGCGTTGTGCCTTGCTTTCCTTTAGTGGTGCTGCATCTGGCATTAGCCGATGTCCCTTATCCTTGAGTTTGTTCGTCGCGTTCACACTAGCGGGATAAACCCGCTGCGATATAAAACCCGCACGCTTTAGAACCGAAGGGTGCGGCACCCAAGTCGAGCGATCACTCCAAAAACGAAAAGCCCACGTGGACCAGGGTTTCTGGCACGTGGGCTTGGAATTTCTTTGTTTACGGCGGTTCTAGGTCCGCAGCAGCCTCTGGCCAGAAATGTGTGGTACGCGACAGCAACAGCAGTCGCAGCAACAACACACGCGCTGGCAGGTCATTCGCATTACGTAAGAAGGTTACGCTGCACGGTTCGCACTGTCAACGGCATTTGCCTATGCAAAAAGCCGATAGTTGCGAACGGTATTTTGGATGCCGAACCAGGCGCCGTGGTTATGTGGCGCCCAAGCCCGAAGGCAACAAAGTGCCGCCCTGAAAGATGGCGCTACGTAAGGCGCTAGTCGAGGTACATCCAGGAGGGCCAGGAGACAGCAAGGCTTTGGCGGGGGCGGCGACATATATAAATGGTGAGAGCAGATTCTTCCGGGAGGGCATAAGCGGGGCTGATGGTTTCGAAGGGCTGAACGTCGGCGAAAGCCTGGTCGAGGCGAGACTTGCTGAAACCGATGGCAACGACGATTTCACCGGAGGAACCGCGCGGGCCCCAGTAGCCATACTGATTGTGGCCGCTGATGGCTTTGGGTACGCCGTAGTACTTCCCGAGGTAGTCGATGGCACCAGCTTCGCCGTAATTGTATGCGAGCAGGGTGGCGCGGGGCTGTTCTTCGGGCGAAAGTGAGTGGAAGGCGCGTGCTATGGCCTGGACCTGCTCGGGCCAGCCGAACATGTCTCCGAAGAGTTGCGGCAGACGATCGAGCGGGACGTTCTCGACTTTGACGTCCTGTACCCCGAAGAATTTGCAGTACTTGACGGCGGCCGCGACTGGGAGAATCGGCATAGCCAACGGAGCGGCGACGATTCCAGAAATCACGAGTGGAGTGACGACGGCAAGCTTGAGCCACGACTTTGCGCGAGAGAAGACTTGTTGTTCCCAGGCGACCGCGCCTGCGGCCAGCAGCATGATGTAGGCCGGGGCGAGGTAGTAGATCTTTCCGTGCAGCACAAGCATTTCGACCAGAACGACGAGATAGGCGATGCCCAGGACGGCGTATTTGCGGCCTTGCTTGTCGGCAAGGAAAAACCACAGGCCGGCGAGCCACACCGGCGCGGCGAGCGGATTCACGAGAAGAAATTGTTCGCCAATGAAGGAAAGCGGCGAGACGGTTGTGTACTTGCTACCGATAACGGTGTGAAGGAGCGCGATGGTTGGATAGCCGTGTTGAATTTCCCAGAGAAGATTGGGGAGGAAGATCAGGAATGCGATGGCGGCGCCGAGCCAGATTTCCGTGCGCGCGAACTGTTTGCGCGCGGCTGTAAGGAGAAGGCCGACAGCGAGGCCGGAGCCGAAAAAGAGCATGGAATGTTTGTTGAGTAGGCCCAGTCCGGCGCTCGCGCCGAACAGGAGCCAGAGGCGGGCGCTGCCGACTTTTTCCGGATCAGCATCAGTAGGTGAAGACCCTGAAACCCGGATTATGCGCAAGACGATGGCGGCGCAAGCCATCCAAAAAACGGGCTCGAAGGCGTTCATGGAGAGAAAGTTGTCGAAGGTGAGATAGATAGGTGCAAGAAGGACCAGTAGTGCGGCGAAGAATTGGGAGAATTTGCCGCCGCCGATTTCGCGGGCTATCCAGCCCGCGAGAAGAACTTTGGGCGCGGCAGAAAGTGCGGGCAGAAGACGGAGCGCGAACAGAGAGTCTCCAAACAGGGCGCGGGTGAAGGCGGAGGCGAATGCGACGAGCGGGGCGTGGTCCACGTAGCCCCAGGCAAGGTGCTCGCCGCAGGCGGCGTAGTAGAGTTCATCGCGGAAGTAGCCGTATTGGCGGTTGAAGAGGAAGTGGATGAGAACGGCGAGCGCGGCGAGCGCGTAGACGGATTTCGTAATTGCGGCGTGCGGCGCCCGCCTAAGAAGGCGGCCGCTATACTCCTCCGCAATAACCGAGCCAGTCAACGTTGTGCAGTCTTACTGAACGAGAGTGGCGGACTTGATGTAGTCGAGCTTGGGCCAGCCCTTTTTCAGGTACGCGTCGCCCTGCTTTTCCAGCTGGTCCTGGTCTGGGCCGGCGTTGTCGCCGTAGCCTTCGTACATCATTTCGACCACGTTCATGCCGTTGCCTTCCACCGTGCCGAATGGGGAAAAACCCATGCCGTCGAGGCGGCCGTTGTCCTTGAGATTGATAAAGATTTGCGTGGTTCGCGTGTTTGGTCCTGCAGTAGCAAAGGTGATGGAACCGCGCTTGTTGGTTTGCGTGACGGGATCGTCTTTGATTTCGGTGTGCTTCCAGGCGGCGGAGACGGCGGGCGTTGGACTGATGCCGAACTGGGCGACGAAACCCGGGACTACGCGGAAAAACGCGGCGTTGTCATAAAAGTGATGCTTGACGAGGTTGTAGAAGCGGTCGGCACCGAGCGGAGCCCAGGCACGGGTGACGGCGACGGTGAATGCGCCGCGGGTGGTGTCGAATTTTACTTTGTAGGTGTCGGGAGCCTTCTCCGCGAGTTTTTTAGGCGCGAGCAGGGCTTTGGCATCAGCGGGTTTGGCGTCGGCCTTCGCCGATGCTTTTGCAGCTTCGGTGGCCGGTGCAGAGGGGTTTGCAGAGGCCGGTTCGGCAGGCGTTGCGGTTTGCGGGGGAGCTTCGGATTTCTGGGGCTCGGCGGACTTTTCAGCCTGTTGTTCCCTGTTTTTGCAGCCAACAAAGACGGCCGCTACGACTAAGATCGTGGCTAGGCCGAGAATTTTCGTCTTCTGTTCCATACTTTTCTCCGAAAAGAAACTGAATTATCCGCAAAAACCCGCCTTCTAAAGAGCGCGGCTACATGTCAGCAAATTCCAACCTTACTTGTGGGAATTCAGTTCCCTACTGACGCGTTCCACATCCGTCATAAGGCGCAGGGTATTTTCACCCAGAATTTTTCTAACGTCACGTTCAGAATATCTCTTTCGCAGA
>Ga0075425_100004492_pt1 | contig 14400 bp, 15 predicted proteins | sample SoiMethybrSBSTD4_FD_75300 | JGI IMG/M metagenome (GOLD analysis project Ga0075425, IMG submission 75300) | Bulk soil microbial communities from a Populus tree surrounding site in Tennessee, USA - Soil MetaG P. TD hybrid SBSTD4 | ecosystem: Environmental > Terrestrial > Soil > Tree plantation...
CCTCGTGCGGTCGCTTGCGCTGCGCTCGCCGGGGTCGCTCCAGATCGCCACGCTCTTCGACCGGCCCTACCGCCGGCTCGTCGACGACCTGCCCGTGCGGTACGTCGGCTTCACGATCCCCGACGAGTTCTTCGTCGGCTACGGCTTCGCGCTCGAGAACCGGTACCGGAACCTGCCGGACCTCCGCGTCGTCCGCCGCTGATCTCCGAGGGCTGACCTCCCAGGGTTTTAGGTCCGGCTAAAATCGGGTCATGATCGAAACCCGGGCCGCCACTCTCCCCGAAGGTCTCCGCACGGTCGACGAGGCCATCCACCGGACGCGCTTCCGGGCGCTGCCGTTCCTCGGCCCGGCGTTCATCGCCTGCGTCGCGTACATCGACCCCGGGAACTTCGCGACGAACATCGCCGGCGGCTCCAAGTTCGGCTACCTGCTCGTCTGGGTGATCGTCGCGGCCAACCTGCTCGCGATGCTGATCCAGACGCTCTCGGCGAAGCTCGGGATCGCCACCGGCCGGAACCTCCCCGAGGTCTGCCGCGACCGGTTCTCGCGGCGGACGTCGATCCTCCTCTGGGTGCAGGCGGAGCTGATCGCGATGGCGACCGACCTGGCCGAGTTCCTCGGCGCCGCGATCGGCATCCACCTCCTCTTCGGGCTCCCGCTGTTCCCGGCCGCCGTGCTGGCAGGGATCGCGGCGTTCGCGATCCTCGGCCTCCAGCGCTTCGGCTTCCGCCCCTTCGAGGCGGTGATCGCCGTCCTCGTGGGAGTCATCGGCGTGTCGTATCTCGCCGAGCTCACGTTCGCGAACCCGGACTGGAGCCAGGTGCTGAAGCACGCGGTCACGCCGAGCTTCGGCGGGAGCAGCGAGGCGCTCCTCCTGTCGGTCGGGATCCTCGGCGCGACCGTCATGCCGCACGTCATCTACCTGCACTCGGCCCTGACACAGGACCGGCTGGTGCCGGAGACGCACGAGGACGCGCGGACGCTCCTGCGCTACACCCGGCTCGACGTGATCGTGGCGATGTCGATCGCCGGCCTGATCAACGTCTCGATGCTCGTGATGGCGGCCTCGACCTTCTACCGCAGCGGCATTCTCGACGTCGACTCGCTCGAGGGAGCGCACAAGACGCTCGAGCCCATCCTCGGCGGCGCCTCGAGCGCGCTCTTCGCCCTCGCGCTGATCGCCTCCGGGCTCTCGAGCTCGGCCGTCGGCACCCTGTCGGGGCAGGTCGTCATGCAGGGCTTCATCCGCCGTCGGATCCCCGTCATGGTGCGGCGGATCGTGACGATGCTGCCCGCGTTCATCGTGATCGCCCTCGGGCTCGACCCGTCGCGGACGCTCGTCCTGTCGCAGGTCGTCCTGTCGTTCGGCATCCCGTTCGCGCTCGTCCCGCTCGTCCTCTTCACCGCGAAACGGGAGGTGATGGGCCCGCTCGTCAACCGCCGCATCACGACCGTCGCCGCAGCCGCGATCGCGGCCGTGATCATCTGCCTGAACGCGTTCCTGCTGGTGCAGACCGCCGGCCTGGCGTAGCCACCCGCGCCGCCGGCGTCCCGGGGCCAGGGCCGACGTGGTCTGACCACGAAGACCCGCCGCTTCGGCCATGGCTCGTTCGAGAAGCGGCGCTCGAACCACGCGGGTTCGGTCACACGCAAGACCGTTTCGTCTGACCACGATTGGTGCCCCGACCGGACGCGTCCGGTCGGGGGCGCCTCGTCGCGAAACAACGGGCGCCTCGGGGGAGGCGCCCGCTCGTCGGGAGACGACTCATCGGCACGGGCGATCGCCCCAGCCCATACCGATTACAATTCATAAACGAGTGGAGGGTCGAATCGGTTACGGAGCCTTGCGCGGGGCCCGAAGGCTCGCCCGCCGCCACCAGCGGCGTCTGCGCGGCCCTAGAGGTATCCGAGCGGATCGACCGGTGCGCCGTTGATCCGCACCTCGAAGTGCAGGTGCGGCCCGAAGCAGTGCCCGGTGCAGCCGACGTAGCCGATCACGTCTCCCTGGTTCACGTGCTGCCCGCATGCAACGGCGATCGAGCTCTGATGGCCGTACGCGGTCGCGAGATTGCCGCCGTGATCGATCACCGTGAGGTTCCCGTAGCCGGACTCCCAGCCGCAGTAGATGATCGTTCCGCTCGCAGCGGCCTGGATCGGCGTCCCGTACCCGACGCCGATGTCGATCCCCTGGTGCATCCGCCCCCAGCGCCAGCCGAACGGGCTCGTGACCGGCCCGCTCACCGGCCAGATCAGGCCGGACGAAGAGGGCGTCGCGTCGGGGCTTCCTGCCTGTCGGCTCGCCTGTGCCTCGCGGATCCGCGCAGCGATCGCCTCGCTGGCCGACTGGAGCGCGTCGATCTCGCCCGCCTCCGCCTGCTGCTGCGCATTCAGGTGCGAGATGTCCTGGAGCTTCTGCTGGCGCGTCGCGGTGAGGTCGTTCTGCGCGCCGACGAGCTCGTCGCGCACCTCGCGCGTCTGCGCCGTGCGCGCCGAGATGACCGCGGTCTCGCCCTGCACCGTCTTCCGCAGCTTCTTCGTCTTCGCGCGCTGCACCTTGATCGCGGCCTTGGCGGCGGCGACCTCCTGCGCGATCCGCCGGTCCTCCTCGCCGATGTCGTTCAAGTACTGCACCTGGTCGATCGCGTCCTGCACGCTACGCGCCCCGAGGAACACGTCGAGCGACGTCGCGGGATCCGACTCGTAGATGTCGACGAGCCGCCGGTCGAGCACCTGTATCGACGTCGCGTACTGCTGCTTCAGGAACACGAACCTCTTCGTCTGCAATGCGAAGAGCTCGCTGAGCGCGTTCAGGCGTCGCTGGTGGAGCGCGAGGTCGGCTTCGAGCGTGTGCAGGCGCAGCGAGACGTCCCCCACCTTGCCCTCGAGCGACCGGATGCGCGAGGTGTAGTCCGAGACCTGGCCGCGCAGCGCGCGCTCCTGCCGCTGCGACGCGGCCAGCTTGCCCTGCAGGGAGGAGATCTTGGCGTCGAGCTGCTGCTTCTTCGCCACGTCGCCGCCGAAGGCGGGCGTGGCGAGAGCGAGCAGGACAACCAGTGCGAGCGCGAGACGCCGCATGGAAGCCGATTCGCCGCGGCGGGCGGCTACTCCTGCGGCGTCGGGATGTCGACCTCGGGCGGCGGGTACGGCTCGGGCACCGGGGCCGGCTGCGGCGGCGTGCCCTCGTCCGGAGGCGGAGCCGGCTCCTCGGGCAGCTCGGGCGTCTCGAAAGCGGTCATGGGAGTACGGTAACGGTCGAGTCGGCGGAGTGCCGTCGCCGCCTCGCGGCGCAACGGCCCGACCTGAGACCGGTAGTCCGAGTCGCCGATCTTCCCGGTCCGATGGTCGAACTCCAGCTCCTTGAGCGCCGCGAGCACCCGATCGCGCTCTTCGACGAGCTGCAGCCGCTCCTGCTCCTCCGGCGCGAGCGCATCGAGCCGGTCGTCGGCGGCGACGGGCTCCCGCAGGAAGGGCCAGGCGACGAGCAGCACCGCCCCCGCCGCGATGGCGATCCCGAGCGCGATTGCGATGCCCGTCAAGCTCTCAGCAGGGCCAGGCGCGTCGCGAGCCTGCGCTGCTCGCGGGCATCCGGCCACAGGGCGATCGCCGAGCCGAGCAGGAACACGATCCCGGCGATCCAGATCAGGTTGACGAGGGGCTTCACGAGCACCTTGACGAACACCACCTGCGTCTTCGGGTTCGCGCTGTCGGCGATCACGTACAGGTCCTCCGCCGTCGCCCAGTTCGTCTTCAGCCCGATCTCGCGCGACGGCTCGGGCGGATGCAGGTACTGGTTGTCGCCGGACGACAGCGTCCCGCTCCACGGCCCTTTCACGTCGAGCACCGCGCGCGTCTCGATCGCGTTCGGAACCGAGCGCCGCTCGACCCCTCGCAGGGTGAGCGTGTAGCCGGCGAGAGAGACGCTCTGGCCGGGCGTGAGTCGGCTCTCGGCCGAGCTGGCGTACGCGCTCGAGCCGGCGATCCCGATCGCGAGCAGGACGACGGCGGCGTGCACGACGTAGCCGCCGTAGCGCCGGCGGTTGCGCGCGACGAGCGCGACGAGCGAGCCGGTGGCGCGCGTCCCGCGCACGAGCTCGAGCACGATCGTCGCGAGCACGAACGCCGAGAACGTGTACGCGATCAACCCGGGGCGCGACGAGCCGGCGCCGGCGACGACGAGCAGCACGCCGCAAGCGAGCGCGACCAGGCCGGGCCAGAGCATCGTGCGGCCGAGCGTACGCAGGCTCGTCTTGCGCCAGGCGATCAGCGGGCCGATTCCCATCAGCAACAGGAGCGGCAGGCCGAAGCTGCGCAGGAAGAAGTCGTAGTACGGCCGGCCGATGGTGCGCGTCTCGCCCTTCACGACCTGCGTCACGATCGGGAACAGCACGCCCCACAGCACCGTCAGGCACAACGCGACGAGCAGCAGGTTGTTGTAGAGGAACGCAGCCTCGCGCGAGAGCGGCGACTCGAGCTTCGTCCGGGCCTTCAGGAGCGGCAGCCGCCACATGATCAGCGCGAGCGAGAAGAGCGACGAGATCACCACGAACGCGAGGAACCACGCGCCGATCGGGCTCTTCGAGAACGAGTGGATCGAGTTGACCACGCCCGACCGCGTGAGGAACGTGCCGAAGACGGAGAGCTCGAACGCGAGCGCGACGAGCACCATGTTCCAGACCTTCAGCATCCCCTTGCGCTCCTGGATCATCACCGAGTGCAGGAACGCCGTCGCTGCGAGCCACGGCATGAGCGCCGCGTTCTCGACCGGGTCCCACGCGTAGTAGCCGCCCCAGCCGACCTCCACGTACGCCCAGTGCGCGCCGAGCAGCTGCCCGAAGCCCAGGAACGCCCAGGCAGCGAGCGTCCAGCGTCGCGTCGCGACGATCCACCGCTCGTCGGTGCGACCGGAGAGCATCGCCCCGGCGGCGAACGCGAACGGGATCGCGAGGCCGACGTAGCCGAGATAGAGCATCGGCGGGTGCGCGACCATGTACGGGTTCTGCAGGCTCGGCGTCAGGCCCGCGCCGTCCACCGTCGCGGTCTGCGTGGTGAACGGGCTGGCGACCGCGACGAGCATGAAGGCGAAGAACGTCGCGATCCCGCCGATCACCGGGACGACCCAGACGATCAGATCGCGCAGCAGCGAACGGTTGAGCGCGACGGCGAGTGCGCCGTAGCCGGTCAGGACGAGCAGCCACAAGAGCAGCGAGCCCTCCTGGCCACCCCAGAAAGCGCTCAGCGCGTAGGGCGTCGACAGCGTGCGGTTCGTATGCGCGGCGACGTACTGGAACGTGAAGTCGTGACGCACGAGCGCGACCGCGAGCACGGCCGAGGCGACGGCGGTGGAGCCGAACGCGCAGAAGAGCGCGTTGCGGGCCGAGGCCGCGAGGCGGCGCCGGTTCGTGATCGCCGCGACGGCGCCCGCAACGAGCGCGTACACGACGAGGCCGAGCGTGACGACGAGGGCCGCGCGGCCGAGGTCAGCCATCTAGGACTGCTTCGAGGCCGTGTACTTCGAGGGGCACTTCGTGACGACGTTGTCGCCGGCGAGCCGCCCGTGCTGGTAGTTACCGCTCACGACGACGTTGCGCCCCACCTTGAAGAGCGGCGGCGGGTTCTCGCCGTGGTAGACGACCCGCACCACGCCGCTCTTGCCGTCGATGTTCCGCAGCCCGAAGCGAAGGCCGCTTGCTGCGTGCGAGTCGCCCCGGACGGGCGCGACGACGACGCCGACGACCGCGAGCTTGCCCGTGTGGTGACCGAGCTGGCTCGGCGTCAACGTCGGCGTCGAGTGGCCGGCGACCGCCGTGTACAGCAGGAAGATCGAGAGCACGGCCGCTACGCCGAGGGCGACGACGAGCCGCGCAGGGCTCCGCGTGGACACGGCCCGAGTGTAGCGGCCCCTCTCAGCGGGGCGATGTGAGCGTGCGCACCCCCAAGCCTAGAGGCTTAAGCGTCCACGTCGGCGGGCGTCTTCCGCGCCGGGATTCGATAGCCGTGATCGGCACAAAGAGAGCCCGGCGCGTCCTCTGTCAGGGCGTCGCAGTAGCCCTTGCCGTAGGCGGCGCGCATGAACGCGGCCACGACGTCGAGCGACCACTCGGTGATGCCGGCCGCCTCCCGCCAGAGGTCGGCGAGGCGGAGGTCGATGTCGAGCTCGAGGAGGTCGATGCGGGTCGGCCGGGGTGCCATGCCGCCCAGGGTACGGGGGGCGTCGGACGGACTCCTCCGGACGGGTTCTTGCCCCAGGGCGAGCTACTGAAGGGCGAGGCGGAGCTCGTCCACGAGTGCCAGCGGGCGTTCGAGGAGCTCGAGCGGCAGCACCTTGACGCCCGCCTCCCGGATCCGCTCGGCGAGCTCGCCGAAGTCGGCGTCGTCGGCGTCGACGACCACGACGGCCGGCCCGAGCTCGCGGAAGGCCTGCTCCGCGCTCTCCGCGTCGGTCGCGAGCAGCACCTCGAAGGCGTCGCCGCCGAGGAGCTCTTTCAGCACCGTCGCGGCGCCGAGGCGGCTCTCGGCGAGGAGCACCCGCAGCCGTGTGCCGCCGAACGAGTCGCCGCGCGCCACGCGTTCGGCGAGCAGGCGGTGCGCCTCGCCGGGCCGGCGGCCGCGGGCGACTTCGCCGCCGACGAAGCGCAACTGGTCGACCTGGTCGCGCGAGTAGAGACGCTGCCCACCCTGTGAGCGCTGCGGGACGATGTTGCCGTAGCGCGTCTCCCACGTCCTGATCGTCGCGGCCGAGAGGTCGAGCATCCTGGCGACCGCGCCGATGCTGAACAGCGGAACGCTGCGCTCCGCCATTTGGCGCCGATACCCTGAATTCATCTGTCCCTCTCCGGGTGGGACGTCATTCTTCTCATGGCTCGTCACCTGCACTATGGCCCTGCGCGCGTCCCGAGTCGGGAGTCGCCCGACGCGGCGATCGACGCACTCTTGCAACGCGGTCTCTCAGCGTGCGAGATCGACTTCGAAGGTCGGTTCTGGATGGACTACGAGTTCGCCGAGAGGTTCGGAGAGCTCGCGGCGCAGCATGACATTGCATTATCGGTTCACGCGCCGATCGCCGGTTTCATGGGCCACGCGGAGCGCGGAAAGAAGCTCAACATGGCGGTGGGCATGCTCGATCACTCCGCGGGGATCGCGAAGGCTGCCGGCGCCGAGCTCGTCGTCTTCCACCCGGGGTTCCTGCTCGGGCGGACGCGGGAGGAGGCGATCGACTCGATCGTCCACCAGCTGGGCGAGCTGCGCGAGCGGCTCGAGGCGAAGGACCGGGCGGTGCCGTTCGGGATCGAGGTGATGGGCCGCGTTCGCGAGATCGGCTCGCTCGACGACGTCTGCGAGATCTCTTCCCGCCTCGACTGGGTGCGCCCGGTGATCGACTTCGCGCACATGCACGCGACCTCGGACGGCGCGTTCCTCGGGGTCGAGCAATTCGTCGATGCGCTGCGGCAGGCCGACGCCGTGATCGAGCCCCGCGCGCCGTTCCACATCCACTTCTCGGACATCCAGTTCGCGAACCGGAACGAGACGAAGCACCTGCCCTACGGCGAGGGCACGCTCCGCGCCGAGCCGTTGCGCGACGCCCTCGCGCAGTTCGAGCGTCCGGCGACTGTCATCTCCGAGTCCCCGACGGCGGAGTCCACGGATCAGATCAAGGCGATCCTCGCCGCCTAGAGCTGCGAGGCGCGGCCGGCGAGCAGCGTCGGGCACGCACGGGTCTTCGGTCTCGGCACCGTCACGTCGCCGCCCGTTGTGAGATCGGTGATACGCGTGAGCCAGCGGTCGGTGCAGACGTAGGCGTACCGGCCGGCTGCCGTCAGCCACGATCTGCCTGCCATCGACAGGTCGTAGAGGTGCGCGCCGGTCGCGGCGTACGCGCCGAAGGCATCCGGCGCCGTGGCAAAGACGGTGCGACCGGCGGCGATGAGCCCGGCGGCGGTGGTCGTCAGCGTCCGGTAGGTCCACGTCGAGGTGTCGAGCAGGTGGAGTCCGAACGGCGTCGAGGTCACCTGCAAGTCGCGCCCGCTGCCGCTCGAGGCATAGTCGATGCCGCTCACGGCGATCCTTCCGTTGCCGAGCCACGCGGCGATCCGCGTCGTCCCGTTCAGGGCCTTCGCGAGCACGCGCGTCGGGCCGTGGTAGCTCACGCGCATGCTCGCGAGCTCGACGGTGGCGACCCGCAGGTCGGCGCCGACGACGTACGCGGTCCCAGCCGGGTCGACGGCGAAGCCGGGCGTCCGGACCTCGCCCACGGGACCGGTGTCCGCCGCGTTGTCGAAGTGCGAGCCGGCTGAGATGCCGGCGATCGCCGCCGTCCGCACGTCGCCGTTCGCGTCGGCCGTCACGACACGCGCCGGGCCGAAGGAGTCGAACGGCGCCACGAGCATGACGACGCGGTCGCGGACGACCGCACGGTCGAGGAGGACGCCGCGGAGATCGACGCGACGGACGACGCGTCCGGTCGACGTGTCGACGACGAGCAGCGTGGCCACCCCGCCGCTCGCGCGGTTGACCGCCAGGAGCCGCCCCGGCGTCACCCACGCGAGGCCGGCGGCATCCCAGAGGTCGCCGGGGCGCGTCGCGCCGAGGACCTTCAGCGACGGGACCGCGAGGAACCGCACGGTGCCGTTGCAGTCCGACAACGCGACGCGTCGTCCGCCGGGCGCGAAGCTCCAGCTGCAGAGCGAGCGGTTCCACGATGTCGTGCCGCCGGCCGCGTGGGCGAGCGTGCCCGGCACGTACCAGGAGAGGCGCTTTGCGCCGTAGTCGAAGCCGAGCACCGGCGCCTGCGGAGCAGCGCCGGCGAGTGCGATCACGCCGAACGCGAGGGCGAGCTTCACCTGCCTCCTCCTCTCTCCATCTTACGGCGAACGGATCAGGTGTTGTACGAGCCGGATCGTGTCGATCTTGTCGCCGCTCTTGCTGACGACCGCGGCGTTGCCGTCGGCGAACGCCGCGTCCGCGACGACGCCGCCGTCCGCGGCGAACGATGCATGCACGATCCCGCCGGGGATCGGGAAGACCTTTGGCACGCCGCGGCGCAGCTGCAGCACGGCCGGCGGCACGACATTCCGGTAGTTCCACACCACGAGCTGGCCGTACGTGATGCGCAGCGCGGTGCCACCCGTGAGCCGAACGACCGCGATGCGCGCCCGGTTGCCCGCGTAGCTCGGGCCGAGCCATCGCGCACGGTGCGGGAGCGATGCGGGCCTGACGGAGAGCACCTGCACAGGCTTGCCCGAGGCAGTCAGCTGGACGATGCGTGCGTCGTCGTGGTCCGTCAGCGCCCACACGGAGGGATCGACCGGCGCGCGCTGCCGCTCGAGCGCGACGAATCGAGTGACCGACACCGTCCGGCCGCCCTGGCGCCACTCGATGCGTCGCGGCAGGTAGGTGCGGGCGTCGACCGTCGCGACCTGCTCCACGCGCCCTGACCGAATCGTCAGCTCGTAGGCGTCTCCCGCGCGGCGGACGCGGGCGTGCTCGATCGTGCGCAGGTAGAGGTCGAGCGGGTCGAGCGCCTCGGCGCAGCCGCCTGGCAGTGCCGCGCAGCTCGGGGCGAGGGTCGTCGTGTTCGACGCGGCGAGCCAGCGCTCGACGCTCCCGTTCGGGTGCAAGACGGTGTCGGCGGCGACGCCGCCCGGTGCGCGCGAGACGCTGACGTGCGCGCGGCCGTTGCGGCCGTCCACGAAGCCGGCGACGTCCGTCGTCGGTAGGAACGGCGAGCGGACCTGCTCGACGACGAAGAACGTCGCGTCGAGCGCGTCTGCCGCCTTCGCCTGCACGTCGGTGCCGGGCGTGCGCAGCGCCCAGGCGAGGATCGCCGCGGTCCCGGCGGCGGCCGCGAGCGCGAGCGCCGGCCAGCGGCGACGGCGGCGCGGGCTGACCGGCACCGGCCGCGCGGCCCGCAGCGCGCGTTCGAGCTCCGCGTCGGTCACCGGCCGGCGCGCCGGCTCGGCGGCGGCGACGAGCAGCGCGGCGAGCTCGCGCGCTTCCTCGCCCGCCTCCTCTCCGGCGAGCGCCCGATCGAGGTCGAGTGCGAGCACGCGCTCGTCAGCCACTTCGCACTCCTTCCGCTTCGAGCTTGGCGCGGAGCGACCGGGCGGCGCGCAGCATCAGCATCTGGCACGCACCGACGCTGCGGTTCATCACGCGCGCCACCTCGTCGAACGTCAGCCCCTCGACCAGCCTGAGGTGGACGACGAGCTGGTGCTCGGGCGCGAGCGAGCGCAGCGCGAGGTCGAGCGCGAGCCGAGTGTCGACATCGTCGGGCGCGACTGTCTCGTCGGCGGTCAGCGGCTGCAGCCGGCGCCGCCGCTTCAGCTCGTCGACCGCCATGTTCCCTGCCACTCGGTAGAGCCACGCTCGGACCGGCCGGCCACGCCACTGCAGCCCGGGGACGCGACGCCACGCCTCGGCGAAGACCTCGGAGGCGAGGTCGAGCGCGTCATCCCTCGAGCCGAGCCGCACGGCGAGATAGCGGACGATCTCCGGGTAGTGGGCGCGGAAGAGGGCCTCGAAGTCGCCCTGCTCGCGGCGGAACACGCGGTAGGCATCGGGGCCCTCCTCCACCTTCGCTACGCCTGTGCCACCGGCCGTGGCGACGGATCGGGCCGGACGCGGCGCAGCAACGCGACGGCGAGCACAGAGCCGGCGAGGGCGAGCGCGGCGCCGCCGAGGATCGCCGTCCACGTCCACGGGAAGCCGTCGTCGGGTGCGAGGCTTGCACGCGCCGCGACGCGCTCGGCGACGTCCTTCGGCAACTCCACGAGCTTGCCGTCTCGCAGCAGCAGGCTCGACTTTGCGTATGCGACGACGTAGTTGCCGTCGCTCCACGGCGAGGCCGGGTCGCTGTAGAAGACGATCTGCCCCGAGTCGATCCCGTCCGGATACCCGGTCGCCTTGTGGCCGAGCGTCCAGAGCCGGAGGTACGACTGCGGGTCGCGGACCGGCTTGCCGTTCACCGTCACGCGGTTCATGTGCGGCGTGCCGTACGGGTCGACCCGGCCGGCGAGCGCCGCGACGAGCGCCCCGATCTTGCCTTGTGCGCGCGTCCACACCGTTACTTGGCCGTAGCGCCCGGGCTGGACGACGCGGCCGCCGCCGTCGCCCGGCACGAAGTAGAAGAGCAGCTTCCCGACGACCTTGCCTCTGTCCCCGGCGAGCAGATAGCCGCGATACCACGGCCCAGGCTTCGCGGCATCCGCGAGCTCGCCGCTGAACGGCCCGTTAGGCCCCTCGAGCAGCCCGGCGGCGCGCTGCGTCTCGCAGCCGGTCGGGCCGCAGAGCTGCGCGCCGAGGAGCTCCTTCGCCTGCGCGGGCGCCGCGCCGAGGAGCAGCGCGGCCACGACAACGAGCATCAGCTTCTTCACGTCCTGCCTCCTTCGGGATCTTGCTCCCTTATCCGTCGGGAGGGGCGAAACCTCACGGGTATGGTTCCGCGCGTGCTCGCCGCGAGCGTGTTCAAGGCGTACGACGTCAGAGGCCTCTACGGGACGGAGCTCGACGAGGACGGCGCCTACGCGATCGGCCGCGCGTACGTCGAGGAGTTCTCGCCGGCGCGGATCGCGGTGGGTCGCGACATGCGGGTGTCATCGCCGACGATGGCGGCGGCCGTGCGCGAGGGGGCAGCCGACGCCGGCGCGGAGGTGATCGACGTCGGGATGGTCGGGACGGAGATGGTGTATTTCGCGGTCGGCGAGCTCGACCTCGACGGCGGCGTGATGGTGACCGCCTCGCACAACCCGAAGGAGTACACCGGCATGAAGATCGTGCGCCGCGGCGCCTTGCCGGTCGGCGGCGACTCGGGGCTCATGGACGTCCGCGACCGGGCGCTGCGCGCTGCGTGGCAGCCGGCGTCGCGCGGAGAGCTCCGCGAGGAGGACATCTGGGGGCGATTCGTCGATCGCGTGCTCTCGTTCATCGACGTCGGCGCCCTGCGGCCGCTGCGGGTGGTGATCGACGCGGCGAACGGGATGGCAGGCGTGATGCTGCCGCCGGTGCTCGAGCGGCTGCCCTCGATCGACGTCGTGCGCTGCTACTTCGAGCCTGACGGGTCGTTCCCGAACCACGAGCCGAATCCGCTGCTGCCGGAGAACCGCGAGTTCATCATCCGCAAGACGATCGAGGAGCGCGCCGACTTCGGCGTGGCGTTCGACGGCGACGCGGACCGCTGCTTCTTCGTCGACGACACGGGCGATTTCGTGCCGGGCGACTTCACGACGGCGCTGTTCGCGGAGCTGATCCTTGGCCGCGAGCCGGGCGGCAAGGTGATCTACGACGTGCGTGCGTCGTGGGCGGTGCCGGAGACGATCCGCGCGGCGGGCGGCGAGCCGCTCGTGAACCGTGTCGGGCATGCGTTCATCAAGCAGCGGATGCGCGAGGACGACGCCGTGTTCGGCGGCGAGGTGTCGGCGCACTACTACTTCCGCGACTTCTCCCAGGCCGACTCGGGGACGGTGCCGTTCCTGCTCATGTGCGAGCTCGTCTCCCGGCACGGGAAGCTGAGCGCGGCGCTCGAGCGGTTCCGTGACCGGTACTTCCTCACGGGTGAGATCAACACGCCGGTCGCCGACGTGCCCGGCAAGCTGCGCGAGCTCGAGGAGCGCTTCGGCCCGGCCGGCCGCGTCTCGCATCTCGACGGGCTCTCCGTCGAGGCGGACGACTGGCACTTCAACGTCCGCCCGTCGAACACCGAGCCGCTCCTGCGGCTGAACCTGGAAGCACGGTCGCAGGCCGAGATGGAGGCGAAGCGCGACGACGTGCTCGGAGTCATCCGCTCGTAGCGACTGCGCTGCGCGCCGCGGCCGCCATGGTGTCTGACACCTCGTCCCCGCTGCGTGCCGCAGCGCCGATCCGAACAGGTGTCAGACACCTTTTCGAGCTGCCGCGGCGGCGCGGCCCCGTCGCGACGGTGTCTGACACCACTCGGGTTAGCATCGCGCGGTGATCGAGCTCGGGCACGTGACCGATCGCAAGCCGCCGTTCCGCTATGCGGCATTCACTCGCGTCGGGTTCTCCGACACCGACGCGCAGGGCGTCGTCTACTACGGCCGGTACATGCCCTACTTCGATCTCGCGCGGACGGAGTTCCATCGCCACCTCGGACGCGTGCACCGCGGCGGCGTCGACCTCGCGATGCGCGCGGTGACGGTGGAGTACGTGGCGCCGGCTCGATTCGACGATCTGCTCGAGGTCTTCGTGCGCGTCGAGCGCATCGGCACCACGAGCATCACCTACGACCATGCCGCCTACCGCACCGAGGACGACACCCTCATGGCGAGCGCGAAAGCGACGCTCGTCTGCATCGCGCTCGCCGAACGCAAGGCCGTGCCCGTTCCGCAGGCGATGCGCGCTCAGATCGAGTCGTTCCAACGGGAGGAGATCCGATGAGCCTCGACCTCGACCCAGTCCCCGCCGAGCTCTTCGGCGGCGGTCACGTCGTCCACCTCGCCACGCTTCGACCCGACGGCACCCCGCAGAGCCGCCCGCTGTGGACGATCCTCCACGACGGCCGGATCGTCTTCTTCACGCAGCCGTCGAGTGCGAAGGCACGCCACCTCGCGCGCGACCCCCGCGTCTCGCTCTCGGTGACGGACCGGCGGAACTCCTACCGCAGTGCGTGGGTGCGCGGCCGCGTCGCGCACACGATCGACGGCGACGACGCACTCGCGATCATCGACCTGATCTCCGACGCGTACATCGGCAAGCCGTTCCCGATGCGAAGCGGCACCGTCTACGTCGTCGAGGCGGACGCCCAGGGCGCGATGGAGCTCCCCTTCGAGGACAAGAGCCCCGCGTAGACGTCGAAGGTGGCGCGCCGCCCGTCCGAGTCCTCTCCTCGACCCGAACGGGCGGTGCGGCCGCGTCCTCTCCCCTCCTCTCGTTGTAGGAGAGCGGCGTCCCGACCGCTATCCCTCGATCGAGGTACCCCGCTGCAAATCGTCTCGATCACTCGTTCGAGGGACGACGTGGACCTCGGTCCGGTAGCGGATCGGGAACGGTTCCTCCAGCCCCTGCGTTAGCCTGCGCACCCGCTCGAGGAGCGCCTCGCGCTCTCGCTCGGGCATCGCGGCGACGAACGACGTCGACGACACCCGATCGCACAGGTCGTCCGTGGTGAACTGCTGCACGTACGGGAACTCGCGCGTCTCCGGCATGCCGAACAGCGGCGAGCGCTCGAGCGGGTCACGCCAGGTGCCGCCGAGCTGGCTCGTCACGGTGGCGCGCCTCGGCGCTAGGACCTCTTCGACAGCCGCCTGCACCGGGTCAGAGAGATCGCGATTGTTCCAGAAGAGCACGAGGAAGCCGCCCTCCCGCAACACGCGGTGGAGCTCCGGCAGCGCGCGGTCGTGGTCGAACCAGTGGAACGCCTGCGCGACCGTGATCACGTCCGCGACTCC
>Ga0075425_100004493_pt1 | contig 14396 bp, 6 predicted proteins | sample SoiMethybrSBSTD4_FD_75300 | JGI IMG/M metagenome (GOLD analysis project Ga0075425, IMG submission 75300) | Bulk soil microbial communities from a Populus tree surrounding site in Tennessee, USA - Soil MetaG P. TD hybrid SBSTD4 | ecosystem: Environmental > Terrestrial > Soil > Tree plantation...
GCCCCGTATATGACGAAGCGGCTGTCGTAAGACCAGAACGGAGGAGGAGATACCACGATGATGCCTTCCGAACCGGGGAGAGGTCGGACGTCAAGCGAATCTATCGAGCGCACGTACATGCGGCTGACGTTGTCGGGACCCACAGCCGGGAATGCGAGCCACTTTCCATCCGGCGATATCGTCGCCTGTGTGCCTGGATTGAACGTGAGGCCCTCGGGCTGCGGGATCTGCGATCGCACTTCCTGCGCGACGGGTGGCGGCGCCTTCCGCAGTTGTGTCACGACGAGGCCGGCCACTCCCGCAAGGGACACTGCCGCCACAGCCGGCCACAGCCACCGAATACGAGTGGCGACTCGAGACGGGACTTCGGCGACATCGTCGTCGAGCAGCAGCTTCCAGTCCGCGATGTCATGCAGGCGCTGCTCGGGATCCTTCTGCAGGCAACTTTTGAGGAGCCGTCGCACCCTGACGGGTACACGATTGAGATCCGGTGCGTCCTTCAGCACGGAGGCAATCGTTTCGGATACGGTCTCGCCCTGATGCAGTTGCGTCCCGGTCAGCATCTCGTACAGCACGACTCCGAAGGCCCAGATGTCGGTGTTCTTGTCCACCGGCTTTCCTTTGGCCTGCTCAGGACTCATATACGCCGCGGTGCCCAGCACGACGCCCGCGAGCGTGTCGTGAGCGGTGAGTGTCGGCGAGTCGTCCGGTGCCATAGCTGCCGCAACACCCACCTTCGCGAGGCCAAAGTCCAACACCTTCACCGTGCCATCGGCTTTGACCTTGATGTTCCCGGGTTTCAGGTCGCGATGGATGACGTTCTTCCGGTGCGCGGCCGATAGCGCGTCGGCGATCTGGGCCGCCAGTTTCAGCGACTCGTCGAGAGGAATAGCACCGACAGCGATCCGGTCTGCGAGCGTCGGTCCTTCGACGAGCTCCATAACCAGGTAGTTGGAGCCGACATCGTAAAGGGTGCAGACGTTTGGATGGTTCAGAGCAGCAATGGCCTGCGCTTCACGCTCGAACCGTTCGGTGAAACGATCGGCAGATGTTTTGATCGCCACGTCGCGCTGGACGCGCGTGTCCCGTGCGCGAAACACCTCGCCCATCCCGCCGCGGCCGAGTGGCGAGATGATTTGGTAAGGTCCGAGCCGGTCTCCTGCACTGAGTGGCATCGTTCGTAACCTTGTCTGACGCCTAAAATGCCGACCCGACAGTCAATCTGGCGCGCTGATTATCGCCGAAGGATGAGGCGTGGATATAGCCTTATTGCGAAGGGGCACCGAACGATCTAGCGTCGAGGGATGACATCGACGACATCAGAACAACCCCGTCGGCTGGGCTCGACCGGTCCCCTCGTCTCTTCGTTGGCGCTTGGGTGCATGGGTATGTCCGGCATGTACGGACCTGCCGATGAGGCCGAGAGCATCGCCACCATCCACGCCGCCCTCGACGCCGGCGTCAACCTGCTCGACACCGGCGACTACTACGGCGCCGGACACAACGAGCTGCTCATTGGCCGGGCTTTGCGGGATCGGCGCGACAAGGCGCTCGTCTCGGTAAAGTTTGGCGCGTTCCGGGGTCCCGACGGGAGCTGGATCGGCATCGACACGAGACCGGCCGCGACCAAGAACTTCCTTGGGTACACGCTCACGCGACTTGGACTGGACCACGTGGACATCTACCGTCCGGGACGCCTCGATCCCAATGTCCCCATCGAGGAGACCATCGGCGGGATCGCCGACCTCGTGAAGGCGGGCTGGGTTCGCGCGATCGGTCTGTCAGAAGTGGGAGCTGACACGATACGCCGGGCGAATGCAGTCCATCCGATCAGCGATCTGCAAATCGAATACTCGCTCATCAGCCGTGGCCCGGAGACAACGATCCTCCCGATGCTGGCGGAACTCGGGATTGGTGTCACGGCTTACGGCGTGCTGTCGCGGGGACTGCTCAGCGGGTCCAGGCCAAGCTCGCCGTCCGACCTCCGCGCGCGTCTGCCCCGTTTCACGAGCGAGAACCGCGAGCGCAACGAGCGCTTGATCGAGGCGCTGCAGAACGTGGCGCGAGAGAAGAACGTGACGGCCTCGCAGCTCGCCATTGCCTGGGTACTGGCGAAGGGCACGTCTATCGTGCCATTGATCGGTGCACGCACGCGCGCGCAACTCGCGGAATCACTCGGTGCTTTGAGAGTGACGCTGACGCCGGACGACATCACACGGATCGAGGCGGCCGTGCCCGCCGCGGCTGTCGCGGGAACACGTTACGACGAACACCAGATGCGGATGCTCGACAGCGAACGGTCCTGACCTTACACGACCATCCCGCGAAGGTGAGACCACCCAGGCGTTGTTGAAACGCGCTAGTGCCGTATCTGTGTGGCGGCTGCTTCCGTTTCGAAGGACGTCTCGCAGTTGCCGCGTTCCTGAATGAGACCTGCGTTGGCATTCGTCTGCCGCCGGAGCACCCGCGTCGGGAACACCAGCGGCTCCGCCAGCACCTCGGGATCTTCGAGCGTCAGGTCGTAGAAGATGGCATCACCTTCACGCTTGAACTTCTCGACAATGTGCATGCTGGTGGAATGGAAGTACCCACCGCGCCCGATCCAGGTCGTGTCGACGAAGCCAACCGAATCGAGCACGAGCGTGTCGCCGTCCCAGTGCCCCACGGTGTCGCCGTAGTACGTGGCCGCGTACTCCGAGTTCGGGGCATGCTCGCGGTTATCAGTCGGGATGACACGAAATTCTGCGAGTCCACCACCCGCATCTGAAAATTGCCCGTACAGGAAAGTGATGTCGTTCTCCGTCTGGTAGATGCGCCGCGGCGGACCCTGACGCGGAAGCCCCAGCGGTTGGCACGTCATCACCGGATCTTCCTTGTTGGTCCACATGTCGAGCTGCTGAACCTTGTCCCAGAACTCCGGCTTATAGAGAGGCCGACCCAACTGGCCGAACCGCGAGGGTGAGTAGAGCTCGAAGTCTCTTGTCTGGTTCGTGGACCGGTTGCAGGGTTGCGCCTGCGTCGGACCGCATCGCCGCCCACCGTTGCCCATATAGTTCCCAATCCAGCCAATGTTGAATTCCGCCCAGTTGCCGGTCATGTCAGGGTGCCCGGCGATCCGCGGCGTCGGCGCCGTCGTGTTATTCGGCGGCTCTTGCCTTGCAAACAGGATCGTGGGTGCCTTCGCTGTGACGTTCATCGCCTTCTGCACGCTTGGCGGCACCGGCGCAACCACATACACATTGCCCGTCTCGGTCTCGGCCGTCGTCAGATCGCGAACCACGGCGCCGTTCTTTTTCTCAATCAACCGGCCGGCGTAGAAGACCTCGATCAGGTTCAGCTTGTTGTTCCAGTCTTTGTAGTCGCTGTAGGTGAACTCGGTTGTCGTTCCGCCCTGCGTGACCACGACCTTCTCGGTCATGTACTTCGCGTCGAGCGTGGCGGTGGCGGTGGCGCCTTCCACACCGGGAATCGGGAAGGTCAGGACCGGCTTGCCCGCGGCGTCGAACGACACAGACGTGTTGCCGGCCTTCATCACGCCATCAGGGATCACTGTCCCGGGGTTGGCGCCGAGCGTCCACGTGTCCATGGTTCCTGCCAGTGCGGACTTGGGCGCGCCCTGCGGACTTGCCCAGATGCGAATGAGCCGCTCCTGCACCGTCGCCGGCATTGCCGCTACCTTGCCTTTCGTTCCGCCGATCTCTGCGCCCGGCGTGTCTTCGTTCCACGCGTACTGCCAGCTGACCACTTCGATGTTCGAGTACGTCTGCTTGTTCGGGCGCGTGCAGGTGTACTGGATGCGCTGACTCAAGGTCTGATAGTTCGTGCTCGCACGGAACTTCGACAGCGTGCACGGCTGGCCGTCCACCTGAATCGTGCCGCCCTTGGCCTGATATTCGAGCGTGGCGACCATGTCGCGCTCGTCGGTGCCCTTCAGCATGCCCTGGTGCCACATCCAGTTGAAGAGCACGGCCCGCAGGTCCTTGGCTCCCGCTGCCGGTGTGTACGGCGCACCAGCGTTCGGGTCGTTACCGCGACCGCGGCCCTGCCCGCCGCCCTGACCCTGCGCGCCGGCCGGACCTTGTGTGCCGCCCGGACCTTGCGCATCAGCTGAGGATGCCAGGCCAATTGCCACAGCAGCCACGAGCGCGACCCTTATCAAGCGACTCCTTCGACGACAATCCATGGTGGCCCTCCGTCCTTACCACGAAGCTCACGAAGGTTCATTTTGCCGCTTCGCGCTCTTCTCGTTCAAATCTGCCGGGGGGCAGCATGCGGCGTCGAGAGGGATAAGGTCAAGGGAACTATTAAGGTACGACGCGGAACGCAGTGAGCGTGCGTTTCTGAGCCCCAGCAATCGTGGCGACGATCTCAACCAGATAGTCCCCGGGCGCCAGCGGCGCCAACAACGCTTCGCCGCTCAACCACCTCGAACCGTCAGACTCCGGCGATGCCATTACAGTGACGGGAACGGCAAGCGCCTTTCCGGTCCGGTCGAGCAGCCTCGCGCTCTCGGCGGCCATCGCTGGCGACGCCGGCACGAGCAGGCGAAGCGTGTCGCTGCGGCGGAAGCGGATATCCGCCGTGGGAACTTCCTTGTTACCGGTTGTCGGTCCGCGCCTGAAGAACACGACGCCCGCCCCATCCGCCGGAGACGGCACGGTGACAGGAATCGACTCGTTGGCGGTCGCCGCTGTGCCGACACCCTTTGCCCTCACACGGACCTCGTAGCTGCCAGGCACGAGTGCGCGTGGCGAGATGACGGCTCGCACCCCGCCGCCTGCGGGCGTGAGCGTGACGTGCGACGAACCGGCGGTGTTGCCGGTGGGATCGATCAGCATCACGTCGGCCTCTCCGCCCTTCGACCAATCTACGCCCCGTGTGGCGCGTGGCAGTTCAACGACGGTCCAGACCGCCGGAACGTCCGGCGCCGACCATCCGAACGCCGCCTGGACGAAGATCGACGGCTCTTTTCCGATCGCGCTCAACGTCGCCAGGGCGTTCGATACCGCTCGAGTCTCGGCCGCGGCCGCGGCACCGCTGGCGCTCTCCACCGGGGAGAGCGTCGGCGTTGTCGGGTCGGCCGCGAGATATCCACGTCGAGCTCGAATCTGCACGCCGGGTCGCTTGACGCGAACGCTGATCGAGTGAAACTTCCCATCCAGCTTGCCAGTGGAGTAGTAGCCGAGCAGATAGTACGAGGTCAGATCGGCCGTCATTCGCTGCAACGCCGGAGCGAAGTTGTTGGTGTCGAGTACGGCGACGCCGTCCGTCGATTCCGCCATCGTGCGCAGCGCGGTGTGACGCTCGTTCAATCGGCGGTTGTCCTCGACCGGGCCGATCGTCGGATTCTGACCGACACCCGCGACGGGCACGATGTCATCATCGAAAACGACGATGCCGCGCGGGTCGACGGGATAGAACGACACGTTGGCGCGGTTGGCCTTGTCGAGCATCTGGCGGTAGCGCAGCCCGTGATCGAGTTGCGACAGGCGTAGTCGATCGCCATCACAGGTGCTCCCGGAATCGTTCGTCACGAGCGGCTCGGACGATAACTTGCCCGTGCGCGGATCGAACCCGGCCCGCGGTGCCGATGGGACCTGATCGTCGATTGCGCGCGCCAGCGATTGATTCGTCCCGTACACACGCCATCCGTTGGTCACCGTGATGACCGCCTTCCGCTCCTCACGCACGTCGCGCAGATAGGCGATCAGTTCCTCGAGCGCGTCGAACGTCTGCTCTTCGCGACGGCGGAGAATCATCTCCTGTGCGATGCCGAGATCAGGAGCCACACGTTCGTCCGGCTTCCTCGGGACACCCGGGTAACACTGCGCGTAGCGTCGCTCGATGTCGTCGATGAAGTCGTCGCGATCCCGCGCACCCCACATGCGTGCGAGGGCACTCTCGACGGTGTCGATACGGCGGGTGAACGTGATCGCGCGCGTCGTCGTGTGCGGATCCATGATCGCGATCAGATCCTCGGGACCAATGAGACGACGGATGGCGTTCGTCAGCGGCGCGGCGATGCGCTGAGAGGCGACGCGGTCGACGTGCAGCGTATCGAGGAACAGCACGAAGACCCGCGCCCGCGGTTCAGTGGCCGCCTGACGACTGTCCTCGGGCGTGCGCGGATCGGACCGCGTCTGCAGAAGGTTGCCCGTGCGGATTTCGATGGGCGAGAACTGGTCGATGGTCTGAGGTGCGCGGTCTTCGAGGAGCTCGAAATCTTCGCGACGCAGATCCGTGACCGGCATGCCGTCGCGCGTCGTCGCATACACGTCGACGCGAATGTAATTGGCCTCGGTACGGAACGTCGGCCGCGGCTGGTCCTGTGCGGTGGACTGTTGCGCCGTCATCAGCGGCCCGCCCAGGAGCAGGGCGCATACGGCGACGAGCGCAGTCTGTCTCAGATGGCCGCCGAGGGCACGGGTGGACATACGTGGCTCCGAACGACCGGCAGGCTGGCACGACGGAGTTTAACATTCCGCGACGTCGGTTGAATCGATGAGGATTGCGAAGGACTGCGCGAGCCTACGACGACACGCACACGCGCGAGCTTTCCCACAGCACCGACTGTTGATCGAATTGACGGCGATAAGTCGCGATCATGTCCTGCACCGCGCGCCTCGCCCGCCCTCACCCACTCCGCTTATGGGCGACTCGTCAGCCACAGAATGAAGTCTGTCGGTGGTGGCACGCCGCCATGTCGCCGAAGTAGCTTCGCACACTGAGCCCGATGGCCATGCGAGTGCATGCATACCTGCATGAACGCTTGCGAGACGGAACACTTGCCACTCGGAATGAGAGCGTCTTCCAGAATCCGTGCAAGATCGCCCTCCGTCGCGGTCTCGAGCCACGTGGCCTCCTGCGCCTGAGTACTGTCGTATCGATGGATGAGTGCGTCGAACGAAGCGGAGGGGCGGGCCTCGTCTTCGTAAACGAACGGTAACCCTAGAACAGTGAGCAGCCAGAACCGATTGGCGAGCAGGATGTGGTGGAGCAGCTCCCACAGCTCGGGATCGGAGACTGCCGCGGGGTTCTGCCGAATACCAGTCAGCAATGCAGCATTCGCGTGTGCTTTGTGGGCGATCAAATCACGCAGCATCTCCAGCATGCGCGACATGCTAACAGAGCCGTCTTCACCACACAGGCTGCCTTAGTCTTCGCGAAGCGCTCTCGCCGGATCGATCGCGAGTCCCTGATGCGCAGCAAACAGACTCGTCGCGAGTCCGATGCAGCCGACCACGGCGACAACAGCGATCACGATGAACGGATCTCGGGCACGCACTTCGAAGAGCAGACTGGCGACCACGCCACCGACCGATAGCGCGCCTGCAACGCCCGCGGCGAGGCCAACCAGCACGGGCGTCGTCGCCTGACGCAGGATCAGGTGCACGACTTGCGACGCCTGCGCACCAAGGGCGACGCGGATGTTCATCTCGCGGCGGCGGCTCGACACGCCGTGCGAGGTGACCGAATACACGCCGACCGCCGCGATGAAGAGCGCGGCGAGACCGAACGCTACGAAGAGTCGCGTCTGATAGCGTCGGCTCGCGGTTGATGCATCGACGATCTGCTCGAGCGGACGCGCATCGCCGACCGCGATCTCCGGATCGACTTCGCGTACCACGCGGCGCACGCCGGCGATCAACGAGGTCGGCTCGACCTCCATCTTGATCAAGAGCGCCAGGGTGGGACGGCTGCGCCACCAATACGGGATGTAGACCATCAGCGGCGGCGCCTCGTCCAGTGACGTCATGCGTGCCTCGCCGACCACGCCGACGACCTCGAAGCCTTGTTCGTTCGGGAGGGGGCGGCTGAAGCGCTTGCCGATCGGATCCTCGCCGGGCCACATGCGCGCAGCAGTGGACTCGGAGATGAGTGCCGGCGCCGGCCTTTGCGCGTCACGCTCGGCGTCCGTGAACGAACGCCCGCGCTTCACGTCGAGGCCGAGCGTGCGGAAGAACTCCGGCGCGACGAAGCGGAAGTTCGCGATCGGCATTTCCGACATCGTCCAGTTCTTCCCCTCTGGGAGGATGGAGTTCGTGCCGATGGGCCCGCGCAGCGGCAACACTGATGTCGTTGTCACCGCCCTGACACCCGGCAATGTGTGAACGGCGCCCAGCAGGCGATCGTAGACGGGCTGTCGTACTTGCTCCGTCGCGTACTGCGTAGCCGGCAGCGAGAGCTCTACTGCCAGCACGCGATCGGCGGTGAAGCCGCGTTGGACGTTGAGCACGCGCACGAGACTGGCGCCAAAGAGCGCGGTTACAACGAGCAACATGACCGATAGCGCCACCTGGACCGCGAGCAGCGTGCCCTGGCTGCGCAGGCTGTGCCTATCGCTCGCGACGGCGCTGGTCTGCGCGCGAAGTGTCGCCTGCACATCGCGCCTGGCAAGTCGCCACGCGGGGACGAGCGCGACGAGCAGGCCTGCGACGATCGACACTGCCGCCGCGAACACGAGGACGCGCCCGTCGAGCGTCACATCGCGGACGCGCGGCAAATCGACGGGTGCGGTCTGAAGGAACAAGCGCAGCGCCATCGACGCGACCCAGAGGCCGAGCGCGCCGCCTGCCACCGCCAGCAGGAACTGTTCGATCAGCGCCTTCACGATCAGGCGCCCCCGGCTCGCACCGAGCGCCGATCGGATCGCTGCGTCACGCAATCGGCCGATCGCGCGCGTCAGTGAGAGGTTCGCGAGATTCGAGCATGCGATGAGCAGCACCGCGCCGATCGCGGCCAGGAGCAGGAGCAGGCCGCGGCGCGCGCGCCCTACGATGTGCTCCGTGAGCGGGATGACGGCGCTCGTGAGCGTGTAGGGCTCGTGAAAGTCCTTCGCGACAATCGCACCAATCTGCGCCTGCAGGACGTCGAGTTCGGCGCGCGCCTGTTCGAGCGTGACGCCGGGACGCAGCCGGGCAATCGCCTGATTATTGTGATCGCCCATCCATCCCGCGTTCGGCCGCAGCGGGATGAACCCCTCGACCGGCTCATTCTGGCGCTGATCCGGTAACGCGAAAGCCGCCGGAAGCACGCCGACCACGGTGTACGGCTTCCCGTCGAGGACAACGGACTGGCCGACGATGGAACGATCGGTGCCGAATCGTCTTCGCCAGGACGTATCTGTCAGCGCGATCACGTCGGGCGCGCCTTCGGGCTCGTCGGCCAGCGTCAGCGTGCGGCCGATCGCGGCTTGCGTTCGCAGTACGTCGAAGAGCGTGGCATTGGCGCGTGTGACGTTGACCTGCGCGGCCTCGCCGCGCCCGGTGAGGTTTGCCGCGCGTGTGATGTATTGCGCCACCGAGTCGAACGATCTTGCGTGCTCGCGCCAGTAATTGGCGTGACGGTCGTTTACCGCGAACGGACCATCGCCCGCCTCGCGCCACAGCTCGCGCAGTGCCACGAGCCGGTCCGGCCCGTCGTACGCGAGCGGCGTGAGCAGGACACCGTTGACGATAGAGAAAACGGCTGTGGTCGCGCCGATCGTCAGCGCGAGCGTGAAGACGACGGTCAGCGTGTAGGCGCGATCGTGCCGGAAGGTGCGGAGTGCGTCACGGAGGTCGAAGGCCAGGGACCGCATGGATCTTTGACGGAGCGACCTGCGCCAGAGTTGGGTCCGAGTTCGCAATCTCTTCACAGCTCAGCTATCGCATATTTTTTCGAGCGCTGTCGTCTTTTCGATCCCGTTTTCGATTCACCAGTCAGGAGGACACGAGCCCCTTCGCCGGCAACAGCCGCGCGAGGCTCGATACGACGACGATATGGACTTTGGATTCACGAACGGCGGCGACGCGCACATCAACAGCCTGCGTGGGATGTTCACGCGCCGGGCCACGACGACACTCGTGGCCGCCAGAGGCGTGACCGCCGTGGCACCGCTCCTCAGCCATCTCGACACCACGACCAGTATCACCAAGCCAATCGGTGATCTCCTGTTCGGCGCGCACGCCAACGACGAAGGCGAGCTCTTCATGCCGTCGTTTCCGGGGCAGAACGGTCCGACCGTGTTCGAGACGCTCGAAGAGACGCTGAACGACCCGACGAAGTCCATCCAGATTCCCGACCCGCTCATCGGGTTCACGTCAGGCAGCCAGATCACTCACGGTGTTCACATTAAGGGCTGCAACATCGGGAAGGCGCGGCCGTTCCTCGTGAAGCTGAAAGCCGCCCTTGGCGGGCACGTGAGAGTGACGGCCCCGAAGCATTTCCACGGAGCCACGCCGGCGCCGAACGAAGGATCGTTCGAGTATCTCGGCTACCAGTTCGCCATCCGGCGCGCGAAACACTTTCCGAACCGTGCGGCCGTCCTGACGGCATTTGACGCCGCGCAATTCCGGCTGATCGACAACAGCGTCGTTCCGACCGCCGACTGGAATCGGTTGATCCCAGTGAATTTCAAGGTCTCGAATCAGCAACAGATCTCATCGCGGCTGGGCGTGACTATCGGCCGACGCGCCACCATCAACACGCCACGACAGTACCGCGCCACCGACATCAGGTTCGGTCCCTGGATCATCACTTATCCGCCTCAGGCCACCGTACCGACGACCAAGACCGCCCAGCTCGCGGATCTCGAGACGTCGATACGCAACGACCCGCGATTCGACGACACCCATGCGTTTCCGGTGTACAAACGCGAAGGCTTTGCCACGTTCAGTGACTTCTTCGCCGGCTATGACTGGACATGCACGCCGGCGCGCGGCAAGCGCCTGATCTGCACCGGGAGCCGGATCCTGTTTGTGATCCTGCTCGCCGTCACCGATCCCGCGACGACGCCGGCGAACGGGTTCTTCGGCGATGGCAACTTGATCTTCAACTTCTACCCGAACGCCGGATCGACACTGCCCGCGCGGATCACCGCGCTCCAGGTCACCGATCCGCGGTTCTTCGAAACGGTCTGACCTTGCGACCGATCGAAAGTCGTCATCATGCTGGCTGAAGAGCTCGCCGCCACGTTACAGCCGCTCCATGCGGCATTCGCGTCACCAGAGGCGCTACGTGATTTCCTCGAAGATCTCGGTTGGGACTTCGAGAGCGCGCCGCCTGCCCTTGATGCGCTGAGGGCTTCGGTGGACCAGGTGTTCACCCTGCTGGGTGACCCTGACGGCCTCGGCACGCTGGACGCGGCACGCATCCTCAACGGCGTGCGTGCAGTATTCCAAGCGATTTCTCGCGTGTCGTCCGACGCGACCCTCGCGGCCGACTTCAAGAACGAGTTCCCACGCCAGCTCGTGGACTATCTCGTCGTCGACTACCTGCTGAACAACCAGCCGCGCATCGGGTACTTGCTGATGGCGTTCGGCATCATCAGCGTGAACGATCGGCCGGCTGCAGGCGCGCGCCCGCCCTATCTGTTCCGCGGGTTCGCATGGGAGCGCCTCTCGCAGCTGCTGCACAATCCGCTATCGCTGCTGAAGACTGCGTATCACTGGGGACAGAGCGACTTTGCCGGCGTCGACCTGATCGAGAACATCGCGAGGCTGCTCGACGCCTGGGGTCTCGAAGTTCGGGCGGACCTGCTCGGGGCGGCGGCTGTCACCGCGTTGAACAACGGGGCGGTTCAGCCCGACGCCACGACCGATGCCGTCCTCCGCTTGATCCTGCTCGAAGACGCGATCAATCGGACCGTGCTCAACGCCGGCGCAGGCCTGTTCCTGTTGCCCGAGACCGCCGCGGCCAAGCCGGGATTTGCGCTCCTGCCGTTTGCAACCGATGGCGTGTCCGAACAGATCCCGCTCACCGACGAACTGTCGCTCGCCGTTCAGAGCACGCTCAATCTCGCTGGCGGCGCGGGCATCCTGGTGCGACCGGCACGCGACATCGACATCGTCGCCGGCCTTTCGTCAGGCACGTCGGTACCGGCCTCGGGCACTGTCGCCACGTCCGTCAGCTACAAGAGCACAAGCGCGCCGTTCATCCCGATTGGAACTCCTGAGGCAAGCCGTTTCGAGCTCGCTGGCGTCTCGACAACCGCGGGCACGCGGGTCACGACCGGAGGCAAGGTCGACGCCTTCGCGGAGTTTGCCGTCGAACAGGGGAAGTTCGTCATCAAGCCGGACGCCGACGACACCGACGGCTTCCTCGCGGACGTGCTGCCGAAGGACGGCATCGAGGTCGACGCCAGCCTCACGATTGGCGTGTCCACGGAGAAGGGCATCTACTTCGGCGGCACCGACGGTGGACCGCTGCAGTCTGCGCTTGCCTCCGGCGTCGATCTCGACGCCACCATTCCGGTGAATCGATCGTTCGGTCCTGTCACGGTGCCCTCCGCGCACCTGCGCTTGATTGCCGGTGCCAGCGGAATCGCCGGCGAGGTCTCCGCGAGCGTGCGCGCCGGGTTCGGGCCCGTCAGCGCGCTGATCGATCGCGTCGGGCTGATGCTTCAGCTCGGCTTTCCGCGCGGCGGCGCAACTCCAGCTCCCCTCGATTTGTCGACCGGGTTCAAGCCGCCATCCGGCATCGCGCTGTCGGTCGATGCGAGCGGTGTGGTGAGCGGCGGCGGGTTCCTGTATCGCGACGAGGCTCGCGAGCTGTATGCAGGGGCGATGCAACTGTCGCTGCGCGAGCAGCTCACGTTGAAGGCGTTCGGCCTCATCTCAACGCGGATGCCCGACGGCCGCCGCGGCTATTCGCTCGTCGTGTTCATCACGGCCGAAGACTTCCGTCCGATCCCGCTCGGACTGGGATTCACGCTCCTCGGCATCGGCGGCATGGTTGGCGTGAACCGCACGTTCGACGAGCACGTGCTCCGCGCGGGGCTGAGCAGCGGCGCTCTCGCCTCGCTGCTCTTTCCGCGCGACCCGGTGGGGAATGCGGACATGTTGATCCGCGGACTCGCGAGCGCCTTCCCCGCGCGACGCGGCAGCTACCTGCTCGGCCTGATGGCCAAGATCGGTTGGTTCACGCCGACGCTCGTGGTCATGGATCTCGCGCTGATCCTCGAATTCGGGTCGCGCCAGCGGCTCCTGGCACTCGGCCGGATCAGCGCATTGCTCCCCTCAGCCACCAACGACCTCGTGCGTCTCAACATGGAGGCCATGGGTGTCATCGACTTCGACGCCGGCACTGCCGCCGTTGATGCCGTGCTGGTGGACTCGCGTCTCGCCCATAAGTTTCCGATTACGGGATCGGCCGCGTTGCGGGCGGGTTTCGACGAGGGCCCCGGGTTCGTCCTGGCTGTTGGCGGATTCAACCCGCACTTTGCCGCGCCGACGACCGTTCCGGCGCTGAAGCGCGTAGCCATTGCCCTGAGCTCCGGAACCAACCCGCGTCTGACGTGCGAGGCGTACTTCGCGATTACGTCCAACACGGTCCAATTCGGAGCAGATGCCTCGCTGTATGCGGCTGCAGCCGGCTTCAGCGTCGAAGGCAACGTCGGATTCGACGTCCTCGTGCAGCTTGCGCCGCTGCACTTCCTCGCCGATTTCCACGCGAAGTTGCAGCTCAAACGAGGCTCGCACAATCTCTTCATGGTCGCGCTGCGCGGTGCACTCGAAGGCCCGCGTCCCCTCCGCATCAGCGGCAAGGCGACATTCGAGATCCTCTGGTGCGACTTCAGCGTGCACTTCGACGCGACACTGGTAAAAGGGGAACCACCTCCGCTCCCGGCCGCAGTCGACGTACTCGCGCAGCTGAAGCAGGCACTCGTTTCCCCCGCGAGCTGGAGCACGCAGCGCACCGCGACGCAGACCCACGGTGTAGCGTTGCGCAGTCTGCCTCCCGCGGCCGCCGCCGCGCCGATCGTGCTCGACCCGCTCGGCCAGTTATTCGTGAAACAGCAGGTGGTCCCGCTCAATACACATCGCGACGTCGAGATCTTCGGCAGCGCGCCAGTGGCGGGCAGGCGGCGGTTCGCAGTGTCGGCCACTCTCGGCGAGGACATCCTGCAGAGCGTACCGGTCCAGGCGGCCTTCGCGCCCGCTCAGTTCTTCGTGATGAGCGACGACGAGAAGCTGGCTGCGCCGTCGTTCGAGTCGATGGATGCCGGCTGCGTGTTCGGTGATTCGCGCGTGACGTTCGACGCGTCGCAGGCGATTCCGGCGCCGCTCGAGTACGAGGTCGTCGCGATCACCTTGGACGGCCCGGCGCCGACCGTCACGCCAGCCCCAGCCTCATCGTCGTATGTGCTTCCCGCCGATGCGCTTGAGATCCTCGCGCAGAGCGGAGCGGCGGCACGCGCGCCGATCCGGCGCACTGGCCGCGCGCGCTTCCGAAACGGCAGCGTGACGGGCGCAGCGCGCTTTGCGCCAACGCGCTGGTCCATCGCTCCGCTCGCCGAAGGCCCCGCGGCGACCGTCGATCCAGCACTGCGAACCTTCAGTGAATTCCAAGCCGCTGTTGCGGCGATGAATCGCGGCGGCGCTCGTTGGCAGGTCGTCCCAGCGGATGAAGGCGAG
>Ga0075425_100004496_pt1 | contig 14394 bp, 14 predicted proteins | sample SoiMethybrSBSTD4_FD_75300 | JGI IMG/M metagenome (GOLD analysis project Ga0075425, IMG submission 75300) | Bulk soil microbial communities from a Populus tree surrounding site in Tennessee, USA - Soil MetaG P. TD hybrid SBSTD4 | ecosystem: Environmental > Terrestrial > Soil > Tree plantation...
CGAAGGAATTTATCCGACACCGGTTTTGGGCGTGGTGGGAATTCTGGAAGATGTCAACAGAGCCACGTTCCCGCATTTTCGTGAGGCGGGACGCAGTGTCGTGCTACTGCGCGGATCGGAGCCGGGCGATGCCGTAGATGCGGAAACAGAATTTGGCTCTTCGGAATACGCGACGGAAATTCTGGGTGAGGTGTGGGGATTTCCGCCGGCGCTAGAGGTCGATGCTGAAGCTGGCTTACAGAAAGCCATCGTTGAATTGATCGGCGCTGGACTGGTGGATTCGGCACATGATTGCTCGGACGGGGGATTGGCGGTAGCGTTGAGTAAATGTTCCTTCGCCAAAGGAATTGGATGCATTGCCGAGCTGCGCTCGGCTTGGACGGGTGAGGGCACCAGTCCCCACGCGATTAGTGGTGAGGTTGAGGGTCTTGCACCAGAATTTGTGTCATTTGGCGAGGATGCAGGCCGTATCGTGATCTCGTGCGACCCGGCGAACATGGCGCGAATCAAACAAGTAGCGGCAAAACACGGCATTTTTGCCGATGCAGTTGGGGAAACTGTTCCTGAGCAATTACAGATCAAAGTAGATGGTCGTGCGGTGATTTCGGCGTCAATTGCCGAATTGCGCGATGTGTATGAGAATGCGCTTGAGCGGGCACTGAGGAGTGAGCCGGCGCAGGTGGCGGCGGATTGAAGAAGTTGCTCTATTCGGCGATATCGGCAGGTATCTTGGCGGCGCTCTCACTGTGGCCGGTCTTTTGGATTTTGTGGCTGCCTGGTTTCTGTTTATTGGCCTATGTTTTTCGGCAGCCTGTGCATAGCCTGAACTGGCACACATTGAGATTTCTGAATTTTGTGTTTTACTTCGTGGCCGCTTACTGTGTTCTTTATGGTATCGAAGCGAAACAAGGCCACAGATGTCTTATGAGATTTGGGTTTTCGCTTCCGACCGACGACATCCGAATGGCGTTTTTTGGGGAGGGCTGAAAGCTGACGGCTAACAACGACAAATTTCGCGACGAATGCGGCGTGGTGGCGATCTACCAGCATCCTGAGGCGGAGACGCTCGCCTATCTTGGCCTGCATGCGCTGCAACATCGTGGACAGGAATCTGCCGGCATTGTCACGTCCGACGGCATGTCGCTGCACATTCACAAGTCCATGGGACTTGTGGCCGACATTTTTACCGAGAAAAAACTTTCGAAGATTCGCGGCCATCTCGCCATCGGCCACACGCGTTACTCAACAACCGGTGACTCCGCGCTACTGAACGCCCAGCCCATCATGGTGCAATCGAACAAAGGCATGATCGCGCTGGCCCACAACGGCAATCTCACAAATGCCGGCGAAATTCGAGCCCGCATGGAAGCCCAAGGCTCGATCTTCCAAACCAGCAGCGATACCGAAGTCATCGTTCACCTGATTGCTCAATCGCGCGAGCAGACTTTGCCCGATGCCATTGCCGAAGCGCTCTGCAAAGTGGAAGGCGCGTTCTCGCTGGTAATGATCAGCCCCGACCGCATTTTCGCTATTCGCGATCCGCGCGGCTTTCGTCCGCTTGCCATGGGGCGCATTCCTGCGCAAGGCGAACGCACCCAGGACACGATTGTGTTCGCCTCCGAAACTTGTGCGTTCGATCTGATCGGCGCGGTCTACGAGCGTGAAGTGAAGCCAGGCGAACTGGTCATTGTTGGCCCTGAAGGCGTGAGTCCGCATTTCTACGCGCCAGCCCTTCCGCAGTCGAGCTGCATCTTCGAGCACGTTTACTTTTCACGTCCGGACAGCCGAGTTTTTGGGCGTGCCGTACAGGACAGCCGCGAGAACCTTGGCCGCCAGCTTGCGATCGAAGCTCCAGCGGACGCTGATCTCGTGGTTCCGGTTCCCGACTCGGGCGTGACTGCCGCCATGGGCTATGCCGCCGAGAGCGGCATCCCACTGCGCTTCGGCTTGATTCGCAACCACTACGTCGGTCGCACCTTCATCGAACCGCAGCAAACAGTGCGCGACTTCGGCGTGAAGCTCAAGCTGAACCCTGTGCGCAGCCTGCTCGAAGGCAAGCGGGTGATCTTGATTGATGATTCGATCGTCCGCGGAACAACCAGCCGCAAGATCGTCCGCATGGTACGCGGCGCGGGAGCGAAAGAAGTCCACATGCGCATTTCGTGCCCGCCGACAATCTCCCCGTGCTTCTACGGCGTGGACACTCCGCGTAAGAAAGAGCTGATCGCTGCTAACAACACGGTCGAGCAGATTCGCCAATACATCGGCGCGGATTCGCTCGCCTACCTTTCACTCGAAGGATTGAAGAAGGCCTGCGGCGAAGGTATGAAGACCACGTACTGCACCGCCTGCTACACGGGGAAGTACCCAACCAACCTTGTGGATGTTGAAGAGATCCAGCCGGCGACGGTAGAAAAACAATAACTCTCAACGATTTGTCATTCCGAACCCGAGCCGAAGGATCGGGAGAGGAGCCTTACGAGAACGGGACTCTCCGTCCGTTTACGGGATCCAGGGTACCTCTACGCGGACTTCGTAGGGCGGGGATTTTGACTTTCACCATTTCCGCGCCGACACGACCCGGGGAATTCCTTGCAAATCATTCGTAATCTGAACGTCGTTCCACCCAGCCAGCAACTCTTGCACACGCTCCGCTATCGTCCCGCTGATCTCCATGACCAGCCACCCACCAGGCTTGAGCAGATCATGCGCCTGCGGAATCAGTTGCTCGATCACCTCAGTCCCAGTAGGCCCGGCAAACACCGCCTGCCGCGGCTCGAACTTGCGTACATCAAGTTGAACTGAGTCTTCCTCCGATTCGCCGACGTAGGGAGGGTTGGAAACCACAAAATCAAAGGTATGCTTTTCGATTCCAGCTAGCAGATCGGTTTCGTGGAAGTGAATGCGATCTGCGAGTTGATGGCGCGCGGCGTTCGCGCGGGCGACTTCCAGTGCTGCGCGTGAAATATCGGTCGCATGGATTTCGGCTTCCGGCAGTTCCTTGGCGAGCGCGAGAGCGATGCAGCCTGAGCCGGTGCCAACATCAACGATGGGCAAGGAGTGGACAGAATCTCGACCTTCCCTTGCTTGCGTAGGGGCGGGTGCCCTCACCCGCCCGGCCGCGCCATGCGCGGTAATTGCCGGCGAGCGAAGGTCGCTTGCCCGGGTGGTACCCGGGCCTACGTGTAAATTGCTTAGCTCCAACACCTTTTCCACTACTTGCTCCGTCTCCGGCCGCGGAATCAGCACCGCCGGGGATACGATCAAATCCATGCCCCAGAATTCCTGATGTCCAGTGATGTACTGCGCTGGAGTACCCGTGGAGCGCTGCGCGAGAGCCTCTTCGTATCGCGAGTGTTCTTCAGGTATCAGCTCGCGCTCAGAATGCCCGTAGAGATAAGCGCGATCGCATCCCAGCGTGAACATGAGCAGCAGCTCGGCATTCATGCGAGGCGAGGGGACGTGAGCCGCGGTCAAGCGCTGGATCGCGGACCTGAGAGTTTCGCCAACACGCACAAACTCATTTCAACACAGTCTTCATATCGCGCGTGCAAGACGGTCCTCAGTATGTTCTTCCTCAAATCCTTCTGTGCACGGACAGAATCTCAATCTTCCCGACGATGCGCTGATTAAGCTTTTCGACATCCCCCGCCGGAATCCAGTACTCCTGATGGCGAGAATCGCCGACTGTGTGGATCTCGTAGCCGTTTAAAAATTCCTCCAGCACACTAAACCGCAGCACATATCCGGTGAAATCCGAAGCGGCGTCTTTGGTGTTCCAATCGCGAGCAATCTGCGTCGCATATCCCTCGCTTAGAACGGGGTAGAAAATCGGTTGATGTGGCAAGCGTGGAGCGAAGGCCCGGAATCCGGATGCCCGAATCAAATCTAATTCGGCCTGACCAACAGGTCGATAGAGCGTTTTCACTGGGCTAGACATTATGAACGCGGTCGCAAGTAGAAGCCTGAAGCCTGGAGCCTGAAGCCTGGATGCCTCACATCACCATCCCGGCTTCGCCCTTCAGTCCCTCCGCCTGATAGTGCGTGCCCAGCGCATCAATAATCGGCTGGAGTTTGCCGTCCATGATTTCCGACAACTGGTGAATAGTCAACCCGATGCGGTGATCCGTAACACGGTTCTGGGGGAAGTTGTAGGTACGAATCTTTTCGCTGCGGTCGCCGCTGCCAACCATCGATTTCCGCTCTTTCGCCAGCGCATCCTGCTGCTTTTGCATCTCCATTTCGTAGAGGCGGGAACGCAGTACTCGCATACCTTTCTCGCGGTTTTTAATCTGCGATTTCTCGTCTTGGCAACTGACGACCGTGTTGGTCGGAATGTGGGTGATGCGCACAGCCGAGTAAGTCGTATTCACCGACTGACCGCCGGGGCCGGACGAGCAGAACGTGTCGATGCGGAGATCTTTGGCTTCGATTTTGATGTCGACCTCTTCCGCTTCGGGCAGTACGGCTACAGTAACGGCAGACGTGTGCACTCGCCCCTGCTGCTCTGTTTCCGGCACTCGCTGTACGCGATGTACTCCGCGTTCATACTTCAGTTGCGAATAGACGCGCTCGCCCGAAATCATGGCGATAATTTCTTTCAGCCCGTGCACGCCGGATTCGGACGTTGATAGCACCTCGACCCTCCAGCGCCGCGATTCGGCATAGCGGTCGTACATTCGGAAAAGTTCTGCGGCAAACAAAGTCGCTTCGTCTCCTCCAGTGCCGGCGCGGATTTCCAGAATGATGTTCTTCTCGTCATTAGGATCTTTTGGCAGCAGCAAGACCTTAAGTTCTTCCTCGATGGAAGCGACTCGTGGCTCGAGTTTTGTCAATTCTTCCTGCGCATAGGCGCGCATGTCGGGATCTTTTTCGTCGACCAGCATCGCCTTGCTGTCGGCAATACCTTTTTTCAGGTCCTTGAACTCACGATATTTTTCGACGATATCCGAAATTTCGCTGTGCGCCTTCGCCGCCTTCTGGTATTTCGCCGAGTCATTGATGACCTCCGGTGAGGCAAGGGCCTGCGTCAGTTCTTCGTAGCGGGCTTCGATTTGGTCCAGTCTTTCAAACATGGTGATCGGTGGCCGGTGGTTGGTGGCCAGTTACCTTTCATAGATTTTGTTTTAGTGGGTGAGAAATGCGAGAGGAATTTGCGGCGGGAGCCGCTAGGCGATAACCAGCTCGCCACCATGCTGCTTCTCAAGAACCATGGCCTGCTCCAACGCCGTGATCGCACATTCGGCTTGTTCATCAGTTGGCGGGCGCGTGGTAACCCTCTGCAGCCACAACCCCGGTGCGGTCATTACTGCGAACAACGACTTCCTGCGTTTTGCCGCGAACCTTATGATTTCATACGACACGCCCGTAATCACTGGCAGCAGCGCGATGCGAATTCCGAAGCGTGCCCAGAAGGTCGTCACCGGAACCAGCATGTAGATGAAGATCGAAATGATCATGACGGTCATCAGAAAGCTGGTTCCGCAGCGTGGATGAAATGTCGGATACTTCTGCACCCAGACGGTTGAAAGCGGATCACCGTTCTCGTACGCAAATACGGTCTTATGCTCAGCCCCATGGTATTGATACACGCGGCGAATGTCTTTCAGCAGCGATGTTCCCCAGATAAAAATCAGAAACAGCGCCAATCGGATCAGACCGTCAACCAAGTTGAACATGATCTGATCACCGAGCTCAGGGTGCGACTTCTTCAACTCGGTGGTGGCGAGCAGCGGCAGGTACTTGTACATGAATATGAAAAAGCCGAGCGAGATCACGATATTGACAGTCGCGATCCAGCCGCTGATCTCGAACTTTTTCTCCGGCACTTTGCCCAATTCATCCTTCTGCAATTCGTCCAACTGAACATTGGCGGAAAACCGTAGCGCACGGAAGCCGAGGGTCATGGCATGGCCAAGCGTCATAACGCCTCGGATCAAGGGCCACCCCATCCATTTGTGTTTCTCGGAAAGCCGCTCCAGCGGTTCGCTGTGACTCATGAGTTCGCCATTCGGTTTGCGGCAGGTGATACCCCAGGCGTGCGGGGTACGCATCATAACGCCCTCGAGCACGGCCTGGCCGCCGACCAGCGTTTCTTCGCCGCCTTCGAGCGCAGGCAGGAGTTGTACGCTGATCAGAAAATGCCACAATGTTTGAAAAAACCGCATAAAGATTGGATGATCGGGGAGGGTAAAAAGCTCCTGCCATAGGGTACCATAGCGAACCCCGTCGTTCGTCGTACGTCGTTCGCCCACACAAGTCATCGCCCGAGGGAGCGAAACCGACTTAGCCCAGGCCGTAAGCCCTTGATACGGAGGCTTGAACGATTAAAGTCCCATAGGGACAGCACAATCCGCCCTATGTCGTTCTGAGAGCATGCTCACATTCGTCCGAACCGCCGAGCAGATCGCCGAAACCACCAAGAAGCTGCAGAAGACTGCCCTGCTCGGTGACTATTTCAAATCTGTTCCGGTCGACGAGGCCGCGGTCGCTTCCGTGTTCTTCTCCGGCCACCCATTTCCCATGTGGGAAGAAACGACGCTGCAGGTCGGAGGCAGGTTGCTGTGGCAAATCGTCGAGGAACTGTCGGGAAAGGATGATTCTGAGCTTACCACCGCGTACCGAGAGCACGGAGATTTGGGCGGTGTGGCCGCGGCAGTGCTGCCTCAACCCTCGGCGGGCGGGGACGCCCACCACCCCACAACCCTTGAGATAGAAAAAGCTTTCCGCGAAATCGCCGCTGCACGTGGCCCCGCTGCCAAGGCTGCGCTGGTTCGCAAGCTCCTGAGCGATGTCTCGCCACTCGAAGCCAAGTACGTCATCAAGATCATGACTGGCGACCTGAGGATCGGTTTGAAAGAAAGCTTAGTGGAAGAGGCGATCGCGAAGGCGTTCGGCGCCAAGCTGACGGAAGTTCAGCGAGCCAACATGCTGTTCGGCGATATTGGCGAAACGCTTCGGCTAGCGGCGGAGTCGAAACTCGCAGAAGCAAAGCTGCGTCTGTTTCATCCCATCGGGTTCATGCTGGCCAGCCCCGCCGAATCCGCTGAAGACGCGCTCAGCTATTTTCAGAACGCCTGGGTCGAAGACAAGTACGACGGCATCCGCGCGCAGGCGCATTGCTCGGGAGACACGGTTCGGTTCTTTTCGCGAACCCGCGATGAGATTACAGAATCTTTCCCGGAACTGCCTGAGGGGTTGGCCGGCCTGCCGCAGAACGCGATTCTGGACGGAGAAATTCTGGCGTGGAGTTATTTGGGCACCGATGACCCCTCAGAAAATATGGCGCAGACACCCTCGCCCGCGGGTCGCGCCCTCCCCTTTAGCGCTCTACAACAACGCCTGGGCCGCAAGAACGTGAGCGAGAAACTCATGCGCGACGTTCCCGTCGCATATCTGGTATTTGACGTCCTCTATGCCGGCGACGAACTGCTGATCGATCGCCCACTACGAGAGCGGGCGAGAATTTTGGACGAGTTACTGGCCGGCGATAGAAAATCGGTTCACCACAGAGACACCCTTCGACTTCGCTCAGGGCAGGCTTCGACACAGAGAAAACTGGGCTTTTCGCGTCCAACCATTTCCCCGACGACCGACGACCTGGGACAGACGGCCACAGGCATCCGCGCTCCTCTGTTCCGAGCCAACACGCCGGAGGAACTGAACACACTGTTTGACGCCGCCCAGGCCTGCGGCAACGAAGGCCTGATGATCAAAGATCCTGAGTCGCCGTACACTCCAGGCCGCCGCGGCAAATCCTGGCTGAAACTGAAACGCGAACTGGCAATGCTCGACGTGGTGGTCACTGCCGTTGAATACGGCCACGGACGCCGCATCAGAGTCCTCAGCGATTACACCTTCGCGGTGCGGGATGGAGATCGACTGCTCAACATCGGAAAAGCGTATTCAGGATTGACCGACGCTGAAATCCTTGAGATGACTAAGTGGTTCGTCGAGCACACGATTGAAGACCAGGGCTTCCGCCGAATCGTTGAGCCTAAGATCGTGCTCGAGGTGGCATTCAACAACTTGATGAAATCCGATCGCCATGCGAGCGGCTATGCACTCCGATTCCCGCGCATCGTGCGACTACGTCCTGACAAGCTGCCAGAAGAGGCCGACACGCTGGAGCGAGCGAAGGAGATTTACGAGAAGCAGAGCAGGTGATCAGGTTTCAGGTCCGTAATAGCGGTAGTGCCCAATGATTTTCCAGCTGAAGAGCATGTCTTCCAGCTGTGGCCCGCGTCCGATGTTGTGTACCACCATGTAACTTCCGCTATGGCCTCGCTGATTCACGACAATGCCAATATGGGTAATGGCTCCGCCCAGGTTCCAAGCCACCACGTCGCCTGGCGAGTAGTCTCGTGAGTTCTGCGTAATCGGTAACTGAATGCCCCTCCGCGCGAAGAACACCATCAGGTTCGGGACCCGCCGGTGATCGATATTCGTATCTGGCTGACCTTGGCGTCCATGTGGGTAAGCACCGAAATCGCGCAACATGTCCTCGTGAACTTCTCTTTGCAGATCAATGCCGAGCGCACGATAGCTGCGGATCACCTCATCGGTGCAAACGCCGGTATCAGACGGGACGTCGCCTCCGGGATAGGGAATCTGAACGTAGCTTGAAACGTAGTGGACCGAATGATGGGTCCGCTCCATGCAGCGTAACTAAGTGCCAGAAATTCCGCGCGATTAGTCTGCGTCGCGGACGGGAGAGGCTGCAGCGCGCGAGAAGGCTGACGAAAGCCGTATGTTTGCTGACCCGGAGAGAGGTGGCCAAGACCACTGGCTGAGCAGATACCAGCATTCGCAATATTGTTCCCTTGACCTAGCGTAGCGGCGAATCGGTCATTCGAAACCGCGTGCGCACGTGCTCGGAGAGGAACTCGATGGCATGGCGGTTGGTTAACGGGTCACTCTGCGCCAGATATCTCATGGCTTCAACGAGCAGCTTCTGCCCATCGACGTAGCGGGGATCGGATGTTCGCTCACGGGTCTTCTTTCGGGTCACATCAGGGGGGACTGGGATCGTAAAAACCTTCGCCATCGGGCCTCGACCTTGGAATCAATAATCAATATTTCGATGCAATTTCGGGACAGTGTTTGTGAGTATAACGTTCCGAATCGTGTTTTGCAGCTGAAAAATTTGGCGGCTTCGGCCAGCAACTTGGTATTTATCAATGGGTTAGAGTTTTCGTCTTTCCATTGGTCTTCAGTTTGAATTTGTCGTCGGAGATCTTTTGGTTCAACTGAATGTCCGAATATTTAGCCAGACGGTAGTCCCCGTTCGCTTGAAACAGTTTCTGTTGCATCGATAATCCCCTCTGCGGATCAATCCACAAAACAATATGCGGGAACTGCTGGCGGACTTTTTCGGTCTTAGGGGTCAAATCGAGTTTGGCGGTGTCGACCTCGTCAATCTTCTCGGATCCTTCGTATTTGATGTCAAAGGACTTGCTCATGTCCTTGCCGCTGCCGCCAAAGCCCAACACCAGAAAACTTTCGAATTCCTCGCGACGGGCGCCGGCATTGTAGATATCGACTTGCTCAATCCGCGGTTGGTAGACTTGGATTTTTCCGTCAGAAAAAATGACGACTTTGGTGCTGGGCTGCACAATGTCAGCAGACATCTGAGTTTCATCGCCTGCCCGTCGGAAGTAGATTTTCCCCTGCTGGGTCTCCGCGATATCGTCGATGACCTTGTTGTATTGGGTCCAGGTGAAGCTGGCTTCGGCAGTGCGGAACTTTGCCGACGCCTCATCCACTTGTCGAAGCACGCTGTCGAGATCATTTCCCGTCGCCGCGAACGATAAGCAGGACAATGCAAACGTCGCACAACCGACGCGTAATACGGTCTTGAACGACCTGGTTTTGGTTATCATTCAGCAGAGTGCTACTCGCGTTGTACCCAGACCTTATAGGCGACAACCTTGCCCTTGTTGTCGGGTATCGCTTCATACCTTGAGATGCTTACACTACCCGAAATGGGTTCGATTATGTTCAGTAAACTGTTGCGAATGGCCTCATCATTCGCGTCGGGAACTCCCTTGGCGTCAACCTGATAGACAAATTCGCCATTGCCATCCGGGTAAACCATGACCCCGGAAGCCTGAGGGTTGCGCTGAACTGGCCGGTCGTTGAAGCTGATCACCAGAGGCGATAAGAACACAAACAGCAAGATCACGGTAACCATTACGTCGTACTGAATCGTGCCCCGCTCATGCGACCAGAAGATGAAGCTCTTAATGGTGCGCCAGACCGGGCTCACCGGGACCGGGGGCGCAGGCGGAACAACCGTGTTCAATTCTGCGTTGTCGACTTTAATTTTGTGCTTCCTTTGCGGTAACAGGCCATTGTAATCACTGGCTCAGGCGGGGTGAAATGAAAAGCCCTGAATGGCCACCGCGACTCAGCGTAGATCGCGTTTTCCGCACTAGGAGTTGCTTTGCTTTGGCGGAAGAATCCGGTCCAGTCCCATATACGGCCTTAATGCCTCGGGTATTAGAACACTGCCGTCGGCCTGTTGGTAGTTTTCCAGAATCGCTACCCAAGTGCGACCGATCGCCAGTCCGCTGCCGTTCAACGTGTGCACAAGCTCTGACTTACCTTTGCCTTCGCGCCTGAACCGTATGTTTGCCCGACGTGCCTGGAACGCTTCGAAATTGGAGCATGACGAGATTTCGCGGAAAAGCTGTTGCCCGGGAAGCCAGACCTCCAGATCGTAGGTTTTGGCCGATGCGAAGCTCATGTCCGCGGTGCTCAAGGTCACAACCCGATAATGCAGGCCAAGTTTCTGGAGGATTTCCTCTGCATCATGGGTCAGTTTTTCAAGCTGGTCGTAGGAATCCTCCGGCCGGGAGAATTTCACCAGCTCAACTTTTTGAAACTGATGCTGCCGGATAATCCCGCGCACATCCTTGCCGTACGACCCTGCCTCGCTGCGAAAGCAGGGAGTGTAAGCGGTCAGCGAAATCGGCAGCCTTGCCCCCTCGAGGGTTTCGTCGCGATAAAGGTTCGTGACGGGAACCTCGGCGGTCGGAACCAGCCACAAATCTTGTTCTCCATGCGGTACGCGGAACGAATCAGCGGCAAACTTAGGCAACTGGCCGGTGCCATACATCGATTCCGAGTTCACCAGGAACGGAGGCAGCACTTCCTTGTAGCCGTGCTCGCGTGTGTGCACGTCCAGCATGAAGTTGGCAAGTGCGCGTTCGAGTTTCGCGCCGGCATCCCAATAAACTGCAAAGCGCGCGCCGGAAAGTTTGGCGGCGCGTTCGAGATCAAGGATTCCCAGCTGTTCGCCTAACTCCCAATGTGATTTGGGGCTAAAGGTGAAGCTCGGGGGCCTTCCCCAGCGATGGACTTCCACATTGTCGTCAGCCGATTTCCCCACCGGAACTGACGAGTGCGGCACATTTGCAATGCCAACCAGCAGTTCGGTCAACCGGCTGTCATACTCCTCGGCTGCTTTTTCCAGTTCCTGGATCTGACCGCGCATTTCTTTGGTCTGCTCGATCAGTTCGCTCGGGTCCTGGCCGGACTTCTTCATCCCCGGAATCAGACCCGAGAGGCGATTGCGCTCCGCACGAAGGGTTTCAGCGGAGTTGATCGCCTGCCGGCGCTGAGCATCCACCTGATGAAAGTCTTTGAGAACAACGTCGGGATCCATGCCGCGGCTGCGCAGCATCTCTTCGATTTTTGGGACATGATCGCGAACGAAACTCAGATCAAGCATGAGAAGAATAATGTAACGGAAAGGATGAACACGTGCACGTATCCACAGCCGGGCCGCCGCCAACTGCTTGTGTAAACTAGCAACGGTTTCCAACCCATTCACACATGAGCAGTGATCTCACAGTTAACCTGGTCGGCATGCAGCTGAAGAACCCGGTCATCGCCGCCAGCGGAACGTTCGGTTATGGCGTGGAATTTGAAGACGTGGTGCACCTTGATCGTTTAGGCGGATTGGTGGTCAAAGGCCTTTCGAAAGAGCCCATGATCGGCAATCCACCGCCACGGTTGTATGAAACCGCCGCGGGAATGCTGAATGCCATCGGCCTCCAGAACATCGGCGCTCGCGCATTCATAGAAGAAAAGCTGCCGCGGCTTCGCGAAGTGAAGAATGCTGTCATCATTGCCAACGTTTTCGGCTACACAAGAGAAGACTACGAACGCACCATCGAAATCCTGAACGAGGGTGAGGGTATCGCGGCTTACGAACTCAACGTTTCCTGCCCCAACACGCAGCATGGCGGGATTCAATTCGGCAGCGATCCGCGGCTGCTGGATGAAGTCGTTACTACCGCGCGGCGCTTCACGCCGCGTCCGTTGATCGTCAAGCTGTCGCCGAACGTGACCAGCATCGGGCAAATGGCGCATATTGCTCAGGAAGCGGGTGCCGATGCCATCTCGCTCGTGAACACGTTCGTGGCCATGTCCATTGACGTACAAACGCGCAAGCCACGGATTGCCAACGTCACCGCGGGGCTTTCCGGACCGGCCATCAAACCGATCGCCGTGCGCATGGTGTACGAGGCGTCGAAATCTGTACAGATTCCGGTGATCGGCATGGGCGGAATTTCGACGGCGACGGATGTGATCGAATTCATGCTCGCCGGCGCGACTGCAGTGCAGGTGGGCACTGCCAGCTACTGGGATCCGCGTGCGACCGAGAAGATAATCAACGAACTGGGCCGTTGGTGCGCTCAACACGATGTGCCGCGTGTTGCAGAACTAACGGGTGGTATGGTGCCGTGATGCTACTTTGCCGTCTTTCTGGCATCGAATACCCTGGGAGCTTCTAACCGGTTATTTCTTGATGGCTGGAAGCGAGTCGCTAGCAGCTAGGAGCTTAGCAATGGCCAAAGCAACATTTGCAGCAGGATGTTTCTGGGGCGTGGAAGCCACGTTCCGCCAGATCCCGGGTGTGACCTCAACCCGTGTCGGCTATACGGGCGGGGATTTCAAGAATCCCACCTATAAAGACGTTTGCTCCGACAGCACCGGACACGCCGAAGCCGTCGAAGTCGATTACGATCCGACCAAGGTTTCCTATGAAGATTTACTGAATGTCTTTTGGGAGAACCATGATCCCACGCAACTCAATCGACAAGGGCCGGACTGGGGCACGCAGTATCGCTCGGCGATCTTCTATCAGTCTCCCGAACAGGAGCGGGCAGCACAAGCTTCAAAACAGGCTCTGGAGAAATCCGGCCGGTTCAGTCGCCCAATTGTGACGCAGATTGTCCCAGCAGTGGCATTCTACGAAGCCGAGGACTATCACCAGCAGTATCTCGAGAAACGTGGTCTGGCGAGCTGCCACATAAGCTAAACGTGCGGCTAACCGGCCGTGTGGCTCGGACCTTCCTGTCCGAGCCAGAGCATGACCTCGGCAAAGATGTGTTTTATTAGATGTGAGACTTCGCTCGGACAGGAACGTCCGAGCCGCACTGGCTACGATCCCGTCAACTTCATCCGCAGCTCTTCCGGCAAGCGTTCGCGAATTTCCTGAGGCAGGCGGTCGTGCACATGGCGCGCGCCCAGGCGGGCGGCGTCAACGACGGCCATTGGCGCGGGAGTAGCAACTGCAACCGCGAGCCAGATCAGCGCCGAGAGCGCAAAACCGGCGAGTGCAATGAGTTCCAGAATCAATGCGTGCCTGGGCTCGAAGTGATGGATCACCCCAAAGGCAAGCAGGAACACTGCAGCTGAAATCGAGGCGAGGACAATGAGACCAACATCAATCCCACGGTGCAACTGCTGGCGCGACCGGCAGCGCTCGCACGCTGTGAAGTGCTCTTCGTAGTCGCCGCGCATTTCCGGCGCGATCCCGGAAATGTCGTATCGCCAGCCGGCCAGGATTTTTCCTACCACGGGATCAATGCAGTCGCGCATAGACGCTACAGTTGAATTGTCTCCGTCGGCGCATCCTGAGCTGCCAGCATGATCCGATTCTGTAACAGGGTCATTTGCCTCCCCAAAGCATCTTCTGCCGCCTTGAGGGCAATCTCCGGATGATTATTCTGCTCTGACAGGTGCGCCAATACTATGTATGATGCTCCACCATCATAGTTCTGCGCAAAAAATTGAGCCAGCGACTCGTTCGATAAGTGCCCCACCCGGCTCATCACTCGCTGCTTGACCGACCACGGATATGAGCCGCCTCGCAACATTTCCAGATCGTGGTTCGATTCGATCATCAGCACATCGCATTTGCGGAGCTGATCGCAAACACTGGCAGGCATATAGCCGAGATCCGTCACCAGGGCGATCTTGGTTCCCTCTGCCCGAAATGTGAAACCCACCGGGTCAGCTGCATCGTGCGGAATGGTGAACGGCATCACGGTAATGTCGCCGACCTGAAACGTCCGCCCGGCGGAGAATATTTCCAGCTTG
>Ga0075425_100004497_pt1 | contig 14389 bp, 10 predicted proteins | sample SoiMethybrSBSTD4_FD_75300 | JGI IMG/M metagenome (GOLD analysis project Ga0075425, IMG submission 75300) | Bulk soil microbial communities from a Populus tree surrounding site in Tennessee, USA - Soil MetaG P. TD hybrid SBSTD4 | ecosystem: Environmental > Terrestrial > Soil > Tree plantation...
TCAGGCAATGACCTTCTCTACATCAGCGAATGCGTGAACCGCACGCCCGATGACTTCACCGTCCTTGCCGGTTCGGCGACGACGTTGTTTCAGTCGCTCTGCGCGGGTGTTGATGGAGCGGTGCTGGCGCTGGCGGCGCTGCTGCCGGATGAGTGCATCGAAATGGTGAAGCTGGTCAGGGAGAACAGAATCGCGGAGGCGCGCGCACTGCAGCGCAAGGTGACGCCGCTGGCGCGATCGATCGGCGGCGGTTACGGCATCACCGGTTTGAAGGCGGCGATGGATTTGCTCGGCTTCAACGGCGGCTTGCCGCGTCCGCCGTTGCGACCGGCATCGAAGCAGATCGTCGCGACGATCCGCGGTCAGCTCGATGCCTTGGGAGTGTTGCCAGTTCGCGTTTAGGCCGACCTGCACGTCGGCCTCTGCGACCATGAGATTACCCCTCGTTTTTGTTACCCTCTGCCTTGTCGCGTGCGCGACGAATCCGGCTACCGGCAAACGGCAGATCAATTTGATGAGCGAGGCGCAGGAGATCTCCGCCGGGCAGGAAGCCGATGCTCAGGTGAAGAAGGAAATGGGCGTCTACAATGACGCCAACCTGCAGACGTACATCAACGGCATCGGCATGAAGCTGGCCAGTGTGTCGGAGCGTCCGACACTGCCGTGGCATTACAGCGTCGCTGATACGCCGGCCGTCAACGCGTTCGCACTGCCGGGCGGTCCGATCTACATTACCCGCGGCATTCTTCCATTCCTCAACGACGAAGCGCAGCTTGCGGGCGTGCTCGGCCACGAAACGGGTCACGTCACCGCACGACATGCGGCGCAGCAGTACACGCGAGCGGTCGGCGGCACGATCGGCCTCGTCGCGCTGGGCGTCTTCGTTCCCGGCGGGCAGCAGATCGGCGGCCTCGCGGAGCAGGGGCTCGGTGTGCTGTTTCTGAAATACAGCCGCGGCGACGAATCGCAGGCGGATCAACTGGGCGTCCGCTATGCGGCGCGTGCGAATTGGGATCCCGCCGGCATTCCCGAAATGCTCACCACGCTCGGGCGGATCGACGAAGCGTCGGGACAAAGCAAGGGTGTGCCGAACTGGCTGGAGACGCACCCCGAGCCGCTGCAGCGCGTGAAGGACATCGCGCCGCTCGTGCAGCAGACATCTGTCGGGCGCACCGACTTCGTGCGCAATCAGGACGCGCTCTTCCGCGCGATCGACGGGATCATCTATGGCGACAATCCCGATCAGGGCATCGTTCGCGGCGCCGCGTTCATCCATCCGCCGCTGCGCTTCCGCATCGATTTCCCCAACGGATGGGACGTTCAGAACAGCCCGGAGCAGGTGATTGCGAAGGCGCCGGGCGCCGACGTTTATATGCTGCTCGAGCAGGTGGAGATGCCGCGCGGAAACGGCGTGGAGAATATCGCGCGCACGCAGATGCAGGATGCCGGCTTCCGCATCCAGAACGGCGCGCGGCAGCAGATCAACGGGCTCGATGCATTCATTGGTCTCTATGCCGGGTCGCTGCAGGGCCTCGGCAGCGTCACGATGCGCGCGGCGCACATCGTCCATAACGGCAATGTGTATCTCGTCGCGGGCTTCAGCGCGCCGAACGTGTTCGCTCCGCTCGATGATGCGATTCTGCGGAGCATCCGTTCGTTCAAGCCGCTCACCGCGGCTGAAGCCGAAGCCGTCCATCCCAATCGCGTCGATATATACGTCGTCCGGCAGGGTGATTCGTGGCAATCGATCGCGGAGCGCTCGGGCGGCGTCATCAAGGCGTCGACCCTTGCGATCATGAACGGGGCGGAGCCGGACTCGCAGCCGATGGTCGGCAAGCGGATCAAGATCGTGGTGGGAGGGTAGTTCTGAAAAGGGTCGGCCGTCTCGTCGTGCGGGGTGGCATCACCGTCGCGGCGTTGTTGTTTGCGTTCTTCGCCTATGTCTATCTCACGCTTCCTGACGTGCGCGCCCTGCGCACGGCGAACCCGAGGACTACGGCCTTCATGGAGCTGCGCGAGCGTGAAGCCGCGCAGCAAGGCCGGCAGCTGCGGCATTACCAGGTGTGGGTGCCGTACACACGCATCTCGCAGACCCTGAAGCGAGCGGTGCTCGTGGCCGAAGACGATGCCTTCTGGCAGCACGAGGGCATCGACATGGAGCAGCTCAAGATTTCGATCAAAAACGACATCGAGAAAGGGAAAGCGATTCGCGGCGGCAGCACCATCACGCAGCAGCTGGCGAAGAACCTGTATCTGTCGCCGTCGCGGGATCCCGTTCGCAAACTGCGCGAGCTAATAATCGCGCGCAGGCTCGAGGCGGAGCTCTCGAAGGCGCGCATCTTCGAGATCTATCTGAACGTCATCGAGTGGGGCGACGGCATCTGGGGTGCGGAAGCCGCGGCGCGCAGTTACTTCGGCACATCGGCGGCGTCACTGAGTCCAGCGCAGGCCGCGATGCTGGCCGGCGCGATCATCAACCCGCGCACCTACAGTCCCGCGCATCCGAACACGCGCCTGCTTCGTCGTCAGCGAATCATCCTCGCGCGCATGGGTGCGTACCAGCCGCCCGCCACGGTGCCGGTGGTGAACAACGGTCCGCAGCCGAGCGACGTGAATCAGGAAGAAGAGACAACGCCGAACGAGGAATACTCGGCGCCGGCGGATACGGAGCCTGCAGCGGTAGAACCCATAGAACCCAAAGAACCCGCTGCGCCCACTGAACCGTCTGACCTGCCGCCACCGAACGCCCCAGCTCAACCGTAAAAATTTTTCCGAACAGCTGAGTGCAGTCGCGCGCAGTGTGTGCCGAGATCAGCGATCGAAGAGCAAAAAGGGGTTCGCGTCCGCTTCGCATCCGCTTGCGCTTTTCAGAGTGAGTCCGCACAATAGGCGCGGCTCGTTCTCCGTAACTCAAACAACTGAAACGGACTTGATCAACTACACCGAGCGCATCTCGCTGCTCATGGAAGACGTCGTGTCGCGCGTTCCGACGCTCTCGTTCGTCGACATGAGCAAGGTCCTGGTTTTTGCGCGGGGCGGGCGAACCCACGCCGAGGGCGCGTACGCGACGTGCCACTGCATCAGCCTTGCGCAGAGCGACCCCGGCTATTACTTCTGGCGCGACAGGAAGACCGGCGCGTTGACACGCCGTTCGGAGTGGTTCGTGACGAAGTCACCGGTGGTGACAATCGGCATGAATCAGATCGACTACATGATCTCGTTCGCGCTGCCGCGGTTCTGCGATCAGCAGTTGTCACGTACGCGCAAGCAGGTGCACTACGCCGGCGGGCCGAACTGGATTGCGAAACTCGACACCATCATCCACGAGCTCTATCACATCGATCCGGAGCGGCCGGGCATCCGCCGCATGGAGCGCGCTGACGGAACCGAGTCGGCCAACTGTCATGGCGACCGGTTCTTTGAAGATGTCGTCGAGATGGTGCGGCACTATCTGAACACCAAGCCGGATCCGCAGGTCTACGACTTCCTGCAGTATTCATTTGCCGAGATGACGGAGAAATTCGGCGGCGTGGTGGGGACGACATTCCGATCGTTTCCGTCGTATCCGCAGCGCTATACCGAGCGCGTCGATCCGCAGCCGGCGGCGCCGGCGGAGCTCGCGCACTGCCGCGTCGAGGCGGTGAAGACGCCGCGCACCGCCGCGCGCTTCACGGAAGACGACATCGTCGTGCGCGAGTTCCTGCCGCACGCCTCGCGCGCGCTCGTTCGGAAAGGTAAGTTCTGCGCCGCTTGATCAGCGATTCGCTTTCGCCTCGCGCGAGACGATGGCCGCATGCACTGCGCTGATGAACGAACCCATGACGCGGACGAACGTGCTCTGGCCGAAGATGTAGGGGTTCGGATCGCCCTTCTTGCGATTCCGCATGATCACCGCCTTCTGCGGCGTCCCGTCCGCGACGGCGTGATTCGCAATCAGTCCGTCCACCTTCGCATCAATGCCGATCTTCGCGTAGCGGAATAGTTGTTCCTGGTAGATCCTCAATCCGGCGGCGGTCGGCGTCGCATCGAGTGAACCGGGAAAACCGGTGCCGCCCCAGAATGCCAGGACGTGCGGCCGCCCTTCGTCAGTCACCGGAATAATTGCCGATACCGTAGCGGGCGTATGTCCAGGGGTGAGATACAGGGTGACCGTCTGCCCGCCGAGCGTCAGTCTCTGGCCGTCGGTAATGTCCATATCATGCGTCGGCGCGGCGACCGGTTGCTGTCCGCGTCCGTTGGGGCGTGGTCTCGCAATCATGTCCCAGTCGGCGGCGCCCATCAGCACGCGCGGGTGATATTTGTCCTGCAGATATTTCGCCCCGCCGAAGTGGTCCGCATGGCCATGCATGATGACGATGTACTTGATGCGCGCGGCGTCGAGCCCCACCGTCTTCATTCCGCCTTCGATGATGCGCTGCGCCTCTTCGGTGTTGTTCAACGTGTCGAACAGGATGATTCCATCGGTGGTGTTGAGCGCCCACGATCCGACGGTGTTCATACCGAAGTAATAGAGCTGATCGAAGGCCTTGAACGGCGGGATTGTCTCGACTTTGCCGGACAGCTCCTGCAGCGGTGTTTTTCCGTCCGTGGGGATGACACCACCGCCGACGAGCACCTGCGGCAGTCGGTCTTTGCTGAGGTCGCCGTTCAGCAGCAGGAACGCCAAGTCAACGTTGTACTGCACGTCCGGCGGTAATGAATGAGTCGGCGCATCGTAGCTGTTTGCCGCGGTCTGGCCGCGCGCGGCACCGACTATCATCACGGCGCCGATGAGGCACGCGCCACCAACAATCACGACGTGCTTGCTGCGCATGGTGATCTCCAAGGAAAGCGCGCCTGCCGGGCGACGCGGCGATGGTTTATTAACGTCGGAACGCGCCGCCGGCAAGCTCGATGCGCAATAGGTTGCGCGAAATCCGCGAGCGGGAACGCAGTGTTGATTGCCGGTGGGTATAGAATTCCCGCGAATCGGACGCAATGTTATGAAGCGAGTGGCCGCGGCGATCGCGACGTTGCTGATCAGCGCCCATGCGCACGCGCAGTGGCTGAATTACCCGACGCCCGGCATTCCGCGGCTGTCCGACGGGAAGCCGAATCTGTCCGCGCCGGCGCCCAGGCGGCCGGACGGCAAGCCGGATCTGTCGGGGATCTGGCAGGGGTGGGGACCAAACGGCTTCTTCTTCGACCTGGCGAAGGATCTGAAGCCCTCCGACGTCCAGATGACTCCCTGGGCCGCAGGCATCCAGGCGCAGCGCGAGAAGCGCGATCACGTGGATGATCCACTCGGCTTCTGCATGCCGCCGGGTGTTCCGAGAATCGATTCGGTCGATCAGTTCAAGATCATCCAGACGCCGGCCGAGACAGTCTTTCTTCACGAAGCGCAGGTCGGCATGATGTTCCGCCAGGTCTTCACCGACGGTCGTCCGCTGCCGACCGATCCCGAGCCGGCGTGGCTTGGCTATTCGATAGGCCGCTGGGATGGGGACGTTTTCGTCGTCGAGACGATCGGCCTGCGCGATGGCGGGTGGCTCGACACGCGCAAGGCGCATCCGCACAGCGATGCCCTCCGCGTCACCGAACGGTTTCGCCGGATTGATTTCGGTCACCTGGAGCTCGCGATCACGATTGACGATCCGAAGGCGTACGCGAAGCCGTGGACGGCGAAGACGGTGCTGCCATTGCTACCTGATACAGAGCTGCTCGAATCCTTCTGCGACAATCACCAGTTGACGCTCGAACACCGCAGCGTCGAGCCGGCGCCGCCCGAGCCGCCGAGCCCACCGCTTCCAGGCAGATAAGGCGAGGCGTTGTGATGGCGAGAGTCCTTGCGTTGATAACCGCAGTGGCTGCGACAACCGCGCCGCTGTCGGCGCATCACTCCTTTTCAGCGGAATTCGATGTCACCAAGCCGTTCAAGCTGACGGGTGTCGTGACGAAGGTGCAGTGGTTGAATCCGCACACATTCTTTTATATCGACGTGACGGACGAGAAGAGCGGCAAGGTGACAAACTGGGCGTTTGAAATGGGCAATCCGAATGCCCTGATGCGTGCCGGCTGGACACGGAACACAATGAAAGTTGGCGATACGGTGTCCGTCGAGGGGAGTCTCGCGCGCGACGGGACGCCCTACGGCAACGCCCGCGTCGTTATTCTCACCGCGACCGGCCAGCGTTTGTTTGCGGGATCGAGTCAGGGACAACCCTGACGATGGACACTCAACCGTCCGTCGGTTAGAAGCCGTTGATGCGGCGTGAAATGTCCCGCGCCGTCGTTTTCACCAGCTCAATGACGCCGCGCGGACGGCTCCAGATTGGCTGGCTGACCAGCCCGGTGGCGCTCACTGCCGCGAGAACAGCGCCTGTTGAATCGACAATCGGCGCGGCGACCGCCCGCACGCCCAGAAAGTGTTCCTCCTCGGACGTCGCGTAGCCCTGACGGCGCACAGTCTCGAGCTCTTGAAGCAATCGCGTTCGCGACACGATGGTCTTCGGCGTCCGTTTCGGCAATCCATGGTCGGCAACGATGCCGGCGAGCTGCTCCTTCGGAAGGTTCGCAATCAACACCTTGCCAAGTGAGGTGCAGTGGACCGGCAGGCGCGCGCCGACGGCGACGTCAACTCTGACGAACTCCGGCGTGTCGAGGCGCTCGACCACCATCGCCTGTCCGTGTTCGAGGACCGCTACGACCCCGGTCAGCCGCGTCTGCTCGACGAGGCTGTGCAGCATCGGCTTGACCACCTTCCGCAAACCGAGCGATTGCAGCGCGCCTTGTGCGAGCGCAACGACCCGCAGTCCAATCTCGTAGGTGCCCGTTTCGTTGTCTCGCTTGACGTAGTCCCAGCGCTCCAGACGACGCAGGATGTACGACGAGGTGCTCGTAGCGATGTGCAGCCGACGGCTGATCTCCGCGTTGGTCAACCCGTCGGGATGCCGCGCGAGCAGCTCCAGCAGCACGAGCGCGCGCTCGAGGGAATTGGTGGCAGAGGGCCCTGACAGCCCCGATCGTGGCACGGCTGACGGCATATTAGCGCTGCAATTGCGCCGCTGCTCAATATGTTGCGCGGCGATCTTGTCCCGCCGCCGCCGGCCACGATAAACAACCAAACCTTCGGCCCGGCCTTCTGCCGGCTCACCCAGCGCGGAGGAAATATGACGATGCGGCCTCTCGCCCGCCTGCTCGGCGTTGTCGGAATCGGCCTGCTCACCGGCGGCGCGCCCGCTGCGGCGCAATCTGCAGACGTTGCCATACGCGGCGTGATCACAGACGAGAGCCACGCGGCAGTTCCTGGTGTCACGGTCACGGCGACGAACACCGAAACAGGACTCCAGCGTGTGACGACCACCGACACGGCGGGGCGCTACACCCTCGTCAGCATCCCCGCCGGCATCTACGACGTATCTGCTGAACTGCCCGGCTTCGTCACGGTCGTGCGCCGGCAGCAGACGTTCAATGTCGGCACGACCGTGACGATCGATTTCAGCATGCTCGTCGCCGGCCTCGCGGAGACCGTCGAAGTGCGTGCCGAAGCGCCGGTGCTGCAGGCGACCAACAGCACCGTCTCGCGCATCGTGCAGAAGGCCGAAATCGACGCGTTGCCGGTCATCAATCGGAACTTCAGCGACCTTGCGGCGCTTGCGCCCGGCGTTCAGGCGTCAGGGGGCGGCGTGTCGATTGGCAGCAGCTTCGCGTCGCAGACCGGATACCGCGTCGATGGCGTATCGACACAAGGGTGGAACACCGGCGGACAGGTCGTTCCGTTTGCGCAGGACTGGATTCAGGAGTTCTCGGTTGTCACGCGGCAGTTCTCGGCAGAGTACGGGCAGGCGTCCGGCGGCGTGGTCAACGCCGTGACGCGATCGGGTTCGAATCGCCTTGCCGGCCGCTGGTACAGCTTCTTTCAAAGCGACAAGCTGAACGCGACGCCCGCATTCGTCGCACACAAGGATCCGTTTTCGAAACGACGGCTTGGCGGAATGATTGGCGGGCCGCTGGTGAAAGACAAGCTGTTCTACTTCGGCGGCATCGAGTGGACTCGGCAGGATGCCAATGCCGTTGTCGTGTCCACCTTCCCGTCGGCGAACGGCACCTACCCAGCCAACAGCGACGAGAAGCTCGCCATCGTGAAGCTCGATTATCAGGCGGCGGCCGGAAACATGATCCGCGGTCGGGTCAATACACAACGGGCCAGCGCAATCGGCAGCGGCGTCGGTGGCGCGTCTACGCTGGAGCACGGGACGACCGACAGCAATCTGGCTGACAACGCGGTCGGCGGCTGGACGTGGACGGCAACGCCGAAGACGCTCAGCGAAGCGCGATTCGGGTTCCTGCGTTCGGCGAACAACAGCATCTGCAACGCCTCCGTGGACCGTCCGAAAGGACCATGGTTCGAGATCAGCTACCCCGGCGCGCAGTTCGGCTGCTCCGCCGCCTGGGGCGGCCCTGTACAGCAGCGGCAGTATCAGATGTATGAGAACCTGTCATCGACTCACGGTGCCCACCAACTGAAGGCGGGCGGCTACGCGATTCGTTCAGATTTCGATACGCGCCTTCGGAACAACGTTGACGGCCGCTATCTCTTCAATCAGGACATTCCGTTCACGCTCGCCAATGCCGCGAGCTATCCGAGCCAGTTCATCATCTTTCAGGGGCCGAGCATCGGCTTCAAGATCAACAGCTGGTCCTATGGAGGATTCGTCCAGGACAGCTGGCAGGTCACCGACGATTTCACGCTGAACGCCGGAGTACGCTACGACTTCGATCAGACCAACAGCGCCATCAACAAGTTCGTACAGACCAATCGCGGCTTCCATTCGATCAACAACGATCCCAACAACATCGCGCCGCGCGCCGCCATTGCGTGGACGCCGTTCGACGACGAGAAGCGCACGCTGCTGCGCGGCGGCGCCAGCGTCAACTATGACGAAGGGCACAACCAGGTGGCGGCCGTCTACATGTCGAACACCGTGAACATCGACAAACAGATTCAGTTGAACGCGAACAGCCCGTTGCTGAATCCGTTCTGGCCCGACATGGCACGTCTCCGTCAGCTGCTCGCAAGCTCGCTGGCCGCGAATACCGTTCCCGACGTGACCGGCATCCCGGGAATCACCAGCGCCGCATTCGACGTCGATCCCAATATTCAGATCCCGTACACCGTCCAGGCGACCGGCGGCATGCAGCGATCCTTCAGTGAGCGGATCGATGTGTCGGTGGACTACTCGTACATCCGTGGTCTCGACCAGTTGCTGAAGAAGAACGTCAACCTGACGCCGGGCACCTTTGCGAAGATCAACCCGCTTTTCACAACGGTCGATGCGTGGGGCAACGATGGGTGGTTCACCAGCAAAAGCGTGCTGTCGGAGGCGCGGTTCCGTCTTCGTCAGGCGGACACCGTCCGCATCGCGTACACGCTTGGTTGGGCGCGCAGCAACACCAACGGAGGCACGTCGTCGCGCACAGCGTCGGCAACGAACCCGTTCAACCTGGCGGAGGACGAAGGACCCGCTGATAACGACGTGCGCCACATCCTCAACATCAACGGCTCGACCACGCTGCCGCTCGGGGTGCAGTTTGCGTCGATCCTGAGCTACAAGAGCCCGCTGCCTTACAGCGCCACCACCACCGTGCAGGCGCCCGGCGCTACCGATCCATTTATTCATCGTCCAGAACCGCGAAATGCCCGGCGCGGCGACAACTCGTTCTCGCTGGACGTGCGACTCTCGCGTCCCGTCAGGCTTGGCGGCATGCGCGCCGCCACCGCCTTCCTCGAGGGCTTCAACATCACCAACGCAACTAACTACACGACCTATCAGGGATCGATCCTGTCGTCACGCTTCGGGCAGCCGAGCGCGGCCGGCGCGAAGCGGCAGATGCAGGTTGGGTTCAGGTTCGACTTCTAATGGGCGTGTTCGGGCTGTCCGGCGTCGACAAGCCTGTGGAAGCGGCTGTCAATGAATTGAAACGGCTGCTCGACCGCCGCGCGACGACGGCCGCGTCGATTCGCGAACATCACAGCCATGGCGAGTCGTATCATCCCGCCGCCGCTCCGGACGTCGTCTGTTTTCCCGAGCGAACCGAGGAAGTCGCCGAAATCCTTCGCATCAGCGCCCGCTACGGCGTGCCCGTGATCCCGTTTGGCGCTGGCACATCGCTGGAGGGCAACGTGAACGCGCTCCGCGGCGGCATCACGATCGACATGCGCGAGATGCGGCGCATTGCACGCGTCAGCGTCGAGGATCTCGATGCGACCGTCGAGGCCGGCGTGACGAGGTCGGCGTTGAATGCGGCGCTGCGCAATACAGGGCTGACATTCTTTATCGATCCGGGCACGGACTGCACAATCGGCGGCATGGCCGCGACGCGCGCGTCCGGAACGACAGCCGTGCGCTACGGGACGATGCGCGACAACGTGTTGAATCTGACCGTCGTCCTTGCCGACGGCCGCGTCATCCAGACCGGCAGCCGCGCGCGCAAGTCGTCGGCGGGATACGATCTCACGCGCTTGTTCGTCGGTTCCGAGGGAACGCTGGGCGTGATCACCGAGGTCACGCTGAAGCTGCATCCGATTCCCGAGGCGATCGCAGCGGCCACCTGTGCGTTCGCGACCGTAGAAGGGGCGATCGACACGGTCATCGCGACCATTCAGCTCGGCGTGGCGGTCGCGCGCATCGAGCTGCTCGACGATACGAAGATGGAAGCCATCAACCGGTACTCCGGCACCAGCTATCCTGTTGCGCCGACGCTGTTCTTCGAATTCCACGGCGACAGCGAGGCGCATGTTCGCGACCAGGCGACAACGGTGCAGGAGCTGGCACAGGGCAATGGTGGCTGCGCATTCAGCTGGGCGACAAAGCAGGAGGAGCGAGAGCGGCTCTGGAAGGCGCGGCATGACGCGTTATATGCGTCGTTGGCGGTGCGCCCGGGCGCCAAGGCATGGACGACCGACGTCTGTGTGCCAATCTCGCGGCTGGCGGAGTGCATCATCGAGACGAAGAAAGACAATGAGGGCGCTCTATTTCCGATTCATCTCGTTGGCCACGTCGGCGATGGCAATTTCCACATGGCGTACATCCTGGACCCGGAGAACGAACGCGAAGTGGCGCAGGCGCATCAGCTCAACGAGCGCATGATCTTCCGTGCGCTGACGATGGGGGGCACCTCCACCGGCGAGCATGGCGTCGGCTATGGCAAGAAGAAGTATCTGGCGGATGAATTCGGCGCCGCGGTCGATGTCATGCGGGCGGTGAAGCGCGCCCTCGATCCCGACAACCGGATGAATCCTGGCAAGGTCGTGGATCCGGACGAATCGATCGCGGCCGCGGCTCGCGACTGATGGCAACTCTGCCCGTTCCAGTCTCGTCGTCACCTCCTGTTCACCGCGCGGCAGCGTCGGTCGCGGTTGCGACGAGGGCGCGTCACCGCGTCGTCGCGTTCGGTGTCTCCCTCGGCGTTCTCGCCTACGTTGACCGCGTGGCGATCGCGCAGGCGGCGCTGCCGATTTCAGCGGAGCTTCACCTGTCGCGCGCGCAAATGGGGATGATCTTCAGCGCGTTTGGCCTTGCCTACGCGTTGTTCGAAATCCCGGGCGGCTGGCTGGGCGATACGTTCGGCTCGCGCAGGATTCTCGTGCGCGTCGTCCTGTGGTGGTCCGCATTCACGGCGGCAACCGGCATAGCGTGGAACTTCGCGTCGCTGTGGACGATCCGTTTTCTGTTTGGCGCCGGCGAAGCCGGCTGCTTTCCAAACCTGTCGAAGGCCTTCAAGGCGTGGCTGCCGCAATCCGAGCGCTCGCGCGCTCAGGGATACCTGTGGGCCGCGACGCGCTGGGGCGGTGCGGTGACGCCGCTCCTGTTCGCCTCGGCGTTGCGCGTCGTGACGTGGCGCACGGCCTTCACCCTCCTGGCGGCGGTAGGTTTGGCGTGGTCAGTGTTCTTTCGGCGCTGGTTCCGCGACCGCCCCGAAGATCATCCGGCGGTGAATGCCGCTGAACTCGCGACCATCAAGGCGGGCACCGCGCCCGCCGCAGGCGACGGCGTCACTCCGTGGCGGCAGCTGGTCGCGAATCGCACGGTGTGGTTGTTGTCCGTTCAGTACTTCTGCCTGATCTTTTCCTGGATCTTCTACATCACGTGGCTGCCGACGTACTTGCACGACTATCACCATCAGTCATCGGTGGCGGCGGCGCGGCTTGCCGTCATTCCGCTCCTCTGCGGCGGGGTCGGCTGCGTAGTGGCCGGATTCCTGGTGCCGCGGCTTACGCCGCGACTGGGCGGCCTCGCACGTGTACGTCGCCTGCTTGCGACAACCGGTCTGCTCGGCGCTGCCTGCTTCCTGCTGATTGCCACGCGCCTCTCGGATCCGCTGTTGTGTGTGCTTGCCATGGGTGCGGCGAGCTTCTCGAATGACCTCGACACGCCGCCATCATGGAACGCGGCGATGGACGTCGGAGGGAAGTACGCCGGCACTGTCGCGGGCTGGATGGCGACCGGCGGACACACGGCTGCCATCATCGCGCCGACCGTCGGCGGCGTTATCCTGCAGGGCACCGATGGCAATTGGAATTTGTTTCTATACGTGATGGCGGCTATCTTTGCGGGCGGCGCGCTGTGTTGGCAATTCATCGATCCCGTCACGCCAGTCGAAACGTCCCGCTAACCAAACAAGGAGATCGTATGTTCTGTGTGAAGGCTCCGGGGGCGCGCGGCCGTCTGGTCGCGCTGGCCGTCGGATTTGCGTTGCTGGCGCCCTCCGCGCTCCGCGCGCAGAACCTCAGTTTCGGCAGCATCAACGGAACCGTCACGGACACGTCCGGTGGTGCCCTTCCTGGCGTCACCGTTACCGCCTCCAGTCCTGCGCTGCAGGTTGGCCAGCTCAGCGCCGTCAGCGACGGTGCAGGGAAATATCAGATCGTCGACCTGCCGCGCGGCACGTATGAGGTCCGCTTTGAGCTGCAAGGATTTCAGCTGCTGATTCGCAAGGACATTCAGCTCACCGCGGGATTCAACGCGCGCATCGACGCGTCGCTGTCCGTGGGTGCAATCTCGGAAGCGATCGAGGTAACAGCGGCGGGCCCCGTGGTCGATGTGACCTCCACGCGCGGCGGACAGACCGTCAACACAGAGTTGCTGACGACGGCGTTGCCAGGAAACAAGACGGTTTCCGATCTCGTGCAGATGACGCCGGGCCTGACCAACACCGCCGGCGAAAACCCCGGCACGCTCGGTCTGCGCGGCCGTCCGCGCTTCAACAGCTACGGGGTCAACAGCGATAACAGCAACACCACGATGATGATCGACGGGTTCCAGATCATCGCCAACAACCCGCTGCCCGATGTCGGCGCCACACAGGAAGTGGACGTGAAGACGTTCGGCCACGGCGCCGAAGTGAAAGAAAACGGCGCGGCGATGAACATGATTGTCAAGTCCGGCGGCAACGACTTCCACGGCGAGGTCAGCACCGGCTACAGCAAGCAGCCGTCCGACAACCTCGATGACACACTGCGAAAGCGCGGGCTTGTCGTGGGACAGGAGCTGAAGTACTTCAGCGACAGCGACGTCAACCTCGGCGGCCGCATCATCCGCGACAAGCTGTGGTTCTTCGGTTCCTACCGCGAGCGACGCAGCAAGAACAGTCAGACCGGACTGGTACTGAACGCCGGTCCTGACGGACGGTACCTGACCGGCGATGAGCCGCCAGCGTTTCCGAAGCAGCTCGCACGGAACGCGGCCATCAAGCTGTCGTACCAGATCACGTCGCGCTACCAGGTGAGCGGCTACACCACGCGTGACAAGAACTTCAATGAGGCCGATCTTCAGATTGCGCCGTTCGGCGCCACCGTCGATTTCGCTCACTCTCCGTGGGAGCAGACGAATCCCTTCGACTGGAAGCCGTACGTCTACAAGACCGAGCTCCGCGGCACGCCGAGCAATACGACGTTCTTCGACGTGCAGTACGGCAAATCCGGTTACAAGCTGTATTACGGCATCCAGCCTGAAGCGGCCGGCAAGCCGACGATGTACGACCGGACGACGCTGCTGCTGACCGGAAGCAATATCCCGCACATCAGCGACTTCAATTTCTGGGTATTTGAATCGAACCTAGCGTACGTGCCAACGCGATTCCTCGGCGGCCGCCACAACTTCAAAGTGGGATACCACCTGCAGCGGCGCGATAATTCGGGCGCTCGTCCGCGAAACCCCGCCGGCGACTACGCGCTTCTCTTCGATAACGGCGTGGCGGCGGAGTTCGAGGCGAACAATGCGCCTGTTGATCCGACCAACTGGGACGACATCTACTCGTTCTACGGTACGGATCAGTGGCGTCTCAGCGATCGTTTGACGCTCAATCTCGGTCTGCGCTACGACCAGCAGCATTCTTTCGTGCCGGAACA